>Ga0207706_10000555_pt1 | contig 39750 bp, 37 predicted proteins | sample KBSC53metaG_FD_184318 | JGI IMG/M metagenome (GOLD analysis project Ga0207706, IMG submission 184318) | Corn rhizosphere microbial communities from Kellogg Biological Station, Michigan, USA - KBS C5-3 metaG (SPAdes) (version 2) | ecosystem: Host-associated > Plants > Roots > Rhizosphere > Soil ... | reverse complement strand
CGAGCTGATCGCCGAGAACCTGGAGCACCTGCGGCCGTGGGTGCCGTGGGCGGCCGACGAGCCCAGGCCCCTGGAGGCCCGGCTGCACGAGGTGCGGCGGTGGCGCGCGGCGTTCGACGTGGACCAGGCGTGGCACTGGGCGATGCTGGCGGCCGACGACGGCCGGCTGGTGGGCGGGGTGGTGATGAACCGGCTGCCGGACGGCGCCTCGGTCGACACCGGCGGCTGGGTGGGGCAGACGCGCGCGCGCCGCGGCTTTCACACCGACGGGGCGGCGGCCGCCGCCCGGGTGGCGTTCGAGGTGCTGGGGATGACGCGCGTGCAGGCGGCCACCGACCCCGGCAACGAGCGCAGCATCGCGCTGATGCGCAAGCTGGGCTTCACCCACGAGGCCACCACCCGCCACCTGGAGCACGGCCAGCGTAAGGACGAGATGGTGTGGACGATCCTGGCCTCCGAGTGGCCCTCCACCGCCGCCGCCGCGATCGCCGCCGAGGCACAGGCCTTCGACGCGCTGGGCAACCGGCTCTTCTGAGGGCGAGCCGCGCGAGGGCCCCCGGGGGCGTCACCCTGTCGGCCGGGCGTGGAAACCGGTAGATTACGGGATGGCTTGGGCTTAACCGGGGCGCAGAGGCGCCCGGCGTGCCAGACCGCCCGCGGCGCTCGTCTCGCGCAGACGAGGACGCCGCGGGCGGATTCTTACGTACCGTGCCCCGTGGCGCGGAGAAGGGCTTGGATGGCGAAGGAAGAGGGGATTTCCGTGGAGGGCCGCGTGACCCAGGTGCTGCCGGACCGCAAGTACCGCGTGGAACTGGAGAACGGGCACCAGGTGCTGGCCTACGGCGCCGGAAAGATGTCGAAGTTCCGCATCCGCGTGCTGGAGGGCGACCGGGTGACCCTGTCGCTGTCGCCGTACGACCTGACGCGCGGGCGCATCACCTTCCGGCACAAGTCGTAACCCGAAGCAGTGTTATCCATCGCACCAGCAACGGAGCCGTGATGATGAAGTCCAACAGCTCAAACCGGATCAAGCCCGCCGACCTGCGCGTGACCAGCGAGGGGCGGGAGGGGTGGGTGAGCGGGTCGGTGCGGTGCCCCAGCGTGGGCGAAGAGGTGGTCTGCACGGGCGGGTCGGGGGTGGTGGTGTCGGTGCGCGGCAAGACGGGCGACGGCTCGCCGCTGGTGCAGATCCAGCTCGAGGAGCCGGGCTCGCCGGCGTTCTACGCCGCCGCGTCCAACGTGCTGCTGGCGCCCTGACCGGTCGTCGTCAGCGGACGAGCGAGCGGGGGCCGCCTTCCGGCTGGAAGGCGGCCCCCGCTTCGGTCATTCAGCGACGCTCGTGGGCCGGACGCCCGCCGGGGCTCAGCCCAGGCGGACGACGTTCTCGGCCGCGGGGCCCTTGGCGCCCTGCACCACGTCGAACTCCACGCGCTCGCCCTCGGCCAGCGAGCGGAAGCCCTGGCTCTGGATGGCGCTGTGGTGGACGAAGCAGTCCTTGCTGCCGTCCTCGGGCGTGATGAAGCCGAAGCCCTTGGTGTCGTTGAACCACTTGACGGTACCGGTGGTACGCATCCCCTGCTCCTTGGTGTGTTGACCCGACTCTCGTGAGGTAGCGGAGCTTCCGTACCACCGATCGCCTGTACTGCGCGGGCTCCAGTGCCCCCCGCGTGTGGGCGCGAACATGCGGCCGGAAAAACGAAAAGGACCCGGGGCGCTTGCGTCCCAGGTCCTGTCTGCAACTCTGGTCCCATGCTCGCTGTCCAAATTCTACGCGAGCCTCCCTGCCCTGTCAACCCCACCTCGCGCCCACTGCTACACGGCGAATGCTCCGGGGTTCCGCCCGCGGGCCCCCGGACTACGGGCTGCAATCGACACTCCGGCGTTTCCGAGCATCGCTGAAGGCTCTCACGGAGGAACGGAAACAACGGAAAAGGGAGGAATTCCGCCTGCTCCGATCCCCCTCCGTCCTCCGTGAGAGCCCCCGCAGTTCCTGGATTTTGCGCCCAGGAAGTAGCACGGGGACCGGGAACGTCAGACGCAGAGGGTGCTGGTGCACCCCTTGGTGCCGCAGCCGGGGCCGCAGGTGCCGCCGTACTGGCAGGTGGCCACGAAGGCCGCGTCGCAGGTGCCCGGCTGGCTCCACTGCCCCTGCACCGTGCCCCGCGGCGGCGACTCCGCGTCGCTCGTGTCGAACGATTCCACCCGCAGGGTGTCGGTCTCCAGCTTCACCTTGCGCATCTGCGTCTCTCCAGCGTTTGGGGGGCGAAGGATGGGCCGCGTGGATCTCGCGGCGCAAATCGTCTGCAAACGCTATTCCCCACGCTCCGTCTCCGCAACCAGCGCCTCGGGGCGGTCGCCCTCCTCGCGCGTCTCGGCGCGCAGGTGGCGGAGCATGCGGCCGCGGTCGAGCTCGCCGCACCAGCGCGCCACCACCAGCGTGGCCACCCCGTTCCCCACCGTGTTGGTGAGCGCCCGCGCCTCGCTCATGAAGCGGTCGATCCCCAGGATCAGCGCCAGCCCGGCCACGGGAACGCTCCCCACCGCGCTGAGCGTGGCGGCTAGCACGATGAAGCCGCTCCCGGTGACCCCCGCCGCGCCCTTGGAGGTCAGCAGCAGCACCGCCAGCAGGGTGAGCTGGTGGCCCAGGGTGAGCGGGGTGTCGGTGGCCTGCGCGATGAACACGGCGGCCATGGTCAGGTAGATGGCGGTGCCGTCCAGGTTGAAGGAGTACCCCGTGGGGATCACCAGGCCGACCACGGACTTGCCGGCGCCCAGGTTCTCGAGCTTGGCCATCATCCGCGGCAGCACCGCCTCGCTGCTCGAGGTGCCCAGCACGATCAGCAGCTCTTCCCTGATGTAGCGCACGAAGCGGAAGATGCTGAACCCGTGCAGCCGCGCGATCACCCCCAGCACCCCGAAGACGAAGATCACGCAGGTGGCGTAGAAGGCGCCCATCAGCCCCGCCAGCGACAGCAGCGTGCCCACGCCGAACCTGCCGATGGTGAACGCCATCGCCCCGAAGGCGCCGATGGGGGCCACGCGCATGATCATCCCCACCATCACGAACAGCACGCCCGAGACGCGCTCGATCCCCTGGTAGATCCCCTTCCCCCGCTCGCCCAGCCGGTGCAGCGCGAAGCCGAAGAGCACGGCCACCAGCAGCACCTGCAGGATCTCGCCCTCGGCGAACGCGCCCACCACGCTGTTGGGGATCACGTGCAGCAGGAAGTCCGTCGCGCCCTGCATCTGCCCCGGCTTCGTGTAGTTCGCCACCGCGCCCGCGTCCAGCGTCCGCGGATCCACGTGCATCCCGCCGCCGGGGCGGGCCAGGTTCACCACCAGCAGCCCCACCAGCAGCGCCAGCGTGGACACCACCTCGAAGTAGAGGAGGGCGAAGCCGCCGGCGCGCCCCACCTGCTTCATGTTCCGCATCCCCGCGATCCCGGTGACCACGGTGCAGAAGATGATGGGCGCGATCATCATCTTCACCAGCCTGACGAAGGCGTCGCCCAGCGGCTTCATCTGCGCCCCCAAACCGGGCGCCAGCACCCCCAGCAGCACCCCCGCCGCGATGGCGCACAGCACCTGGAAGTACAGCGACTGGTAGAGCGGCGTGCGCGCGGGCCCGGCCATGGGTGTCGTCGGGAGGCGGAGGAGCGTGCGGGTGGATCGGCAGGGGATTCAAGGTGCCACTTCCGCGCGGGTCCGGCCAGAGCGCACGGTCCGGCAGAGAGACGCTCCCGGCGGGGTGGTCCCCGCCGGGAGCGTTCGCGGCCCCGTCACTCTCGTCTGCCAGACGAGGCTCCGCCCTCCGGCCCTACCGGCACACGCCGGTGCAGGTGTAGCCCCAGTACGGGCCGCAGCCGGTGGTGAAGCTGCAGATCACGTAGGCGCAGGTGCCGAAGCCGCCGCAGTCGTAGTCCGACTCGCAGTCGCACAGGGGGCGCTTCGCGGCGGCCTGCGGGTCCGGCGCGGGCTGCGGACCCAGGGTGGCGAACACGCGCTTGTAGGTGGGCGCGTCGAAGAGGGTCTTCAGGTGGTCGCGCAGCCGGTCGCCCACGGCGCGGTCCGGGTGCGCCGCGGTGAGCGCCGGGAGCAGCGCCATCGACTCGCGGATGGCCGCGCGCTGTGCGCCGGTGAGCGCCTGGTCCGAGGCGAGGATCCCCTCCAGGTGCTCGCGCCACAGCGCCTGGCGCGTGGCGGGCGGCAGCGCGTCGTAGATGGCGCGGCGGTACAGGATCGAATAGCGCGAGATCTCCGCCAGCGTGGACGGCAGCTCGCCGCGGTGCGCCCGCACCCACCGCGACGCCACCACGCACTCGGGCGGGTCGCCGGCCGGGGCGGCGCTGCCCAGGGTGGCGGTGAGGAGCACGGCGGCCAGGGGCGCAAGGATCCGCTTCCGCATGGGACACCTCCTTGGAGGGAAGGAACCGTCCGCGGCGGGCCGGGCAGATTCCCGGCCCGCTCCCATCAGGCACTCGGGTGGTCATACCTGCGATACGGAGCGCCGGGCGTATCATCAGACAACGACAGCAATTATCATACAACCTCCACGGCCACGTTGCGGCACCCCGACCCAAATATCCGCTTATCCCGCCGTTTCTACGCAGAACGACGGGCTCCGGAAGCGATCTCCGGAGCCCGTCGCGGCATCCCGGCCGCGGCTCCCCCCGTGTCAGCGCGGCGGCACCTCGATGGTGAGCAGGTGGCGCACTTCCGACGGATCGCCCTCGACCAGGCGGAAGGGGAGGATCTGCACCGTGGGCGCGTCCCCCGCCGCACCCGGCCGCATCACCACCACCACGCCGCGGCTCACGCCCATCGCCCCGGCGCTGAAGTAGGTGACGCCCACGTGGTAGGTGCCGGCGGCGACGCGGTCGGTGCGGATCACCTCCGGCCCGAAGCCGTGGGTGACGTCGCCGTACAGCTGCAGCCCCAGCGCGGTGCGATCGTGCGCGTAGTAGCACTCCTCGCCGGCGGGGTCCACCACGTGCAGGTCCACGTCGTTGGCGTCGGCGTCCCAGGCCAGGGTGACGCGCAGGGCGTCGCGGCGGTCCAGCTCCACGCCGAACTCGGCCGCCTCGCCGCGGATCTGGGCGCGGCGGGCGGGCTCCTTCGCCATCCAGGCGCGCAGCACGTAGCCCAGCTCCTCGTGCACCACCCGCTGCGCGTCGCCGTACCAGCCGGGGAAGGTGCGGCGGGTGGCGTCTTCGAGCACGCGGGCGGCTTCGGCCTCGCGGCCGTCCTGCCACAGCATCAGCGCCAGGTGGCGGTAGCCGTTCACGCGGTCGGGGCGCTGCTCCAGCGCGCGGCGCAGCGGGGTTTCGGCCAGCCGCGCGGCATGGACGCGAAGGAGGAGGAGGCCCGCGCGCTGCAGCAGCTCGGGCTTGCCGTCCGCGACCTCGACCAGCGAGCCCAGCGCGCGCTCGGCCTCGCCGCGGCGGCCCAGGTTCACGTCGGCCTCGCCCAGCGCCTCGTAGACGTGCGGGTTCTCGGGGTCGTACGGCTGCCACTCCAGCGCCAGCTCGCGCAGCGCCGCCCACTCGCGCCGCGCCCAGAGCACGTCCGCCAGCTGGTTGCGCACCTCGCGGTCGCGCGGGGCGGCGGCCAGCTCCGCGCGCAGGCTGTCCGCGCGCCCTTGCGACGGGACGAAGGGCCGCGTCCACTCGGGCGCCTTCCGCTCGGCCGGCGCGGGCGGCGGCGCGGACGTGGGAGTCCGCGATCCCGCTGGCCGGTCACCCCGCGGGCGCTCGGTGCGCCGAGCCTGTACCGGCGGCGCCTCGCGGTCCGGAGGCGGAACGGTGGACGGTACCGGCTCCAGCGCAACCACCGGCGACATCGCGGAAGGCGGCGGAGGGGGCGCTGGTGCCGGCGGGGGAGGCGGAGGCGGAGGAGCGCCATCCGCCACGGCGCTCGTGTCCGCGGCTGTCTCGGTCTCTTCGACGACCACGCCGGCCGCGCGGCCCTGCAGAGCACGGCCGCCCGTGGAGGCCACCTCCTGGTTGGCCAGCGCCTGGCCCGAAGCCGCCGCGGTGTCGATCGTGACCCCGCGCCCGTCGAAGGGCCGCGCGACGGAATCGGTCTTCGCCGCGGCGGCGGCGGCCACGCGCAGCGCGGCGGTATCGCGGCCCACCGTGCTGATCCCGTCGTCCCCCACGGTGAGGATGTCGGCCAGGGCGCGGCGGTCCAGGCCGAAGCGGTCGTAGTCGCGCTCGCTCTCCAGCACCAGCAGCGTGGTGCGCGGCGAAAGGACGCGGTGCTCGAGGGAGACCTTCACCTCTTCCTCGGCCAGCGCGGCGCGGGTGGAGTCGTCCGTGGTCCGTGACGCGCGCTCGGCCAGCTCGCGGAGGTAGGCGCCGTACGCCTCGCGCTCCAGCAGCGGCCCGAAGCTCGCCGCGGGGAGCGGCTCGGCGGCGCCCGCGGGGAGCACGCCCCCGTGGCCGGCCAGGCGCGGCGAGGGGCGCGCGCCGGGCTTCAGCTTCGCCATCACCAGCACCTCGTCGCCGGGCTGCACGTCGTCCGCGCCGGTGGCGTAGACCCACTCCGCGCCGGGGTCCGCTGCGGTGAAGGTGGCGCCGGGCGGCAGTGCCAGGCGGCGCGCGGCCGCCGCGGCGCGCACCTCCAGCGAATCGGTGAAGGGGATGGAGACGATGCGCCCGCGGCCGGCGGTGATCGTCCGCAGCGTGGCCTCGTCCTGCCGCGCGCCCAGCACCAGCGCGTGCACCGTGGCCTGCGCGGGGATGGAGTCGGCGGCGGCGCGCAGGAGCGCGGGGTCCACGGTGCCCAGCGTGCCCACGCCGTCCGTCTGCACCACGATCGCCGCGCCCGGCCGCGAGCGCGCCACGGACGCCGCGTCGCGCAGCACGGCGCCCAGGTCGGTGCCGCCCAGGTAGCGCCGGGCCCGCAGCGCCGCGCCCACCTGCCGCGCCACCTGCGCCGCCGTGCCCTGCGCCAGCCGCTCCACGCGGTGGTCGAAGGCGCGCACCTCCACCGCGTCGCCCGGCGGCAGCGCGGCGAGCAGCCGCTCGACCGCGTGGACGCGGTGCCCGGCCCCGTCCGCGCCGGAGGCCGACGTGTCGAGGTAGAAGACCCAGCTCCCCGGCCCGGCGGTGCGGGCGGCGCGCGTGACGGCGGGGCGGAAGGCGGCCACGTAGAACCCGCCGGCGGCAAGGACACGGGCGGGCGGCGCCGCGGCGTCGGCTCGCCAGGCCACCTGCAGGTCTTCGCGGGGAACGAACGACTCGTCGCTGCGGTCGATCGTCCACGCCTGCCCCGCCTCGCGAACGCGGCCGGGTCCCGCGGCCTGGACGAAGGTCACCTCGCGGCGGCTTTCGCCGGGAAGCGTGCGGAAGCTGCCGTGGAAGGTGAACACGCCCACCCGCGGCATCCCGCGCAGCGGCAGGGTGTAGGCGCGCTCGCCGCCCACCTGCCGCAGCAGCTGGCTGTAGCCCAGCACCAGCCGCACGGTGGCGCCGGGGTCGATCGGGAACACCCTGGCCGAGAAGCGGTTGCCGGCCTCCTGGTCGAGCATGGCCGGGTCGCGCATCTCGTGCAGGATCTCGTCGTAGACGCGGTGCGCGCGCTGCCGCTCGACGACTTCGCCTTCCACCAGGTGGCCGTCCACCTCCTTGGCGAAGCGGCTGACCGTGGCGCCCTCGGGGAGGATCGCGCTGAAGCGCCCCTCCATCCGCCGCTGCCGCGGGTTGCGGAAGCGCAGTTCCACCTCGGTGAGCGCCAGCATCCCGTGCACGGCGGTGCGCACGTCCAGCCGCTCCAGCACCAGATCCTGCCCGTCGGGGTCGCTCAGCGCGAACGGCGCGGGCGGCGGCGTGGTGTCCGTCCGCGCGACCGAAGGCGTCTCGACCGGCGAGATGGACGGGCGGCGCGCGGCGGCCATCGCGGGGAGCGCGGCGAGGGCGGCCAGCGGCAGCAGGATGCGCATGAGTCTGCGATCGGTCACGGTGGCGCGGGTGCGGAGGGTGGGATCCGGCACGGCGGGACGGCGGAGCGGAGTCATCATCGTACGCCCTGGTCGGCAGCGGGAACAGCGCGGGTCCGGATGGAGAACGATCCGGCCGCGCGGAATCTGCCGGACGACCAACCGCGACCGGACTGGCCCGCCGTTCCGGATCCTGGCCGATATGGAAATGGGCGGGCTCCCCACGGAAGCCCGCCCGCCATCGCCTTCGGGATCGATCTACCAGCGCTGCGCGAAGCCGATGCCGGCGAGGTACTCGTGTTTGCCGGCACTGTTCGCCACGCCCGCCCAGCCGTCCAGCTGGAGCGCCGGGGTGAGCCGGAGCGCGCCGGTGGCCCGCAGCTGGTCCACCCCCACGGCGCCCGCTCGCGTGGACGATGTGCGCGCGTACTCGAACTGCGCCGCGCCCGCCTTGCCGATCGTCGTCCGGCCCGCGGCGACCAGCGTGGTCAGGCCGTAGCGGTCGCCGGCGGCGATGGCGTCGCGCCAGGTGGCCATCCCGATCGCGCGCAGGCCGGCGGGGAGCTTCCACTCCAGCGACGCGCCGGCCTCGGGCTGGAAGGCGCCGGCGCCCACGCCCTTCGCCCCCGTCGGCAGCGTGCTCCCCGCCACCAGCGCCACGGCGGGCACCCAGCCGCCGGGGTCGCGCAGGCGGTGTTTCAGGCTCAGGGACGCATCGCCGATCCCCTCCACCGTCGCGGCGGGGGTCACCGTGCGCATGTAGCTCGACAGGCTGCCGCGCGCCTCGGTGCGCGGCCCCAGCCCCACGCGCACCATCGTCTCCCCGAAGGCGTGGCGGGTGCGCTGGTCCAGCCGGGCGCGGCTGTATCCGGCCTCGAGCTGCACCATCCCCGTGGGCACGGTGCCGGTGCTCTTGGCGATCCCCAGCCGGCTGGTGGCGATCGGGGGTGCCGGGCGCGGCGCGCTGGCCGGCGCGGGGGCGGTCGCACAGGCGCCCACGATCAGGACGGCGGCGGCGAGCGCGGGGCGGAGCGAGCGGGCGTTCATGGGGTCCATCCCTTCGCAGATGTGAAGGCGGGACGGAGGCATCCCGCCGTGCGGTTCAGCGGGTCAGTCCGCCGATTGGGATGCCGGCGGCAGCGCGGCGCGGATCTGGGCCAGCGGCTCGGCGGTGCCGCCCTCCAGCCCGTCGTGGCGGTAGATCACGCGGCCCTGCGCGTCCAGCACCAGGTAGGTGTTGGAGTGCGAGATCTCGCCCGTACCCTCGCGGCGGTAGCGGATGCCGAGCAGCGCCGCCAGCTCGCGCACCTGCTCGTCGTTCGAGGTGAGCAGCGTCCACCGGTCCGGCGACAGGCGCGCCGTGCGGGCGTGCTCGGCGAGCTGCGCCGGCGTGTCGCGCGACGGGTCCAGCGAGAAGAGGACGAAGCCCACGCGGCTCGCCTCGCCGGGCGTCATCTCCGCCTCCAGCCGCTTGAACTCGCCCACGATCAGCGGGCAGGTGTGCGGGCAGTGCGTGTACGTCATCGCCACCACGCGCACCTTGCCGGCGAGCGACGCCAGCGGCCTGCTCTGCCCGGCCTGGTCCGTCCACGGCGTGTCGAGGTCGTAGACCGAGAAGCTGGACGCGGCGGCGTGCGTCGAGCCGATGCGCGGCGAGCCGGCGGGGGCGCGGCCGCAGGCGGCCACGACGGCGAGGATCGCGATGCCGGAACGGCGGAGAAGTGTGCTCATGGTCAGATGTCCTGCGCGCAGCGGAAGCCGAGGCCCTCGCCCACGGTGCGGCCCTCCAGCGCGGCGCGGTAGCCGTAGCGCAGGAAGGCGGGGTAGTCGTTGGGGTCGGTGGCGCCGATCACTCCCGCCGCGCAGAAGAGCTGGTGGTCGCGCCCGCTGGTGGCGCGCGAGTCGTCGGAGACCAGCAGGCTGTTGAAGTCGCCGGTCCACTCCCACACCAGGCCGTGCAGGTCCCACACGCCGTACACGTTGCGGAAGGTGGACTCCACCGCCCCGCCCCGCCCCGTGCCGGTGGTGTACATCGCCAGCAGCCGCGAGACGAAGGCGGGGTCGCGCGAGGCGTCGCGGACGGTTTTGCTGGCGCGGGCGGCGTACTCCCATTCGTCCGTCGTGGGGAGCCGCTTGCCGCGCCAGGCGCAGTACGCCCGCGCCGCGAACCAGCTCACCTGCGTCGCCGGCTTCCGTGCGCCGGCCGCGCTCCCGGCGGAGAGGTCGCCCGCCCAGGCGCCCAGGTAGCCCTGGTCGGTGAACGCGGCGCGGACGCGGCTGCGGCGCCACTGCGGGCGGGCGGCGACGAAGGCCAGGTAGTCCGCGCGGGTCACGGCGTGCCGGTCCAGCGCGAAGGTGCGGACGGTGACCGTGCGCCGGCCGTTGACGAACAGCGGCGTGTAGGCGCCGCCCGGGATGCGCGCCATCTCCGGACGCGGCGCACCCGCCGCCGCCGCGGGCCGCGGCAGCGAGAAAGCGAGGGCGAGCAGGAGAGTGGAGGCGCGCATCGGAGCTTGAGTGCTGAGTGCTGGGGTGCCGGGTGGTGGGTGCTGAAGTGCCAGGTGCTGGGGCTGAGGCTCGGTCTCTCGTCGGTCTACTCAGCACCCAGCACTCAGCGCTTCGTCACTTCGGCGTGTACGGGCCTTCCGAGACGCGGCCGGCGAAGGCGCCGTGCAGAGGCTCGCCCTCCACCTGCATCAGGCCCACGGCGCCCTTGCTGAAGGCGCGGAAGAGGGCGTGGTCCACCAGCACCAGCTTGCCCGGCGTCTCGGTGCGGAACTCCACGATGGCGCTGCCGCCGGCCGGGATGCTGGTGGTCTGCACGTTGTGCTGCGCCACGCTGCTCCCCTCGGCGTACACGTTGTCGAACACCTCGCCGATCACGTGGAACGAGCTGGTCAGGTTGGGGCCGCCGTTGCCCACGAACAGGCGCACCGTCTCACCCGTCCTGACCTTCAGCGCGTGGTCGCCGGTCAGCGAGCCCACGCTGCCGTTGAACACCACGTACTCGGGACGCTCGTCGATCGCCTTCTGCAGGTCGAACGGCTGCAGCCCCGCCTGGCCGTGCGCGCCCCTGGTGTAGAAGTCGCCCTGCATCACGTAGAACTCGCGGTCCACCGGGGTCATCCCTTCCTTCGGCTGCACCAGGATCATCCCGTACATTCCGTTGGCCACGTGCAGCGAGGCCGGCGCGAAGGCGCAGTGATAGACGTACAGGCCGGGGTTCAGCGCCGTGAAGCGGAAGACGCTCTCGTGCCCGGGCACCACCATGGTGGCCTCGGCTCCGCCGCCGGGGCCGGTCACCGCGTGCAGGTCGATGTTGTGCGGCACGCCGTTGTGCGGATGGTTCTTCAGGTGGAACTCCACCTGGTCGCCCTCGCGCACGCGGATGAAGCGCCCCGGCACGGTCCCGCCGAAGGTCCAGAAGGTGTAGTCCACTCCATCCGCGAGGCGCATCGTCTTCTCGACGACTTCGAGGTCGACGATCACCCTGGTGGCGTAGGTGCGGGTGATCGGCCTGGGCACCATCGGGGGCGCGGTGAGTTCGGCCACCTCCTGGCCGCGGACCGGCACGGCGTCACGCACCGGGATCGCGGCGCGGAACGCCGGCTCGCCGGCGGCGGGACGCTTTTTCACGGCCCAGCCGAACACGGTCACCACCGCCACAGCGGCCAGCAGCACCAGCAGCCAGGGAACGGTCCGGCGCGGGGGCTGGGGCGGCGTGAGGTCGTCGCGGCGCGGGGTGCGGGCGCGGCGGGTGGTGACGGGTTCCTGTTCGAGCAGCGTGCTCATGGTGGTTTCCTCGTGCGTGGGTCAGGCGGCCAGCGCCGCCCGGACGTCGCCGCCGGCCTGGGCCGCGGCGTTGAATTCGATGCCGTACCCGGGTGCCGGAACCAGCAGGTCGGCCAGCGTGGTGGCGCCCAGCGGGGCCCGCATCGCCGCGCAGACGCGGCTCCAGGCCTCGTGCGCCCGGCAGGGGTGGAGCCCGTCGCAGGGGCGGCCGCCCAGCAGGCACATCCGCCGCGGGCGAACGTCGTCGAACACCTCCACCACCTCGGCCAGCGTCACCTGTCCCGCGGGCACCCGCAGCCGGAAGCCGCCGGCGGGGCCGCGCGTGCTGCCCACCAGCCCCTGCTTGGCCAGCGCGTTGAGCGTCTTGGCCAGGTAGTTGGCCGGCGCCCCCAGCGCCTGCGCGATGCGCTCGGCCGGCACCGTCTCACCCTCGGGGCGCTGCGCCAGGAAGAGCAGGGCGCGGATCGCGTGTTCGGACGTCTGGGTCACCATCGGGGCTCTCTCCTTTTCTCATGCGAATATGCGATTTGCCCCGCCGCCCGGTTGTCGGCAGGGGGCCGTAACCGTTGTGGGGAAGGGAGTCGGACCCCGGTAGGGAGATCGCCCGACGCGTGTCGGACGGATGCAGGGCGGACGCGGGAAGGTGCGGTGGGGTGATGCGATCCGGAGTACTCCACCACTTCCCGGACACACCCCCGAGATGTCATCCTGAAGGAGCCTGAGCGACTGAAGGATCCATACTTGGCGCTGGAACGAGACTGTGGTGACGCCCATCTGATCCGAGTTTCCGATCAGGCGAACGCACGACGCACAGAGCCCCCGCGGATGGATCTCCGCGGAGGCTCTTCGGTCGGCCGGCTCGCCGCTCTACGTCAAACACTCGATCCGTGGGTGGATCGCGCCGTTCCCCTGGCTTCGTACCGGGGTACGCATAGATCCTTCAGTCGCTCAGGCTCCTTCAGGATGACATCGTCCGGGGGGCTGCGGGAGCAAGGGGAGCCCCGGTCTCGCGTCAGCGCGTCGCCGCGGCGGGGATGGTGACGGTGAAGCGGCGGTCGATGGCGGGCGGCAGGCAGGCGCCCTCGGTGCACGCCATGTAGGTGACCGAGAGCTCGGCGGTGGTGGCGCCGTGCCGCGCGAAGGTGACGGGGCGCCGCAGGGTGACGGGGCCGGCCGGATAGACGGGAAAGCTCAGCCCCAGCAGGTCGGCCGTGAGCGTTTCGGGGTGGCGGTCGGCCTGGAGCGGGCCGGCGGGCCGCATCCCCGGCGCGCCGGCGATCTCCAGCAGCGTGGGGCGGCCGATCCCGCGGATCCCCTCCCTCGGCAGGTCCTTGCCGTAGAGGTGGTAGCCCGCGCGCGTGGGCGTGAACCGGCCCGCCAGCCACGCCTTCCCCGCCCCGTCGCGCTCGAGCGACACCTCCACCGCCACGTCGCGCGCGGTGAACGACGCCAGTTCCCACCGCCGCGCCCCGCCCTTCGCCTCCGCGCCGCGTCCGCAGGCGGCGGACGCGGCCAGCGCGAGCGCCGCGGCGGCCACCACCGCGCGGCGGGGGAGACGGGGAGCCATTCGCGCGATCAATGCGGTGCCCGCGCCACCCACTGCTCCAGCATCCGCCGCAGGTCGTCGGGCAAGAGCCGGCGCGCGGCCTCGAGCGATCCGTCGCGGGTGGTGGCCACCACCTGGCCGGTGGGCGCCAGCACCACCACCGCCGGCACGCCGCCCTCGATCGGCTTCCCGTACTTGTTCACCACCGGCAGGTTGCGGTCGAACTGGCCCACGTCGATGCGCACGATGCGGAAGTGCTCGTCCAGGTACCCCGCCACCTGCGGCGTCTGGTAGAGGCGCTCCAGGATCCAGCAGTCCAGGCACCAGTCCGCGCCGAAGTCCAGCAGCACCAGCCTGTGGTCGGTGCGCGACTGGGCCAGCGCCGCGTTGATCTGGGCGCGCGCGTCGGCGTTGGGGTCGTACAGCTGCTGCCCGGGCCGCGGCCCGGCCGCCTGCGCGCTCGCCGGCGCGGCGGCCGCGCAGCCCAGGACGAACACCGCGGCCAGCGCGCGCAGCAGGGTGCTCCAGCGGTGTCGCATGGGATTTCGGGTCGGTGTGGTGATGGGGACCTGGATGGGAATCGAGCAAGCGACGTACGTGGACGGCCGCCCGCAGGTGCGGCCGTACTACAAAATTGGCGCAATGCACCGATCCTGACAACAGGCGTTCACCCCACCGCGACGCTTCGTCTCGAATCGCCGGTCCGCGCTCTCACCGGTCGCGGAGCTGGACGCGGGTGACCTCGTCCACCGCGGCCATCACGGCGCGGAAGCCGGCCACCTCCCGGTCGCTCAGGCGCGCGCGGATCTCGGCTTCGAGCGCGGCGAGCACGCGGTTCAGGGCTTCCGCGAGCTCGGCGCCGCCTTCATGGACGTTGACCAGGAAGGAACGGCGGTCGTCGGGGTTGGGCTCGCGAAAGACCAGGCCGGCGCGCTCCAGCCGGTCGAGCATGCTGGTGAGCGTGGACTGCTTCATCCCGAACACCCGCACCAGCTCCCCCACCTGCACCGGGCCGTAGCGGTCGAGGTAGGTGAGGAGGTGTCCCTCGGCCGGGCTCACCCCCAGCGCACGGGTGTGGGCCTCGAGGTACACCGAGATCTGCCGCGACGCCTTGTGCAGCGGCGAAAGGAATTCGAGCGCCATCTGGCCCGTGCCGCAGTCGTGAGGTGCGTAGCCGGCGGACCCGGGATCACAGCCCCGCTGCTCGTGGCGCCCGGCGGACGGGACGGGAATCCGCCGACCTCCGTCTTCCGGAGCAAAGCAGGCTTGACGGACCCGTCCCCGCGCAGCAGTATTACGAAACCGGTTAATACGATATCGTATTACCCGTCCGGCGCAAGAGGGATCATCCGCCCAACCCCTGCTGGAGGTGTCCATGAGCAGAGCCGCACCCGCCGTGAACCAGTTGATCGATACCTTCCGCCACCAGGCGCGGATGACGCGCTACGTGGTGGGGATCAACCTGGACGGCATCACCCAGGAAGAGAGCCTGGTGCAGCCGCAGCCGCATGGCAACTGCGCCAACTGGGTACTGGGCCACCTGGTGTACACCTACGGCCGCGCGCTCCCGCTGCTGGGCCAGGAGCCGGTGCTGGCCCCGGAGTCTCTCGCGCGTTACGAGCGCGGCTCGTCCCCGATCCTCGACGCGTCCGACGCGCGCGACGTCGGCGAACTGCTCGCGGCGTGGAACGCGACCTCGGAGCGCGTGGACGCCGGACTGGCAAACCTCGACCCCGACACGCTCGACACGCCCGCTCCCTTCAGCCCCAGCAACAACCCCGACGAGACCGTCCGCTCCCTGCTCGCCACGGTGCTCTTCCACCAGGCGTACCACGCGGGCCAGACCGGCCTGCTGCGCCGCATCGCCGGCAAGGACGGCGCGATCAAGTGAGCCGGGCACGTCCCCCGACTCTGACGTTGAAAGCAACGCCCGCCGGGGAGGATCCGGCGGGGCTCCCCTGTCCGTTGACGACGAAGCATGGCGGTGAGCTGTATCCGCCGTTTTACCAAGCGTTGTACGAGCAGGCGGATCTGCATCGGGTGGAGTCTCGACACCGGCTTGCTGAAGTCTGGCACTGCCTGAACGGAAAACTGCGCTTCGTACTCTCCTCGTTCCATACCGTGCTTCTGCGGTCAGGGGCGGTCCTTCCGCTGCGCTCCCGGGCGGGGGCAAGGCGCGGCGGAACGATCCGGCTGTTGGCAGCCGCGCTGGCCTGCTGCGGCCAAACCGCCGCCCCTCCGAATCCGGCCTTTCTAGTACACATCTCCTTTGCGTCCGCGCCATTCTATCGGGCACGGACCTCGGCGACTAAATGTTTGCTTGTGCCCCGCGCCCACCATCGCAATCCTTCCTGATCGGCGCGCGGGGAAAAAGCAGCCCGTGAAGGCCGCTCACCTCGGGAAAATCTCTCGCGCGTTGAATCTATTCGGGTAGTCTCGCCCCATTCTCTCTCTTCTTCCGGAGGAACATCATGGGGAAGCTTAAGCTGGACCTCGATGCCCTTACCGTCGAAACCTTCGAGACCACGCCATCCGAGGAGAACAAAGGAACTGTCTTCGGAGACCAAGTACCGAGCCCCGTGCCGTCATGTTTGGCGTCGTGCCACGGGTCGTGCTTCAGCAACTGCCTGTTCACCTGCCACGGGTCCTGCATGGGCACGTGCATCGACCGGACGTGCTTCGGCAGTTGCCGGTTCACCTGCCACGGGTCCTGCATGGGCACGTGCATCAATCGGACGTGTTTTGACCGGACGTGCTTCGGCAGTTGCATCGTATTTTCCTGCGGCCACTTGAACTGCCCGTGACGGGCGGGGCGAAACCATTGGGGTACCTCACTACTTGGATGGCCGACGCCACGTTGTTGCATCCGTAGCCGCGAGGCGCACGCCGGCTAAGCGGGCGCGAAAGCCGAAAATCCTGCGCGCCCGCTCACCCCGCACCAGTGGAGCGCGCAGTCCAAGAACGCTTTCCGCGACTGCGCGGTAACGGTCCGCCCCGGAGTGCGGGGGAGCTGATGGCCCGGGAAGTCCCCGACCCATGAACCACCCCGACCCCGCCGCCGGTCCTGCCGCGCTCGCCGCCCGCTGGCGGGGCCGACGCCCAGGTATCGCGGCGCTACGGCGCCCCCGGCCGCGCACGGATGCTGGAACGCATGGCCGCAGAGCTGGACCGGTCCGCCGCCACGACGGCCTGAAAAAGGCGGCCTGAGCCAACCGACAGCTAGAACTGACAGCGGGCGCCCGGGAGAAACGCCAAGTGCTCGCAAAGCGGCCACTTTCGCGGACCGCGCATCATCCCTCGCAAAGTGCGCGAGGCTAACCGCCTGGACGCGGCGGCCGGTGCTGTCCAGAGCGCCCTTTCACACGATCATCGCCCCTGCGCGCGGAACGCCGCGCGGCACCCGATCCACCCGATCGAGCAGTTCAGGGAGCCTGGAGTTGCGCACCAGCCCGCGGACCGCGCCGGGCCAGGTACGCGGAGAGCGTCGTGTAGAACGCCGGGTAGACGAGCGAGAGCAGCACCAGCCACCCGGGAGAGCGCGGATAGTCGAGCCGGAGCAGCGCCACGACCACCGCCGTCCACGCGATGGCGCCCACGATCAGCGGGAGCCTCCACGGGCGCGGGGCCAGGTTGGGATAGAGGAAACGCACCGGCGCCACGGTGAGCACGGCCAGCGCCAGCAGCATCACCGCGTTCGGCCACGCGCCCCAGTAGCGATGGACGATCCCCGCGTAGAACGCCGCCACGTTCCAGTACGACGGGAAGCCGCGGAAGAACCCGCCCGCCTCGTCCTTGGCGCCCGCGTTCGCGAACCCGAAGAGCGACGCGACCAGCGCCGGCACGATCCAGAGCGCGGCCGGCGCGGGCACCCACCCCATCCGCCACACCAGCAGCAGCGGGAGGAAGGTGTAGGTCAGGTAGTCGACGATGTCGTCGATGATGCGCCCGTCGATGGCGGGCGCCCGGCGCTTCACCTGCCACGCGCGCGCCAGCGGCCCGTCCGAGGCGTCGATCACCACCGACGCGATGAAGAGCGCGAAGACCAGGCGCGCATCCGGCGCGGCGCCGCACGTCTCCGCCGCCGCCCAGAAGGCGAGCGCCACCCCCGACGCGGTGTAGACGTGCACCGCGTACGCCCGCGCCCGCTGGCCGAACGTGCCCCGTTCCGCGGCGGGCGCGCTCATGCGCGGCTCGGCTGCCTGGACGGCACGGGATGGCAGTTCGGTTCGATCGGCATCATCATCGATCCTCCCGGATCCGGATAAACCGTGGCCGCGCAGGCGGCGCGCCGTGGCCCTGCAGCTCCAGATGATGGATTGGTAGGCTGGAAGCGATCGTCCGGCTATACTGGAACGGGGCCGGCGGTGCTCGCCGCGTCGGCGGCGGGGACGCTCCACGGTCCGACGAGTTCACGAGACCACGAGGTTTCATGCGCACCTTCAGCCGAGCGCAGCGGCGCCCCCCCGGTACGGCGCACGACCCGTCGCCGCGCGATCCGGTGGTCGCGACCGCACGGCCGCGCGCCGTGAACGCAGTGTCCGCGGGCGCCGCCGCGGCCTCCCGGTTCGCCCACGACTTCAGCGCGGTCCCGATCGGCGTGGGCGCGCGCTCCCTCTTTCGCCCGGCGGCCGAGGGCTCACCCTCGCCCCTGCCCCACCGGGCCGAGATGGAGCACCGGTTCGGCGAGGACTTTTCCGCGGTCCGGGCCTACCTGGGCCGGCAGGCTCCGCTCGACCGGCTGAACGCGCACGCCGCCACGCTCGGCGACCAGGTGGCCTTCGCCGGCCACGCTCCCGACCGCCGGCGGGTCGCGCACGAGCTCGCGCACGTGGTGCAGCAGCGGCGCGGCGGCGGGATGCGGGCGCCCTCGCCGCTCAGCATCCCCGGCGACGCGGCCGAGCGCGATGCGCGGCAGGTGGCCGACCGGGTGGCGGCGGGCGCGCCCGCGGGCGTATCGGCCGCCGCGGCCGCCGCCGTTCACCGCGACATCAAGGACAACAAGATGGAGGTGCCGCTGGGCAAGTTCGCGATCGACATGACCAAGGTGGAAGTGGTGGGCGGGCTGACGGGCGAAACGGGTACGCTCAGCTTCACCCCCAACGAAAAGGCGCCCGACTCGAAGTCGATCCGGCTGTCGCAAGCGGCCCGTAGCTTCGACGTGGCCAAGGCCGCCGAAAAGGACTGGACAGGCACGCGCAATGAGAAGCTGAACCTGATGCGGACGACCGGCGCCGACCGCACGCACGTAACCCGTTCCGGCGAGACGCTGAAGGCGATCTCGGAGCGCCATTACGGCGATCCCGCGCGCTTCACCGAGATCTACCAGGCCAACCAGGCCGCGCTCACCCCCACCATGGCGGCCGCCGACGGCGACAAGGCGCTCCCCGAAAAGCTGGCCCTCACGGTTCCCAAGGCCGTGCTGGGAGGCTACCTCCTCGACCACTTCCCCTCCGACCCCAGAGCCAAGGTGCGCAAGGCCCGCACCGATCCCGAGGTGCCGCAGGACTACGTGTGGCCGGGCGAGGAGATCGACAAAAAGAACCAGCACGGCTCCAAGTCCGGCAAGGCCATCGTGCCGGCCATCATCAAGGACAGCCCACAGACCGGGGGGCACGTCAAGGACACGTTCGAAACGGTGGCGCGCTCCGCGGACACGGGGATCTACTACGGGACGGTGCACTGGGGGTTCGAGGCGGACAGCCCGTCCGGAAAGGTAAGCAACGAGACGCACAGCGTAACGCCCGGCGTGTCGGACACCTTCCGCGCGGCGCTGCAGGAGTTCACCCGGTTCTACAAGAACCCGCACACCGTGATGAAGGGCGACACCCTGTTCTCCCTCGCCCGGCAGTACTACGGCGATGAAGCCAAGTGGAAGGAGATCTTCGAGGCGAACAAGGCCCTCCTCAAGTCCCCGGACAGCCTGCAGCCCGGGATGAAGCTGGCCATCCCCGTGATCGGGCCCTGAGCCTTCGAGCCGATGAGCGAGCACTCCCCGGCTCGGGCGGCGGGCACGCCGGACGCGGCGCCAGGGCTCCTGGCGCAGCTCGACAGCCCTGATCCAGACGTCCGCGCACGCGCCGCCACCGCGCTGCACCGCGCAGGCCACCCGCGCGCGCTGGAAGCGTGTCTGCGCACGCTCGACGACGCCCCCGACCCGCTCCACGCGGACCACACCCCGTCGGTGCAGTGCCTGATCGAGAGCGGAGCGCGGGCGCTCCCGCCCCTCCTGGAATTGCTGGACTCGGAGCGCGCCGACACGCGCATGCACGCGGAGCGCGCGGTGATGGGGATCACCCGCCGCCTCGCCGGGTTCGACGGGCGGGCGTGGCCGGAGGGCGCCATGGAGCGGTGGATGGCGTGGTGGAGCGGCATCGGCTACGACTCCGACGCCGGCCCGGCCGCGCGGGCCGGCGCGATCGACCGGCTGCGCGAGGCGCTCCCCGACCTCGCCGCCTGACCCGCGGACCCCTTCCCTTCTCTCCGCCGCGCGGTGTTCAGCGCGCCTCCCCCGGCCGCGACAGCAGCTCGCGGTAGAAGTCCAGCGTCTGCGCGGCGATCGCGCGCCAGCTGAAGTGCGCCAGGACGCGCTCGCGGGCCGCTCGGCCCATCTCGGCGCGGCGTTCGGGGGCGTCCATCAGCTCGTTCACGGCGGCGGCCAGGGCGCGGCTGAACGCCTCGGGGTCGCGCGGCTCCACCGATCCCCCGCCCTCGGGCTCGATCGGCACCAGCGTTCCCGTCACGCCCGGCACCACGATCTCGGGGATGCCGCCGACCGCCGAAGCGACCACCGGCGTTTCGCACGCCATCGCCTCGAGGTTGATGATCCCGAACGGCTCGTAGACCGACGGGCAGACGAAGACGCTGGCGTGCGAGTAGAGCGCGATCACCTCCGCCTTGGGCAGCATCTCGGGGATCCAGACGACCGGGTCCGCCGCGTCGCGCCGGGCCTCGTCCACCAGCGCCTTCATCTCGGCGCCGATCCCGGGCGTGTCGGGCGCGCCGGCGCAGAGGACCACCTGCAGCCCCGGCCGCAGGTACCGGATCGCGCGCACCAGGTGCAGGATCCCCTTCTGCCGGGTGATGCGGCCCACGAAGAGGACGATCGGCAGCTCCGGGTCCACCCCCAGCCGGCGGAGCAGCTCCGGATCGCGCCGGGGCCGGTACTCGTCCGGATCGATCCCGTTGTGGATCACGCGGATGCGGTCCGGTTCGACGCCGTACAGCTCCCGCACGTCCGCCTTCATCGCATGCGAGACGGCGACGACGCCGTCCGCGTTCCGGTACGCCGTGCGCTCGATCCAGGTGGTCACGTGGTAGGCGGAACCGAGCTGCTCCACCTTCCACGGGCGGTGCGGCTCCAGCGAGTGCGTGGTCAGCACCAGCCGCGCGCCGGTGAGCGGGCGCGCCAGCGAGCCGGCCAGGTGCGCGTACCAGGTGTGGCAGTGCACGATCTGCGGCGCCTGTACCAGCCCCACCATGGCCAGGTCGCGCACCAGCGCGTCCAGCAGCCGCGCGTGCCGCGGGTCCTGCACCTCGAACCCGCACCCGGGCTCCACACCGCGCACGTGCAGCGGCCCATCCTCGGACCGCTGCCCGCCGAAGCAGAGCACCTGCACCCGGTGCGCGCCGCCGTCGGCCCGCGCCAGCTCGCGCGACAGGTACTCGATGTGCACGCCGGCGCCGCCGTACACGTGCGGCGGGTACTCGTTGGTGAGCTGCGCGATCCTCAGTCCGTCCGTCCGATCGGCGCCGCTCATATCACCGTGCCGTCGGGGATCTCGGCGTTCTTCACGATCACCACCACGCCGTCGCGGATGTAGAAGCCGGGGCCCTCGCCGTCGTGCACGCCCGCCGCGTTGGTGATGGTGCAGTGGCGCCCGATCGAGGCGTTCTTGTCGATGATGGCGCCCTCGACCACGGTGTCCTCGTCCACGCCGGGGTGCTGCGGGCCCTCCAGGCGGTTGGGGCTGCCGGGGTCCTCCCAGCGGTAGTAGTCGGCGCCCATCATCACCACGCGCTGGATGCGGGTGCGCGCGCCCAGGTACGAGCGGATCCCGATCACGCTCTTGGTGATGTCGCTGTCCACGATCACGCTCGCGTCGGCGATGATCGAGCTCTCGATGCGCGAGCGCGTGATCTTGGCCGGCGGAAGGAGCCGCGCGTTGGTGTACAGCGGCATCTGCTCGTCGAACAGGTTGAACGCCGGCTTGGGATCGGTCAGCATCAGGTTGGTGTCGAAGAACGAGCGCACCGTGCCGATGTCGTTCCAGTACCCCTTGAACGGATACGCCACCACCTTCCGCTCGCGGATGGCGATGGGGATGATGTGTTTGCCGAAGTCGTTGGCCTCGGGGTTGGCGTCCAGCAGCTCGCGCAGCGCGTCGCAGTGGAAGACGTAGATGCCCATCGACGCCAGGAACACGCGCCCCGCCGCCTCCAGCTCGGGCTCCACCGGGCTCTCCTTCCCCTCCAGCTCGCCGTGCGCGGGCTTCTCGTAGAACTCGGTGATGCGTTCCTCGTCGTCGGTTTTCAGGATGCCGAACCCCGGCGCCTCGGCGGCGGTCACCGGGGTGGCGGCCACGGTGATCTCGGCGCCGGATTCGTGGTGGTGCTCCAGCATCAGCCGGTAGTCCATGGTGTACAGCTGGTCGCCGGAGAGGATCAGCACCTCGTCGTGCACGTAGCTGCGGATGTGCAGGATCGACTGCCGCACCGCGTCGGCCGTGCCCTGGTACCACAGCTCGCTGGTGGCGGTCTGCTCGGCCGCCAGCACGGTCACGAACCCGCCGCGGAAGCGGTCGAAGATGTACGAGCGGGCGATGTGGTCGTTCAGGGAGGCCGAGTTGTACTGCGTGACCACGAAGATCCGGCTGAGGCCGGAGTTGATGCAGTTGGAGATCGGCACGTCCACCAGCCGGTACTTGCCGGCCAGGGGCACGGCCGGCTTGGCGCGCTGCGCGGTCAGCGGAAAGAGCCGCGTGCCGGCGCCCCCGCCCAGGATCACGGCCAGAACTCGGTCCATTTGCACGAGAGACGAGTGGGTCAAGACGGTCGCCCGCGCGCCACGACCGGGCCGCGCGCGGGGAAGGTGCTAGAGCCTCGTGCAAGGTACTGGCCGCGGCGGGCGCCGTCACGTGTCAGCCGGGCATTCGGTTCAGAGTGCGGCGATGACCAGCCTCGCTGGCGGACGGAAAGCGACGAGCGGGTCGGCTGCCGCCCGCCCCCCTCGGGGGGCAATCAAGGGATCTGCGTCCCACCAGCCCCCTTCCTGTCCCGCGAAAATCTCAGGTTTTACGCTGAAAATCCCTCATCTACGGAAAAAGCAGTTGACAGGACCGGCGGACTGGATTAATCTACTGAAGAACCCGTAGCAAATGGGAGCCATGGACGAGATCAGCTTCACCCCCCGCGAGCTGGATGTGATGAGCATCCTGTGGCGCGCGAAATCGGGAACCGTGAGCGAGGTGCGCCAGGCGCTGGGCGAAGACCTGGCCTACACCTCCGTGCTCTCGGCGCTGCAGACGCTCGAGGAGAAGGGGTTCGTGCGCCACGAGCCCGAGGGCCGCGCCTACCGCTACTACCCCGCCGTGGCGCCGGAGAAGGCCGGGAGCAGCGCGCTGGCCCGCATCCGCGAGGCCGTGTTCCAGGGCTCGGCCGAGCTGATGTTCGCGCAGCTCGTGTCCGACCGGAAGCTCAAGCGCGACGAGCTGGAGCGCATGCGCCGCCTGCTGGCCGAGCGGCTGGAAGAGGAGGAGGAATCGTGATCGCCTCGTGGATGCTCTACTCGCTCCTGGTGAGCGCCCTGGTGGCCACCGCGGCGTGGCTGCTGGAAGGGTTCGTCCGGCTGCGCGGCAAGCCCGTGCGCTGGGTGTGGGCGCTCGGGCTGGCGGCCACGGTGTGCCTGGTGGCCGCCGCGCCGGCGCGCACCGCCGCGCCGTTCGCCGTGGCCGACGCGGTGCTTGCCCGCGACGCCACCGCGTCCGCCGGGCCGGCCGCCGAGCCGGCGGGTTGGCTGGCGGCGGCGGAGCGGGTGCGCCAGGGCGTGCGCGCGACGCTGCGAGGGCCGTTGCGCGCCGCGGCGGTGGTGGGCGCGGGACGGACGGGAGACGCGCTGGCGGCGGGATGGCTCGCGCTCTCGGCGGCGGCGCTGGTGGCCATGGCGCTCACGCTGGCCCGCACGCGGCGGGCGCGGCACGGCTGGCCGCACGCCTTCCTGGGCGGCGAACGGGTGCGCGTGGCCCCGCGCACGGGGCCGGCGGTGCTGGGCGTGGTGCGGCCCGACGTGGTGGTGCCCGCGTGGCTCCTCCACGCCCCCGCCGAACAGCAGCGGTTGGTGGTGCTGCACGAGCGCGAGCACGTCCGCGCCCGCGACCCCCTGTTGCTGCTGGCGGGGTGCGCCGTGGTGGCGCTCCTTCCCTGGAACCCCGCCGCCTGGTGGATGCTGCTGGGGCTGCGCGCCGCGGTGGAGCTGGACTGCGATGCCCGCGTGCTGCGCCAGGGGGTGAAGCCCTCGCTGTACGGCACGCTGCTGCTGGACCTGGCCGGGAGCTCACCCGGCGTTTTCCTGGGCGCGCCCGCGATCGGCGGACGGCCCTCGACCCTGGAACGGAGACTCCGCGCCATGAACGCACGACTCCCCCGCTTCGCCCGCACCCGTGCCGGACTTCTGGCCACGCTGGGCGCGGCCGCCCTGATGGTGGCCTGCGAAAGCCCCCTCCCCACCTCGGCCGAGGTGGAGAAGATGGACGTGCACGCCGTGGAGGCGCGCGTGGGGCAGCTCCAGTCGGGAACCCCGGTGGCGCCGGCCTACTACGTGGACGACCAGCCCGTGACGGCCGAGGCGGCGCACGCCATCCCGGCGGACGAAATCAGCCGAGTGGAGGTGCACAAGGCGCTCGCGGGCAACGAGATTCGCGTCTACACCAAGGTCGCGCAGACCCGCTTCGAGCCCGCCGGCGGCGCGGGCCAGGCGATCGTGGCGCGGGGAACCGGAGTGTCCAGCACCAGTAGCGGAACCTTCGAAGGCCTGGTGCTGGTGGACGGCGTGGTGAGGGACCCGTCGGTGCTCAGGACGATCGCCCCCGACCAGATCGCGACCGTCGACGTGCTGAAGGGCGACGCGGCCACGACCCAGTACAGCGACCCCCGCGCCGCGAACGGCGTGATCCGCATCACCACCAGGGCCGCCACGAGCCACTGAGCGCCTCGTCCGCGCCGAATCGATCGGACGGCACAAACAGCGGCGGGCGCCGGAGATCGAATCTCCGGCGCCCGCCGCGTTGGGTTCCGACCTCCGGCCGCGGCTTTAGTGCACGGCGTTGATCATGTCGAACATGGGGAGGTACATGGCGACCACGATGCCGCCGATCACCACGCCCATCACCACGATCATGATCGGCTCCAGGATCGAGGTCAGCGCGCTGACCGCGGCGTCCACCTCGTCGTCGTAGAAGTCGGCGATCTTGCTGAGCATCTCGTCCAGGCCGCCGGTCTGCTCGCCCACGTTGATCATCTGCACCACCATGGGCGGGAACACGCCGCTCTCCTTGAGCGGCTCGCTGATGGTGGCGCCGCCGGCGATGCTGGCGCGGCTCTTCATCACCGCGTCGTGCACCACGCGGTTGCCGGCGGTGCGCGCGGTGATCTGCAGCCCGTCCAGGATCGACACGCCCGAGCTCACCAGCGTGCCCAGCGTGCGGGTGAAGCGGCTCACCGCGCTCTTGCGCAGCAGGTTGCCCAGCACCGGCAGCTTCAGCATCAGGCTGTCGAGCTGCAGCTTTCCCGAGTCGGTCTTGTAGTACTGCCGCACGCCCATCACCAGCGCGATGATCACCAGCACCACCAGCCACATGAAGTGCTGCAGGAAGTTGCTGAGGGCCAGCACCACCAGGGTGGGCAGCGGCAGCTGCAGCCCGGCCCCGGTGAACATCCCCGCGAACACCGGCACCACCTTCCACAGCAGCACCGTGGTGCACAGCACCACCACGATCAGCATCACCGCCGGGTAGACCATGGCGCCCTTGATCTTGCGCGCCAGGGCGTCGTTCTTTTCCAGGAAGATGGCCAGGCGCATCAGGATCACGTCCAGGATGCCGCCCGCCTCGCCCGCCGCGACCATGTTCACGTACAGCTCGGTGAACACCTTGGGGTGCTTGCGCAGCGAGTCGGCCAGCGTCTGCCCGGCCTGGATGTCGAGCAGGATCTGCGCGATCACCTTCTTGAAGAACTTGTTCTCGGTCTGCTCGGCCAGGATGGTCAGGCTCTGCACCAGCGGCAGCCCGGAGTTGATCATGGTGGAGAACTGCCGGGTGAAGATCACCACCTCGCGGGTCTTGATCCCCGTGCCGAAGGTGAAGTTGAGGTCCTTCGCCTTGGTGTTCACCGAGATCGGGCGCAGCCGCTGCCGCACCAGGTAGCCCACCACCTCTTCACGGGTGGGAAGCTCGATCTCGCCGTTCATGATCTCGCCGTTGAGCGCGCGAGCGCTGTACGCGAACGTGGGCATGCGTTACCCCAAGGGAACAGGGGACAGGTTACAGGGGACAGCCGGCGGTGCCCACCGCCGCATCCCGATCCGCCACCAGACTTCGAAACCACCCCGTACTTCCGTACCTCGTACCCCGTACCTCGTACCTCGTACCTCGTACTTCCGTACTTACGCGGGGACCGGCTCGCCCACCATCTGCAGGAACTCGTTGGGGTCGCTGGAGCGCTTGAGCGCCTCTTCCAGCGCCACCTCGCGCTGCAGGTACAGCTCCTTCAGCGAGTCGTTCAGCGTCTGCATCCCGTGCTTCTTGCCGGCCTGCATGATCGAGTAGATCTGGTGCACCTTGTCGTCGCGGATGCAGGCGCGGATGGCGGGGGTGCACACCATCACCTCGGCGGCCATGGCGCGCCCGCGGCCGCGGGCCTTGGGCAGCAGCTGCTGCGTGACCACCCCCTCCAGCACGAACGCCAGCTGGGCGCGGATCTGCGGCTGCTGGTGCGCGGGGAAGACGTCGATCACGCGGTTGATGGTCTCGGCGGCCGAGTTCGTGTGCAGCGTCGCCAGGCAGAGGTGGCCGGTCTCGGCGATGGTGAGCGCGGCCGAGACGGTCTCCAGGTCGCGCATCTCGCCCACCAGGATCACGTCGGGGTCCTGCCGCAGCGCGTACTTCAGCGCGCGGGCGAACGACTGCGTGTCGCTCCCCACCTCGCGCTGGTTCACCATGCACCCCTGGTGGCGGTGGATGAACTCGATCGGGTCCTCGATGGTGAGGATGTGCCCGCGGCGCTCCTTGTTGATCTTGTCGATGATCGCGGCGAGCGTCGTCGACTTCCCCGAGCCCGTGGGACCCGTCACCAGGATCAGCCCGCGCGGCTTCTCGGCGAACTTCTGGATCACCGCGGGAAGGCGCAGCTCCTCGAAGGTGAGGATCTTGAACGGGATCTGGCGGATGGCCAGCGCCACACACCCGCGCTGGCGGTACACGTTGCCGCGGAAGCGGGCCAGGTTCTGGATGCCGAAGCTGAAGTCCAGCTCGTCCTCGGTCTCGAACCGCTTCTTCTGGTTCTCGGTGAGGATCGAGTAGGTGAGCTGCAGCGTGTCCTTGGGCGTGAGGATGTAATCCGTCACGCTGTCGGTGATGTGCCCGTCCACGCGCAGCTTGGGCCGCTCGCCGGCGGTGATGTGCAGGTCGCTGGCACCGCGCTCGATCATCTCCTCGAGCAGCGAGCGCAGGTTCAGCGTGCGGGTGACCTCTCGGGCCTCGGTGGCGATCGTCATCCTTCTCGACTTCTGTGGTTGTGGGTCCAGCCAGCCTGCAACGCGCGGCGGGCGGCCCGTGTCCGGGCAGGCTGCAACGCACGTTGCACCCTGCACGGCCCCCGGCGCCGGAAAACCCCGCGCGCGATCAAGATTCTTCTGGGAAAGTGCCCTGTATTACCAAGACGCGTGCCGCGGGGCCGCCGGCTCGCCGGCTCGCCGGCTCGCCGGCCCCCACGTTCCTCAGCACCCCGCCGCGGGGCAGCTGGGAAGGAGGCCGGTGTACAGGCACTCCGCGTACGGGTCGCAGCTGCCGTAGCCCACGCAGGTGTAATCGCCCCACGCGGTGGCGCAGTACGGCCCGGTGTCGCTGCGCGCGCGGACCGTCCCGCGCCGCGGTTCGCGTCCCTCCTCGGCCGCGAACGCTTCCACCGCCAGCTCTTCCACGTTCAGCCGCATCTTCCGCATCGCGAGCCTCGCCGGGTCATGAGATGGACGTTGCGACTGCCGGATACCGCGGGCGCTTCCCTCCGCACCTCCGCACCTCCGCACCTCCGCACCTCCGCACCGACTACCCGGCGGCGGTCTCCTTGATCACCTCTTCGAGCGTGGTGATCCCCTTGCGCACCTTCAGCATCCCGTCCATGCGCAGGGTGAGCATCCCTTCGCTCACCGCCTGCTTCTGGAGGTCGGCGGTGCTGGCGCCCTGCAGGATCATGCGGCGCAGCGTGGGGCTCATCGCCATCACCTCGTACAGGCCCTGACGCCCCTTGTAGCCGCTGCCGCCGCAGGTGTCGCACCCCTTGCCGCGGTAGAAGACCGTGTTGCGCATGTCATCGTCGCTGATGCCGCCGGCGCGCAGGTACTCTTCCGGATACGTCGCCTCTTCCTTGCAGTTGCTGCAGATGCGGCGCACCAGGCGCTGGGCGGTGATCAGGTTCACCGCGCTGGCCACGTTGAACGGCTCGATCCCCATGTCCACCATGCGGGTGATGGTGGACGGCGCGTCGTTCGTATGCAGCGTGGAAAGGACCAGGTGGCCGGTGAGCGCCGCCTTGATGGCGATGGACCCCGTCTCCAGGTCGCGGATCTCGCCGACCATGATGATATTGGGGTCCTGGCGCAGGAACGCCTTGAGCGCCGCCGCGAAGGTCATCCCCACGTCGGTACGCACCTGCACCTGGTTGATCCCGTGCAGGTTGTACTCGACCGGGTCCTCCGCGGTCATGATGTTGACTTCGTTCGTGTTGATCTTGCTCAGCGCGCTGTACAGCGTGGTCGTCTTGCCGGACCCGGTGGGGCCCGTGACCAGCACCATCCCGTAGGGGTTCATGATCGCCTTCATGAAGTCCTGTTCGGCCTTGGGCTCCATGCCGAACTTCTCCAGGTCGAGCGTCAGGTTCCCCTTGTCCAGGATGCGGAGCACGATCTTCTCGCCGAACAGCGTGGGGAGCGTGCTCACGCGGAAGTCGATCACCCGCTTGCCGAAGCGCAGCTTGAGGCGGCCGTCCTGCGGCACCCGGCGCTCGGCGATGTTCAGGTCGGACAGGATCTTGAAGCGCGAGATCAGCGCCGCGCGCATCTTCAGCGGCGGGCGCATGATCTCCATCAGCACGCCGTCGATGCGGTAGCGGACGCGGATGTCCTTCTCGTAGCACTCGAAGTGGATGTCGCTGGCCCCGCGCTGCACGGCGTCGGTCAGGATGCCGTTGATCAGCTTGACCACCGGCGCCTCTTCCACCGCCTGCTGGAGCGAGGTGAGGTTGACGTCTTCCTGCTCCTCGGCGACGACCTCCACCTCCTCCATGTCGAACTGCTTGAGCAGCTCGTTGATCTTCTCGTCGCCCGACTCGTACTCGCGCTCCACGATCTTCTTGAGCGTGAAGTCGCCGGCGATCACCGGCTCGATGTCGAGGCGCGTGAGGAACTTGAGGTCGTCGATCACCCCCAGGTCGGTGGGGTTCGACATCGCGATCGTGAGCGTGCGGCCCACCCGGCGCAGCGGGAGGACCTGGTGCTTCACGGCGAATTCGGCGGGGATCAGCTTCAGGATCTTGGGGTCCAGCCGCACCCGCTCCAGGTCCACGGCGGGGACGCGGTGCTGGCGGGCCAGCGCGCGCACCAGGTCGCTCTCGCCCAGGAAGCCGAGCTTCACCAGGCTGAAGCCGATCCGCGAGCCGTTCGCGCGCGCGTCGTCCAGCGCCTTCTGCAGCTGCTCGCGCGTGATGAGCTGTTCGTGTACGAGCTGGTCGCCGATGCGGTCGGCGGGTGCGGAAACGGCCATGGCCCTTGGGGGTCGGAAACCTGCGCTGCCGGAGGGGAACTTTCCTGCTTCCGGGTCGTGGTGGGTGAAGCACGAACTTCGCCGTAAAGTGCTGCCCTGTCAAGGGGTTGTGTCCACCCGCCCCGCCAGCCGGGTAGCAGTTGCGGGCCCGATTCCCGGCACTTTCTCGAGGTCGGCCGCGCTCTGGAACGGCCCGTTCGCCGCCCGGTACGCCACGATCCGCCCGGCCAGCGCAGGTCCAATCCCCGGAAGTGTTTGCAGCTCTTCGGCGCCCGCGGTGTTGAGGTTCACGCGCCGCCCGCCGTCCACCGCGTCCATCCGCCCGCCCCCGCGCGGCGCCGGCTTCGCACCCTCGCGTCCCGTAGCAGATTCAGATGTTGTCGCCCGGTCTGATCCCGCGGGCAGCGTGACGAAGGGCGCCACCGCCGCCAGCGCCGCGGGACCCATCCCCGGCACCGCGTCCAGCTCCGCCAGCGTGCGGAACGGCCCGTGGGTCTGGCGCCACTCCACGATCCGCCGCGCCTGTCCGGGGCCGACCTTGGGCAGCCGGTCCAGCTCGCCCTCGTCCGCCGTGTTGGGGTCGATCCGCTCCCCCGCCGCCAGCGGCGCCGAACGGCGCGCGGCATCCGCGGTCCCCTTCTCCACCCCGTCCTCCAGCGCCTGGAACGCCGCGGAGTCCTCGGACGAGGTCGAGCCGGTGAGCTCGGCCGGGTCGGGACGATGGAGCATCCGCGCGCCGACGCCCAGGGAGACCAGCAGGGCGAACACGCCCAGGGCCATCCGCTCCTGCGGGGTGGTGGTCATCGCTTCGCCTCCGGGATGCCGCGGTAGATGATCTCGGCCAGCACCTCGCCGACTTCCGCCAGCGTCTCGCGGCTCACGTTGGAGGGAAGGTCGTTCACCGTGTGCCAGTACGAGTTGCCCGGGCCGTAGACGGGGTCGCTCACCCGCACGGCCGGGATGCCGCCCGCGTTGAAGCGCAGGTGGGCGCCCGCGCTGTCGTCCACCGTCTCGGCGGTGAAGACGCTGTCGCGGCCGACCGCGCGCGCCGTCTCCCACACGCGGTGCGCGAGCGCCGGCGCGTGCCGCCGCGAGCCCGCGTCGCGCGGGAACCATGCGTCGCGGTCGCCCACGGACTCGAGCACGATGGCGAACGCCGGCTTCTGGCCCGCGGGGAGCGTGGACAGGAAGTGCTCCGTCCCCGCCAGCCGCCCGTCCACGTAGTCGTCCCCGTCCGTGAAGAGCAGGTCGACGCCCACGCCGGGCGCCTGCTGCCGCATCACTTCCGCGAGGGTGACCAGGACGGCGACGCCGCTCGCGTTGTCGTTCGCGCCGGGGACCGGGAGCCTTTCCCGCGCCTCGGGGTCGGCGCTGTTGTCCGCCTTCGGCCGCGAGTCCCAGTGCGCGACGAGCAGGATGCGCCGCCGCTCGGCGGGACGGAAGCGCGCCAGCACGTTGGTCATCCGCACCGGTTTCGCGCCGGCGAGGGTGTCGAAGTCGAACGGCTGGAGGAGGACGGTGTCCGCGCGGAAGCCGAGCTGCCCGCGCAGCCAGACCAGCGCGCGCTCGTGCGGCTTCTTGCCGGGGATGCGGGGGCCGGCGGCCAGCTGGTCGGTCAGGAACGCCCACGCCACGTCGGCCGGAAACCCGGGGTGGTCCACGTGACGCCCCAGCGCGGGGTCGCCGCGGCAGGCGCCGAGCGCGAGCAACGGCAGGACGGCGGCGGCGCGAAGGCCCCGGCGGACGGGCATGGGCGGTGCGTGCGTGGGAAGATGATTAGGGACGGCCGGCGCGGCTTGTACGCAGCGTACGGAACGGGTATACTAGGCTCCCGCGCACCGGTGCGGCAAGGCCCTTTGGTTACTTCGCATGAAGATACTCACGCGCTACCTGCTGCGGGCGCACGTCGGCCCGTTTTTGTTTGCGTTCTTCGCGCTCACCGGCGTGGTGCTGATCAACACCCTGGCGCGGCGCCTGGCCGAGCTCGCGGGGAAGGGGCTCCCCATGAGCGCCATCGGGATGTTCTTCCTGTACGCGCTGCCGGCCACCGTCGCCCTGACCTTCCCCATGGCCATCCTGGTGGCCATCCTCTACACCTTCGCCACCTTCACCGCCGAGAACGAGATCACCGCCATGAAGGCGGGCGGGCTCGACCTCAAGCGCCTCCTCCTTCCGCTGCTGGCGGTGGCGGGGATCATCACGGTGGTGATGATCTGGTTCAACGACCGCATCCTTCCCGAGGCCAACCACCGCTGGAGCCAGCTGTTCGTGGAGATCGCGCGCAAGACCCCCACCGTGGCGCTCGAGCCGCAGACCATCAACAAGCTGGCCCCGCAGGCCAACTCCACGCAGACCTACTACCTGCGCGCGGCGCGCATCGACCCCGGCAGCAACCGGCTGTGGGACGTGCAGATCTACGACGTGAGCAACCCCAACGTGATCCGCTCGATCTTCGCCGACAGCGGGATCGCGCAGTTCAACGCCAGCCGGACCGACATGGTGCTCACGCTCTGGCACGGCCACATGCGCGAGGTGCCGCTGGACGACCCCAGGACCTTCCGGCGCATGACCTTCGCGCAGCAGAAGTTCGGGATCCCGGGGATCGGCACCTCGTTCAACCTGGCCAACCAGGACCCCGGCTACCGCGGCGACCGCGAGATGACGGTGGGGATGCTGCTGGCCCGCATCGACACGCTGCGGCACCAGCGCACCGACGAGGTGACGCGGATGCGCAGGGAGGCCGACGCCGACCTGCGCTACGCGCTCTCCGGCGGGCGGCGCCCGTACGACATCGACTCGGTGCGGCCCCCGATCGTGGGCCGGCTGGAGCCCGGCGGCGTACGCAGCCGCACCCGGCGCACCGCCGACGACATGACCGCCGCGATCGGCACCATCCGCAACCTGGAAGAGCAGATGCGCGACTACGACGTGGAGGTGCACAAGAAGTACTCCATCGCCGTGGCGTCGCTCGTCTTCGTTCTCGTCGGCGTCCCCCTGGCGCTGCGCTTCGGGGGCGGGGGGATCGGGATGGTGATCGCCACCAGCATGGTGATCTTCGCCATCTACTACGTGGGGCTGATCGGCGGCGAGGCGCTGGCCGGGCGCGGCTACGTGACGCCGTTCGTGGCGATGTGGATCGTCAACGTGATCATGACCATCCTCGGCGTGGCCGGACTGGCGACGATGGGGCGCGAGACCGCCACCGCGCGCACCAGCACCTGGGACCAGATGCTGCAGGCCGCGCGCGACTTCTTCGCCGCCGTCTTCCGCCGGAGGTCGCGCGCATGATCCGCCTCCTGTCGCGCTACGTGGCCCGCACCTTCCTCACCACCTTCATCCTGCTGGTGCTGGGGCTCCCCTTCCTGTTCGTGGTCGCCGACATCACCGACAACATCGACACCTACATCGAGAAGGGGGTCACCGGGAGCCGGCTGGCGCTGGCGTACCTGTACCAGCTCCCGCTCTTCATCCAGTACGCCTTCCCGATCGCCGCGCTGGTGGCCACCGTGTTCACCGTGGGCGGGATGACGCGCCACCAGGAGATCACCGCCGCCAAGGCCGGCGGGGTGAGCTTCTACCGCATCTTCCTCCCCATCGTGCTGATGTCGGTGCTGCTCAGCGCCGCCGCCTTCGGGCTGGGCGAGCTCACGCCCATCACCCTGCAGAAGCGCGCGGTGATCATGGGCGACCAGACGCTGGCTCGCTCGGGCCCGCGCATCAACTTCGTCTACCAGACCGAGCGCGAGGGGGTGCTCACGGCCCGGCGGCTGGAGCCGTCCGTGGGGGAGCTGAGCCAGCTGGTGCTGGAGCGCAACGCCCGCGGCGACGAGCCGGGCCTGCACCGCATGGCCGAACGGGCCACCTGGAGCCCCAGGAACGGGTGGAAGCTGGAGCGCGGCTACATCCGCAAGCTGTACCCCGACGGCCGCGAGGTGACGGCGTACTTCGACACCCTGCGCGTGCCGGGGCTGGTGGAAACGCCCGAGGACCTGCTGGGCGAGCCCAAGCCCCCCGAGGCGATGGGGTACCGCGAGATGAGCCGCTTCGTGGGCGCCATCGAGCGCTCGGGCGGCGACGCCAACCCGCTCAAGGTGGAGCGCGCGCAGAAGCTGGCGATCCCCATGGCGGTGATGGTGATCGTGCTCTTCGGCGCGCCGCTGGTCACCAGCAACCAGCGCGGCGGCACGGCGTACGGGGTGGGCGTGAGCCTGGGCGTCACCATCATCTACATGCTCCTTTTCCGCGTGGGCAAGGCGGTGGGGAGCAGCGGCGCCGTGGACCCCACCCTCGCCGCCTGGTTCCCCAACGCCCTCTTCCTGGTCGCCGGCCTGGGGCTGATGTCGCGGGTCAGGACGTAGGCGGAACCGAAAGCGCTCCTTTCGCTCAGGTGGGCTCGTCCGCGAACTCGTGGACGAGCCCGCTAACGTTTTGGCGTACATGGGAGTTGGCGGATTTACAACCCCGCCCCTCTGCGGCCAGCGCGCGTATCTATTGCGCCGTCCCGCAGGTCTCGGCAGATTTGACATCTCTCCGTTCACCTCTGCTGGTGTGGTCATGGCTCGGTCACCTGATTACGTTGCGCGGATCCGCGGCCTCGGCTGGGCGGGGTTGCGCGACCTGTGGGCCCGGATCTCCGCGGGCCACACGCCGGGCTGGCCGCCGGGGACCGCGCTGGAGTACCTTGTGCTGCGTGCCTTCGAGCTCGATGGCGCCGAGGTTCGCTGGCCGTTCACCGTCGAGATCTCCGACGAGACGGTGGAGCAGATCGACGGCGCGGTCTACGCGGGGAATCTGGCCTGCCTGATCGAGGTCAAGGACACGGCCGCGAAAGTCGACATCGAGGTACTCGCGAAGATGCGAAACCAGTTGCTGCGCCGGCCGGCTACGGCGATTGGAATGGTCGTTAGCCGCTCCGGCTTTACCCCCGCAGCAACTACACTCTCAGGATTTTTCGCGCCACAGACGGTCCTGCTGATGCCTGGGGCCGAGCTCGAGCATGCGCTCCATAACGAGAGCATCGTCTCTGCGCTGACGTTGAAGTTTCGAGAGCGAGTGGAGAACGGTGTGCCCCACCCCCCCAGCTTGAGGAGCGCAGGGTGATGGATTGCTTCGTCATAGTCGTTGACAACGCCGTCGCCGCCCGGATTGTCGAACGCGTCCTCGCCGATTCGCGGGTGGACGTCAGGAATGAGCAGGAGCGTTCCAACGCGATGATGTCCGCAACGCGAATCCTGTTCTATGACACGACGCCCACGGTGCTTCTGCTGGACTCGGACAGCCTGGAGGACCGAGCAATCGAGGAGGAGCAGCTCGAGATCGGCGGCTACCTCCGCCGCGGCAGTGGTGGCCACCCCAATCGTCTCGTTCTCGCGATTCCACAGGTTGAGGGCGTGCTGTTCTCCGACCGGGCGGGGCTGGAGAACGCACTGGGGAAGAAGATCAAGGACGATGATTTCTTCGAGGCGAGGTTCCGGCCCAAGGCTGTGTTCTACCGGCTGCTGGGGAAGAAGAACCCGCAGGAGCGCGCGCTGGCCGTGATCGACCGGATCGACGAAACGTCGCTGCGGCGGATGGCGGCGCACCCGGTGATCCGCGATATCCGCCAGTTCATCGACGACGTCGAGCGGGGCAAGACAGGACGCACGGCTAAAGTTCGGCGCGCGAGCTGACGCCATCGACGGAAACGACGAACCCCGCGGCGCTGGATGCGGTGCCGCGGGGTTCGTCGTTCCTGCGCCGGATCAGCTCTGCTGGGCGCCGTCCTCGAGCTTGAACCAGATCTTCAGCTTCACCTGGAACTCGCGGATCTCGCCGCCGCGGATGTAGCCGCGCTGTTCCAGCACCTCCATCCACTCCAGGTCGCGCATGGTCTCGCCCGCGCGCTTCACCGCCTGGCGCGCCGCGTCGTCGAAGCTCTGCTCCGACGTGCCCACCATCTCGATCGCCTTGTACGCCCCGCCCATCGCTCGCCTCCCCGCCCGGGTGGTTGATCCAGAGCTGCGCTGACGTCCGCAGGCGCGGCAAGCGACGTTCCACCGGTCAGCCGGACGAGCCCGCGATCACCGCCCGTGCCTGGTCGTGCAGCCGCGGGTTGCCCGCGAGCACGCTGGTCATCGGGGCGATCGGCGTGCCGTCGAACCGGGTGATGCGGCCGCCGGCCTCGCCGATCAGCACGTTCATCGGCGCGATGTCCCAGTGGGCGCCGCAGATCGGGTCGCAGTACAGTTCCACGCGGCCGGTGGCGACCAGGAAGTAGCCGTAGCCGTCGCCCCAGGTGCGGGCGAAGCGGGTGGCGTTCACCAGGCGCTGGAAGCCGGCGCGGTGCTCGTCGGTGGAGTGGTCGCGCCAGTACTCCAGGCCGCTGGTGACCAGGCGCGCGGCGGCCAGGTCGTCGCACTCGCCGACCTGCGCCCGACGGCCGTCGATCCACGCGCCCGCGCCGGCGGCGCCCACCAGCGTCTGGCCCAGAACGGGCACGTGGATGCACCCCAGCACCGCCGAGCCGTCGATCTCCAGCGCCAGCAGCATCGAGTACGTCGGCACGCCCACCGCGAACGAGCGCGTGCCGTCGATCGGGTCCACCACCCAGCGGCGCCCGCTCGTCGAAGGCCGGTCGTCGCCCTCCTCGCCCAGGATGCCGTCGTCGGGGAAGGCGTCGGCGATGGCGGCGCGGATGAACTCCTCGGCGGCCAGGTCGGCGGCGGTCACCTCGGTCTGGTTGGACTTGTACTGCACCGCCACGCGCCCGAAGTGCTGGAGCGTCAGTTCGCCCGCCGCCTTCATCGTCCGCGCGGCGAAGTCCATCAGGTCGTCGTAGTTCGTCATCTCGTCACCGCGATGATCGGCGCCCTGCCTCGAATCTGACCACGGTCAGGATTTCTTCGACACCCAGGGAGAGCCGGCAATCCAGAAGCGCAACGGCCAGTCCGCCGCGCGCTCCTTGTGAATGCCGATACGCGGACCGGCGGCGACCTCGGCATCCGGCACGGTGCGGCCGGCGGCGAGCCAGAGCGGCGGCGCGGTGAGCGGATGCCCGTTCTGCGCGCCGGTCACGGCGAGCGCGCGGGCCAGATTCCCCGGTCCGCGCATCAGCTCGCGGTCCGGCCGGCCGGGGCGACGCTCGCGCGCGGCCTCGATCCCCTCCACCGGCCTGGCGGCGCGGATCAGCACGGCGGCGGGGAAATCCACGTCGTCGGTCACCACGTTGATGCACCAGTGCGTGCCGTAGATCAGGTAGACGTAGGTGATCCCCGAGGGTCCGAACATGATCTCGTTGCGCGCGGTGCGGCCGAACTTCTCCCATGCGTGCGATGCGGCGTCGTGAGGCCCGACGTACGCCTCCACCTCCTCGATCTCGCCGACGACACGCACGCCGCCCACCTCGCTGATCAACCGCGTGCCCAGCAGGTCGCGCGCGACGGCCTCGCACGGTCGCGCGTAGAACTCGGGCGGGAGTGGCGTGGGGTCCAAGCGCGAGCGCCGCGCCCGGCTTTCGCCAGGCGCGGCGCTCTTGGCCGGGTTGCGGCTCACGTGGGGTGCGGCGCGTTCCCGCGGCCGCGGCCGCCGCGCCCTCCCCTGCCCCGGCGCGACCGTCCGCCGCCGGTTCCTTCGCCACCCGCGGCCGGCGCGGCGTCGGCGGGTGGTGCGGGAGGCTCCGCGGCCGGCGCGGTGGCGCCAGGTCCGCCGCGACCCCGTCCGCCACGACCCTGGCCGCCACCGCCACTCGTCGGCGCTGGAGTTTCCGCGGCCGGCGCGGCGGCGCCGCCGCCACGGCCGCCGCGATTCCGCCCGCCAGCGCCACCGGTCTTCGGCGCGGGAGTTTCCGCGGCCGGAGCGGCGGCGCCACGCGTGCGGCCACCGCGATCCTGACCGCCCCGGCCCGTCGGCTCGGGCGCGGGAGGCTCGGCGGCGGGCGGGGCACCACCGCGGCCACGACCACCGCGTGCACGCCCACCCTCGCGAGCGGGCGCTTCGGCGGGCGCGGCCTCGGCGGCGGGAGCGGCGGCACCGCGGCCGCCACGGGGATCGCGGCCACGGCCCGTCGTCTTCGCGGGCGGAGTTGCAGCGGGCGTTTCCGCTGCCGGCTGCGCAGCGCCGCCGCGCCCACGACGGCCGCCGCCCGGCGTGGGCGGCTCCGGCGCGGGCGCGGGCGCTTCGGCAGCGGGAGCGGCGGCCGGGGTGGCAGACTGACCACCGCGACCCCGTCCGCCACGGCCTCGCGAACGGCCGCGGCCGGCCGGGCGGGACGCGGGCTCCATCAGCGAAGGATCGGTCTCGCCACCGGTACCGACGGGGAGGTCGACGCCTTCCACCGAGACCGTCTCCGCCGCGGGGGACGCATCGCCCCCGGCGCGGGCGGCGGGCGCCATCACCGACGGGTCGGTCTCGCCACCGCCGCCGACGGGTACGTCGACGCCTTCGACCGACACGGTCTCGGCGCGCCCTCCACGGCCACGGCCGCGGCCACGGCGCCCGCGTCCACCCGCGCGGTCCGCATGCGAGGCGAGGGTGGGATCGGTATCGACGTGCTCCTCGACGATCGCCTCTTCCGCCGCGGCGACTTCACCGCCGGGCGCGAGCTCCGTCGGCGGCTCGGCGGACGCGGCCGGCTCGTCGCCACCGGCACCGGCATCACCCGCCGCGCGGTTGCGATGGCGGTTGCGGCCACCGCGGCGGCCACGGCGGCGGCGGCGCTCGGCCGCCTGCTCCGCGGTCTCGCCCGCGACCGGCTGGTCGTCGGCCTCGCCCACCACCGGCTCCGGCGCGGGCTGCGACGCGGCTTCGGCGAAGTCGCGGGCGTCGTCACCCACGGCGCCCGCAGCTTCGGCCGCGGCCGGGGCCCGAGGCTCGGCTCCGGACGGAGCGGCCCGCGGCTCGGGCCGCGGAGCGGTGCGGGCGCGCTCGGCGGCGCGGGCGTCGTGATCGGCCGTCCACTGCTCCAGCAGCGGAGCGGCGCGGCGGCCCAGCAGCGCGCGGATCGCGTCCGGGTCTTCGTGCAGCACCTGGAAGACGCGGTCGCCGAACTCGTTCACCAGCGAGCGGACGGTCGCCGCGCCCACCCCGCGGTAGCCGCCGAGGTGCGCCTCGATCCCGGCACGGTCCGCCGGCAGGCCCAGAGACCCGGCATCGAAGCCGACGGGCTGCGGCGCGGCCGGAGTCTCGGCCGGCGACTCGGCGGCACGCCCTTCCGCCGCGGGCGCGGCGGGCTGCTCGCGCTGCGGCTCGGGCGTGGACGGGGGAGCCGCGGCGGGACGGCTGCCGGGGGTGTGGATCACCTGCCCCGGAAGGAGCGGCGGCGGCCCGGCGGGCGAGGCCCAGCCGGGACGACGGCCGGCGCTGCGGTGGCGCAGCCCGCGCGGCGGCTCCACGGCGCCCTCGCGCGAAGGCGGCACCGGGGTCGACGGCGGCGCGGGGGGCGTCTCGGCGCGGGGCGCTTCGGCACGCGGCTCGGGACGGCGCTCCTCTTCGCGGCGCGGCTCCGGGCGGCGCTCCTCGCGCGGCGTCCCGGCGGCCGGGGCGGACGGCTGCTCGGGGGCGGACGCGGCGGGCCGTTCGGCCGCGAGCGGCTCGGCGCCGCCGGGCTGGCCCACCACCTGGCCGGGGAGGAGCGTGGGCGCGCCCTCGGCCCCGCCGCGGCCCCGTCCGCCACGGCCACCCTCGCGCTCGCGCGGCGCGGCGGCGGTGTCGGCCGCTTCGCGCGGCTCGTCCACGTGGATCGGCTGCGGGCGCGGGGCGCCGCTGAGCGTGGGCGCGGGGAGCTTGGTGCCGCTCGCGGGGAGCGCCACCTCGTAGCGGCCCTCGGCCAGGCGGCGCACGTCCACCACCTGGTCTTCGTGCGCCTGGCGCAGGAAGCGGGTGAACTTGCTGAAGCCCAGCGCGTGCTCGTCGAAGCCCGCGTCCATCTCCAGCATCTTCCGCTTCACGTCGCCGTCGCGCGCGGTCTGGCCCTGGCGGCTGACCAGCGAGCGGACGGCGTGCTGCAGCAGCGAGTAGGCGTAGGCGCGCGGATCCTGCGCCGGGCCGCGGCCGGGCTCGCTCGAGCGCTCGCGCCGCGGCTCGGCGACGATCTCGGGCTCCGCCTGGCCCACGGGGAAGGCGGCGGCCAGCGTCTCGCTCTCGCCCTCGGCCACGGACGCCGCGGCGGCGGGCGCCTCGGCGGGCTCGTCGTCGCGGTGCAGGCGCAGCGGCGGCTCGGCCGCGGCGGCGGGGCGCTCGCGCTCGCGGTCGCGGTCCCGATCCCGGTCGCGCCCACGGCCGCGGTCGCGGTCCCGCCCGCGGCCGCGCTCGCGGTCCCGGCGGCCCTCGCGGTCGCGGCCCCAGCGCTCGGCGCGCGGCTCGAAGCGCTCGGCGGCGGCCGCGCCCTCGTCGTCCTCCTCCACCGGCGCCACCTCGAACTGGCCGTTCTCCACCTTGTGCAGGCGGATCAGACCCTTCTCGGCGGCCAC
>Ga0207706_10000554_pt1 | contig 39755 bp, 35 predicted proteins | sample KBSC53metaG_FD_184318 | JGI IMG/M metagenome (GOLD analysis project Ga0207706, IMG submission 184318) | Corn rhizosphere microbial communities from Kellogg Biological Station, Michigan, USA - KBS C5-3 metaG (SPAdes) (version 2) | ecosystem: Host-associated > Plants > Roots > Rhizosphere > Soil ... | reverse complement strand
CACGGCAGCAGGCGCTTGATGTCCTCCTGCTCGACCGAGCCGCCGCACCAGATGCGCAAGCTCGGCGGCGCGTCACGATAGCCGTTGAAGTCGTAGCCGATGTCCATCTTCTCGAGCGTGCCGGCGATCTTCTTCGGCACGGCGGCCTGCTCCTCGGCGGACAGGCTCTCGTACCAGTCGCCCTGGAAGACCATGCACACGCCGGTATTGGTCCACTTGGCCCTGTCCGGAACCATGTTGCGGACCCACGGCGTGGCTTCGATCCAGTCGAACACCGTCTTCGCGTTGCGATCGGCGCGCTCGAACAGCGCCTGGCGGCCACCGATCGACTTCGCCCACTCGAGCGCGACGATGTAGTCCTCGGTCGCGAGCATCGAAGGGGTGTTGATCGTCGCGCCTTCGAAGATCGCGCGGTTGATCTTGCCGCCCTTCTTGAGGCGGAACAGCTTCGGCAGCGGCCACGGCGGATCGTAGCTCTCGATCCGCTCGACCGCCTTGGGACTAAGGATCAGCATGCCGTGCTGGGCTTCCGAGCCCATCACCTTCTGCCACGAGTAGGTCGTGGCATCGAGCTTGGGCCAGTCCATCTCCATCGCGAAAGCGGCGCTGGTCGCGTCGTTGATCGTCACGCCTTCGCGGCCCGGGGCGAGCCAGTCGGTGTCGGGGATCTTCGCGCCCGAGGTCGTGCCGTTCCAGGTGAAGACGACGTCGTTGTCCTGCGGGATCTGCGTGAGGTCGGGAATTTCCCCGTAATCGGCATCGAGCGTGGTCAAGTTCGGCAGCTTCAGCTGCTTGACCGCGTCCTGGATCCACACGTTGCCGAAGCTTTCCCACGCCGCCACGGTCACGGGGCGGTTTGCGCCCAGCATCGTCCACATCGCGCACTCGAGCGCGCCGGTGTCCGACCCCGGCATGATGCCCACGAGGTAGTCCTCGGGCACCCCGAGCAGCTCTTTCGAAAGATCGATGGCGTATTTCAGCCGGCCCTTGCCGTAGGCGGAGCGGTGCGAGCGGCCGAGCGACCTCGTGTCGATCTTGTCGAGCGACCAGCCGGGCGGCTTGGCGGTGGGACCGGAGGAAAAGAAGGGGCGCTCCGGACGGAGCGTGGGTTCGTTATACATCAAAAGTCTCTCCTTGCAGAGAGCACGCGCGGCGTTGGGACCGCGTGGCCCGCGGGGCGCCCTATAGACGGCTGGGGCAGAGTCAAGCGCGGATACGGTTGCATTCGAAACCGCCGCCAGCGCGCCGAAATTTTCCGGCCGCGTCGACCGTGACAGTGGAAACTTTCGATTCTATCCGTGTTATCAGTCGTTTACCGCGCAGCATCAGCTATTCCGCAAAGCAGCATGTGTGGCTATTATGCCTGCAGGGTCGCCCATCGATTGCCCGCAAGGCAATCTGACTGGGGGGAGAGCCCATGGTCGATAAAATAGCGGGTCTGGCCCGACTTCTGGCGACGCTGCTTGCCATCATCGCAGGCTTCGTTGCGATTCCGTCGCTTAACGTGGCGCTGGTCTTGGTCATCCTCGGCCTGATCGCCGGGCTGATGTACAAGCCGGAGAACCTGCTGGGATTGTTCTTCGTCGTGGTCACATTGCCGATGGTCGGCGCGGCCATGTCGAACATCCCGGCGATCGGCGCTCAATTGAACGCCGTGGCGCTGAACCTCGAAGTGGCCGCGGCCTCGGTCGCGGCGACGGTCATCGCCATGCGCCTGTGGAATAATTCGATGCACGACGTGACGGCGCTCGGAGGCTCGGCGGACGCCAAGCCTGCCAGCACTGCCAACGCCTGACGCCTTCCCGATTCCCCCGCGGGCCGGCGGTCCGCGGGGCCAGGCGCAGCAGATGCGCCAATAGTTCGCCTCAAAAGTGCCCGGCACATCGCGCGCGCCCGGGCGCCGCGCGCTTCCTCGCCCTCCTCCGCTGGGTTCGCCGTCCGGCCCTCAAGGGGCAGAACAGGGGTCTTTGCGGCTAGCTCTCGATCTGGGAGTCGGGCGCGAAGCTGTAGGGCGGCAGCGAGTGGAACGCCGTGCGCAGCGCCTCGCTCCAGCCCGAGGAAATGGATTCGAAGTAAGGATCCCCCGCTTCGATGCGCTTTTGGTGCGTGGGCGCGAACGCGTCGCGTTCGACGACCATGAGGTCGAGCGGCAGGCCGACCGACAGGTTCGCCTTGAGCGTCGAATCGAAGCTGACCATCAGCAGCTTGACGGCATCCTCGAAGCTGAGGTTGCGGTCATACCCGCGGATGAGAATCGGCCGACCGTACTTGGTCTCCCCGACCTGGAAGAACGGCGTGTCCCAGCTCGCCTCGATGAAGTTGCCTTCGGGGTAGATCAGGAAAAGCCGCGGCTCCATGCCCTTGATCTGCCCGGCGAGAATCAGCGAAGCGGTGAAGCGCCCCCTGCCCTGCTCGCCGTTCTCCTCCTGCGTCTCGAGGACCGTCTCGCGCAGCATCTTGCCGACTTCGACGGCAACCTGGAACATCGTCGGCATGGCGAGCAGCGAATGCTCGCGGTCTTCCGGCGCCTTCGACCGTTCCTCGAGGCCGCTGATGACCGATTGCGTCGTTGCAAGGTTGCCGGCGGTAAGCAAGGCGATGATCCGCTCGCCGGGCACCGACCAGTGGAACATCTTGCGGAACACCGAGATGTTGTCGACGCCCGAGTTGGTCCGCGTGTCGCTCATGAGCACGAGCCCGCGGTCAAGCACCATTCCAACGCAGTACGTCATCGAATCCTTCTTTGCGGCAGCGTGCCAAGCGCAATGGCGAAGCTGTCAGGGAGTGTCGAGTTCCTTCAGCACGGCCAGGATGCATTCGGGCGAGTTGGGAAAGCCGACATGGGTGCAGCGCAAGGCAATGGCCTTGTCGCGCTCTCCCTGGCGGCCGCACGAGGCGCGCGGGGAGACGATGCCGTCGCGCGGGCTCCACAAAGCCACCGTCTCGACCGGCGGTTTGGCCGGCAGGTCGGCCTCCACCGGCGGCTCGTCCACGGCGTGCCCGGTGACGAGGTGATAGATGCGCCAGACGTTGTTGTCGTAGGGTGATCCGGAGAACGGCGATCCCATCGTGATCACCTTGGTCACGGCATCCGGATGGCGCTTGGCGATCTCGCGGGCATAGACCCCGCCGAGGCTCCAGCCGACCATCGCGACCGGCTGGGCGTAGCGTTCGCGCACCGCGAGGAGCCTGTCCGACAGCTTGTCGAACAGCTCCGCGCTCGGGCCCATGTTGAAGCCCATCCCCCAGCGCTTGGCCTTGTGCCCGGCGCGCTCGAGCTGGTGCGCCATGTAGCGCATGCGGAATGGATGGGTGCCGAAGCCCGGGAGCAGGATGACGACATGTCGGTGCCGCGCCTTGGGAACTTCGAGCGGCGGGCGCACGGCGCGGCGCACGGGCTCGGCCAGCTCCCCCAGTTCACCCCACAGGAAGCGCAACGCGGGGCCGCGCGCATCGTCCGGTCGCGGCCGCCCGAGCAGTTCGAACCGCCGGGCCACCATGTCGCGCCATTGCGAGCGGCCGGCGCTCGGCCGGAGGTCGGCACGGGAAGGCGAAACGGCGTGCTCGGGCATGCGGTCCATTCGGGATAAATCGGGTTGCCGCCATGAATACGCAATGAGCGGCGAGGGTTTCCGAAACGCGCTTCCCCTGAGCTCGATCGAACGCTCGGGACCCGTCCCCGCGATCAGGATTCGTCAGGCGTGCCGCGGCAGGCACCGACTCGCCTCGCATCGGCCGACATGGCCATGGTCATGTTCTCGGTCGGCCTCGCGCCCGTGCCCTCGGAGCGCACCGTCAGGTGATAGGCATCGGATGAGAACGTGCCGGAAACCGTCGTCTTGGTCTTGACGTTGCCGCTGTTGCAGGTGGCGGTCCCGTCAACCTTGCCGCCGCCCATTGCGAAGTGATCGTACTTGCACTCGCCCCCCAGGTCTCCGAACATCGACGCCTTGCTCTTCTTGATGTCCTCGGGCGTCACGCACGTGACGATCTTCTCGTCGCCGCGCGCCTGCGCGAGCCTGGCCCGAGCCTCCGGCGGGAGACCGGGCATGGTCATTTCCATGATGTGCACGACCCCTTCCCAACGCCCGGGCGAGATCATGTCGATGGCACCGGCCGCGGCTACCTTCTGCTGCACTTGCTTGGGCGAGGCGTTGTCCGCCGTCACGGTCGGGCTGCTGTTGCAGGCTGCGAGGATGGCCATCATGGCCAGCGGCGAAATGTCGACGGCGCGCATGTCATGCCCCCCCTTGCGCTGAAACGCTTCTCGGCCCCGCCGACGAAGTAACACGGGCGAATTGATCCGCCAACACATTGCAGCGGGCGGGCGGGTGTTCCATATATGTACACATGCCCGAACTCGTCATCCGCCGGGGCCTCGAGGAGCCCGACACCTCCGGCACGTTCCGTCCGCACAAGCCCGAGCGGCCTGAAAAAGCGCTCGGGGGGAAAAGGTTCGAACTGGTCAGCGACTACCAGCCGAGCGGCGACCAGCCGACCGCGATTCGCGAGCTGGTCGACGCGGCGCTGGAGGGCGAGCGCACGCAGGTCCTGCTCGGCGTCACCGGGTCCGGCAAGACCTTCACGATGGCCAAGGTGATCGAGGAGCTGCAGCGCCCTGCCCTCGTCCTCGCGCCGAACAAGATCCTCGCCGCGCAGCTCTACGGCGAGTTCAAGAGCTTCTTCCCCGACAACGCGGTCGAGTATTTCGTCAGCTACTACGACTACTACCAGCCCGAGGCCTACGTGCCGCGGTCGGACACCTACATCGAGAAGGAAAGCTCGGTGAACGAGGCGATCGACCGGATGCGCCACGCGGCCACCCGCGCGCTGCTCGAGCGCGACGACGTGATCATCGTCGCGTCGGTTTCGTGCCTTTACGGCATTGGCTCGCTCGAAACCTATTCGGCGATGACCTTCGACCTCAAGAAGGGTCAGACAGTCGACCAGCGCGAGATCATCAGGAAGCTCGTCGCGCTGCAGTACAAGCGCAACGACAGCAACTTCGTGCGCGGCGCGTTCCGGGTACGCGGCGACAGCCTGGAGATCTTCCCCAGCCACTACGAGGACATGGCATGGCGGATCACCTTTTTCGGCGACGACATCGAGGAGATCTCCGAATTCGATCCGCTGACGGGCAAGAAGGGCGCCAGCCTCGATGCCATCGCGGTGTTCGCCAACAGCCACTACGTCACCCCCGGGCCGACGATGAAGCAGGCGATGCAGGCGATCCGCTTTGAGCTCGAGGAGCGTCTGAAGGAACTCCATGCCGAAGGTCGCCTGCTCGAAGCCCAGCGGCTCGAGCAGCGGACCCACTTCGACCTCGAGATGATCGCCGCGACGGGCTCGTGCGCGGGCATCGAGAACTACAGCCGCTTCCTCACCGGCCGCCTTCCGGGCGAGCCTCCGCCGACTCTGTTCGAGTACCTGCCCGAGAACGCGTTGCTGTTCGTCGACGAAAGCCACCAGACGATCCCGCAAGTCGGCGCAATGGCGCGCGGTGACCATCGACGCAAGATCACCCTCGCCGAATACGGCTTCCGCCTGCCGAGCTGCATCGACAATCGACCGCTGCGCTTCAACGAGTGGGACGCGATGCGGCCGCAGACGTTCGCCGTTTCGGCCACGCCCGGCCCGTGGGAGCTGGAGCAGTCGGGCGGCGTCTTCGCCGAGCAGGTCATCCGCCCGACCGGCCTGATCGACCCGCCGGTCGAGGTGAAGCCGGTCGAGGACCAGGTGCAGGACTGCATCAACGAGTGCCGCAAGACCGCGGCGCTCGGCTATCGCACGCTGGTGACCACGCTGACCAAGCGCATGGCCGAGGACCTGACCGAGTTCATGCACGAGGCGGGGCTCAAGGTCCGCTACATGCATTCCGACGTCGAGACGCTGGAACGCATCGAGCTGATTCGCGAGCTGCGCCTCGGCGTCTACGACGTGCTCGTCGGCATCAACCTGCTGCGCGAGGGGCTCGATATTCCCGAATGCGGCCTCGTGTGCATCCTCGACGCCGACAAGGAAGGTTTCCTGCGCTCCGAGACCTCGCTGATCCAGACCATCGGCCGCGCGGCTCGCAACGTCGATGGCCGCGTGATCCTCTACGCCGACCGCATTACCGGCTCGATGGAACGGGCGATGGCCGAAACCGACCGTCGCCGCGAGAAGCAGCACCAGTACAACCAGGAACACGGCATCACCCCGGCGACGATCAAGCGCCGCATCGCCGACATCGTTGCCGACACCGCCAGCCGTGACAGCGTGCTGGTCGATACCGGCGACGACGAGGTGAAGCACCTCGTCGGCCACAACCTGAGAGGCTACATCGAGGACCTCGAAAAGCGCATGCGCGCGGCGGCGGCGGACCTCGAGTTCGAGGAAGCCGGCAGGCTGCGCGACGAAATCAGGCGGCTCGAAAACGACGAGCTCGGCCTGCCGGACGAACACAAGCGCGCCGCACGCGTCGGCCGCTCGAACGAAGGCAAGCCGGGCACGCGCAAGATGCGTTACGGCAAGACACAGCGTAAGTGGGGGCGGTAGGAAGGCCGGCAGCCGGCCCCCTTTCTGCCATCGCTTTACCGAAGCACACTTGCCGCCGCCGGCTCAGCGGCTAAGGCGCCAGCGATGCCCCCAACGGTTCGCAACGCGGCGACAGTCGCGACTACCCTTCTGCTGACCGCCCTCTCCTCCTGCCATCGCGCGGAGCAGGAGCCGGTACAAGCGCAGCGGATCGCCTTCGACAAGGTGCCCTCGCAGGGCGAGCAGCCGTTGCCATCCCCCGACACCAGGGACGCCGCTTGGACGGTGTCGGCCAACGGTCTGGCGCTCGACTTTGGCAATGTCGGCGCGCGCCCGTTCGTTACCCTCACATGCAATCCCAAGGCCGCCCAGCCCCAAGTCACGATCGTGCGCCATGCACCCGCGAGGGCCGGCGAGAAGGCGCTGTTCCCGGTTATCGGCAACGGCAGGATCTCGCGGTTCAAAGTCGATGCCACCCGCGTCGGCGACGAATGGCGGTGGCAAGGCACGCTCCCCGCCGACGATCCGCAACTCGAAGTCTTCGCCGGCTCGCGCAGCCTCGAGGCGACGCTGCCAGGTGGCGGAACGGTGAAGATCGAAGGCAGCGCCGCGCCGGGCCAATTCGTCGCCCGGTGCCGCGAAAGGGGCCCGGCGAACGCCTGAACACCCCCTCTTGCGTTGTTTTCCGGGCGAATTAAGCTGGCACGGGGACGCAGGGGGGAGTTGTCGACAATGTTCGCAAAGGACCGGCGCGCCGGCGCCTGCCGTGCGGCGGTGGCGCTTGCCGTGCTTTCAGGCGCCATTGGAGCGGGGGCCTTGGCGCAGGAGCAGGCTGTGCCGCCTGCCAAGACCGGCGCGCCGCCGATCATCCCGAGCAGCCTTTTCGCCGCGCGCAGTCCGTTCAGCGGGGCACTGCTGTCTCCCGACGGCAAGCGGATTGCGGTGTCGGTCGAAGCTGACGGCAAGGACAGCATCCTCGTCCTGGATGCCGCGACGAAAAAGCCCATCACCCGCATGACGGAGGGAAACGACGAATTCGAGCTCGAATGGTTTCGCTGGGCCGGCAACGATCGCATCCTGATCTCGACCTCCGGGACCACCGTGGTCTACGGCGAGGAGTTCCGCTACACCCGCTTGATGGTGAGCGACCTCGTCGCTCACACGACGACTTACGTCGGCCTTCCGCAGGAAGGTCTGATGGGCGACGATGTCCTCTACGTGGCACCGGACGGCTCGTACGTCGTGCTCGCGTTGCAGCAATCCGCCGTCGACGAGCCCGAAGTGCGTCGCTTTCCGCTCGATGGCACCAAGAACAACGTCAAGCTCGTCGACCGGCGGTCCAACGTGTGGGACTGGGATGCCGACGACAAGGGCGTCGTGCGCGTCGGCTACTACGTCCAGGACGATGAGGTCAGCGTCCTCTATCGCAAGAGCGCGACGGACGATTTCAAGGTCATCGCCCGGTTCAGCGGCAACAAGGACGCCGATCGCGTCCAACTCTACAGCGCGCTGAAGATCATGGGCGACACCGACGACGGGCTGACGCTGGCCAAAGGCCCCTCGGGCAAGATCGCGCTTCGCCACGTCAACCTGACCACCGGCCAGCTCGGCGAGGTGATTTACGAAAATCGCGACGCCGACGTGACCGATTTCACCGTCGACGCGACCGGCAGGCCGGTCGCGGCATTCTACACCGACGATCGCGACCGGATCGCCTGGCTCGACCCGAAGATGGCCGAAGTGCAGCGCAAGCTCGAGAACGCGCTTGCCGGCCAGGACTTGTGGATCATGTCTCGCGCCAAGGACAATTCGCGGATGCTCGTCTCCGCGGGCGCGGCCAACGACCCCGGCGCGTTCTACATCTTCACTCCGGCGACCCGTACACTCGATTACGTCAGCGATTATCGGCCGGGAATGCCCCTGGGCGCGCTCGCCGCGGTCAAGCCGGTGACCTATACCGCGCGCGACGGCACGCTGATCCACGCCTATCTCACCTTGCCCAAGGGCCGCGAACCGAAGAACCTGCCGTTGATCATCATGCCCCACGGCGGTCCCTACGGAATTCGCGACAAGCTCGACTACAACGACGAGGTGCAGTTCCTCGCCAACCGCGGCTACGCGGTGCTGCAGCCCAACTACCGCGGCTCCGGCGGCTATGGCGAGGCCTTCGAGAAGCTCGGCGACGGCCAGATCGGCCGCACCATGCAGGACGATCTCGACGATGCCGAAGACTGGGCGGTCAAGCAGGGCATCGCGGACAAGGATCGGGTTTGCATCGACGGCTCGAGCTACGGCGGATACGCGGCTCTGTGGGGCGTGGAGCGCAATCCCGAACACTATCGTTGTGCGGCGAGCTTCGCCGGTGTCACCGACTTCAACAAGATGCTTAAGTACGATGCCGACTTCTTCAGCCGCAGCGGCCGCAAGAAATGGAACGCGCGCGTGCGCGGCGACAAGACGTTCGACATGGATAGCGTTTCACCCGCCAGGCAGGCGGCGAAGCTCACCCGCCCGGTCCTGATCGCGCACGGCAAGCGCGACAGCCGCGTGCCTTTCAGCCAGTTCAAGGAAATGCGCAACGCGCTGGCAAGCGCCAACTTCCCGCAAGTCGACTATCTGGTGTTCGACAAGGAGGGCCATGGCTTCGACACCGCCGAAGACGAGCAGAAGTGGTACGACGCGCTCGAGGCTTTCCTCAAGAAGTACAATCCGGCGAATTGACCGCGCCGCGGGCGGTCACTCGCCCGCCAGGAACTCGACCAGCGAACGGACCTTCTTCTGCCGCCATTGAGGACGCGGGGCGACGAGCCAATAGGCGCGGCGACCTTCTTCCGGACCCTGCAGCACCCTCAGCCGCCCGGCCTCCAGGGCTTCCTCGCACAAGAGCAGCGGCAGCATGGCCTTGCCCAGTCCGGCAAGCGCACTGGCAAGAGCCTGGCCCGCGTCGGCGGCGAGAATTCCCGGCTCCACGTCGTCAGGCAGCGGCGCGCCCGGCCAGGCGATCCATTCATCGGGCGCCTTCTCGGCAGCGACGGTCACGCGCTGGGCCGGGGCCAGCTGGACCCCTTCGAGCTCGCCCGGCCCGTCGACCAGCCGCACCGCCAGGTCGAGGTTGGCCTCGGTGAAATCGACCTCCTCGCCGCCAACGATCTGGTAGCGCACCTCCGGGTTCGCCCGGCGAAACGCGGCGAGGCGCTGCGACAGCCACTGGGCGTAGAATTCGCGCGGGGCGGCGATGGTGAAGAAGTGGCTCGATTGGCCGGCCTGCATCGCCTGCACGCTTTCCTCAAAGCGCAGGAATCCTTCGCGCAGCGGGTCGAGACCGGCCTCGGCCTCGTCGGTCAGCTCGAGACCCTTGCTGGTCCGGCGGAACAGCACGACGCCGAGGACGTCCTCGAGCGCACGGATCTGCTGCCCCACCGCCGCCGGCGTGACCGCGAGCTCGTCGGCCGCGCGCGTGAACGACAAGTGCCGCGCGGCGGCGTCGAACACGCGCAGGGCATTGAGGGGCAGGTGCGTGCGCTTCATGGCTCGGCGATGTATTGCGCAAGTCCGCGCGCGGCAAGCGCGAGCGCGGGCGGAAAGCGGTTGCGCACAGGAAGAATCCTCGCAAGTATCCGCCGCGAGGCGTTTGGGTGGGGACTTGGACGCATGCGACTGCCGGAGAAACTGCCGGAACTGAGGGGCCGCTGGCTGACCGCGTACAAGCTGCTGTGGTGGGCGATGCTCGCCGTCAGCCTGGTTGCCGTCACCTTCGGACAGTGGCGCTCCGGCCAGACCCCCGGTGACATCCCGTTCGGCGAAACGGGCGCCACCGTCGCGCTCGCCGCATCGACCCTGGATGCGCTGATCGTGCTGACCGGCGCCGGGCTGCTGTTCTGGCGCCGGCCCGGCGACCCCGTCGCGGCGCTCTTGTCTCTTGGCTTGCTGGCCGTGCCGGCGAACGAGGCCGCGCACCTCGTTTCGAATGTTTGGATGCGCGGCGCGCTGGACAACGTTCTCGACGCGGTGCCGATGGTCTGCATCCTTCTCGGCATGACCGTTTTCCCAAGCGGCCGCTTCCGCCCCCGCTGGACGCTGCTGATCGTGCCCGCCATTCTCGCCTGGGGCCTGCAGATGTTCGCCGGAGACGGGCTGCCGACGGCGTTGCAGCTCGCGCTGATCCTGCCGGCACTGGTCGTGGCCGTCGCCAGTCTGGCCTGGCGCTATCGCGCGATGGACCCCGGCACGCAGAAGCAACAGGTCAAATGGGTCATGCTGGGTTTCGCCGCCTTCTTCGCCAGCGGGATGGTCGAGTTCGCGCTGATAATCCTCGACGCCGCGGTGACGGGCGCAGCAGCGCATTTTGCGATCTTCGTCGGCGTTAACCTCATGACCCCGCTCGAAGGCTTCTCCATCGTCGGCGGGCTGCTCGTCTCGCTGCTGCGCTATCGCCTTTACGACGCGGATGCGGCGATCAGCCGCTCGGCGCTCTATGCCGGCCTCACGGTCGTGCTGTTTGGCATTTTCGCGGCGAGCGAGACCCTGCTGCAGGCTCTCAGCCAGAAATGGCTCGGGGTGAGCAATGGTGCGGTCGGCGGCGCGCTGGCGGCGGCGCTTGCCGCTTCGCTGCTGGTTCCGCTGCACCGTCGGCTGAACGACTGGGCCAAGAAGCACTTCCAGCGCGATCTCAGCCGCTTGCGCGCGAAACTGCCCGAGGTGCTGATCGCGATCCGCGACAGCAGCAACCCGGCCGAGCTGGCCGACGACGCGCTGCGGCTGGCGATGCGTGGCGTGCATGCGAGCCACGGGGCGATCCTGCTTGCCGGGCAGGGCCGGTTTGAGGTCTCGCGCGCCGAAGGCATTCCAGCCGAGAAGGTAACGGCGGAACTGGCGCGCGACTTGCCGGCCGACCCTTTGTCGGCAGCGATTCGTGCGGACGATCCCCTCTTTCCGCTACGCTTGCCGCTCGTCGCTCCGGACGGGACGACGGCCGGTTGGCTGGTCCTCGGCCCGCACCCCGACGGCAGCGGCTATGGCAAGGAGGACCGCAAGGCGCTGGAGGAGCTCGCTCCGCCGCTCGCTCGGGCGCTGTCGCTGGCGATCGATCGCTCACGCCGCGAGCAGGAACGCGAGGCGGAGCGCCGATCGCTCGTCGAGCGGCTCGCTCAACTTGAGGAAACTCTCGCCCGGGTGGCCAACCCCCCGCGCGAGGCCGGGGCGCCCTAGTCCGAGGCTGCGGCCGCGGTGGGCGCAGCGAGCGACGGCGGCCGCGAGAAGCGGGCGGATTCGAGCAGGAACGAGGCCATCTTCTGCTTGCCGGTCGAGGTCAGCGACAAGGACACCTCGCGCGTCTGGCAATCCTTGTGGCTGCGTTCGACCAGCCGCTTGTCGATCAGCATGTTGACACTGCGATGCACCGCGAGCGGCGGCCAGCCGCCTTCCATGCTCAGCTCCTCGAGCGAAACACGCTGGCCCTGCCCCTCGCGAATGAAGATCTCGAGCATGACGTCCCAGCCGGAGCTCGCGAAGTCGGTATCGGGGAACGTGCGCGCGCGCAGGCGTGCGATGTCGCGCCCCGCAGTCGCCAACGCCAGGACCGATTCCAGCAGCTGCTCTTCGGTGAGCATGCGGCCCTCGGCCGGGGCCAATGCCAGTTTGTCCGCCCATGAAAGCAGCTGATGGGCCAGGGCGCGCACTTCGCCGGGGCTCGGCGGCTTCGCTTCGAACATCGTTCCCTCGTGTGTGATGGGCTCACTTCCCTCACATGACGGAATGAGCGGACGCGCGCCTTAGGGGCCGGTTGTCGCTTGCGCTTTGCAATTCGCGCCAAAATGTGTTCATTTGCCGCAGGCAATCGCTGGCATTGCGGGCTCACGGAGGAGGCCGGGATGCGGCAGATTCGGGCTGTCTCGCTCCTGGGCTATGAAGACGTCGCGGCTTCGGTCGGGCTCGACGGGGCGATCTTGTTGCGCAGGGTCGGCATCTCGAAGGAAGCGCTGGGCGATCCTGAAAACCGCATTCCGGCGATCGCCGTGGCCGAACTGCTCGAAATTTCAGCCACGCTGTCGGGACGCGAGGATTTTGGGCTCCTGACGGCAAGACGGCGCCAGTTCGCCCATCTCGGGCCGGTCAGCATGCTCCTCGCGCACCTGCCGAATCTGCGCGAAATGGTGAAAGTCTCGATCGATTACCAGCGGCACTTCAACGATATCGTCGACCTCTCGTTGGAGGAGGACGGCGACGGCTGCCTGATAAAGCTGGCGCTCGATCCCGGTTTCGGTCGCGATCAGGTTGTCGACCAGACGATCGGCGTCGCGCACCGGGTGCTTATCGGCGCTTCCGGTGGCGGCTGGCGGCCCGAATGTGTCCATCCGACGAGGCGCCCCCCCTCGCGATGCGCGACCCTGGCGGCAGTTCTTCGGTGTACCGATCGATTTCGCGGCGAGCTGCAAGGCTTTTCCTGCACGCACGAGGCGCTGCTGGTCGCCAATCCACGGGCCGATGCGACAATGGCCCTCCACGCGCGCCGCCTGCTGGGCCTGGTGCCGGTCGATGCCGGGCCGACCCTGCTCAGTCAAAGGATGAGGCGCTGTATCGCCACCCTGCTTCCCTCCGGACGCGCCACGCTCGAACAGGTCGCCGCGCAAATGGCCATGAGCCCGCGAAGCCTGCAGCGGCAGCTGGCCGCCGAGCGCAGCCGGTTCGGCGACTTGCTCGCGGATGTGCGCAAGGAACTCGCCGCCGGCTATCTCAAGGATTCAGCTCATCCGGTTACGTCGGTCGCAGGCCTGCTCGGCTACGCTTCGCCGAGCGCGTTCACGCGCTGGTTCACCGGTGTCTTCGGGGCCTCGCCGCAAGCTTGGCGCGAAGCCGAATGCCAGCGCGCGAAGGCCGGCCCGTGAGGCTCAGCTCGCTTCGGCCGGCGCGGCGAGCGGGAAGAACGGGATCAGAACCTCGAACAGCCGTCCTTCCCCGTCGCGGAAGGTGTAGTGTCCTTCCATCGAGCCGTGCGGCGTCGCGAGAGGGCAGCCTGAAACGTAGTCGTGCGTCTCGCCCGGGGCGAGCACAGGGGTCTCACCGACCACGCCCTCGCCGTCGACGAGGCTGATCATCCCTCGCGCGTCGGTGATGCGCCAGTGGCGGGTGAGAAGCTGAACCGTATCGTCACGGCCGTTCTCGATGCGGATGTGGTAGACCCAGAACCACTTGCCGGCCTCGATCCGCGACTGCTCCGGCATGAAGGTCACCGAAACGTGGACCGACACCCCTTCGGTGATCGCGGTGTGCTGGAACAGGCTGCGGAGCGCTTCTATCATGATGCCGCCGAGGGTAACGGCTTTGCCAATGGGCCGCAATTGGGGTGCGGTGGACGGGGCGCAGCTGTCCCCGACAGATTCGCCACCGCTCTCAACGTCATAGCCCCGCCTTGCCCAGCGCCTGGTCCAGGTCGTCGATGATATCCTGCGGATCCTCGAGGCCCACGTTGAGGCGCAGCATGCCTTCCGACACCCCCATCTCCTCGCGAGCCTCGGCGCTGACCGAGTAATGCGTCGTCGAGGCGTTGTGGCACATCAATGAGCGCGCATCGCCGATGTTGTTCGAGATATCGATCAGCTCGAGCGCATTGAGCACGGCGAAGGCCTGCTCGCGCCCTTCGACCTCGAACGAAAAGATCGGCCCGCAGGCATCCATTTGCCGCATCGCCAGCTCGTGCTGCGGGTGGCTCGGCAGGGCCGGGAAGTTGATCCGCGGCACGCGGCCCTCGAGGAAACGCCCGACCTTCAGCGCATTTTCGCTTTGGCGATGCGCGCGAAGAGTGAGCGTCTCGAGCCCCTTGAGCACCACCCAGGCGTTGAACGGAGAGAGGTTCGGGCCGGTGTGGCGTTGCATCGCCAAGAGCTTGTTGGCGATGAAGTCCTTCGTCCCGCACACCGCGCCGGCGAGCACCCGGCCCTGGCCGTCCATCAACTTCGTGGCCGAATAGGCGACGACGTCGGCGCCGAACTCCATCGGCCGCTGCAGCGCCGGCGTTGCGAACGCGTTGTCGACCACGCTCGTGATGCCCCGCTCGCGCGCCAGGCCGCAGACGAACTGGAGGTCGACGATGTCCATGGTCGGGTTCGCCGGGGTCTCGAAGAAGAACACCTTGGTGTTGGGCCGGATCGCATCGACCCAGGCCTGGTTGTCGCGCGCATCGATCGTCGTGGACGATATGCCGAAGCGCGGCATGAGCTGATCGACCAGCCAGCGGCACGAGCCGAACGCGGCCCGCCCGGCGACAACATGGTCGCCCTGGCTGAGCTGGCAGAGCAAGGCCACGGTCATGGCCGCCATGCCGCTCGACTGCACGCGGCACGCCTCGGCCCCTTCCATCGCCGCTATGCGTTCCTCGAGCATCGCCACCGTCGGGTTCTGGAGCCGCGAATAGGTCATGCCCGGGTCTTCGCCGCGGAAGCGCGCGGCGGCCGTCTCGGCGGAGTCGTAGGCATAGCCCGAGGTCAGGAAGATCGCCTCGCTGGTTTCGCCTTGCTCGGAGCGCCAGGTGCCGGCGCGCACGGCTCGTGTCTGCGGGCGCCATTTGGAGGTGACCGAACGGTCGGTTCCGGTGGTCTTCTTCATGTCGCCCGGGGCTTTAGGCACAGGCGTTCCCGCGGGCAAGCGCGAGCTTGCTCCGCCCGGCACGCCATTCTAACAGCCGTTAACGATGAGCCCGGCGCCCCGTCACCAGCAAGACCCGATTGCCTGGCACGGGCTGCTCGCGCTGGCGTTCTTCGGGATCGTCTGCATCCGGCTGACGATTCCGCACAACCTCTACTTCGACGAAGTGCATTACGTGCCGGCGGCGCGGATGCTGATGACCCTGGCGCGACCGGAAAACGCCGAGCACCCGCTGCTCGGCAAGGAGCTGATTGCGCTCGGGATGGTGCTGTTCGGCGACAACGCGCTCGGCTGGCGGATCATGCCCGCGCTGTTCGGGACGCTCGGCCTGTTCGCCTCGATGCGCGCGATGTGGTTCGCCTCGGGCTCGCGTTTCGCCTCAATCGCCACCGGCATTTTCATTGCCACGGCGTTTCCGCTGTTCATTCAGAGCCGCATCGCGATGCTCGACGTGTTCATGGTCAGCCTGACGCTGGTCGCCTTGTGGGCCGTCGCCGCGGCGGTGCGCGAGAATGAAGCCGGCCGCTGGCGCCTGGCGCTGGCGGGCATCGCCTTCGGCCTCGCGATGGCGGCGAAGTGGAATGCGGTGCCGCTGGCGATGGTCCCGGGCGTCGCCTTCGCGGTCATCAGGATCAAGCAAGCCGGCTGGCGGTTCCTGACCGCGACGCGCTGTGCGCCGGTGGCCGGGATCGCCTTGTGGGAGGCGGCGCTATGGCTCGGCGTGGTGCCGCTCGTCACGTACTGGCTGACCTACATCCCGGCGATGCTGTACGCGCACGACCCCGTCGCCCCGCTCGGGTTCGTGTCGCTGACACGGCAAATGCTCCACCTGCAGAACGAGGTGGTCAAGCCGCACCCTTATCAAAGTGTCTGGTACCAGTGGATCTTCGACTGGCGGGCCATCTGGTACCTTTATGAAAACGTCGATGGCGCCCAGCGGGGCATCATCATGATCGGCAATCCGCTGACGATGATGGCAGGGCTTGCCGCCCTCGTATGGGTGGGCGTCTACGGCCTCAGCGAAGGTCGGCGCGACGCGCTGGCGCTGTTCGTGCTCTACGTGGTGGCGCTGGGAAGCTGGATCGCTTCGACCAAGCCGGTGCAGTTCTACTATCATTACCTGCTGCCAAGCTGTTTCATGCTCGCGGCGCTGGCGCTCGCGCTCGCCGAGTGGTGGAAGAACGGGCGAAAGCTCATCCCGCTGCTCGTCCTCGCCGGCAGCATGGCGGTGTTCGTGTGGTTCTGGCCGATCATCAGCGCGGCGCCGCTTGCCGGACCGCAATCGTTCAACCACTGGATGCTGATCGACAGCTGGCGCTAGAAACGCGGCAGCCGCTTCTGATCCTTGGGACCGGCGAACAGCCACACGAGGAAGCCGAGGATCGGGAAGATCACGATTCCAACCAGCCAGCCGATCTTCACGGCGTCCGACTTGGTGTTCTTCCAGACGTTGTAGATCGCGAAGATGTCGAGCCCGACGACGAGGATCCAGAATAGCGAATGCAACATGGCCTGCTCCTTGCGACAGCCGTTACTGTATTACAGATATAATACAGAAACACGGATGCGCAAGGTCTGGCGACGGGGGCGGGTTTCAATCCATCAGCTTGCGGGTAAAATAGACCATCATCTGCGCGGTCATGATCGCCGATTGCCTGGCGTCGGCGCCCGAGCCGTGGCCGCCCTCGGTGTTCTCGTAGTAGTAGAACGGCAAGCCGTATTCCTCCATTCGAGCGGCGAACTTGCGGGCGTGCTGCGGGCCGGTGCGATCGTCCTTGGTCGTCGTGAAGATGTACGGCTCGGGGTAGTGGCCGCCGCGCTTGAGGTTCTGGTACGGGGAAACCCGCTGCCAGAACGCTTTGACGTCCTGGTCCGCGTCGACATCGCCGTATTCGCCTTGCCATGAGGCGCCGCGCGCGATGTGGGCGATGCGAATCATGTCGAGCAGCGGCACCTGGATCATGATCGCGTTGTAGAGCTCGGGATGCTGGATCATCTCGACGCCCATCAACAGGCCGCCGTTCGAACCGCCGTAGATGCCGAGCCGCCGCGGGGACGTGATCCCGCGCGTCTGGAGGTCCTTAGCCACCGCCGCGAAATCGTCGTAGGCGAACTGCCGCCTGGTCTTGAGCGCCGCCTCGTGCCAGGCCGGGCCGAACTCGCCCCCGCCGCGGATATTGGCGAGCACGAAGGCGCCGCCGCGCTCGAGCCACAGCTTGCCGATCGTACCCGAGTAGTACGGCGTCTCGCTGACCTGAAAGCCGCCGTAGGCGGTCATCAGCGTCGGCGTCGAACCGTCACGCTTCATGTCCTTGCGGTGCACGACGAAGTAGGGAACCTTCGTCCCGTCGATCGAGGTCGCATCGAGCTGCTCGACCACGTCGCGCGAGGCGTCGAACCAGGTCGGCGCGTGTTTCAGCGGTGTCGGAGCGCCGCCGTCGGCGACGTCGTCGGCATAGAGCGTATCGGGCGTCAGGAACCCCTCGGCGGTGAGGAACACGCGGTTGCTGAAGTCGTCGGCCGCCGCGACGCCGAGGGTCAGGTTGTCCGGCAAGTCGATCTGCTGGCGGGTCCATCCACCCTCCGGCCGCGGCACGACCGAGAAGATCCGTCCGTTCACGTTGCTGAGCGTGGACAACAGCAGCCGGTCCTTGGTCGCAGCAATTGCGTCGAGCGCGTCGCGAGGGCCAGGCTGCCACACCAGCTCGGGCGACAGCTTGCCGGGATCCTTCTTGAGCCCGGCGAGATCGAGCGCGACGACCGAGCCGGCGGTGAACGTCCGCGCGTCGACGACCCAGTCCTCTTCGAGCGAAACGATGGCCCTGCCGCCTACCAGGGCTGCGACCGAGGCCTTCTCGGGGATCGCCAGCTTGGTCACGGTATCGCCGTCGAGAACGAACGTCTCGGTGTGGAAGAAGTCCTTCATGCGCAGGATCAGCGTCAACGTGTCGCCGCTTGCGTCACGCAGCACGTTGGGGAACACCGCGGCGTCCTCCTTGTAGCCGCGGAAGACTTCAACCGCCTTGCCGGGCGGCTGCCCACGCGTCATGCGCTTGACGATATAGGGGTAACCGGACTTGGTCAGGTCGTCCCCGGTCCAGTTCGTCGACACGAGGAGGTGGTTCGCGTCCTCCCAATCGTAGCTTTGCTGGCTGCGCGGCAGGAAGAAGCCGCCCTTTACGAAGCTGTTGGTGGCAAGGTCGAACTCGCGAGCTTCGGTCGCGTCTTCTCCGCCGTCCGACAGGGCGACCATGCACAGCCGTTCCTCCGGCTTGAGGCACGTGGCGCCTTTCCAGACCCAGCTCTTCCCCTCGGCCTTGCCGAGCGCGTCGACGTCGAGCACCGTCTTCCAGCGGGGCTTCTCCTTGCGGTAGTCGTCGAGCGTCGTCCGCCGCCACAGGCCGCGCAGATGCTCGCCGTCCTGCCAGAAGTTGAAGATCCCGCCGTTGCGGAAGGCCGGCATCGGGATGCGGTCCTCGGAGGTCGAGATCCTCAGCGCCTCGTCATAAAACCCCTGGTAGAGCGGGTCGCCGCCCAAAACCTTGAGCGCGCGCTGGTTGTGCTGCTCGACCCACGCCATGGCGCGCGGCGAATCCTTTTGCTCGAGCCAGATGTACGGGTCTTCAATCACGTCTTGCGCCAGCCCGGCAACCGGAAGCAGCGCCGCGAGCGGCAGGACGAGGCGAAGAAAGCGCATGCGGGGGAAACTTTCGAATTCGGCAATGTCACTTTCTTACCGACTGACCCAGGCCGCGCAACCTCTTGGGCGGCCTACTTGAATCGGCCCCAGACGAACTTGCTCGACAGGGCGTAGTTCCACACCGACGCGACGGTGACGCCAATGATCGCTGCGGCGTACCAGTGCACGCCGTTGTCGTTGAGCATGGCCGCGACCGCGACGTTGGCGAACGCGCCGATGGCGCAGGTCATGCAGAACTTGGCCCAGCCGAAGCAGAACGCGCTCACGCCGGTGAGCTTCTGGTCGCGGTAGGTGAGCAGGTTGTTGAGCCAGAAGTTGAACGTCATCGCGACGATCGCCGCGGTCGCCTGCGCGAGCGTGAACGGCACGCCCAGCAGCTTGTAGAGCGGCGTCAGCACGGCCATGTGCACGATCACGCCCAGCGCGCCGACAGTGCCGAACAGGGCGAACCGGGTCGGGACAAACCGGCCGAGCCAGCGCTCGTAGAGTCCGGCGAGGAAATCGAGGACCACCCCGTGGTCGAGCTTGCTTTCTCCGGAAGCGCGTTCGGCGAATTTCAACGGCAACTCCTTCACGCGCAGCGGCGGATGGGCGGTGGCGAGGATGTCGAGCATGATCTTGAAGCCGATGCCGGAAAGCCGGTCGGCCTGGCTGCGCAGCTGGTCGGTCCGCAGCAGGAAGAACCCGCTCATGGCGTCGCTGAGCTGCGTGCCGGTCAACTTGCGGGCGAGCGAGTTGGCGATGCGCGAGCCTTTCTCGCGGCCCTTGCTCGAGAGGCCCTCGGCGCTGCCGCCGGCCGCGAAGCGGCTGGCGTAGGCAAGGTCGTACTCGCCCGATCTGACGGCTTCGAGCATGTCGAGCAGCAGCTGCGGATCGTGCTGGTGATCGGCGTCCATCACCGCCACGAACGGCGCCGCGGTGGCGCACATGCCCTCTATCGCCGCGCTGGCGAGCCCGCGTCGGCCGATCCGCTGGATCACGCGGATGCGCGGGTCGGTCTTGGCGATCTCGCGGATGAGGTCCGCGGTGCCGTCACGACTGTTGTCGTCGACGAACACGGCTTCCCACCCGCTCGGGCCGAGCGCTTGCTCGAGCCGTTCGACCATCGGCGCGACGTTGGCGCGCTCGTTGAGCGTCGGCAGCACCACTGCCAGCTCAAGTGGCTTTGCCACCGCGGCGGCAGCCTTGGCCATGTCCATGCTCGTCATGTTCATCGCCTCGCCCGATACTTGGCAAACATCAACAAAAAGCTTTCACTCCGCGAGCGCGCGGGGCCATACCCGGATAGGGTCGCCCCGGTCGAGGGGGGTTCACTATGGCCACGGCTGTTTCAACGCGACTGGCGGCGCCGCTCGGCGCCGAGCCGGCCAGCGGCACGCCCGACCAGAGCGAGGCGCGCATCTCGACGCTGGATTTCATCCGCGGGGTCGCGGTGCTCGGCATTCTCGCGACCAACATCCTGCAATACGCGCAGCTTCCCGGCGCGCACCGCTGGCTGAAGCTCATCGGCGAGCCGTCGCTGGCCGACAAGGTTCTCTGGCTGCTCAACTTCCTGTTCGTGGACGGCAAGCTGCGCGGGCTGTTCGCGATGCTGTTCGGCGCCGGGCTCGTGCTGTTCATGGACCGCGCGAAGGCGAGGGGCGCCCGGCCCTACCGGCTGCAGTCGCGCCGCCTGTTCTGGCTCGGGCTGTTCGGGCTGTTCCACTATTACGTGCTGTTCGAGGGCGACATCCTGTTCCACTACGCGCTCCTCGGCTTTGTCGCGATGGTGCTGGTGCGCCTGCCGGCCAAGCCGCTCCTGATCGCCGGAATGCTGCTTTATTGCGCCGACAGCTATTTCACGTCCGAGGACCTCGGCGGCTGGGCGCGCGACGAGCACCGCATCCTCGCCGAGCCGGCGAGCGATCCCGAGAGGATCAGGTACCTTGCCGAGCAGGACAAGTTCGTCGCCGACGCGCGGGCCGAAGGCCGGGTGCTGGCGACAGGCACGCTACCGCAGATCGTCGCCTATCGCGCGAGGCACTACTGGCCCGAGCCGTTCAGCAGCGTGGTCTTCATGGTGATGGATTCGCTCGCCTGCATGCTCTTCGGCGCGGCGCTGTTCCGGATGGGGTTCTTTTCCGGCGCCTGGAACCGGCGCAAGATGCTTCGCTGGGGCCTTGCCGGGATCGCTGCCTCGGTGGCGATGGCGTTGCCGTTCGCGTGGCTCGCCTGGCGGGCGGACTTCCCGCAGGCGCTCAACATGTTCGTGTTCTACGGGCCGAGCCACGTCATCCGCCTGCCGATGATCCTCGGTTACGCGGCGGTGCTGGTGGCGATGACGCCGGTGTGGGCGCCGACGGCGCTCGGCAAGCGGCTGTCGGCCGCCGGGCGAATGGCGTTCACGAACTATCTGGGCGCGTCGGCGGTGATGGCGGTGATCTTCCAGGGCTGGGGCCTTGGCCTGTTCGGCCATTTCATGCGGCCGGGAATGGAGCTGTTCGTGCTGCTCGGCTGGGCGCTGATGCTGGCGGGCTCGCCGTGGTGGCTGGCGCGCTTCCGCTACGGCCCGCTCGAATGGCTGTGGCGCTGCCTCACCTACGGGCGAGTGTTCCCGTTGCGGCGCGAAGCGGCGGCCTAGAGTCGCGCCCGCACCGCGTCACCGACTTCGCTGGTCCCCGCGCTGCCACCGAGGTCGCCGCCCTTGACGCCGTCGGCCAGCGCTCGCGCCACCGCCGCCTCGATCCGCCCGGCATCGTTGTCGCGGCCGAACGAATGGCGCAGCATCATCGCGGCGGAGAGGATCATGGCCATGGGGTTGGCCTTGCCCTCGCCGGCGATGTCCGGCGCGCTCCCGTGGATCGGCTCGTAAAGGCCCTTGGTGCCGAACTCGGTTTGCTGGTCGCCCAGCGAGGCGCTCGCGAGCAGGCCAATCGAGCCGACGCACATGCTCGCCAGGTCCGACAGGATGTCGCCGAACAGGTTGCCGGTGACCACCACGTCGAACTGGCCCGGGTTGCGCACCAGCTGCATCGCGGCGTTGTCGACGTACATGTGGATGAGCTCGACCTCGGGGTATTCGCGCGCCGTCTCGATCACCACCTCGCGCCACAGCTGGCTGGTTTCGAGCACGTTGGCCTTGTCGACGCTGCACAGCCGCTTCTTGCGTCCCTGCGCGGCACGCAAGGCGACGTGGGCAATCCGGCGCACCTCGTCCTCGGCATAGGACATGAAATCGAACCCCTGGCGCCGCCCGTCGTCGAGCGTGCGGATCGCCTTCTCGCCGAAGTAGACGTCGCCATTCAATTCGCGCACGATCAGCAGGTCGATGGCGCGGGCGACTTCGGGCCGCAGCGCCGAAAGGTCCTCCAAACCGGGAAACATCGTCGCCGGGCGCAGGTTCGCGAACAGGCCGAGCGCCTGCCGCAGGCCAAGGATCGCCTGCTCGGGCCGCAGGTGGCGCTCGAGCCCGTCGCAGGAAGGATCCCCGACCGCACCGAACAGCACGGCGTCGGCGGCCTTCGCTGCGTGAAGCGTTTCGGGCGGCAGCGGATGGGCATGGCGGCGATAAGCCGCACCGCCCACGTCGGCCTCGAGATACTCCACGCCCGGCAGCGCGAGAGCATCGAGCACTTTTCGCGCCTCGGCCATGATTTCCGGGCCGATCCCGTCGCCCGCCAGCACCGCAATCTTCATTCGACCATTCGTCCCAACAGCTCGCGCAGGCGAGCGCGCGCGGCCATAACATCGCCGCGCCGGTCGGCAAGCAGGTAGTATTCGAGCGCGCCGGCCAGCTTGTCCATTTCGGCGAGGAGTTCCGGCAGCGCCTCGCCATCCGGCCGGTCGCCGCCATAGCCGAGCTCGCGCAGCAGCAGCGCCTCGTAGCGGACCAGCGCCCCTGCCCAGCCGCGCGCGGAGGGGGCATGGCAAATGGCCGTGAGCAGGCCGCTCAGCGCCTGCCAGAGCGTCGCATAGGGATGGCGTTCGGGCAGCGCCGTCGCGGTGAGCGCGCAGGCCCAGGCGATCGCCGCGGCCGGCAGGGGCTCGCCGAGCCACGGCCCGCGGCTTTCGACCAGCTCGAGCTTGGCGAACGGCAACAGGCTGTCCGAGCGCGAGCGCAATTCGGCTTCGACGAGGTTGCCCGGGATCAGGACCGGCCGCAGCCGCCGCCCGCGCCCGCCGGCGACATAGCCTGCGACCATTCCCGCTTCCTCGGTGAGCAGCCGCGCGACGACCGCGGTCTCGCCGTGCGGGCGAGCGGCGAGCAGGATCGCGGGAGCGCGCAATTGCATGAAGGACGGTCTAGATGATCCTCCCCCGGTGCAGGAAGCGATTACTTCGCCAGCCTGGCTTCGAGCGCGGCGATCCTGGCTTCCAGAATAGCGACCTTTTCCCGCGCGTTGGAGGCCATGTCTTTCACCGCGTCGAATTCCTCGCGGCTGACGAAATCGAGCCCGCCGAGGGCTTCCTTCATCCGCTCGCGGGCGCCGTCGCGCGCCTCGCGGGTCATGCCGGCCAAAGTGCCGGCAGCGGCGTTGGCCATTTTCACGAAATCGGCGATCAGGGGATTTTCGCTTTGCATGCTGCGCCATGTGGGCCTTGCAGGTGGCCCTCGCAAGCTACAATTGGATGCGCTGAACCGCGTTCGTGCCGTTCGTGCCGCTGGCGTCGGGATTGAGCTCGAGGAACTGCCAGTTCAGGACCGTCGCGAACAGGATCCACGCGACGTACGGGACGAGCAACCACGCGGCCAGCCGACGCACCCGCCAGAACAGCGCCGCCGTCACCAGCACGGCGACGTCGAGCGCCAGCAGGATCGCGAGCGCGATGAAGATCTGGTGCAGCGCGAAGAACACCGGGGTCCAGGCGAGATTGATCGCCAGCTGGACAATGAAGGCCACGACCGCGGCGGCCCGGAAGCGTGCTCCCCATGCCGCGCACACGAGCGCGAAAGCGACCCCCATCAGCGCATAGAGAATCGACCAGACGACGGGAAAGGTCACCGGCGGAGGGAATGTCGCCGGCTTGGCAAGCGCGGCGAACCACGGGCTGTCGGCCGTCCCGCCGCCGACCTGCCCCGAGACGAAGCCGAGCAGCAGCACCATCGGGACGACGAACAGCGCCCAGCGGAAGAAGCTGGCACGAAGCTGCGCGGGCGAAGCGAGTCGATTCATTCACCGTCCTTGTGATTCGGGCAGGCGAGATATTGGCGGGCGTCACCGGGCCGCGCAATGCGGGCGGCTAGACCGTCCCCCGGTGAGCCGAAATCAGGAATTCCACGTTTCCCTCAGGCCCGGTGATCGGGCTTTCGACAAGGCCGTCGACCACCCAGCCGGTGCTTTCGAGCCATCGGCGCACCTCGTCGCAAACCCGGGCGCGAAGCGCCGGATCGCGGACCACTCCGCCTTTGCCGACCTCGCCTCGCCCGACCTCGAATTGCGGCTTGATCAGCGCCACCAGGCGGCAGTCGCGCGCCGCGAGCGCCAGCGGCCTTTCGAGGACCTTGCCCAGCCCGATGAAGGAGGCGTCGCACACCACCCAGTCGCAGGGCCGGTCGATCAGCTCCGGCGTGAGCGTGCGGGCGCTGGTCTGCTCGCGCACCGTCACGCGCGGGTCCTGCCGCAGTTTCCAGGCGAGCTGGTTGGTGCCGGAATCGACGGCGAAGACATGCTCGGCGCCGCGTTGCAGGAGCACATCGGTGAACCCGCCGGTCGAGCTTCCGATGTCCATCGCCACCGCGCCGGCGGGATCGAGGCCGAAGTGATCGAGTGCGTGCGCCAGCTTGATGCCGCCGCGGCTGACCCACGGATGATCGCGCCCCTTCACCGAGATGTCTTCATCTTCAGGAACCTGCTGGCCGGACTTGTCGATCTTTCGATCACGCACGTAGACCAGGCCCGCCATCACCAGCGCCTGTGCCCGGGCGCGGCTTTCGGCAAGGCCCCGGGTCACCAGCAGCTGGTCGATGCGTTGCTTCGCCATGCGCGTGCGTCTAGCCGTTGGCAGTGGCTTGAGCCAATCCTTCCGCTCGGCCACAGAGGGGCGATGACCAAACGCCTTCTCGCGCTGCCCCTCGCCGCCCTTGCCGCGCTCAGCGCCTGCGTCCCTCCACCAAAGCCGGTACCCGCCCCGGCGCCCGCTCCCGCGCCGGCGCCTGCTCCCGTGCCGGCGCCGGCGCCGCCTGCGGTCTATTCCAACTGGATGGATGCGCCGCAAACCCCGGGAGACTGGTTCTACATCGCCCAGCCTCCCGTCTCGATAGCCGCCTTCGGTCCGGCCGCGGGACAGCCGATGTTCGCCATGCGCTGCGATCCGGCGCGCCATGTCGTCTCGGTCGGCCGCACCAGCGCCTCGCAGGTCGCCCGGCCGATGACGATTCGCACCGAGACGGCGACGCGGACCTTCGCGGCCCAGCCCGCCCAGGGCAGCGTTGAACATCTCGTCGCGACCGGACTCGCCGCGACCGACCCGTTCCTCGATGCCATCGCCTTCTCGAAGGGGCGATTCGCCGTGGACGTCCCGGGCGAGCCGACGCTCTATTTGCCGAGCTGGCCGGAGATCACGCGCGTCATCGAAGATTGTCGTTGAAAAGGCCCCGCAGACGGGACGGGCCCGCGCTCCCCCACGCGGGCCCGAAGCCGTGAATTCTGACAGTGAAAAAAGGAAATGCAAGACTTGCTTTGTTTCGCGCGACGACTCACATTTACCACAAGACCAGCGGCTCACGCGGGTCTTGGCCACCGGTGAAACGGGCGGTCTGGCTTTCAAGCGCGAAAGGAGGTGATCCGATGTCTCATGGTTCAGCAGGGAGGTCGGTTCCGACCCTCGCGAGGCATTATCGGTAATCCTTACCTTTCGCCGATAAAGGCTTCGTGGGCGGCTTAACCGGCCGCTGACCATGCGGAGGGCGGTTCCCCGACGGGCGGAGCCGCCCTTCTCATTCCTGGCCGCCTCGCGTGTGCCCTTCAATTCGGCCGACGGTCTCGCTAGAGCGGTGCAAGGTAGTCGCAACGGTTACCATTTATTACAAATTCCTTGCTAGAATTGAAATATTCATACAAGACGCCGCTTTGCAATCGAGACGAGCCCATGGCTGACAGCGCCGACCACCCGATCGAGATCACCCGCCTCCCCCACCCGGCCCCGGTTCCCGGCGCAACGCGCGCCGAGGCGATCGCCGATCCGGGATTCGGCAAGGTGTTCACCGATCACATGGTCACCATCGAGTGGGACGAGGATCGCGGCTGGCACAGCGCGACGCTCGGCCCGCGGGGTCCCCTCAGCCTCGACCCCGCCTGTGCCGTGCTGCACTATGCGCAGGAGATCTTCGAGGGCCTCAAGGCCTACAGGCTCGCCGACGGCACCATGGCCCTGTTCCGGCCGGAGCAGAACGCGCGCCGCTTCAATCACTCCGCCGACCGGCTGGCGATGCCGCACGTGCCCGAAGACGTTTTTGTCGAAGCGATCAGGCAATTGGTCCTGGCCGATCGCGACTGGTTCCCGACGGTCGAAGGCGGCAGCCTGTACGTACGCCCGTTCATGATCGCGACAGAGGCGTTCCTCGGCGTGCGGCCGGCCAAGCAGTACAAGTTCCTCGTCATCGTCAGCGCGGCGGGCAACTACTTCAAGTCCGGCGCTCCCGCGGTGTCGATCTGGGTTTCGCAGGACTACACTCGTGCGGCGCCCGGCGGCACCGGGGCGGCAAAGTGCGGCGGCAACTACGCGGCGAGCCTCGTCCCGCACGCCAACGCCGTCCGCCGCGGTCACGACCAGGTGTGCTTCCTCGACGCCGCGGAGCATCGCTGGGTCGAGGAGCTCGGCGGCATGAACCTGTTCTTCGTCCTCGACGACGGCACCCTGATCACACCGCCGCTGACCGGCACGATCCTCGCGGGCATCACCCGCGACAGTCTCATTACTCTCGCGCGCGAAGACGGTCTCACGGTCGTCGAGGAGCGTTATGCGATCGATCAGTGGCGCGCCGACGCCGAGAGCGGCCGGCTGACCGAAGCCTTCGCCTGCGGCACAGCGGCCGTGGTGACGGCCATCGGAAAGGTCGCCAGCCGCGACGGTGAGTTCGTCGTCGGCTCGGGCGGAACCGGACAGACCACGCAACGCCTGCGCGACAAGCTCGTCGCCATCCAGCGCGGCACTGCCGAGGACAGGCACGGCTGGGTTATGCGGCTGGACTGAACGAATCCTTTGCCCTCCGCGACTTCGTGCCATAGCGAAGGCGAGCCGATCGGGGGGGAACGCAAGACATGATCACAAGACGCATCTGCCGGTGGCTCGCGGCCAGCGCCATTCTTGCCGGGGCCACCGCCGCGAGCGCCGATGAAGCGCCGGCGTGGATCGCCCAAAGCAACCGGTACACCCAGCAGCTGCTCGTCACCGAGGCGCAGTTCGATCCGGAAGGCGCTGCCCAGGCCGGACTGGAGCAGTTCGACGGCAAGTCGCTGGACCTCGGGCCGAACCGCCCCGCCCGCCTGATCGCCGCCGAGCAGAAGCAGCGCGCGACCTTCGTCGACGCGAGGCAAGCCGAGCGCGATCCGCTCGTCCGCCAGGACCTCGACATCCTCATCCACTCGATCGACCAGACGATCGAAGGCACGCAGCTCAGCGAGCAGTTCCTGCTCGATTGGACCGACGTGCCGCAATTCGTGTTCGGGAACATGAACCGCGCGCTCGACCCGCAATTCGCCGCGGCTCGCCAGGCCAAGGCGAAGGAGCTGCTCGAGCGCTACACGGGGCTTTTTCCCGGGACGACGCCGCTGGTGGACCTCGCCAGGGCCCGCTGGGCGGAGAGCCAGGGCCCCGGCAAGGTTGGCCCTTACAAGGGTGAGGTCGAGGACACCCTCGGCAAGACCGAAACATACATCTCGGGCATCCATGCCCTGTTCGCGAAGGCCAAGATTGCCGGTGCCGACAAGGCCCTCGCCACGCTCGATCGCCAGCTGCGGGCCTACGCTGCATGGGAGAAGGCGAACGTGCTGCCCAGGGCGCGGGAGGACTTCCGCCAGCCGCCGCAGATCTACGCTCACAGCCTCAAGGCATACGGCATCGATGTGCCTCCGGAAGAGCTCGTCGAGCGGGCGCGGCGCGGGTTTTACGCCACCCGCAAGCAGATGGAGATGCTGGCGCCGCTCGTTGCCAGGAAGTTCGGCCTTGCCGCGACGGACTATCCCTCGGTGATTGCCGCCCTGAAGAAGGACAAGGTCGCACCGGATCAGGTCGAGGCCTATTATGCCAAGGTGCTCGGCGAGATCGACGCCACGATCGATCGCGAACACCTCGTCACCCGGCCAGCCTTTCCCGTTCTGATGCGTCTCGGCAGCAAGGCGGAGAACGCCGCCAGTCCGGCGCCGCACTTGGAAACGCCGCGCCTCATCGGCAACACCGGCGAGCGCGGCGAGTTCGTGCTGACGACCGCCGATCCTTCGGCCGGGCCCGATGCGGTCTATGACGATTTCGACTTCAAGGCGGCCGCCTGGACGGTCAGCGCGCACGAGGCGCGGCCCGGGCACGAGCTGCAATTCGCGCAGATGGTCACCCGCGGGGTGAGCGAGGCGCGCGCGCTTTACGCCTTCAACAGCGTCAATGTCGAAGGCTGGGCGCTCTATGCCGAATCCGAGTTCATGCCTTACGAGCCGATCGAGGGTCAGCTGGTCGCGCTGCAGTATCAGCTCTTGCGCGAAAGCCGGGCCATGCTCGACCCGATGCTCAACCTCGGGCAGATCACGCCGGCCGAAGCGACCAAGTGGCTGCGCGAGCAAGTCGGCCTCTCGAAGGCCTTCACCAAGGAGGAAGTCGACCGCTTCACCTTCCGCGGCCCCGGCCAGGCCGGCAGCTATTACTACGGCTACGGCCAATTGGCGGACCTCAAGACCGCGACCGAGCTCGCCCTCGGCGACAAGTTCGACCGCAAGGCGTTCAACGATTTCATCGTCGATGAGGGGCTGCTGCCGCTCGACCTGCTGGCCAAGGCGGTGCGCGAGGACTTCATCCCGGCCCAACTTAAGAAATAGCGCGGCTCCCTCGCCCGCGGCCCTTCGCTGCACTTCGAGGCTTTGCCATTCCCCTCCAGCGGATTAGACAGAGTCAACGATGGGGCCGAATCAGTCCCGTCGAGGGAGAGACGGGATGAAGATGAAGGTCGTTTTTGCACTTCTGGCTGCGAGCAGCCTGGCCGCCGCGGCTGCGGCGCAACAGCAGACTCCGCCGGCCCAGGGGGCCACGCGGGCCGGGCCCGGGGGTCCGGCGCGCGCGCGCTCGCCGCTGCCGCCGCCCGAGCCCATCGAGCACATCAAGGGCAACATCTACAAGATCTTCGGCGGCGGCGGGAATACGCTCGTCGTCGTGCAGAAGGACGGTGTGGTCCTGGTCGACACCAAGATGCCGGGCAATGGACCCTACATCGTCGAGCAGGTGAAGAAGGTCACCGACAAGCCCGTCAAGCTGATCATCAATACGCACAGCCATCCGGACCACGTCGGCAGCAACGACTACCTGCGCGAGCAGTATCCGAACGTTCGCATCATCATGAACGAGGGCGCGAAGGAGGAGCTGAGCGGCCCGCGCGGCAATCCCAAGCTTTTGCCGACGGAGACATTCAAGGACCGCATGACGATTGGCTCGGGCGCCGACCGCATCGAGCTCTATCACTTCGGCCGCGGCCACACGAACGGCGACACCTTCGTGCTGTTCCCGGCAGCGCGCCTTCTGTGCATGGGCGATGTAATGGCGTGGAACATGGCGCCTTTCCTTCCCGCCGGCGGCGCCGAGGCGATCGCCGAGGAGACCCATGCGCTGGTCGATGCGGTGAAGGGCAAGGTCGACCTCGTCGAGGAAGGGCATGGCCACATGAACACCTGGGCCGGCCTCGTGCGCCTCGCCAAGTTCGATCGCGCGCTCGTCGATGCCGCCAAGAAGCACTACGATGCCGGTGATCCGCCGGGCATGGCGGTGGACGATCTCAAGAAGAACCCCGATTTCGCGCCGCTGCTCGACACCCACATCAAGAAGGGGCTGGAATACGGCAACACGCCGCTGGCGCGCGCGCACATGAACGTGAACGTCGCCTATACCGAGTTCGCCGGCGAACAGGCCGGCTTCGGGATCGCCAACGGCGCCCCCTTGCCGGCGACCGACAAGCACAAGGGCTCCGATCCGAAGGACACCGCCCCTCCGACGCCCGAGATGCTGGCGAACGAAGTGGCAAAGTAGGGCTCTCTTCCCCTCCCGCCTGCGGGAGGGGAGTTCACGCCGCCAGCCTTTCGCGGAGCGCGCCGAGAATGAGGTCGCTCGCGCGTTCGCCGATCATGATCGCGGTGGCGTTGGTGTTGCCTTGCGGAATTGTCGGCATGATCGAGGCGTCGGCGACCCACAGCCCGGCGATGCCGCGCACCCGGCAATCCGGTCCGACGACCGCTTGCGGATCATCCGCCGCGCCGATCCTGGCGGTGCCGACCGGGTGGAACATCGGGATCGTCGCGGCACGAACATAAAAACCGAGTTGCTCGCGCGTCGCCAGCTTCGCCCCGGGGCGCACCTCGCCGGTCACGTGCGGCGCGATGGCCGGCTGGGCCATGATCCGGCGCGCGATTTCGAGGCCGTCGACCAGCTGCTGCACATCGTCCTCGTCGCCGAGCAACAAGTGCTCGATGACGGGCGGCGCGTCGGGATCGGCCGAGCGCAGCGAAATCCGCCCGCGCGAGCGCGGTCGCATCAGCGCGACGAGAGTCGAGACCGAGCTCTCCTGGCGCAGCGCGAGGTTGCCGTTCTCGGTCACGTCGAAGGCGAAGGCCGAGAAGGCGAGCTGCAGGTTGGGCGCGGGAAGGCCGTCGCGGCTCCGCACGAACGCCTGCGCGTGGCCGATCCCGGTGGTCAGCGCCCCGCTGCGGGCAATCGCCAGCGAGAGGACCTGTTTGACGCCGTTGAGGCCCCGTGAATCGAGATTGAGCGTGTGCCTGTCGACTTCGTCCACGAGGTGCACGCCTGGGTGCTCCTGCAGGTTCTCGCCCACGCCCGGCAGGTCGCACACGACATCGATGCCGTGATCCCGCAGCTCCCGTTCGGGGCCGATGCCCGACAGCATCAGCAGCCGGGGCGTGTTCAGCGCGCCCGCGCACAGCACCACGCCCTCGCTTGCCGTCAGCGTCGAGACCTCGCCGCCGCGCCGGATGGTAACCCCCGTTGCCCGACCATTGGCCGTTTCGATCGCCAGCACATGCGCTTCGAGCAGGATGTCGAGCGTCAGTGGCTTGCGGCGCAAGTACCCCGCGGCGGTCGAGTGCCGCAGCCCGCGCCTTTGCGAGAGCTGGATGTGATCGACCCCTTCCGCCTCGCGCCCGTTGAGGTCGAGCGAGCGTGGATAGCCGGCCTGCTGCACCGCCTCGATCCATTCGTTGGTGATCTCGTAGCGGGAGCGGACTTCGGACACGGCGATCGGACCGCCCTGCCCGCGCCACTCGTCGGCGCCGCGCTCGTTGTCCTCCATCCGCCGGAAGTACGGCAGCACGCTGGCGTAATCCCAACCGGTGGCGCCGAGCTGCGCCCAGTGATCGTAGTCCCACTTGTGACCGCGGACGAACATCATCCCGTTGATCGCGCTGCCGCCGCCGAGGCGCTTGCCCGCCGGCCACACGTCGGCCCGCCCGCCGACGGAGGCATCGGGCTCTGCCTTGTACATCCAGTCGAACCCGGGCGTGTGGACGATCCCGCCCATCAGCGCCGGCACTTTCGAGCGGATGACGACGTCCGACTTGCCGGCCTCCAGCAGCAGCACTCGCTTGCCCGCTTGGGCGAGCCGCGCGGCGCAAGGCGCTCCGGCGGAACCGCCCCCGACGACGATCAGGTCGGGCGTCACGCGGGGCGCTCCCAGATGCCTTTTGCCGGCAGCCCTTCGCGGCCATGCGGCGTCCACAGGTCGAGCTGCGGCCCGATCGGGAAGAGATGGTGCCTGTCGGTCAGCGCGTAGTAGTTGCGCTTGATCTCCTCGAGCTTCACGGTCTTGGCGATACCTGGCCATTGATAGAGCTCGCGCAGGTAGCCGCGCAGCGCCGGGTAATCCTCGATCCGTCTGAGATTGCACTTGAAGGCGCCGTGATAGCCGACGTCGAACCGCACCAGCGTGGTGAACGCGCGCCAGTCCGCCTCGGTGCAGTATTCACCGGCGAGATAGCGGTGGCCGCGCAGATGCTCTTCCATCGCATCGAGGGTGTCGAACACCTCGTGCGCCGCTTGCTCGTAGGCGGCCTGGGTGCTGGCGAACCCCGCGCGATACACACCGTTGTTGAGCGTCGGGTAGATCAGCTCGTTCCAGCGGTCGATCGCGGGCCTCAGCGCCTCGGGATAGAGATCGAGCCGATTGCCGGTAAGGTGATCGAACGCCGAGTTCAGCATGCGGATGATGTCGGCGCTCTCGTTGTTGACGATCCGGCCGGTCCTCCTGTCCCACAGCGTCGGCACGGTGGCCTTGCCGGTGTAGCGCGGATCATGTTCCTGGTAGACCCGGTAAAGCGGGTGCGGAACCGTGAACGGCGGGATGGTGTCGTCCTTAAAGATCCACCCCTGGTTGCCGATCACGCCGTGCGACGCCGAAAGCGAGATGACGTCCTCAAGGCCCTTGAGAACGCGATAGGCCGTCACGCGCGAAGCCCACGGGCAGACCCAGGCGATGAACAGGTGATAGCGGCCGGCCTCGGCGGGGAACTCGGCGTCGGGCTCGGGCGAGATCCAGTTGCGCAGCGGGCTTTCGACGCGGCGGAACTGCCCGTCCTTGCCGATTTCCTCGGCCGCGGGCGGGCTGTCGCGCCAAACGCCTTCGTACAGCTGGGACATGCTTGACTGAACTCCGTTCGATCGTTTGCGTGCCGACTAGAGGTTGCGGCGGCGGATGTCAGCCGCCATGGCGCGATGGACCAGCTGAAGAGGCGATATGCGCGAGGCTAATGCCGAACCAGGAGCCACGCTGCCGCGGACCGTCTGGGCGCTCGGCCTCGTCAGCCTGTTCATGGACGCCTCGTCCGAGAGCATCCACGCCCTGCTGCCGCTGTTCCTGACGCTGACGCTGGGCGCCAGCGCCGCGACGGTGGGCCTGATCGACGGCGTCGGCGAGGCGGTTGCGAGCGTCACCAAGATGCTCTCCGGCACGCTGTCGGACCGGATGGGCAAGCGCAAGCCGCTGGTCGTCATCGGCTACGGACTGGCCGCGATTTCCAAGCCCTTGTTCGCCATCGCCGGCAGCGCTGCGGTCGTGTTCGCGGCGCGCTTCGCCGACCGGTTCGGCAAAGGCGTTCGCGGGGCTCCGCGCGATGCCCTCGTCGCCGACGTCACGCCGCCGGAGCTGCGCGGCCGCGCTTTCGGGTTGCGCCAGGCGCTCGACACGGTGGGGGCGATTATCGGCCCGCTCGCCGCGATCGGACTGATGGCGGCCTTTGCCGACAACATGCGGCTGGTGTTCTGGATCGCGACCGTCCCCGCCGCGCTCGCGGCCCTGGTCGTGTTGTTCGGCGTGAAAGACCACGAGGTGGCCGCGAAGGCCGCCAGGCCGCGATCCTCGATCCGGTTCCGCGATCTGCGCGTGCTTCCGGGGCCTTTCTGGCAAGTCATCGCCATCGCCACCGTGTTCACGCTCGCGCGCTTCAGCGAGGCGTTCCTGGTGCTGAAGGCCAACGCCGTGGGCTTGCCGCTGACGCTCGCGCCGATGGTCCTCGTGGCGATGAGCCTGGTCTACGCCGCCGGCTCGTACCCTGCGGGAGCCTGGGCCGATCGCACGCCGGTGCGGCGGCTGCTTATCGCCGGCCTCGCCTGTCTTATAACCGCCGACCTGGTGCTCGCGGCCGCAGCTTCGGTTGCCGTTGCCTTCGTCGGCATTATCCTCTGGGGGGCGCACATGGCGCTGAGCCAGGGGCTCATGGGCAAGCTCGTCGCCGATCATGCTCCGCCCGGACTGCGCGGCTCGAGCTTCGGGGTGTTTCACCTGGCCACCGGCCTTGCCACCCTCGCCGCCAGCGTCGGGGCCGGCCTCCTGTGGGACCAGATCGGCCCGGCGGCCACTTTCGTCGCCGGCGCGCTGTTCGCGGCTCTCGCGATGGGGATGGCGTGGCGCATCGAGCGGCCTTGACCCGCTACTTCGCGGCCAGGAACCGCTCCGCTCCGGGACATTGCTCCAGCAGCTCGAGCAAGCCGCGCTCCTCGCTGCTCAGCCATTTCGTCTTGCGCGGCAGCTTCAGGCCCTTGCGCCATTTCAGCTGGCGGTCGACCAGCGCGACGACCGCCGGATGGACGTAGCTCTTGCGGGCGATGGCCGGGGTGTTGCCGAGCTTCTCGCTTACCTGCTCCATCAAAGCCCCGATCGTTGTCGGTCGCTCGGCGTGGGCGAGCAGGCCGAAGGCGATCGCGCTGGCGTGCCAGGTGCGGAAGTTCTTGGCGGTGAAGTGCTCGCCCATCGTCTCGCACAGATAATCGTTGACCTCGGCCGAGCCGACCGGGTGTGCCTCGCCGTCGTCGCCGATGTACTGGAACAGGTGCTGCCCCGGCAGGTCTTCCATCTTGCGGACGAAATGGGCGAGGCGATGGTCGGTCACCGCCACCTCGGCGATCTTGCCGCTCTTCGCCTTGAAGCGCAGCCTGACGGTCTTTCCCGACAGGCTGACGTGGCGCATGCGCAGCGTGGTCGCGCCGAAACTCTGGTTGGCTCTGGCGTAACTTTCGTTGCCGACCCGCACCACGCCCTCGTCGAGCAGCCGCACGACACTGGCTATCGCCCGGGCGCGGCTGAGCGCGCGGTCGGCAAGGTCAGCCTCGACCCGCTTGCGAACCTTCGGCAGCAGCGAGCCGAACGCGAGGCACTGATCGAATTTTTCGGCTTCCTGGTAAGCGCGATAGTCCGGGTGGTAGCGATACTGCTTGCGCCCCTTGTCGTCGAAACCGGTGGCCAGGATGTGACCGTTCGGGTCGGGACAGAACCACGCGTCGGTGTAGGCCGGCGGCAAGGCGATGTTGTTGAGCCGGTCGATCTCGGAACGCTTGGCAATCCGGCTTCCGTCCGCCCCGAAATATGCCCACCCGCGTCCGCACTTGCGTCGCGTGATCCCCGGCTGGCCGTCATCGACTTGCACAAGCTTGGGGGGCAGGGTCGCCATGCGGGCGCTGAACGGGCGCAAGCGGCTGCGGTTCCGGCCGAGATTGCGCCTGCCAAGAGAACCTACGGCAGGGGCAACGAAGAGCGGGGTTGCCCCTCCCCCGCCCGCTCGCCATGTGAAGGCCCGCGACACCCGATTCTGCCAGGAGAGCGCTCGATGAACGATGTCTATACCCCGCCGAAAGTCTGGGAATTCGATCCCGAGAACGGCGGCCAGTTCGCGGGAATCAACCGTCCGACCGCGGGCGCGCGCGAGCAACACGACCTCCCGGTCGGCGAACACCCGTTCCAGCTCTACTCGCTCGGCACGCCGAACGGGGTGAAAGTCACGATCATGTTCGAGGAATTGCTCGAGAAAGGCTTCTCCGACGCGGAGTACGACGCCTGGCTGATCAAGATCTTCGCCGGCGAGCAGTTCTGGTCGGGTTTCGTCGACCTCAACCCGAACAGCAAGATCCCAGCGCTGCTCGACCGCTCCGGCCCGAAGCCGTTCCGGGTGTTCGAGAGCGGCGCGATTCTCCTCCATTTGGCCGAGAAGTTCGGTTACCTGCTACCGAAGGAGAACCCGGCGCGAGCCGAGACGCTCAGCTGGCTGATGTGGCAGATGGGCACGGCGCCGTTCATGGGCGGCGGCTTCGGTCACTTCTACGTCTATGCGCCCGAACGCTACAAGTACCCGATCGACCGCTACGCGATGGAAACCAAGCGCATCTTCGCCGTGGCCGACATGCAACTCGCCAAGACGGAGTATCTCGCCGGTGACGAATACACGATCGCCGACATCGCCTCGTACACCTGGCTCGGCAACCTCTACCACGGTGCCTACAACCGCTGCGACGTGTTCCTCGGCCTCGACGAGTACGAGAACGTCGCACGCTGGGTAAAGACGATCGACAAACGCCCCGCAGCCATTCGCGGGCGGCTGGTCAATTCGCAGAACGGCCTGTCCGAGCGTCACTCGGCGAAGGACTTCGACACGCTCGACAAGGCTTTGTTCGATCCTGTCAGAAAGCGGGCGGACTTCTGATCGGTCAGAACGACCAGCCGTGGCTCCCGGCCACGGCAGCGCCCACGGTCAAAAGGGAGAGCGCGAGCAGCACCCGGTGCATCCGTTCCATCCGGGCGAAGACTCTCGCCGGCTCGAGCGACGCCTCCATGCGCCGGTGCAGGAAGAAGGGCTCGATCACAAACAGCATCAGCGCGAACAGCGCCCACAGGCATACCATCGCGTGCATCCACCAGTACCGGCCGTCTTCAAACCGGCTCCACATGTCGAGGCGCCAGATCATCCAAAGTCCGCTGGCGCCGGCCAGAAGCACCCACACGCGGGCCTGAGGGGCGAAGCGGCTCTCGAAGCGATGGAAAGCCGCCAGCCGCTCCTCGGGGGGCGAGGAGTGGCGGATCGCCGGCATCGCCACCGTCGTCACGAAAGCCACGCCGCCGATCCACATCACTACCGAAAGGACGTGGATCGCGCGGGCGAGGATGAAGTCGTTCATCGGTTGCGGGGTATCAGAACTTGTAGCCCGCCTCCACGCCGTAAATACGCGGCCGGGCCTTGAACACGAAGCCGCCGGGCGAGAACTCGGCGTTGTACTTCTTGTTGAACAGGTTGGTCGCGAACGCGGTCACGCTCCAGTTGTCCTTGCGGATGCCCGCGCGGGCATCGACGAGGTTCACGGGATTGCGCACGGTCGTATTGTATACGTCCCACCACGTCCGGCCGATCCGGCGCCAGTCGGCCCTCAGCAGCGCCGAGAAGCCGCCTCCGAGATCGGGCGTGAACTGCGCGCCGACGTTGAGCGTCGAGCGCGAAATGTCCGGTGCCTCGTTGCCGATCGCCGCGGGATCGGGGAAGGACTTGATGCTGCTGTAGGTATTGCCCCACGAGGCATCGAGCTGGACGTCCCTCGACGGCGCCAGCCGTGCTTCAAGCTCGAAGCCCTTCAACCGCACCTTGGGCACATTGCCGAGGTTCTGGGTCGAGTTCTGGGCGATGAAGACGAAGAAATAGCTGTTCTTGGACAGCGTCGTGAACGCCGCTCCGTTCACCGTCAGCATTCCATCGAGCCACTGCGACTTGAACCCGACTTCCAGCGTGTCGGCCGTCTCCGCCTTGAAGATGTCGTTGACGCCGACGATGCCCGTGCTCGCCGCCAGGGGGCCGACGCCTGTCTGGTTGAAACCACCCGAGCGGAAACCGCGCGAGTAGCCGCCGTAGAACGTCAGGTCCTTGGTCGGGGTAAGCGTCAGCGTGACCTTCGGCTGCCAGGCGCTGAAGTTCGCCCTGCGGATGTCACCGGTATGGCTCTGCGGGAAGCCGGGGACGTTCGGCAGGAAGGCGGTCGGCGTCTCCGTCGTGTTCTTCCGGCGGTCGTGATCGTAGCGAATGCCAGCATCGAGGCGGATCAGCGGCGAGAACTGATAGCCGACGTTGGCGAAGCCCGCCCAGGCAAAGTTGTTCTGCTGGTCCGACAGGAAGGTCGCCTGCGGGTTCGCCGGGTTGGTGCTCGGAGTGTGGAAGACCGGAAACACGCCTTGGCCAAGATCGAGCATGTTGCCGGTCGAGATGAACCGGTCGGTCGAGATCAGGTAGGCACCGAACATCCAGAACAGCGGCGTCGAGGTCGGGCTCTCGAAGCGCAGTTCCTGGCTGAACGCCTTCACGTTCAGGTACTGGCTCTGGTTGAGGTCGTGGTTCCCGTCGAAGCAGAAGGGAGTGAGAACGCAGAAGGACTCGTTGATCGGCAGGAAGTCGAACGCGTCGCCGGTGAGGATCTCCTTCAGCGTATCGTATGACGTGATCGAGGTCGCCTTGAAGCTGTCGCCGGTATAGCTCAGCTTGGCCGAGACGTTGTTCATGTCGCGGTGATCGATGCCGTCATTGTTGACCCGCACCGGCAAGCTCACGTCGTTGACGTCGGAGACGATGTTGTACCAGAACGCCCGCGTGCGCGTGCGGTCGATCGAGCCGCGCAAATCGAGGTCCCAGCCCGATCCCAGGTCGAACAGCAAGTTCCCGCGCAGCGCGTAATCCTTGTACGGATCGGCGTCGTGCCCGAGATAGGCGTTCGGGATGTAGCCGTCCGTGTCCTTGACGAGGCCGGCGATGCGGAACTTGATACCGGGGCTGATCGGCCCGCTGAGGCCGCCATGCGCATACCAGCCGAAGCCGTTATCGATCCCGAATGTCAGGTTGCCCTCGAGCTCGTCGGTCGGCTGCTTGGTGGTGATTATGATCGCGCCGCCGATCGCGTTGCGGCCGTAAAGCGCGCCTTGCGGGCCCTTGAGCACTTCGATCTGCTGGATGTCGAACAGGTCCTGGTTGAAGGCGGACGGGTTGACCTGCTGCACGCCATCGATGACCACGGCGACGGAGGGCTCGCTGTTGCGCGCCTGGGTAATACCGCGGATGACGACGAACGAGGTGCCGACGTTCTGCACTTCGACCAGGTTGACGTTCGACGTCAGGTTGATGAAGTCGGCGGGCTTCGAGATGCCGGCGTTGACGATCTCCTGGCTGCCGAAGGCGGTGATCGCCGCCGGCGTATCCTGCAGGGTCTCGGATCGCCGCAGCCCGGTAACGACGATGGCATTGCCGGATTGGGCCTGAGTAGACTGATCGCCGGGGATCGCTTCCTGCGCAGGCGCGGCCTCGCTGTTGTCGGTCCGTGGCGCCGGGGTTGAATTGTCTTGCGCGATGGCAGGCGCCGCGAGCGCAACGGATAAGGCAGCGAGCGACAGTCCGGCGAACCGGGAAACGTGATTATTCATAATTCCCTCCCTGCGTCCCGGCGGATTTCTTACGTTTATTGCCCATTAGGGGCAATTTTTGCGATTGCGGTTCACACTTTTTTCGGCGTTGATGTGGCCATCGGGGCACGCGCATCGCCGCCCCTTCCCATCCTCCGGTCAGCCGCTATAGGGGGCACCCGCTGCTGGGGCGTAGCCAAGTGGTAAGGCAGCGGTTTTTGGTACCGCCATTCGCAGGTTCGAATCCTGCCGCCCCAGCCAACTTTTCAGCAAGCATTTCAGTTACAACGGCTTTTTCACGCGAGCGGGACGCTATGTCCCGCGCGCTCATGCTCTTCTTGCGCCGCGCCATCAGAACGACACCACGAGCTGCGTGAAATCGAGCTCGTAGGCGATGGGGCCCTTGGGGCCCGGATCCGCAAGTTCCTTGATGACTTCGAGCAGCCACTCGAGCACTTCGAAGCGGACATCACCTGCTTCCTCCTGCAAGCCGAGGGCGCTGTAGGTGCGGCACACGAGGTAATCGAGCAGGCCTGCGTTCAGGTGATCGCAGTCGCAAATCGCCTCGACGGCCATCTCGACCAATTCTCTCGCGGTATCCCAGAAGATCCTGATGGGATCGCGCCTGTCGTCTTTAACAAATCGCGGTCTTTGACGGCGCCACCGCGGATGATCGACTGAATCGACGATTGGGGCGAGTGTCTTTGCGAGGACGTGAGGATGCCCCTCAGGATCATTTTCCCGCAGCTCGTGAAGCAGCCACTCAACGTCTTCGCTCAACTGACAGCATTTGATGAAATCGCCGTCATTTGAACGCGGTGCCTTCAGCGGCGAGAGCATGATCTCGCCAAACACAGGCGTGGAAAACCGCTCTTCGTCCTGGAAGGAAAAGTCGGTGTGGGTGTGTGCGCAGCGTGGGCACTGCAGGCCCGTAACACCTTTACGCATGTCAGTTGCGCCGCAGGCCAGATATACCCGGACGCCGGTCCCGGGTCCGATCATGCAGCTTCCACCGATCGGATG
>Ga0207706_10000553_pt1 | contig 39805 bp, 33 predicted proteins | sample KBSC53metaG_FD_184318 | JGI IMG/M metagenome (GOLD analysis project Ga0207706, IMG submission 184318) | Corn rhizosphere microbial communities from Kellogg Biological Station, Michigan, USA - KBS C5-3 metaG (SPAdes) (version 2) | ecosystem: Host-associated > Plants > Roots > Rhizosphere > Soil ... | reverse complement strand
TCGCCCGCGACACCCTTGCCTTTGGTTAACGCTTCCCACTATCAAGGCGCGTTCGGGACTTCCACCCTATAGTTTGCGCCCATGCCGGGCGCACAAATAGAAAAGCCCCGCAGGTTTTAACCGGCAGGGCTTTCTTATTTTAAATCAAGATCAATTATTCTTGCTCTTCTTCTTTAGGCTTTTTGTTTTCGCCTTTTTTAGTTTTGTTGTCAATCACTTTTATCTGATCGGTTTCTTTATCGTAATCCACTTCCATGGTATCACCCTCAGTCAATTCACCTTTCAGTATTTCTTCAGCGATCGGATCTTCCAGGTATTTCTGGATAGCTCGTTTCAACGGACGGGCACCGAACTGTGAGTCGAAGCCTTTGTCGGCGATGAACTCTTTTGCATTGTCGGTAAGCGCGATCTTGTAACCAAGCGTATTCACGCGGCCGAACAATGAAGCCAGCTCGATATCGATGATTTTAAATATTTCGTCTTTACCTAGTGAGTTGAATACGATCACATCATCAATACGGTTCAGGAACTCTGGAGCGAAAGCACGTTTTAAGGCGTTTTCAATTACACCTCTTGAATGTGCATCAGCCTGGTTGGTTTTAGCAGCAGTATTGAAACCAACACCCTGACCGAAGTCTTTCAACTGGCGTGCGCCAATGTTCGAAGTCATGATGATAATGGTGTTCCTGAAATCTACTTTGCGGCCCAGTGAGTCAGTCAGCTGACCTTCGTCCAATACCTGTAACAGGATATTGAATACATCAGGGTGAGCTTTTTCGATCTCGTCCAGCAGGATTACCGCATATGGCTTACGACGAACTTTCTCAGTCAATTGTCCGCCTTCTTCATATCCTACATAGCCCGGAGGCGCACCAACTAATCTTGATACAGCGAATTTTTCCATGTATTCGCTCATATCAATTTGTATCAGGGCATCCTCGGTGTCAAACATAAAGCGTGCAAGTTCTTTTGCCAGCTCCGTTTTACCTACACCTGTAGGACCAAGGAATATGAATGAGCCAATTGGCTTTTTAGGATCTTTCAATCCGGCACGGGTACGTTGTATAGCGCGGGTCAATTTCTTGATCGCTTCTTCCTGGCCGATGATTTTGCTTGAAATAGTTTCAGCCATTTGCAGCAACTTCTGGCTGTCTGCCTGTCCTACTCTCTGAACCGGGATACCGGTCATCATTGCAACTACCTCAGCAACATTTTCTTCAGTTACAGTATAGCGTTTTGATTTTGTCTCAGCTTCCCAAACTGCTTTAGCCTGTTCCAGTTCTTCTAGTAAGTGCTTTTCGGTGTCGCGTAATTTTGCGGCTTCCTCATATTTCTGGCTGCGAACAACTTTGTTCTTTTCAATCTTGATCTGCTCGATCTTGGCCTCTACATCCAGGATGTTTTGCGGAACGTGGATATTGGTCAGGTGCACACGTGAACCTGATTCATCCAGCGCATCAATAGCTTTATCCGGTAAAAACCTGTCAGTAATATATCTTGCGGTTAAAGTAACGCAAGCATTTATTGCTTCAGGAGTATAAGTCACGCCATGGTGCTCTTCGTATTTATCCTTAATGCGGGTCAATATCTCGATGGTTTCATCCGGAGTAGCCGGTTCAACCATCACCTTCTGGAAACGACGGTCTAACGCGCCGTCCTTTTCAATATACTGGCGATACTCGTCTAATGTAGTAGCCCCGATGCATTGAATTTCGCCCCTTGCCAAAGCAGGTTTGAACATGTTTGAAGCATCCAGCGAACCTGAAGCACCGCCTGCACCAACAATAGTATGTATCTCGTCGATAAATAAAATTACGTCAGGTGATTTTTCCAGCTCGTTCATTACCGCTTTCATGCGTTCTTCAAACTGGCCGCGGTATTTTGTACCGGCAACCAATGACGCCAAATCAAGGGTAACTACTCGTTTGTTAAACAACACACGTGATACTTTGCGCTGAACGATGCGTAATGCCAAACCTTCAGCAATAGCTGATTTACCTACACCCGGCTCACCGATCAGGATCGGGTTGTTCTTTTTACGGCGTGATAATATTTGCGATACGCGTTCGATCTCTTTTTCACGGCCAACGATAGGGTCCAGGCGGCCATCTTCGGCAGCTTTGGTCAAATCGCGACCGAAATTATCGAGTACAGGTGTTTTCGATTTAATATCAGATACTTTTTTAGGCTGACTGAAAGAATCTTCTTCCTTGAAATCGTCCTCGCCACCGGTTGGTGAGCCAGGCATTTCGTCGGTCACATCATTTTTGTGCGATTCTACTTCGCCCTTAAATATTTCGTAGTTAACATTAAACTGCAACAAGATCTGCGATGCTATATTATCCTCGTCGCGCAGAATAGATAACAAGAGGTGTTCTGTACCGATTACATCGCTCTTGAATATCTTGGCTTCCAGGTAAGTGATCTTTAATACTTTTTCCGCTTGTTTAGTCAGCGGGATACTTCCAATGTGAACATTGGTTCCGATGGTGCCTTTAACGGCATCTTCAACGGCACGACGTAGTTTGGCGGTATCAACGTTTAGTCCTTTCAGCAATTTAATTGCAATACCGTCGCCGTCGCGAATTAGCCCAAGCAAAAGATGTTCGGTACCAATATAGTCGTGTCCAAGGCGTAGTGCCTCTTCCCTGCTATATTGAATAACATCCTTAACCCGCGGCGAAAATTTAGCTTCCATATAATACCTTTCCAAAATTATGTACGTCCTAACTTAACAATTAGTTTGCTCAACCATTAAGACGTCTGCTTTTATTTCCTAATACCATGACAACAATATTGCCAATCATCAAGCCTCTGCAAAAACAGACATTATTATGATACGCAATCTATCAAAGAAAACCTTTATTACAAGCATGTGTTAACAAAAAACTGTAATAACAGCCATTAATCAATCATTTCCTGCACTTTAACTTATTGACAATGAAATCGTCAAAAAGTTTAACTTTTTCAAACCAGCTCCAAGTATAAATCAGAGCTAAAAACAGGAAATTTCGTCACATAATGCCTGCCATTTAGGCATCACCCCCTTTTCACTGCATCAAATCTAATTCCTTATACGTGCCCTATTCAAAAATGATCTTTATTTTATCAAATAATCATGCCTAGTTTTCAAGATATCCACACGGAATATTGTTGTGACGCTAACAATGGCCTGTCCCGTCAAATCAAACTCAAAAACAAGGACTTTTATTACATAGACGATAACCGGGTTTAGAATGTTACATTTCTTAAGTCGATTGAGTTGAGCGAGAGAGTGGTTGATTAAGTTTTCGAAAAGACGACCCGATCAACTGAATCAACCTAATCAACCAATAACAAAACCACTATAAAAGAATTGCTATTATATCAAATTTAAGCATATTTGTGACCCCAAGGAAATTTAATTAGCGAATTAGTGAATTAGTGAATGACTGAGTGAAATTTTAATCTCTAATAATCCATTAAAATCACTCATTCACTAATTCATTCATTCACTCATTAAGATAATTCAATCATTCACTAATTAAAAATATGGCAGAAGAAAAGATAATTTTTTCAATGGCCGGAGTGAGCAAGATATATCCTCCGCAGAAACAGGTTTTAAAGAATATTTACCTATCCTTTTTTTATGGCGCTAAGATCGGCGTGATCGGTCTTAACGGCTCGGGTAAATCTTCCTTGCTGAAGATCATTGCCGGGCTGGATAAATCATTCCAGGGCGAAGTGGTATTCTCCCCGGGATATACTGTTGGTTACCTTGCCCAGGAGCCTGAACTTGATCCAAATAAAACGGTAAGGGAAGTAGTGGAAGAAGGTGTAGCCGAGATCACCGCTATATTAAAAGAATACGAAGACATCAACAAAAAATTCGGTCTGGAAGAGGTTTACAGCGATCCGGATGCAATGGATAAGCTGATGGCGCGCCAGGGCGAATTGCAAGACAAAATAGATGCGGTAAACGCCTGGGAATTGGATTCAAAACTCGAAAGAGCGATGGACGCACTGCGTTGCCCGGAACCGGATACCAAGATATCGGTGCTATCCGGTGGTGAACGCCGCCGTGTGGCGATGTGCCGTCTGCTTTTACAGGAACCGGATGTGTTATTACTGGACGAGCCAACCAACCACTTAGATGCCGAGTCAATCGACTGGCTGGAGCAGCATTTAAAACAATATAAAGGAACCGTTATAGCCGTGACGCACGACCGTTACTTCCTGGATAATGTTGCAGGTTGGATACTGGAGCTTGACCGTGGCGAAGGTATTCCCTGGAAAGGCAATTATTCATCATGGCTGGACCAGAAAGCAAAACGCCTGGCCCAGGAAGAAAAAACCGAAAGCAAACGCCAGAAAACGTTGGAACGTGAGCTGGAATGGGTGCGTATGGCCCCGAAAGCACGCCAGGCCAAAGGAAAGGCACGTCTGTCAAACTATGAGAAGCTGGCCTCTGAAGAAACCAAGGAACGCGAAGATAAACTGGAGCTGTTCATCCCTCCCGGACCACGTTTGGGTAATGTGGTGATAGAAGCTAATGGCGTAACCAAAGCTTACGGCGACAGGGTATTGTTCGAAAACTTAAGCTTTTCACTACCACCCGCGGGCATTGTGGGTATTATTGGGCCAAATGGCGCGGGTAAGACTACTTTATTTAGGTTGATCACCGGGCAGGAAAAACCGGACGCCGGTACTTTCCGCGTAGGTGAAACCGTTGCTTTGGGTTACGTGGATCAGTTGCATGACGACCTTGACTCTAATAAATCTGTTTGGGAAAACGTTACCGGCGGACTGGACAACATTCTTGTCGGCAACAAACCGCTCAACTCAAGGGCTTATGTATCCAAGTTTAACTTTAACGGTGCCGATCAGCAGAAGAAAGTTGGCGTACTATCAGGTGGTGAGCGTAACCGTGTGCACCTGGCTATTACCCTTAAAAAAGGATCAAACGTATTGCTGCTCGATGAGCCGACCAACGATATTGACGTAAACACGCTACGTTCACTGGAAGAAGCATTGGAAAACTTTGGCGGCTGCGCCGTCATCATTAGCCACGACCGCTGGTTCCTCGACCGTGTTTGTACCCATATCCTGGCATTTGAAGGCAATTCACAGGTTTATTTCTTTGAAGGTGATTATACGGCATACGAGGAAAATCGCAAAAAACGCGTGGGGGATGTGACGCCGCATAGGTTGAAGTATAAGAAACTGGTGGGATGATGTGCAGATGCGCAATGAAACCATATAGAAATGAGAGAGCATAATAAAAGATGGCTAATCAGTAAAATGAAAACTTCAGGCAGTAAACGAGATCATCTTATTAATGGTCGTTTTGCTGATGAAAGGAATACAAAGAAATATAGCCAAATTGAAATGCTTCCTCAACATGAAAGTGTAAAGAAAACTGGAGAGTTTTATAATGGCAGAATCAATACCCAACTACTTATTCGATTTTTGAGAGGGCAGATAGGTAAAGACTGGGATAGTGTATATTCTGAAATAATAAGTCGCATACCAACCAGGTTATTAGATTACAAAGAGATAGCCTTATGGTACGTAGCAGATAAAGTGGAGTTTAAGATGGGAGACTTTGGAACAAACGAAGCCAAAAGTATATTTGGACTGACGGTACCTTTCAAAGCAAGCGTTTTTCTGAGAGAATGCTAGCTGATGAATTATTTGAGTTTTACGTTGATCCCGAAACTAATAAGCTTATTCAAATTCAGCATAAATCATATAAAAGAATGCCTAAAAATGACCAATAGCAAATGGACTTACGAAGTTTTTGAAACTTCGTAAGTCTTCAGTTACTTCTTCTGTTCTTTTAATACCCATTCGACAAGCTTCCATTTTTCATCAAAATCTATTCGATAATCAAATTGTCGTGGTGATTCATTGTTATCTATGATCGTTCGAAGTATTTAATTAGCAGCTTCAGGATGGTATACCCGCCATATCAGTTCCGATGGCGCTCCATCTCCTGTTAAATTATTATATTTGTGAAAAGCTCATCGTACGACATGGGTAATAACATCGCAAATCTATATTTCAAGTCAAGAAAGATTTCGTTAATTATGTTGGCGGTAACGGCCATCATTTGCTCCAGAATGCTATTCTTCTTTTTCAACGACCCTGAAGGCCCAAATCTTTTAATAGTCACATGCCTGGCACTGGCTATATTTTTTTTATCTGCGGCAGTATATATTTTCGGCCCATCCAAAATAAACGGCATTAAAAGACTTTCAGCTGTAATTTGTATCCAAATACTATCGGTTGTTGCGTTCTATCTTTGCATGAAGTAGTTTTAGCGGTCCTCGCTGCTTGTTTCCTTGCCTTGTACTTACCTCGGGGTTCTATTGATTTAAACCCGACCGATCCCATAGGGATCAAATGTTGGTAGAAAAAATAGAAGAGAAAATTTACGTGCCGTAGGTACGAAACCTATTCGAGCGACATTTCATCAGCTTGCTACCTCTTGTGTTCGCATCTCAATTTTTTTGCTAAATATATTGTCATACTTAAAAATGCTATCTTTGAATAACAACCTGTTGATAATTAGCAGAGTGTTAACAAATAAATCACAACGCCTTAACGTTTATATGAGAGCTAATCGCTTATTTTTATAGACCTGAAACGCAGGTCAGTTAAAATTAACCTAAATAAATTTTATGACCTGGAGAAAATTTAGCGGCGAGATCATCCATTCGCCAATCCTCGAAGAAGTAGAACAAGCTATTGAAAGAGAAAGTCTGCTGGGCAACAAACTGAAGGTTTGCATTGGTACCGACTCGCAGGTAAAAGGTAACATTACCGATTTTGCCACCGTGATCGTGTTCCTTCGCGAAGGCCGTGGCGGCTTTATGTTCATCCACCAGGAACGGACCAGCCAAAAGATGAGCATCAAAGAGCGTATGCTTACTGAGGTTCAAAAATCCATCGACATTGCTTACAAACTGTGCGACCTGCTCGATCTGTACGATGTTGACCTGGAAGTTCATGCCGATATCAATACCAACCCGATGTTCAAATCAAACCAGGCTTTGCACGAAGCGATGGGCTATATCCTGAGCATGGGCTTTGTATTTAAGGCAAAACCTGAAGCCTTTGCCAGCTCTTATTGCGCCAATAAAATAGTGCAGTAAAGCCGGTAAAACATTTGCATTTGGCGGCGCATTTATATCTTTGAGGATATAAATACAGATACCATGTCGCCATTAATTGAGATTGAAGAACTAAGGTCTGAAAAGGGCCCTATCATACTTATCGACGCTCGTGCCGGCGCTGATGCCCGCCAGCGCTACGACGCAGGCCACCTGGAAGGCGCCCAATTTGCCGACCTTGATAAGGATCTTGCCCTCCTGCCACAAGACGCTGCTAATGGCGGACGTCATCCTTTGCCCCCTATTGAAAGCTTTGCAAAAAAATTAGGCGAATGGGGAATTACGCCCGATACCCATGTTATTGTGTATGATGATAAAGCTGCAGCTTTTGGTGGTGCAAGATTATGGTGGATGCTGCGTGCCATCGGTCATAAAAAAGTGCAGGTGTTAAATGGCGGTTTAAAAGCAGCTATCGACGCGGGGGTGCCGTTGAAGACTGAATCTTATACTGCGCAGGCTGTTGCTCCCTACCCTGTGCCGGCCAATTTTGCAGGAACAGTGGATATTGATGAAACCGGCAGAGCGGCAAAAGACGGCCATAAAATGGTAATCGATGTTCGCGAAACACCACGATATTTAGGACAGACGGAGCCCATCGACCTGATTGCAGGCCATATTCCGGGTGCGGAGAATATGCCATATACCCTCAATTTGAATGAGAAGGGTAAATACAAGTCGCCGGAAGAACTAAAAGCGGCTTATGAAAAACTATTGGGTGATGTTAAACCTGATGATGTAATTGTTCATTGCGGATCGGGTGTTACGGCTTGCCATACTTTGTTAGGCATGGATTATGCAGGCATCACCGGACCAAAATTATATGTAGGATCATGGAGCGAATGGTCGAGAAGGGACTTGCCAATTGCGACAGATCAAAAATAAATTAAATCTCGTGAACGCTGTTACCCTCTTTTTTGCTTGCAAAAGAGAGGGTGGTCGATCCGCTGGCTAGCGGAATATGACCGGGTGAGTCAACTAGACGAGCTGTATTAGCGCTAATGCATTGTTGCTAGTTTACTCACCCCGACTTCGCTACGTTGGTCGACCCTCTCTTCCGTAAACGGTAAAGAGGGAGAAGAAATCTATTTTTCTTAACTTAATAAACATCAGATACATAGATACGGATTTCAAAAAACTAATGGAGCAGATCATCACCCGAACAGCAACGCTTGCCGACCTGGACACTTTACTGGAATTTGAGCAGGGAATTATTCAGACAGAGCGCCCTTTTGATCCGACCTTGAAGGATGGCCACATCAATTACTATGATATTGCCGCCATGATCCAGGCCCCGCATGTTGAAGTGTTGGTAGCCGAAACAGGCTCAGAGATCATCGGCAGTGGGTATGCACGTATTGAGGAGTCAAAGGTTTATTTAAAACATCCAAAGCACGCTTACCTGGGCTTTATGTACGTAAAGCCTGAATATCGCGGCAAAGGTGTTAATAAGCAAGTGATAGCTGCATTACAACAATGGGCGATTGGGCGGGGAATAACTGAATTCAGGCTGGATGTTTATAGTGACAATTTGCCAGCGGTAAAAGCTTATGAAAAAATAGGTTTCAGTAAACATTTAATCGAAATGCGGATGGGCCTAGTCTCCGGCGATCAATGAGTAAAACCTTATTCAGCCCGGGACCTTTAATTTTATTGTGAAAAGCTACGCCCTCAAATACGAAACATTAGCATTTTGTCATGCTGATCCGCTGGCTAGCGGAGAAGCATCTGTCGCGAATCATATCTTTCAATGCTGTGCATTTGTTGTTAGGCTCTTCGTCATTATTGAATATAACTATCTATTTTCTTTGGAGGCCATTCCATAATATCGTAGTTCAAGAATTTCCATTCTGGGTTTTCCAGTTCGATTAATTTATTCTTCTTATTTCTTGTCCAACCTTTTATTTCCTTTTCTCTTTCAATAGCATGGTTAACGTATTGATATCTTTCAAAATAGATTAAGAAAAAACATTTGTATTTACTTGTGAAACTTTCTTTTTGGTCGATTCCAAAGTAATGCTCATATAAGCGTCTTTCTAAATCATTGGTAATTCCAGTGTATAGTACAGTTTTGTTATAATTGGTAAGTATGTAAGTATAGAAATTGTATTGGCGCATGATAAGGTTCAATTCAAATTGCGGCAATCTAACAAATTCCCGTTATAGATTCTTCGCTGTCGCTCAGAATGACAATGGGAACGGTTTAATGGCAATACTTTTTCAACGCCTCAATAGCAGCTTTTGAACCGAGTTGCGAAGCTTTATTCATATCAGCACATGCGCCGGTATTATCTCTGCCAACTTTTGCCAGACCGCGATTAAGGTATGGCGATGGGTCCTGCGGGTCTAATGCGATGGCTGAATCGTAATCCCTTATTGCTCCGACAATATCTTTCAGATTGAACTTTGCCTGTCCGCGTAGGTTGAAAAAGTCTTCATTTTTGGGGTCGACGCGCATGGCTTCGCCGAAATCGGCATTGGTGCGCTCGGTATCGTTCAGGTAGCTTTCGGCAAGACCACGATAGGCAAAAGCTTTGGTATTGGTGATATCGATATATAATGCGCTGTTGTAGTCGTCGATAGCGCCTTCGTAGTTTTTGAGTGCTAAGCGTACATTTCCCCGCACAAAATAAGCCTCGCCATCCTCCTCTTTACTGATCTTTATGGCACGGTTAATATCTTTTAGCGCGCCATTATAATCTTCCATGGCCAATTTGGCGTTTCCACGGTTGTAATAAGCCGCGCCCGAGGCAGTATCCAAACGCATTGCCACATCGTAGTCGGCAATTGCCTCATTGATATTACCCATGTTCTGTTTGGCAATCCCTCGCCCTACATAAAAGTCGGCGTTCTCCAGGTGAGTTTTGATCAACTTATCGTAAAGGTTCAATGCCTCTTTATAAAACTTAGCGTCGATCAGTACCTTACCCAGTTCAACATACAAACGCTGGAATCTTGAGTTCAGTCCGATCATTTCCCCGGCATCTGCCAAAGCACCTTTCCGGTCGCCAAGTTTTATTCTGCCTTTAATTCTTCTCAAATAATTTTCAGCATTTGACGCGTCAAAATCGATCATCTTATTATAATCGGCCACGGCGGCAGTATACTCTTTAAGCGAATATTTCAGATCGCCGCGTATGGCGTAGGCGTAATCATTTTTTGGCGCCACTTCAACCGCTTTATCCAAATCAGCCATGGCACCCGAAGTATCGTGCTGCACAGCTTTTGCCCGTGCCCGGGTGATGTAGGCATAACTGTTTTTGGCGTCTAACGCTACGGCTTTATTTGCATCCTCCGTGGCGCCTGTATATTCTCTCAAACCCAACCTGGCATCCGCACGGCTCTGATAGGCGTCAGAACTTTTTGGATCAAGCTCGATGGCTTTATTAAATTCAGTGATGGCCTCCCTTTTTCGGTCCATGTTGCTTTTTACCAGGCCGTCGTAAATGTGCAGTTCCGGATTATTAGGATCTTTCTTTATCTGGTTAGCAAAATAATCAAGAGCCGCTTGTTCATCGTCGTCATTAGCCAGTGCATGAGCCAAATATTTATATGCATTTGGCATTTTTGGATCCATTTCGATGGTCTTTTTATAGTCAGCGATGGCCGCTTTATAATTACCCAGGTTGCCTTCTGCATTGCCACGATAAAATACCGCATGCACATTGTTTGGATCGATGCTGAGCGTTGTGGTATAATCTTCAATCGCGCCTTTGAAATCGCCTATATTACCTTTCGAGTTAGCGCGGTAATAGATCAGGTCTGCATTTTTCGGATCGAACTTTACCGCCTTATCGAAATCAATGATAGCTTCCTTATCTAGGTGCAAATTACTTTTGGCAACCCCGCGGTATTCATACAATTGGGGATCATTCGGTGATATCCTGATCGCCCTGGTGAAGTCTTCAACAGCACCTGTATAATCACCTAATTTAGCTTTTGCATTGGCGCGGTAATGATACATGTCCGCATTGTGCGAATTCACGGAGATCGCCCTATCAAAATCCTCAATAGCGCCTTTGTAATCTTTTACATCATTTTTTGCATTAGCGCGATAGAACCAGGCGTTGGTGTTATTTGGATCAAGCTCGATGGTTTTGGTATAATCCGCAATGGCTGCGTTATGATCATCGATATGCCCTTCGGCATTGGCGCGGTAAAAATATGCCTTTGATGCTCTATCATTCAGCTGAACGGCTTTGGTAAATTCGGCAATAGCACCCCTATAATCTTTATGATTAGCTTTCTCATTTCCTGCCTGTATATGCTTGTCGGCCGTTTGTGCCAAACAGTAAAAAGGTAAAAGGAATAATATGACAAGTGCTCTGGTCATTTTTATTTTTTATGTCTCAAAACGGTCTTAGCACCAGTGAAACTGCGCCACTTGCACCATCGCCGGTATTGCGTCCGCTTATAAATTTACTTCCTGTTATAAATATGGAGAATTCCCTGCTAAATGAATGCCCGTAACTGAGAGAAACCTGGTTGAATGAAAAGTTTTTGTTGGCGTAATATTGAGCCGGCAAAAATTGCTTGTTTGAACTTGTGGAATAAAACCCACCAACAGACACCGAAATCTGGTTCTTAAACTGCTTATCCAGATTCAAACCAAAAGTAGCGTTGTACCTATCCTGAAAAGGACCAGTGCTGCTTATGTATTGTCTGAAGCCATTCTCAACTGAAAAGTAACCATTCGTTCCCAACATCTTCATACTTCCGGAAAACATAAGCTTTAACTCCCCTCCAGTCAGACCGTACCCCAAACTTGGACTATTGGCATACAAAGGCGTAATAACAGTACCCTGAACCATAAAGTAAAAACGGTAATCAATATTGGCTACATACCAGCGGATGCCGGTCTCCAGGTCGGTGAGCCCCGCAGCTGTGTGCTTAAAGTCACTTTGTTCATAGGTGTTAGTTACATATGGAAGCTGTGCTACCAATGTAAAACGTCTGCTCAACCCATATTCGGCATATAACTGATAGGTTATGGATGAGAAATGACCATTATTAGGAAAAGCGCCTAAATGCCCAACCGAATCCCATGCATTATTTGCATAAAAATAACTTACCGACGGCGATAGCAGTAAGCTATGCGACCTTACCGGAAAGCCACCGGCGTAAGTGTTGCTGCGCATTGCTCCTATCAGCAAAACGATTATCAACAGCGGCCTTAATTGTATCTGTGTAAATTTCCTGGTCATGTTTTAAAATAGTGCAAAAGCGTCGCGCATCCATCTGCCTTCCAGCTCTTTATATTTCTGACTGATCTCGTGTGACAAATCTTTAAAAATCATTATGCGTTTTCTGCCAGGGACCAGGTTATACGTTGCAAACTCATTATTTGGCGGTGCAAACGGATCGACCAAACCGATACCCATCAAAAAAGGGCATTTCACATTTACTGCGAAGTTTCTGCCGTCGTAATAATCAAGTGTGTTTAATACTTTTTCAAGCGTCAGCCCTGGCTGGGTAGCCACATACTTTTTAAAGCTGCTCACCGGCCAATCTACCTCTCCTACCAAACCGCGTATATCGCACAAAATCGGGTTTTGCGCCGACGACAAATTTACACGGCTGTCAAGGCCTGCCAGCGCTATAGCCAGGTACCCACCCATGCTACCACCGGAAGCCAGGATGTTATCGTGCCTCAAATTCGGCTGACTGTAGATAAAGTCGACACAACGCACGCAATCCATAATTACACCACGCATTACATATTTGTCCTTATTCTCAATATGGTAAGTAAGAAATTCATCACGACGAGTGTCAATCTCCCCGCGACTAGTGCCCTGCCCGCGAGTGTTAAGGGTAATAATGGCCAGGTCTTCATCCCAACCAACTATGGGCGACAGGTCCACCTGGTAACCCGGCAAACCCAACAGTACTGAGAATTTACGGTTCTTATTTTTGGTCTTAGGCAGGGTCATATAGCCTTTGATCAGGTAGTTGTCCAGCGACCGCATTTGGATCTCATATACGTCGCGGTTTTCAGAATTCATTTTTGGCAGTGGAGTAATTTTGAATTCGGGCTTTACCTTAGCAAGCTGATCTTTTGTTCTTTGCCAGAACTCGTCAAAATCTGCCGGGCGTGAGTACGTGGACTGTATCTCTTTGGGCCTGATGCCAAAGGCGCGACGCGTGGTATCGTCATAATCACTTACATTGATCATGAAATTGATCTTATAAAAACCGCTTTGCAGATCAGGGACACTAAAATCATAGCTTTCAGAACTGTTCCCGCTGATCTTTACATTGATTTTTTTTGAGGTTACCTTCTCGCCTTTTTCGGTGGTCACCAGGTATGAAACGGTACCTGATTGTTCGTTGTTCAAACCATTCTTTACCGAAAACGTGAAAGATGCCGCCCCGCTGAAAATACCGTCACCATGAATTTTCAATTCAGTGCTTACCTCTCCGCCCGCTAGGGACTTCAACCCGCCGGCTTCGGCATTATTCAAGATCAGCAGGGAAAGCAACCCCCAAATGATAACTAAAAACCTACCTTTTTTCACTGTCAATATTTTTATTCCTAAGAAAGTATTTAAAAATAGAGTATATATTATTTATGCCGTTGATTTATTGATAAGAAAGTTTGATTTGCGAATATAATGGTTCAAAGGTTCTTCAATAAACTTAAATAATAGTATTGAAATACAGTTTAATACGATAAAAGCGTATAACAAGTTCAAACTATCGTATTCAAACGGCGAATGCCACTCTATTCCCCACTGATCATATAATGCAAATGCCTGATCGTTAAGCCAGTTGAATGTATGATGTATCATATTATTCATATAGCCCAGGTGCACCAGGTAAAATATGTAGGAGCTTTTGCCTAACAGTTCCACAAATGGATTTGCGAGTACCTTTTTCAGGTTGCTGCCTTCGGTAATCAACCCGTAGAAAAACATAGCGATAAATATGGGCAGTACATAATTGTTGGTGATGATGCCAAGCGGGTTGTGCAAGCCCGCCGACCAACCCATTGGAATAGCGAATCTCGACATGGCGGCGATGCAGCCAAAAATCCCCGCAAAACCTAAATAGGTAAATGTGATTTTATTCTTACGCTCCAGTCCATGCTGACGAACATACAGTGCCAGTTTAATCCCCACAAAAAACTCAAAGCAACGACCGAAATAGGTATACAGCGTCATAAAGGTGAAATTGCCGAAAAAGCCATACCAATCTACATTTCGAAATATCAGAACCATCAAAAAGCCGAAGCCGGTGATAGCGAGTATTTGCAGGTAAAACTTATTGTACTTTTTGATGATAAAAAATACGATTGGCGCCGAAAAATAAAAACACTCCTCCACCGTAAGCGACCATCCTGGCCCTATGCCTGTAAATTTCAAGTCTTGAAAAAAACCACGCACAAATGTGATGTTCATAAAAAACAATCCTATTGCGCTAGGAAATTTTCCTACAATGGCGGACTCGTGCGTAAAATAGTAATAGATGAATGCACCGGCCGTCAGCAGAAAATACATGGGATAAATACGTGCCACGCGGTTTTTGAGGTATTGCTTAAACCAGTCGCCGGTAAGTTGAAAATTGTCAAAATACCTGAAGGCGATAAGGAAGCCCGAAAGCACGAAGAAGATGGTTACGCCGATGTGAAATTCGTTAAAAAAGCGTTGAAAAGCATGCGGCATGGCGCCGTCAAAAATATAGGCGTAATGCGAAATAAAAACAAGATAGGCAGCAAGTGCACGTACGCCTGTTAAGGCCGGAATATAATTTTTCAGGTCGATGCGTGGCAAAGCTTTATTTGTTGTTTTTTTAGAGACCCGCGCCCCTAAGTTCTGATAACACCCTAAAATAAAGCAATATTATTGAATTATATAAAGGCCGAACCTTGTATAATTCCGCGATCGGAAATTGTTTTATCGATATAGTGCTGAATCTCAGACTTCTTCAATCCCCAATTGGGTGCAATTAATAATTCCATGTCCGAAAGGCCAAACAACCTCTGTATCACTACATCCGGGCGGACGAGCGGTAAAAGTTCACACAGAAAATCTGTATACTCCGGCAAACTAAATAGCTTGAAAGGTTCTCTTTTATATTTCACGCCCATTACCGAACCTTCGACAATGTGCAGGTGGTGGAACTTAACAAACTTGATCTGTGGGTGGCGGTTGACCTCGTCAGCGTACTTCAGCATCATCTCCTTAGTTTCCCAGGGGAAGCCGAATATGGTATGCACGCAAATATCCAATGAGCTATTTTTAACCAGTTTCAACGCATTTAGCAAATCTTCATGCATACAACCGCGGTTGATCTGAGAGAGCGTATCATTGTAAATAGACTCCATACCCATTTCCAGGTCCACATCAAAGCGGTCGGTGTAGCTTTCCAGCAGAGCAATTTTCTCCGCATCGATACAGTCCGGACGTGTACCAACTGAAAGTCCTACTATATCTTCAGTATGATAGCTTAATGCTTCATCATACAACATTTTCAAGTAATGCGCCGGAGCATAGGTGTTGGTGTTGGGCTGAAAGTAGATGATAAATTTGTCCGCCCTATTGCCTTTGCGGGCACGCTCCATACCTTGTATTACTTGCTCACGAACGGAAGGATTGTTGCGGGAAACAGACGGCGTAAACGAATCGACATTGCAATAAGTACAGCCGCCATAGCCTTTAGAGCCATCGCGGTTGGGGCAGGTGAAACCACCATCAACGATCACCTTGAATACACGCTGCCCTTTGTATTTTTCGCGCAGCCATGCTCCGTAATTGTTATATCCCTTTATTCCCTGCTGTAATGCTGATTCCACTGACGCTATTTTGATTACACCGATTAATCCAGGATTTCATCGATTGGGCAAAGATACGATTTTGGGAGGATACAGATGATGGAGAAGCAACTAAGGCAATGCAATGAGCGCGAATGTCGCTCGCATATCTTACTCACCCGGTCATTGCTTCGCTCGACTGCCCTCTCTCCGCTTTGCGCAAAGAGGGCTATTTTTTTTATTTTTTGTTTTTCTTCTCCCTTTTTACCGCTTGCGGGGATCTTGCCAGACTCACTGCCCCTCCCTTTTGCAGCAAATGGAGGAGCAGTGTCGCTCAAGTAGTTTTACTTGCGGCCGATACGCAAAAATTACCGTTAAAAAACGAATTGCGGCGTATCGTTATTTGATCCAACTTTGATCTATTTAAAACCCTAAATATTAAAACAATGGCAAGTTATACTACGAGAATTGAGTTAGTCAACCCCGACTCAGGCGATTATGAATTGTTGCACCAGGAAATGCGCGACAGGGAATTTTACAGGTCTATAGATTATTGCGGCGTTTGGCATGATCTGCCCACTGCTGAGTATGACCGTACATCGGCTGCCCTGTTATCGCAAATTTATAGCGACGCCGGAGCTGCTGCACAGGCGGTAATTAATAATAAACCGATCAATGATAAGCAGGAGAAAAAAGACTATTACCTGATAGTTTCTGAAGCGGTAGAAAGAACCTATATTTTGCCCCACACTACCGACATTGCAAAACTGCCTCCGGGCGCAAGCCTGTAGGATTTGGGATATCGGATTTGAGATATCGGATTTGTATGAATTGGAGGTTTTCGATTGGAATAACTGAGCAAAGTGTTCCCATCACAATACAGTCCCTTTTTAATAAAAACCACGCCACAATCGGTTTCAAAATTTAATTATTTACTAATTAACTATCGGTCAATTAATTAAATTAAAATTATATTATTAGCCCAAAATAGTGCCATTGGGCATGGTTTTGAGATAACTATAGGCAATTAACCAAAATGTTAAACCTTTTAAATTTTTTAGTTATGCCGACCACAAAAAATCCCGGAAGCACTGGGGAAAATGAAAACCCAAAAAGGATGGGAGGATCATCTTCAAGTTCATCAGGTAACAGCAGTCGCCAAAAAGGTACTGAAAGAAGCGACCAAAACAGGCAACAGGGCAATCAAAGTTCAAAGAGCCACCGGTGAAATGGTTAAGAAACAGCAGTGATGCTGCATAACAGCAGGGATCATTTGATCCCAGGCGGGACCTGTAGGGAACAGATCCCGCTTTTTTGTTGCTGATTGCCAGCTTTTAGTCTTCAAAGTAAAACCAACAGCCAAACATTTTATTTATGTTTTGGTTAAACAGATATTACAAAACATTAACAATCAACACTATGAAAAATCACATTAAAGTATCGTTTCTTGCGGCGGCGGTATGTTTTTCTTTAGCGGCTTGCAAGGGGAACAGTTCGAGCTCGAGTTCAGACTCGACCAAAATGGTGGATTCGTCTACAACTAAAGTAGACACAACAGTAAAAACTGATGCTACCAAGACAGACACCGGAATGAAAATGGGCCCTGACACTTCGAAAAAAGTAGATACCGTAAAGAAGAGTACAGTTACAACTGAAAAGAAAAAGACTAAAAAGACTGAATAAGATCACTCAAAATAATCTGAGAAAGCCCGGCATTGGTCGGGCTTTTTTAATCAGTGATCGTAATAATCCAAGTCGATCGACTACTTAACCAGCCTCTCGTACCCTTTCCTCAACAGCTTCAGTGCATAATCCTTTTCCTTTATATCGCAGATATAAAAACTTATCCATCCGGTATTTTTAAAAGTATGATGACCACTGATACGGCCATCCTGCATCAATTGTGCTTTTACCGAGCGGCTCAGCAACATGTCCAACAAACCATTGCTGTGGATATGTCCAATCTCTTTTCCTTGGTAATTAAATTGCATACCGCCGTATTTATGGATGCCGGAGGTGGTGTATTGCCACTGCAGAACTTCGGCTTCGATCTCATCCATCCAATCCAGTAGGACGGGTTTAGCGAAGTAAGCCCATAGTTTCAGTAAGCCATCAAACAGCCAGCTCATTGTTGGGACTAATTTCAAGAAGCTGAGATACTGGGTTACAAACGTGAACATTTACTTTACTTCGCTGAGTTCCTTAATATGTTCCATTACCCTCAAGTGTACATTGTGTGTAATGCTTTGCGCCCACGTGTCGTAGTACCAGGTCGGGAAAACATACAGTTTATACCAGCTATTGCCTACCAGCGTAGTAGTGCCGTCGCCATTATCTTTTAGCAGGAACTGACCTTGCTCTATATCGATATGGCCCATGATCTCCGGGTCGCGGGGTTGGTTGGTGATGGCGAAGGTGAGATTCTTGTTTTCGTCGTAAGTAACGATCTTCTCATCAAAAGTGTAGCCGTTACTGAAAATACATTTGCGTTTGGCACCGAGGTAGTAACCCTCCACGGTCGATTCCACCGGGCTGGGCATACCGATCTTAAACAGCCAGAATTTGTTTTTCTCCTTTATCCGCTTAAATGCAACCACATTTTTCCAAACCTGCTGAGGCGGTGCATTAACGATGATAGTATCTGAAACCATGTTTTCGTAATGATGCTCAGACAAGGAATCGGCAGCAAACACAACCAGCGTTAAACCGACAATACTTATGTTGAGTGTATTGTTATTCCTGCGGAACATAGCCCTTCCGATGAATGCACCAACAATAATTGACCCAAACAACAAAGGCGAAACGATGATAAGGCAAATAAACCCTTCGCCCAAAAAGCCAGAGGCTAACACGATGGTAATACAACCATTCAGAAATGATTTTCCGGTGAGGCCGCGGCTTGACAAATCCGAATAGCGCCAGAACCAGGCACTGATAATCCCCATCAGCATAGGGGTAATGATAAACTCTGAAAAGACGAAGATGTCGTCTGCATTGGCGTGGGTGTCTACTATAAAATATTTGTTGATGCCAATGATGCCTACTGCAAACAAATTTGAGATGCCGTAGGCTTTAAGATCGGTAAGGAAATTTTTCCGGCTCATGATAAGTGTTAGTTAAGGGTTAAGATAGGATTTGTTTTGATAGGTTGTTTGCATGACCATTAAACTCTTAGGCTTAAAATATCATCAATGGCATAATCAGCTTTGGTAAATAGGAATTGGTAACCTGAATCGAGCAAGCGTTTAGGAGCACCCCAGCGACTTTTTAAAATCAGTTCGGTTTCTGTGCCAATGATCTGGGCGCCGACGTTCAGCAGCCATGCAGGCGCGGGCAATCCGACAGGGATACCATAGCTTTTACGCAAACAACGCATCAAATCGGTATTCTTAATGGCTTCGGGAGCGGTGCAGTTGATCACGCCGTCCATTTCCGGATGGTCCAGTATCCATTCGGTACAGCGGGCCGCATCCTGCTCATGCACCCATGATACATATTGCTGACCATTTCCTTGTCTTCCGCCCAAGCCGATTTTCACCAGGTTAAGCAACCGGGGGAACACACTGTCGCTGCGTCCCAATACAATTCCCATACGCAGGGCAACTTTACGAACGGGCACTTTGCATTCATTAAAGAAAGCTTCTTCCCACTGGCGGCATACATCTATAGAAAACCCATAACCGATTTGACCCGTAGCTTCATCCTGGGCAAAGTCTTCGGCATGGCGGTAAATAGTTGCAGAAGTAATGTTGATCCAAAGAGCGGGCGGGTTGCTTAATTCGCCCACAACTTCGTTCAGCAAGGTAGTTGGATTTACCCTTGAGCGGATAATCTCTTTGCGGTTTTTGGCAGTATAACGGCAGTTGACATTTTTACCGCAAAGGTTGATTAGCATATCGGCGCCTTCCATCTCTTTTGCCCAGTCTCCTTTGGTTATTCCATCCCATAAAACAGTTTTGACATTGTCTTTTACGGCTTTAGGCTTACGGCTAAGAATAATGACTTCATCAGCAATATGCCGATAGTACCCGGCTAAAACGCTACCTAGGTAACCGTTGCCGCCTGCGAGTATGATCTTTTGGTATTTCATGGTTTAGTTGATTAAAAGGATGGCAGCCAATAAAGCCGCCCTGTACAAAGCCCAGGTAATAGTGAGTGTCCAACCCAATTTCAATAGTTTGGTTCTGCGAATGTGCTCCAAAAACATCAGCCCGGCAACCAGTATAAAGTAAAGGCTGTAAAATAATGGATGATAACCGATCAAACCAGAAAGCGTCAACATTGCACCCAATAGCAAAGAACCCGCAAAAGAGATAGTCATCATGTTCCCAAGATAATCCCATCTTTCTTTTTTATTGACCAGGCTAATGACGAGTCCCTGGAAGAATATCTGACCACCGCATATCAACGCTTCCCGGTAAATATTTCCGGCCGGGACAATACCGATAAGTAAGCAGGCATAGCGGGTGAGGAGGTAAGAAGTCACCGCCCAGGTGAAGATAAGGTAAGCAATACGATAAGTGAGCCGGAATGTAGGTTGAAGCTGAAACCCATCGCCTGTAGCGGGAATGATCATCCTGCGATTGAAGGAAAAGAAAGCATAGATCTTGCTCATTAGCCACACAAAAGGGGTAAAGTTGAGCAAGGGGTTGAAGAACGGCACTATTGAACCGAAAATCTTAAAAAGGCTTCTGATGCCATAAACAACCTCGCCGGTTCGCTGGTTTACCAACGCGATCTCATTCACAGCACGTTGCCTGTCGACCACCGGGCAGGCGTTCGATATCAGGTTCTGGTAAGCAACCCGGCTATCGGTTTCAAGCAGACCGGCTTTTACAAGTGTTTTGGCATACAGGGTACAAACCGGGCATTCGGCGTCGTAAAGGATCAGATAATCTTTTAATATTTTCATTATTGTATTATTTGAATTTTCAGAAAAAAATGAAATATATAGATAAAAAATTTTATTTAAACACTTTCAAGATAGAACCCCAGAACCAGTTTTCTTCAGCCTTTAGCATAGTCTCTAAAGTTTTGTCTACGTTCTTCGCCAATTTGTTTATATCGGTAATGGATTTATTAAAGGTTTTAAACTCAAGATCATTCTTTTCACCATTCACTTTAGAAAGCTCATCCAAAATTTTTATAATCGGGTCGAGCTCCCGTTTGCGGCGTTCCTTAGCAACCTGGCGGGCAATGTTCCAGGTGTCTTTATCAGCATAAAAATACTCTTTACGTTCACCTGGTTTATGGCGCTTCTCTACAAGCCCCCACCCGATCAGGTCGCGAAGGGTCATGTTCGCATTACCGCGTGATATTTGCAGGGTTTCCATAATCTCTTCGGTAGTGAGGTCTTCAGGAGTGATCAGCAGCAAGGCATGTACCTGGGCCATGGTGCGGTTTATGCCCCACTCAGACCCCAGCTTTCCCCAGGCTTCTATAAACTTTTGTTTTGCCTCTGCCAATTCCATGGACAAAGATAAATAAGTTTTTAAACTTTCAAAATATTTTGAAAGTTTATTTTTGCACTCTTGCCGATAATCTCTGCATCCGCTAATCCCCCATTTGCACATACACGCATCTGCACATTTGCTCATTATTATGCACGCATAGCTTTTTAACTATTTTGTTTAGATTTGTGGTATAAATGCCGCAAATGGAAACCATTGCACCCTACCATTCTAAAAATAAGATACGTTTTGTAACTGCTGCCTCGCTGTTTGACGGGCATGATGCGACCATCAATATTATGCGCCGCATTTTGCAGTCCTCGGGTGCTGAGGTGATCCACCTGGGGCATAATCGCTCGGTGGATGAGGTGGTGAATTGTGCTATTCAGGAAGATGTGCAGGGCATTGCCCTTACCTCGTACCAGGGCGGGCACATGGAGTACTTCAAATATATGTACGACCTGCTGAAGGAACGCGGTGCAGGCCATATCAAGATATTTGGTGGTGGCGGTGGTGTTATATTACCTCAGGAAATAAAAGAGTTGCAGGATTACGGCATAGCGCGCATTTATTCGCCAGACGACGGTCGCAGAATGGGCCTGCAGGGCATGATCAACGATATGCTGCAGCAGTGCGATTTCCAGACAATAGCTAAACTCAATGGCGAGTTAAAACATTTGCCTGAAAAAGATCCGAAAGCAATTGCATCCTTAATCACGTTAGCCGAAAATCAACCGGAACAATTTGCGAAGGCGGATGATGTTAAACACAAAAAAACGGCTCATACTCCGGTATTAGGAATAACCGGAACCGGCGGGGCGGGTAAGTCATCGCTAGTAGATGAGTTTGTTCGTCGCTTTCTGATGGAGACAGACAAAACGTTGGCTATTATTTCTGTCGACCCATCCAAACGTAAAACAGGCGGGGCTTTGCTGGGCGACCGTATCCGGATGAACTCCATCAATAATCCGCGGGTGTATATGCGTTCGTTGGCTACACGGCAGGCGAATTTGGCATTATCCAAATATGTTCAGGAATCCATCGACATCTGCAAAACAGCAGGCTTTGATCTGATCATTATTGAAACTTCGGGTATTGGACAATCGGATACTATGATCACCGATTATTGCGACCTGTCTTTATATGTCATGACGCCGGAGTTTGGAGCTGCAACACAGTTGGAAAAGATTGATATGCTCGATTTTGCTGATATCGTGGCGCTGAACAAATTCGACAAACGTGGCGCTTTGGATGCTCTGCGCGATGTTCGCAAACAATACAAACGCAACCACCAGTTATTTGAGGCGAAAGATGAAGACTTGCCGGTTTTCGGTACAATGGCATCCCAGTTTAACGATCCGGGCATGAACAACTTGTTCGAAGCGTTAATGCGGACTATTAAAGCCAAAACAGGTATCGATTTCATTGGCAAAAAATATGACGTAGCTGCACTTCACTGGGGCGAATCGGAAAAGATATTTATTATCCCACCTGACCGTATACGATACCTGGCTGAAATTGCTGAAAGCAGTCACGCCTATGATACCTGGGTAAATGAGCAATGCAGGATTGCGCAACAGATGTTTCAGGTGAAGGGTGCGATGGAATTGTTAAATGAATCTTCGTTAGAGACGCAAAGCATTGCGTCTCTACAAGACATCCAAAAGCACCTTGAAAACCATTTACATCCTGAATGCAAACGGTTGTTAAATGAATGGCCGGAAACGGTAAAAAAATACAAGGCTGATGATCTGATATACAAAATCCGGGACAAGGAGATACGTCAGCCGCTTTATTACACTTCGCTTTCGCAACTGAAGATACCGAAGGTCGCCCTGCCGCGTTATGAGGCCTGGGGCGACATCCTGAGGTGGTTGCTAACCGAGAATGTGCCAGGAGAATTCCCTTATGCTGCCGGCGTGTTCCCGGTCAAGCGTGAAGGCGAGGATCCAACCCGCATGTTTGCCGGCGAAGGTGGTCCGGAGCGTACCAATAAACGCTTCCATTATGTATCACTTGGGCAGCCTGCGCACCGGTTATCTACCGCCTTTGATTCGGTGACGCTTTATGGCGAAGACCCGCACACGCGGCCCGATATTTATGGAAAAATCGGCAACTCTGGTGTAAGTATTGCTACTTTGGACGATGCCAAGAAACTGTACAGCGGGTTCGATCTGTGCCATGCATCTACTTCAGTATCGATGACTATTAATGGGCCTGCACCCATGCTGCTGGGTTATTTTATGAATGCCGTGATAGACCAGCAATGTGAAAAGTATATCCATGAACATCAACTGGGGCATTTGGTGGAAGCGAAATTTAAGGAGTTGTATGATGACAGGGATGTCCCTCGTCCGCATTACTCTGGCCAACTTCCAAAGGGCAATAACGGCCTTGGCCTGACGCTGCTCGGGCTTACCGGCGACCAGGTTTTACCTGCTGATATTTACGAAAAGATAAAAGCCAAAGCCATTGCCGCCGTTCGCGGCACTGTTCAGGCGGATATATTAAAGGAAGACCAGGCGCAGAATACCTGCATATTTTCCACTGAATTCGCCTTGCGTATGATGGGCGATATACAGCAGTATTTTATTGATAATAAGGTCCGCAACTTTTATTCGGTATCGATATCAGGGTATCATATTGCAGAAGCCGGCGCCAATCCGATCACCCAGTTAGCATTTACCCTTTCCAACGGATTTACCTATGTGGAGTATTACGTGAGCCGCGGAATGCATATTGATGATTTCGCGCCGAACTTATCTTTCTTCTTTTCAAACGGCATCGACCCGGAATATTCGGTGATCGGTCGGGTTGCGCGGAGGCTGTGGGCAAAGGCAATCAAAAATAAATACAAAGGAAACGACCGTTCGCAAAAGCTGAAATATCATATCCAAACCTCCGGCCGCTCACTGCATGCGCAGGAGATCGATTTTAACGACATCCGTACCACTTTACAAGCGTTGTACGCCATTTACGACAACTGCAATTCATTGCATACCAATGCGTATGATGAAGCAATCACGACACCTACGGAAGAGTCCGTCCGCAGGGCAATGGCGATACAATTGATCATCAACCGCGAGTTGGGATTAGCCAAAAATGAAAATCCGCTGCAAGGCTCATTCATTATTGAAGAACTGACTGACCTTGTTGAAGAGGCTGTGCTGACTGAGTTTAAACGGATAAATGACCGCGGCGGGGTATTGGGCGCCATGGAAACCATGTATCAGCGTGGCAAAATTCAGGAAGAGTCGTTGTATTATGAGACCCTTAAACATACCGGCGAATATCCGATTGTGGGTGTAAATACCTTCCTGAATAAGAACGGTTCGCCAACCATTACGCCTTCCGAAGTGATACGTGCTACCGAAGAAGAAAAGCAATTCCAGATAATGGCATTGGAAGCGTTCCAAGATCGGAATTCGGATAAAGCCCATGCACTATTAAAAGACCTGCAAGCAAAAGCCATAGCCGGCGAAAACATTTTTGAAAGCCTGATGGAGGTTTGCAAGTACTGTTCTCTGGGGCAGATATCGCATGCTTTGTATGAGGTGGGTGGACAGTATAGGAGAAATATGTGAGGCTAGTTGATTAGAGATTAGTTAACTAGTTTGCACTCGCAGGCAAAAATTGCAAAGTAACTTCCGGGACTAACACTTGCTCCGCCAAAAAAAATCAAAGCCCCTTACGACCATTTTATTATCGTTTAATTACAAAAATTTCAGTTCAGTAAATTTGATTATCTAACACTTATCTCTCTCATAATTAGCTTATTAAATTAGTCTATATCAATATTATTTCCCTATATTGTTATAAGTAATCCAAATCTCTTCACCCTCTAATTTTTAAGCAAATGAAAAAAATTCTGATCGTAGCATTGATACTGCTTTCATGCGGTGTTTTTGCTCAAGAACAAAAGAATGGAACTATTTACAAGGAGCATCCTTACATTACTGTGGTCAACAATTCCATGGATCTTTTCCTGAAACAGGATTGGGCGGGTATGGGGGCATTGTATGCAGATACCGCTAAATTTTATGACCCCTCAAGTCCGAAAGCGATCAGCCTGGCAGATGAAAAAAAGGGCTGGTCGGGGATATACAACGACTGGGAGCAAATTACTGTTACCAAACAAGGCTACCCTGACGGATTACAATATGATAAAGATCCATTTACAGTACAATCCTGGTGGGCGGTAACAGCAGTAAACAAAAAAACAAAGAAAACTGCCAAGGTTTACATGGTGCAGTTTGATGAATTTAATAAAGACGGGAAAATAGCCCGGGAGCTTTCATATTATGACCAGGCTCCTTTTATAGAAGCATCCAAAGAAGCAGCACCAACCAAATAAATTCCCCTGAAAAGCATAAAGGCCCTCTCTGTACCAACTGAGAGGGCCTTTATTTATGTATAGGTTCATTTGATGTTCTGTCCGCTCAGTTGCCGCGGAGGCTTTGTTACTTTGTCTTGATACAAAGTAACCAAAAATCAAGTCAACAGACACTTGCTTCTTTGCGCACAGGCCTTTGCCCCGCTAGCGTTCACACATGCCCCGCGCTTCAGCAAAGTTTGCTAATGCCCCTCCCTGCACTCAAGGCCATTATTGTTTTGTCTGATTTCGCCCGAAGCTGGTCTGTTGACCGGGTTCATCTAGTGTTATTTGCGCTATTAATTGAACCCAAAATACAAAAAGCGCGGGGTTGACAGGAAAGCAGGCCGGGTGTATGGCGTGAATGACGGTTTAGCTTTCGCAATGTGCGCAGCACGAAGAAAGCGTTAAGAACCGGCAGAGCGGGCTGAAGCTTTTTTCTGTCTTGACGTTTTTGGTTACTTTTGGATCAAGCCAAAAGTAACTGGGCCCCGCGGCCATGAGCGGCGTGATATAAATTGAAACACTAAATATCTTATCCCCTCTTTTCTACCCTATCATAAAACCCGCCAAACGTATTCATCTTCACACCGTCTTCTCTGAAAAACTCTCCCGGGAAGCCGAGTTCAATGGCGCTGGCATCATTTAGTCGTTTGATGTGTTCATCGCTCAGGGTAACCTCAACGGTTTTCAGATTCTCTTCTAATTGGGATAATTTGGTAGCGCCTACGATAGGAATGCATTGAAATCCTTGTTGCATCGTCCATTTCAAGGCGACGTTGCCTGGAGATACGCCTAATTCTTCTGCAACTGAAACTACTGTTTTGGTAATTTCGATAGCACTATCATTCCTACGCTTACTTTCGGGTTTAACACGACCTTGTTCACCACGGATATATTTACCGGTCAACACCCCTCCACCCAACGGGGCCCAGGGAGTAACCGTCATCCCGTAATGTTTGGCCATCGGGATCAACTCGCGCTCCGGTGTACGGGCTATCAGGCTGTACTCAACCTGTAAAGCGACGAATTGGCTCCAACCCATCAATTCAGCTAAGGTATTTCCTTTAGCTACGATCCATGCGGGGGTGTCGCTTATGGCGATATAGTTTACTTTGCCTTGCCGTACCAAGTCATCCATACCGCGAAGCACCTCATCAATTGATGTCAGATCATCCCATATATGCAGGTAAAGCAGGTCGATAAAATCAGTTTGCAAACGTTTCAGGCTTTCCTCAACACTACGCATCATGTTCTTACGATTATTGCCGGATGCGTTGGGATTAGTCGAATTATCCTTCAGTGAATACTTGGTTGCGACTACAAAAAAATCACGGTCGTGGTTAGAAAGATACTCGCCGATGATCTTTTCGCTGGTGCCAAGCTTATATATATTGGCCGTATCCAGGAAATTGCCCCCCGCATTGGCATAAGCATCCATAATAGCGAAGCTGTCTGCCTTATCGGCACCCCAACCGTTTTCGGTACCGAAACCCATAGTGCCCAAACATAACTCCGAAACTTTGAGGCCCGAGCGGCCCAGTAATTTGTAATTCATAGTATTAATCTGTAAGGATCCGAATGTGCGGATATTGTTCGATATAAAGGCAACCTTAGTGCAAGCTTTTTCTTTTTACCAGTCCGCCGGTAGTATGATCCACGCTGTGCTGAACAATAAAAGCAGCAGGATCAACCTCCAGTATCCTTTGCTTAATGGCGGGTATCTCCAATCGCGTCGCCACGGTAAAAATAATATCCCGTGTATCATTCACATGGCCGTCCTTTCCATAGCCGCTTTTACCTTCATACACAGTTACGCCGCGGCCCATATCGGTGATGGCTTTTCGTATTGCCTCGCCCTTAATGGATACTACAGTAATGCCGGTGTATTGTTCAATACCGTTCAACATAAAATCGATCATTTTAGAAGCGGATAAATAAGTCAATATTGAATATAAAGCCGATTCGACGCCCAGAAAGAACAACGCAGTGGTGAAAATGATCACATTTAACAGCAATACGCCGTCGCTTACTTTTAGGAGTTGTGTGCGCTTGCTGAGCAATACGGCAGCAATCTCTGTCCCATCGAGCACCGCACCGCCACGCATGGCAAATCCAGCGCCTACACCTATAAAAAATCCGCCGAATACTGCAGTAAGTAATTTATCATGAGTTACATCGGGGTAATTGATAAAAGCAAGGCAAACCGCCAGGCCTCCTATCGCTGCCGCACTTTTAACCGCAAACCAAAAACCTAATCTTCTATAACCTAAAATGACAAAAGGCACATTGATAGCAAAGATCAGAAACGATAAAGGTAAACCTGTTATATCAGCAACCAACATCGAAATACCGGTAACTCCTCCGTCAATAAAATGACTGGAAAGCAGGAAACCTTTTACTCCCATTCCGGCAGATAAAATGCCTACCAGGATCATGATAAACTGCCCAATTGCCGTCTTTAGTTTCATGCCTAAAGATAACGGAATAATTCTCAAAAGGCCCAAAGCAGGTCAAAAAGGGAAACAAAGCGGGGTATCAATTGTAGATATTTTATATAAAATCCATTGCTATGAAAGTCATCACCCTGCATAAAAGAATTAAGACTGATGAGCTGTTCGACCTTATCCAGAGACAACTCAATTCGCTTTTTCACGAACAAAGAAAGACCGATTTGAATTTTACCACTACCTGCTCTGGAAATATAATTGAAATTACTCAACCAGAGCTCTACCCGGGAGACATTTTATATCACATCGAAGTACAACAGGATGAATTGCATATTACGCGCAGCGAGCATTATGTCGATGATGTGAACTCCTTAACCGTTGAATCGATCCTGAATGATCTGTTTAAGATACTTGCGGGGAAACCAGGAACGGATCTGATTTTAGAGGGGTAGTTTTTTTTGAAGTCGGAAGTCTGACGTCACGTCATTGCGAGGAGTGGGCGACGAAGCAATCCCCAATTTGCAGGTCCGCCATGTAAGTTCTACATCGTCCTCTTCGCTCTGTACTGTTTGGGATTGCTTCTCCGCTAGCCAGCGGATCGCAATGACGGGAGGTAATTCTTAGAACTTAACTACCCGTTTATCCAGCTGAATTTATATTCCAGCATTGGGTTTTTCATTCTGTCGGCTACGCGGAGCAAACGTGCAGGGAGATTAACGATATAATCGCGGGCCTTTTCGCCGCCTTCATTCAGGTCCCTAACGCTTTCAATGTGCCAGTCTTCTATCAGTTCTTTCAGGATGTCTACATAGTCTATGGCCGTATAAATGCCTAAGCGTTGTGCAGCATCGGTAAAGTGACCGAAGGTTTGACCTACTTTTAAACCTACCTCACGCAAGAAGTGAGCCGGCATCACGATTTTTTTGCGCATCATATCCTCAAAAGCAATCATGGCCTCGCTCGGATCAACCTCAAACACCTTTTCGATAAAATATTTGTAAGCTTTAGCGTGACGGGCTTCATCACCCGCTATCACACCGCACATTTTTGAAAGCAGCGTATCACCATCTTTTTTTGCCTGTGAAGCCACACGACGGTGTGAAACATTGGTTGCCAGTTCCTGGAACGAGGTATAAATGAAATTACGGTACGGGTCGGCGCCGGTGCCAATGTCAAAACCATCCGAAATAAGGTATTGGGTAGATACCTCCATCATGCGCATATTCACGCGTCCGGACAGATAAAGATATTTATTCAGCAGATCGCCATGGCGGTTTTCTTCTGATGTCCAATGACGGGTCCATTTCATCCAGCCACCTTCTTCATCTTTTGATACCCCTTCAACCATGGTCAGCCATGATTCGTAGGTTGGTAAAGCTTCTTCGGTAATGGTATCGCCTATTAGAACAGCAATCAGGTCGTAGGACAAACCAGCTGCGCTTTCCTGCAACTCTTTGATTTCTGAAAAGAAGGTTTCGCGGGTTGAGTCGGGCAAAAAATCAGATGGCTGCCAAATAGTTTCTACAGGCTTCAGATACTCGTTGATTTTCTGAAGCATATATATTTCAATATGCTTCATTACTTCTCTGCGCTTCTCTTCAAAAAATCTCATGTTTATATAATAGTTTGCAAAGGTAACTATTTATAATAAGTAAATACTAATGTAATTATTTTAGTTTTTACCTGTATAACTTATTGCATCTTTCATACAATCAGGCAGATTTGCCCGCGACGGCCTACCTTCAAAAATGGAAAAATTGCCGTTATAATCCCACAAAATTCCGGGTATCTGTATTGCCTTTAAAGTTTGCCTTACTGCTTTAATGTACCGGCAGCGACTGTCCGGGTCGGCATATTTATTATATACACCATACTCGCCGCATAATAAAGGAACATTATATTTAATACCCCAGTTTTTAACGATTTGTAATTTGTCTTTCACTGATTGCTCATTCCCGTCCGTCCGGTACTGATAATAGTTGGTTTCGCCCCAGGTGTTTTTTGCTTTGGGGTTCAATGCAGGAAAAGTTACAGCATTATATGGAAAGGGTACACCAGTAGTAGCTGTCTGGTCGCCTACCCATTCGGCACCCTGGTGAGTAAAAAAGAAAGGCTCGTAAAAATGGAACGTGTAAATAATATTTTCATCATTTAGAGGTGTTGTCCGGCTCAGCTCATAAATGCTATTGTAGTTTGATGCGCCAATAATAAACGTTCGTTTTTTGTCAACCGCCCTGACTGCTTTAATGATCTCAATCGATGCATTTTGCCATATATCAGGGTTCATATGCGGCGGTTCATTATACAGTTCAAAAAAGAGATCATCTGCACTTTGTTGATAATATTTTTTTGCGAGCTTTTGCCACAAACTTATAACGAATTGGCTTTCAGAAGTGTAGTTATTGTCATCTAAATTCCCCGAATGGTAACAAATGATTAACTTGAACCCGTATAAATGACATAACCTAAGAATTTGATCGATACGTTCAAACAGCTTTGGGTCAAAGGAATTACCGGTTTGAAAATGCCTGAAAGCCACAGGGACCCTGATGCATTGGAAGCCAAGTTTTTTTAACAAACGGAAGTCAGACGTCGAGATAACGTTGCTATCTAAGATGTTCTTATTCCACGTTTGCTCGAGCCAAGAGATGCTCACTCCATTATCAAGGGTTTGGGCTCTTTTAAATGCAGTAGACGACTGACTATTAAACGACTGTGCATCGCAACCAATTGAAACAAATAACGTTAAAAGTGAAATCATTCCTAACAGCCTGTTAATAAACATTGTTGAAAACGGCAATATTTTCACTTAATTTTATTTTATTAGCGATTAAATTGACAAAAGTCTAATCTTATTATAAATCAAGAACCTAACTCTAATGTTTGTTCAGATCAACAAAGACGAATTATTGAAAGAGGTTACCAAAAAGGCCTGGTACCAAACTAACATTGTTATCTGGTCTATTATATTCCTTTTTCCTCTTTTTAGTATAATTGATTTCATTTACACACCCGGCCTTTGGCTCCAGTTCTTTATCGTTCGCCTTATCATTGTTCTGGTAATTTACATGTTATTTAATATTTACCAAAACAAGGGGCAAAAGTACCGCATACTGCTCCACGTTGCGTTTTTTCTGCTTTCGGCCAATTCAGCGCTTATGTGCGCATTGGTTACCCCGCAGTATCTGAACATTTATTTCCTGTTATACTCTGTAGTGATCCTATTTTTCAATCTGCAGGTATTTTGGGAACCAATCAATTCGTTTTTCCAGACATTGGTTGCCATCCTTCTGCTTACCTTATTTTTCAACCTTTTTGCCGATTACAGCGCGGACCTATTCATCAATAATGGGGGTCAATACTTTTTTATCGTAGCCGTCATTTCGTGTTTAATTCCGAGCTCCCGGTATAAAGTTATGCTTCGCGATGTGCGATCCTCCATACTGATCGAAAAATCTAACGAGCAGCTAAAAGAACAAAACAGGGATATCTCTGAAAAGAATAACATTATTGATATGCAGTATGAAAAACTGCGCAAGCTGGATGAGCAAAAGAACAGCTTTATCAATATTGCAGGTCACGACCTTAAAAACCTGATCGGCTCAATCATCATGAGTAATAACATGGTGAAAGAAGAAGAAGACAAGTTGAGCAACGACCAAAAGGAATTTGTAGGCTACATCGGCGAATCGGCAGAGAAAATGCAATATATGCTGAACAAGCTGATGGATGTTCGCGAAATCGAATCTCCTGAAATGAAGTTCAATTTCGAAATTTTCGACATCAACACAGAGGTACAACATGTGTTCAGGGGCTTAACAGAAACTGCCCAAATGAAAAATATTCACCTGATCGATGATATTTTAAAACTCCCCCTGAATGTAAAACTCGATCGTGTATTTACAGGTCAGATATTCCAGAACTTATTATCCAACGTCATAAAATTCTCCCAAACAAACAACAGTATTAAGGTAATTACGAGCCTGCAGCGTCAAAAATTCATCTTTGAAATTGTGGATGAAGGTATCGCCATAGGCCAGGAGGAGTTGGATATGATGTTTAACAAGCTAAAAACATTAAATGATGCATCCGCAAATGTAGAAAGCCGCTTGGGCCTTGGTTTATCAATAGCCAAACTGATGACCCAGGAAATGGGTGGCGAACTGATTTACAGAAGCGACGAAAGCGGAAATTATTTTAGAGTAGAATTCAACGTGATCAATTAATATTAGAACAAATGAATAAATTTTTACGCCTTTTAGCTCTTGCACTACTTTTAAGTACGGCATCAATGGCACAAAGCATTGTGTCGTTCAAGGCAATGGGACATGACGATGAGTCAATATATGGAATGATCGGTGCAAGCTCATTCTATTTAAAAGTAAGTCCGCTTGTCGAGATGAGGGGAAGCAAACTGGTGTTATATATCGAGCCTTCACAGGCTTTGATAAAAGATCATTCTTTTGTGAATATTGTTATCAATGATCGTCCTGCGTATAGCGCCCGTCTTAATAAAGACACGATCGAAAAAATAACGATCAACTTAACCCCCGAAGATCTCTCTGCTGACAAATTCCTGAAGATACAGGTAAAAACCTTGCTTACTGTATCAGATGACAAGTGTAAGGACCTGGACAACCCCGCTATGTGGGTAAAGGTTAAGAGCTACTCTTACCTGTCGCTGATCAAAACCAACCAAAACTTCTTTAAGAACGTAAATTTGAGCAATTGCTTTGACTCTAAAAAAGCGATCGTTTATCCGGCCAACCCTACTTTGCATGACTTAAAAGCTGTAGCATGGGCCTACTCAAGACTTAAAAGATCAATGAACAGGGATATAAAGGTCTATACCGCCGATCAGGTTCCCGACAGTGTTAAAAACTATGTGCTGGTAGGAAACTGGAACAGCCTGCCTGCTGACAAAAAAGCATTGATTACTGTTGCACCAAAAGCTAACCAGGGCCTGCTGTTCCTGAGTAAAGCTTTAGTAACTTACAGGGATACTGCAAGGTCTGATGCCAAGTTGATCGAACCGGGCGAGATATTATTCGTCACCGGAGGCGATGATGCCGGCTACGAAAAAACCATTACCACCCTTGGCAACATAAATATTTTGAATTCATCCTTCGGTCAGTATATTCTGATCGAAAATGCGCAGAACAATTACTTTAAAACTGTTGATGAAAACCGCTCTAAGCTGACCCTAAGACAAGTAGGCGGCGCGCCGAATTTCATGTCGGGTATCGGTTCGCTGACTAACGTATACAGCTTCAAGAACAGCGATTTCAGCTTTACACCAAAAGAAGTTGAAATACACTTTGTGGCAAACTACAGCAGCCTATCGCCCGGCGACCGAGGTTACTTTAATATCTACCTGAATGGCGCTTTGATTAGCAGCGAACGTTTGGATGCCTCAGGTAAATTAAATACATCGGTTTCTATTAACCGTTACCAGCATCATAAATACAATACCATTGAAGCTGAGTTCCGCATATATCCAAGCAGCGGTAACTGTATCAACTCATTTACCAACTTCTTTGCAGAAATTGACGTAGATAAATCATACCTGGAATCGAAAAATCCGTTCATCACCAATGATTTGAGCTTCTATCAGTACCCTGAAGCATTTAATACCGGTACAACCCGCATTGTAGTGACTAAGGAGTATGCCAAATATGCTGCTACCGCAATGGGCGAGATCATCTATGAGCTGAACAACAACATCAATTCAAACAATTTCCCTGAGTTTGTTTATTCGGATGATCTGAAAGATGCTGATCTTAAGAGATTCAATATCATTGCCCTTTTATCTCAGCACGACCAGATATTAGACAAGTTCCCCGATGCACCGATAAGCTTCAACAAAGAGTTCCGTTTATACAATAACGAAAACAACAAGCCGGTTTACTCATTGTCCGACTCAGTATCGAACGGATTAGCACAGATATTCTATGGTCGCAGCAATAATGCCGTACTGGTACTCACAGCTACCGGAAAAGACCAGGCCGAGGCGTTTACAGCAGCTTCAAAATCCATTACTGAACAGTTATCAACCCTGTCGAGCAACGTGTGCGTGGCTGATGTAAACGGCAATAAATATTTATTCAATATCAACAAATCAAGCGAGAACCTGGAGTATATAGATACCAAAAACGCCTTAACCCGTTTCTGGGAAAACTATAATCTGTACATATTGCTCGGCATACTTGTATTGATATTAATGTCATTCCTCTATGTACGCTCAAAAGTTCAGAGATCGCAGGAGTTGTTTAACGAATAATTGCGAAAAATTTAAAAGGCCCAGGAGCGCCTGGATCTAATTCGGGTAGCCTCAGAAAATCTGAGGCTGCCCTTTAAAACAAACACCTGATTCATAACATGAAAATCTCAATTCCTGAACTTTTGGTTAATGACGGTTTTATTAAGCCGGCTGATCGGGAAAAGATTGAAGGTTTTTCTGCCAGGACTGATCTCTCCTTTATCAAAATAGCGCTCAATTACGGTTACGTCTCCCGCAAAAACTACCAACGCTCCATGACCAATGCGGGGCTGGATTTTAAACCCGTAAGAGAACAGGAATTTGATAAGGAAGTGCTCGATAAGATCGAACTTAAATTTGCCGCTGCACATCTTGCGTTGCCATTGCGCATAGAGAAAAAGAAGGTAGTCACGCTGATGGCCGATCCAAGTGACCAATTGTTTCTCGATTTCATCCGGATGACCTATCATATGGAACCCCAGGTGATTGTTGCAGATGACCTGGAGATTACCCGGATGATCCACAAGCTGCTGGGCGAAGACTATATTAAATCATCTGTATTCGAGCTATTAAACCACGACCCGGAGAGCTCGGCACTTACCACCTTCACTACCGGTCAATTGGTTTTCATCTTTATTATTATAGGTGCACTGGCAGTCGGTTTGGTGCGAGACTTCAAGACCGTTACCATCACCGTTAACGTGGCGATGAGCTTGTTTTTCCTCATTGCCATCATCTTTAAGCTTTTTCTCTCGCTGGTAGGCTCAAGGTTCGAGCTATTCCAGGCTGTTGGGCGGGAAGAGGTGCGCAATGTAAAGGACGCAGATTTGCCTGTTTATACGATACTATTGCCGGTTTACAAAGAAGATCAACTGATCAAAAAGCTGATCTGGAATATGCAAAGCCTCGACTATCCGCGTGAGCAGCTGGATATTAAACTGGTGATAGAAGAGGATGACGACCTGACATTGAATGCGGTTCGCGGTTTAGATTTCCCTGCCATATTCGAGGTAATTGTAGTACCGTTCCACATGCCTAAAACCAAGCCTAAGGCTTGTAACTATGGCTTGCACTTTGCCCGCGGTAAATACCTGACCATATATGACGCCGAAGATATCCCTGACACCGACCAGCTCAAAAAAGCGGTTATACTGTTCAACAAATTGCCGGATAACTATATCTGTATACAAAGCGCACTCAACTACTTTAACCGCAACGAGAACTTCCTTACCAGGATGTTCACGCTTGAGTATTCGTACTGGTTCGACTATATGCTGCCGGGGTTAGATACGCTGGATATTCCTATCCCATTAGGCGGAACCAGCAATCACTTTAAAATGGATATGCTGATCGAGCTGGGGGCCTGGGATCCGTTCAACGTCACAGAAGATGCCGACTTGGGGGTGCGTGCCTATGCAAAAGGCTATAAAGTAGCTATTGTAAACTCCACCACTTACGAGGAAGCCAACAATGAGCCATTCAACTGGATACGTCAACGTTCACGCTGGATAAAGGGCTATATGCAGACCTATTTGGTGCATATGCGCAACCCGGTGAAACTGATCAAAAAAATAGGGCTCCGGGGTTTTATAGGTTTCAACTTCTTCGTTGGCGCAACGCCGATCACCTTTTTGGTTTACCCGATATTGCTGATTATATTCCTTGCCTACGTGGTGTTCAATCTTGCGGCTATTAAAACATTGTTCCCGGATTGGGTGCTGTTCATGTCGATATTTAACCTGATGGTTGGAAATATATTGATGATCTACGTAAACATGATGGCGGTATTTAAACGCCGTTTTTACGAGTTGATCCTGTTCTCTATTGCCAACCCGGTTTACTGGCTCATGCACTCCGCTGCCGCTTATATGGGGCTGTACCAATTGATCGTGAAGCCATTCTACTGGGAAAAAACCACGCATGGCTTGAGTAAACTTAATAGCGCCACCAATGTGATCAACTAAATGAGGAATACCAGAAAGCTATATCTTATTCTGATCACAGTATTTATCGCGGTGTACTACCTGTTTTTGGGCATTTACCTAAACAGGCTGGGTTATTACAACCACGAGTCGCTCTTTTTTATCGAGAAAAGTAAAATACTGTTTGAAGGATTTGGTAATCGTTTAAAGGTAATGGGCCTCACATCGCCTATCCTTCCTTTCTACGCAACGGTCTTTTTCTCGTGGATCGATCAGCAGCTTGCGCCGGTTATTGCGTCGGCATTGGGTACGGCATTGCTGTTTTACGTAATGTGTACCACGCTGATTAAGCGCACCAATGATGATTTTTATCTGTTATTGCTCATCGTGCTGTTCCTGTTCCATCCGGGACTATTGTACAGCGCCAGCTCGGGTAAATCCATTTATATGGTGCTGCTGTTCTTCTATTTGTTCTTTTTCCATATTATCCGGTTCTACTCGTCTAATACCACTTTTCATATTTCTATTGCCAGTATTTGTTTGGTGGTGCTGGTATTTTGCGATTACAAATTTATCTGGCTCAACCTGTTCTTCATCCCGCTGGTGTTGTTTATTGCCACGCAGAGTTTGAACCTGGGCGAAAAGGAAACGATCTTCCGCCTGTATCAGAGTTTCAACAGCCCGGCACTGCGCCGTAAGCTGGTGAACAAAACCTTTGCCATCTATATCATCCTGTTTATACTGCCGCTGGCGTCGATCCTAATCTACAAGATGCTGAACCTGACGCACGCCAATGACCTGAACTACTTCATTGACAGTCCGTATGCGACGTGGACGGTATTGGCTGACAAGATCAACTTTGAGCAGGCAACCGGTTTTGCACATTATCATTCGCTGCAAATATCACCGATAGTAACCGCCAGCATCGCGCTGTTTTGCCCGATGATTCTGCTGGCGATCTACCTGTTCAGGAAAAGCACTTACCAGATCCTAACCATCGCTGCACCGTTCGCCTTTGTGGAGTTTTTGCAGATCAAATACGACAAGATATTTCTTTCGCAGGAGTATTTCCTCATCTTCCTGGTGCTGGGAATGCTTTGCGTAACGCTGAAAATACATGAATCGAGACACCATCTGACCATGAAGATCGTACTGAGCTTTTTGGTGCTGTTCCAGTTGGTGACTGGCTATTTCTTCCTGAAAAAATCCTTTCTGACCGATGAACAGGATTTTGTGAAGGTACTGTTCCACCCATCGCCCGTCGACCAGCAGAGCGACAATATGGATATGGCGGATTATATCAATGGACTGCCTACAAATGCGCAGATCATGGTGGATGACGCCATCGCCTACCAGGTGGTTGCCTTTACCCATCGCATACATCGTCTTACCATGCCTTACCAGGAATCATACCTCAGCTCGAGCGAAGCTCCCGAGCATTATGTAAACTACATCCTGGTAGCAACCGACCAAAATATGCTTACCGGCTACACCCAGCTCAACACCCGCTACCTGCCCGCCATCAAAAAAGCCGACAGTCGCCTGAGCCTGCAAAAGGTTTATGAAACGGGGGATTGGGTGTTGTATAAGGTGTTGTAGTTGATTGGTTGATTAAGTTGATAATGACAAATTAAATTTGCCACCACGTCATTGCGAACGAAGCAATCCCGAACTATACAGAGCGGATAGAAAGGTGTAGACCATGCATAGCCGCTCTGCCTATCGGGGGTTGCTTCGTCGCTCACTCCTCGCAATGACGGTTAACTTTAATTACTGCCAACTGCCAACTAAAAACTGCCAACCTTCTATTGCCCCACCGCCTTATTCAGCGCGATGATGGCTGTTTTAAAATGCTCGCGGGCTATCAGGAACTGGATGTTCACTTTGCGCAGGGCCATGCCGGCGCTGATGATGTTGATGTCTTCTTTTGCCAGGGCTTCGGTGCTGCGGGCCAGTAATCCCGGCTGATCCATGTTGGTGCCGAGTAAGCATACCAAGGCAGCTTTTTCTACTGTTATCTTCTCGAACTTCGCGCCCAGGTCGTCGATCAGTTTTTGAGAGAAATCGCTCTCCCAGATCACAATCGAAATACTGTTGGCGCTGGTGGCTTTGAAGGTGTAGCTGGTGCGGTTATCATAAAACACCTGCATTATTTGCAAGTCGCTGCCCACGTTGCCTACCATCAGGGGGTCGTACACGTCGATGATCAGCATCTTGTCGTAGCCCGTTATTACCTCCACGCGCTTCAGACCCGACACATAATCCTTGGTGATCAGCGTGCCCGGGTGTGCCGGCTCGAACGTATTTTTTATGCGCAGGTTAATGCCGTTTATCTCCAGCGGTTTTGATGCCTTGGGGTGAATAGCCTCCATGCCCACGTCTGCCAGCTGATCGGCGATGTCGTAATTGGTAAAGCCAACGGGCTTGCAATTGTCTACCCCAACCAGGCCCGGATCGGCGGTTGAGAGGTGGTACTCCTTATGAATAATAGCCTCTGTAGGCTTCAATATCTGTGCAATCTTACTGAAAGTCACCTCCGAATAGCCGCGGTCGAACTCGCGCATAATGCCCTCGGTACCTTTGGCATAGCCCGTCACGATGCAGATGCATGATGCCAGGTCGATGCTGGAAAATACGTCGCGGATACGCTGATCGATGGTGAAAGGGCGCATGTCGTCAAAGCCGCCCAGGTCGATAAACTTAGCGTTCACCCCCTTGTTTTGCAGAATGTTCGACAGGTTAAAGGCCGAGTGCGTTTCGCCTATCGACGCCAGGATCTCGCGCGCTGCCTGCAAAATACCCTCGCGACTCACATAGCCCGACGCCAGCACATCCACCAGATTCTCCAGGTATGTCTCCGCCTTTTTCACATGCTTCTCAATAAAAGCATCGGCAACCTTCACATCCAGTCCAAGCGACTCATATTTCTTATTAATCTCCTTCAGCTGCGCAACCAGTTGGTTCAGCAGCTCGTGAAAATCCTCGTTATTGGCAATACGGTGGTATACGCCCGGCTCCTTGGTCTTCTTATTTTCCAACAGCAGGTTGGTAACACCCGAGAACGCCGACACCACAAACACGCGGTTATACAGGCGCTCGCCTTCGCGTTCAAAATAAATAATGTTATTCAATACTTCGGCCAGCGCACTCATCGATGTCCCGCCGATCTTCTCAACAGTAAGCATGGGGGCGAAGCTATTAATTTTTTGGGAAATTAGGGAGTGGTGAGTGGTTAATCAGTTAACCGGTGATCGGTGATCAGGGGGATAATAAACCATGTCATTGCGAGCTTGCCTGTCGGCAGACAGGGCGGGTTGTGTGTGCCGCGCAACGAAGCAACTGACCAAAGGGAGTGTAACCCTCCCTTAAATCGAACCGGTGTTTATCGGACTAATTGATTCAAAAATATATTATTGTTGTTAGAAATGTGGTGATGTTGGAAACTCAATCGA
>Ga0207706_10000552_pt1 | contig 39853 bp, 30 predicted proteins | sample KBSC53metaG_FD_184318 | JGI IMG/M metagenome (GOLD analysis project Ga0207706, IMG submission 184318) | Corn rhizosphere microbial communities from Kellogg Biological Station, Michigan, USA - KBS C5-3 metaG (SPAdes) (version 2) | ecosystem: Host-associated > Plants > Roots > Rhizosphere > Soil ... | reverse complement strand
GGCCAGCGAGAAGCCGGAGAGGATCTGCGCGATGCGCATCACCTGCTCCTGGTACACGATCACGCCGTAGGTGGGCTCCAGCACGCCCTCCAGCTCGGGGAAGGGGTACTTCACCGGCTCCAGCCCCAGCTTGCGGCGGATGTACACGGTGTCCATCCCCATGTCCAGCGGGCCGGGGCGAAGGAGCGCGTTGGCGGCCACCAGGTCGTCGAAGCGGTCGGCCTTCATCTGCCGCAGCTTCTCCGTGGCCAGCTGCGATTCGAACTGGAACACGCCCGCGGTGCCGCCGCGCGCCAGCATGGCGTACACCTCGGGGTCATCCAGTTCGATGTCCTCGGCCCGCTCGTACTCCCGCCCCGTGCCGGGGTGCCGCAGCGCGCCGTGGCGGGCGCGGATCGACGCCACCGCGTCGTAGATCACGGTGAGCGTCTTGAGCCCCAGGAAGTCCATCTTCAGCATCCCCGCCTTTTCCAGGCAGGTCATGTCGTACTGCGTGACGATGATGGACTCGCCGTTTCCGCCACTGCCCTTGCTGCTCTGCGTGCAGATCGGCACGTACTCGTCCAGCGGCCCCGGCGCGATCACCACGCCGGCCGCGTGGACGGACGAGTGGCGGGAGAGGCCCTCGAGGGTGGACGAGTAGTCGAGGAGCTGGCGGTAGCGCTCGTCCTTTTCGTACAGCTCCCTGACCTCGGGGATCTTTTCCCGGGCCTCGGCCACCGTCATCGAGAAGTTGGGCGCGTTGGGGATCAGCTTCGCGAGCCGGTCCGTCTCCGCCGGGAGGAAGCCGAGCGTACGCCCCACGTCCTTCACCACGGCGCGGCTCTTCATCGTCCCGAAGGTGATGATCTGGCCCACCGCGTCGCGCCCGTACTTCTCGCGCACGTACTCGATCACCTCGCCGCGGCGCTCGAAGCAGAAGTCGACGTCGATGTCGGGCATCGACACGCGCTCAGGGTTCAGGAAGCGCTCGAACAGCAGGTCGAACTTGATCGGGCAGCAGTCGGTGATCCCCGTGCAGTAGGCCACGATGCTCCCCGCCGCCGAGCCGCGCCCGGGGCCCACGGGGATGTCGTGCTCGCGCGCCCAGCGGATGAAGTCGGCGGTGATCAGGAAGTAGCCCGCGTACCCCAGCTTGGGGTCGTTGATCACGCCCAGCTCGTACTCCACCCGCTCCACGATCTCGGGCGGTAGGACGGCCCTGGGGTCCGCGTCGGCCGGCGTGCCCCTGGGCGCATAGCGCTCCACCGCGCCGCGCCACACCCAGTGGCACAGCATCTCGGCTTCGCTGGCGTACCCTTCCTCCTGCGTGGGGAAGGCGGGAACGTGGTAGCCCTTGGGGTAGCTCCAGTTGCACTCCTCGGCGATGCGCAGCGTGTTCTCCAGCACGTCGGGGCGGTCCGGGAACCGCTCGCGCATCTCGTCGGAATTCTTGAAGTAGAGCTGCCCGTCGTACTTCATCCGGTTGGGGTCGCTGAAGTCCTTCCCCAGCCCGATGCAGAGAAGGACGTCGTGCGCCTGGTGGTCGTCGGCCCGCAGGAAGTGCGCGTCGTTGGTGGCCACCACGGGGACGGACATCTCCCGGGCCAGCTGGAAGATGCGGCGGTTCAGCTCGTGCTGGCCGTCGCTGTCGTGCCCCTGCACCTCCAGGTAGTAGCGGTCGCGGAACACCTCCTGGTGCCACGCCACCGCCTCGCGCGCCGCGTCCCACCGGTCTTCCATCAGGTGCTGCGCGATTTCGCCGGCCAGGCAGGCGCTGCTGACGATGATCCCCTCCGAGTGCCTGGCCAGCACCTCGCGGTCGATCCTGGGCTTGCCGTAGAACCCCTCGGTGTAGCCGATGGACGTCAGCTTCGACAGGTTCTTGTAGCCGGTGAAGTCGCGCGCGAGCAGCACCAGGTGGTAGTAGCCCTTTTCGCCCTTGATCTTCCCCCGCTCCAGCCGGCTGTTGGGGGCCACGTAGGCCTCCATACCCACGATGGGCTTGATCCCCGCCTTCCTGGCCTGCTCCTGGAACTCCCACGCGCCGAACATGCAGCCGTGGTCGGTGAGCGCCAGGGCGGGCTGCTCGAACTCCTTGGCGCGCTTGATCAGGTCGCCCAGGCGGTTGGCGCCGTCGAGGAGCGAGTATTCGGAGTGGCAGTGAAGATGGACGAACGACATCGGTGCGCCGGTGCCTGCCGTGAAATGGCGAGAACTGCGTAACGCGCAGAGGAACAACGAGTTGGCGGACCCTGGCCCGCCCTTGCACTTGTCGCGTGTGAACGGCTTGAATATGCTCCTGCCGCCCTCGTTTGGGAAGAGAACGGCACGTTTCCGCCACCCCGGACGCACCCCCGCGCGACAGCCCTTGCCCCGCGCGGAAAAACACAGTGCGGCGCCGGAGCCGCACCGGCCCGCCATTCATCTCAGGAGCCCGCATCGTGACCCACCCGCGCCACGCCCCGCTCATGGCGGCCCTCGCCGCGCTCGCCCTTGCCGCCCTGGGCGCCTGCGGAAAGGAAGGTGGATCGAACGGCTCCCGCGTCGCCGACGCCGGCCCGCTCCCGGCCGGGATCGAGGCGCTCTCGGCCGGCGCCCGCCTGCAGCCGCCGGAGCCCACCGCCAATTGCTATTCGGCGCCCACGCGGATGGTGTTCCACAACCAGACCGAGTGGGACCAGTTCTGGACCGACGAGCGGCGAGGCTGCACGCCGCCGCCGGTCCAGGTGGACTGGAGCAGGGAGATGCTGGTGTACGCCTCGATGGGGAAGCGGATGGCGAAGGAGGACCAGATCTCGGTGGACGGGACCGGCGTGCGCAACGACACGCTGCTCGTCTTCATCCGCCGCAGCATGCTGGCCGCCGGCTGCTCGGGGCGCGAGACCACCTTCCCCCAGTCGCTGGTGAAGATCCCCGCGAGCAGCATGTACGTCCGCTTCAGCGAGGAGCACCGCAAGATCCCGTGCGGCGGCACGCAGCCGTAGCGCGGCTCGAGGAGATCTGCAATGGCTGACCCTTCCTCCAGCCCACGATTGTAAAGATCGCGGCCATCAAGCGGTCTTGAAAGAAGGGGCGATGTGAATACGGCGAACAAAGCTCGTCCGAGCCGCTGAAAGGTGCCGTTCGTCACGTCTCGACACCCACCGTCCAAGTTCAGGATACGCCGGACCGCCGTGTCGGTAGTCTTCCCTACCGCCAGACCGATCCGCATCGTGCAGATTCACGGCGCGGCATCGCTCGATACCCGACAAGGGAGGGGGGATGGAGACGCTGACGGCGGCGCGGGCGCAGATGGAGGTGTCGCTCGCGTTCCACATGGTGTTCGCGGCGCTGGGGATCGGGATGCCGCTGCTGATGGTGGCCGCCGAGGCGCTGTGGCTGCGCACCGGCCGCGCGCACTACCGCGCGCTGGCGCGCAAGTGGGCGAAGGCCGCCGCGCTCACCTTCGCCATCGGCGCGGTGAGCGGCACGGCGCTCAGCTTCGAGCTGGGGCTGCTGTGGCCGCGCTTCATGGCCTTTGCCGGGGGGATCATCGGCCCCGCGTTCGCGCTGGAGGGGTACGCGTTCTTCCTGGAGGCCATCTTCCTGGGCCTGTACCTGTACGGCTGGGAGAAGCTGTCGTCGCGCGCGCACCTGGCCGCCGGCGCGGCGGTGGCGGCGAGCGGGATGGCCAGCGGGATCCTGGTCGTCGCCGCGAACGCGTGGATGCAGCAGCCCGCCGGGTTCGTGCTGGTGGATGGAAAAGCGACGCAGGTGAGCCCGTTCGCTCCCTTCCTGAGCCGCGCGTGGCCGGTGATGTCGGTGCACTCCACCCTTTCGTGCTACATCGCCACCGGCTTCGCGGCGGCGGGTGTCTACGCGCTGGGATTGCTGCGCGGAAGACGCGACGCGTACCACCGCTCCGGCCTTGGCCTCGCGCTCGGCCTGGCGACCCTCGCCGCCGTCCTCCAGCCGGTGAGCGGCCACTTCAGCGCCGATCACACGGCCAACCATCAGCCGCTCAAGCTGGCCGCCTACGAGGCGCACTTCCACACCACGCGCGGCGCGGCCGAGGTGATCGGCGGCATCCCCGACGTGGAGGCGCGGACCGTCCACGGCGCCATCCGCATCGCCAAACTGCTGAGCTTCCTCGCCTTCGCCGACCCGGAGGCCGAGGTGCGCGGCCTGGACGCGTTCCCGCGCGAGCTGTGGCCCAACGTCCTGGTCGCCCACCTCGCCTTCCAGCTGATGGTGGGATGCGCCTTCGCGCTGATCGGCGCCGGGCTCTGGTTCTGGTGGACGCGCTGGCGACGGCGCGAGCCGGGGCGGTGGCTGTTGCGCGCGCTGGTGGCCGCGTCGCCGCTGGGCGTGCTGGCGCTGGAGGCGGGTTGGATCGTGACCGAGGTGGGGCGCCAGCCGTGGATCATCCAGGGGGTGATGAAGACGCGCGACGGCGTCACCCCCGTCAGTGCCGTCCCCGCCACCTGCTTCGGCTTCTCCGTCCTCTACCTGGTCCTGGGGATCGCCCTCGCCCTGCTGCTGCGCCGGCTGGCGACAGGCGCGCCGCCGTCCATCTCGATCGACATCCACACGCCGGAGGTGGCGCATGCCCGCTGACCTGGCGGCGGGGCTGGCGCTGGCGGCGCTGATCGCCTACGCGGTGCTGGCGGGCGCGGACTTCGGCGGCGGCATCTGGGACGCGCTCGCCCGCGGGCCGCGGCGAGACGCGCAGCGCGACGCCATCGCCCACGCCATGGGGCCGGTGTGGGAGGCCAACCACGTGTGGCTGATCTTCGTGGTCGTCCTCCTCTTCACCTGCTTCCCCCGGGCCTACGCGGCGCTCTCCGTGGCGCTGTTCACCCCCTTCCACCTGGTGCTGCTGGGGATCATCCTGCGCGGCGCGGCGTTCGTCTTCCGCGCCTATTCGCCGCAGAGCATCCGCAGGCCGGGCGCGCCGGGGCGGCAGGCGCGGCGCTGGGGCGCGGTGTTCGGCGCCGCGAGCGTGATCACCCCCGTGCTGCTGGGGATGTGCCTGGGCGCGGTGAGCGCGGGCGGCGTGCACGTCGGCGCCGGCGGCGTGGTATCCATCGCCGGCGCCGCGCCGTGGCTGCGGCCGCTGTCGCTGGCGATGGGCGGCTTCGCGCTGGCGGTCTGCGCCTACCTGGCCGCCGTCTACCTGGCCAACGAGACGGAGGGCGCGCTGCGCGCCGACTTCCGCCGCCGCGCGCTGTGGGCGGGGACGGCGGTCGTCGCGATGTCGGTGCTCGTCCTGCCGCTGCTGCGCGCGCGGGCGCCGCACCTGTGGCACGGGCTGCTGAGCGCCCGCGCGTGGCCGGTGATCGCGGTCGGCGTGACGGCGGCGCTGCTGAGCGGGTGGGCGCTCTGGCGGCACCGGCCGCGCCTGGCCCGCACGGCGACGGTGGCGCAGACGGCGTGTCTCCTGGCGGGGTGGGGGATCGCCCAGCACCCGTACCTGATCTACCCCGACGTGACCGTGCACACCGCCGCCGCGGGCGAGGCCACCCTCCGCTTCGTGCTCTGGAGCACCCCCTTCGGGATGATGCTGCTGCTCCCCTCGCTCGGGTGGCTCTTCCGCGTCTTCAAAGGCGAGGCGATGCGGCTGACGGACGCGCCGGGCGAGGGCGGCGCGGGCTGACGCAAACGGGCGTCCTCTCCAGTGGTCGCATCGCCCCGATGTGCCACCCGGTTCGGGAGCAGCTGAACGCTGGCTTCGGCACACAAGAGAACCACGGTGGCGCGCCGCGGCAGCCATTCCGGTCCGCCGAGACAAATCGTTCCTTTTGAAGCAGGAATCGGACGTTTTCGATAAGAGACCGATTCACCAGACGTGGCGCCGAATCTGGCATCTGCGTCCGGTGTCAACATCGAATTAGGACATGATTTCCGTTGACCGGAACGCCTCGGGACGAACAACTTGGTGTCCCCCACCGCAGTTCACGTGGACCACACCCCCACGACGAGGCGCCCCATGAACCGCCGAACCATCCTCCGCTCCGCGCCGCTGCTGCTGGCCGCGGCAACCTTCGTCACCGCCTGTTCCGAGATGCCGTCCGACGCGGTCTCGCGCAACCCGTCCATCCCCCGGCTCACGGTGACCCCCACCAACGCCTTCGCCAGCATCGACGGCGGCAGCACGCACGCCTGCGGGCTCACCAGCGGCGGGCAGACCTGGTGCTGGGGCCGCAACGCCTACGGGCAGCTGGGCGACAGCACCGCCACCAACTCGTCGGTCGCCATCGCCACACACCAGAGCGGCGTGACCTTCACCAAGATCACGGCGGGCGACTCGCACACCTGCGGCATCACCAGCGCCGGGCAGGCGTGGTGCTGGGGGACGGACTCCGACGGCCGGCTGGGCGACAGCACCACCGCCACCATCCCGCTGATCCCCGTGCAGGTGAAGCAGCACGGCGCCACCTTCAGCAGCATCAGCGCGGGGTACGGGCACACCTGCGCGCTCGACGGATCGGGCCAGGCGTACTGCTGGGGCGCGAACAGCAACGGCCAGCTGGGCGACAACTCGCAGCACTTCAGGCTGGTGCCCGTGGCCATGCAGCAGGGGGGCGCCACCTACGTGCAGATCACGTCCGGCTTCTGGCAGACCTGCGCGCTCGACAACACCGGCCAGGCGTACTGCGTGGGGTACGGCGGCGACGGCGCGCTGGGCTACGGCTTCACCGTGGGCGACTCGGTGCCGGGCGCGGTCACCCAGCCGGCGGGCGTGACCTTCACCACCATCTCCAGCGACTGGAAGCACACCTGCGCGCTGGACGGCAGCGGCCAGGCGTACTGCTGGGGGCTGAACAGCAACGCGCAGCTGGGCGACAGCACCAAGACCGCCCGCTACACGCCGGTGGCCGCGCGGATGCCGTCGGGCGTGAGCTACGCCGCCATCGCCGCGGGGCAGACCTCCACCTGCGCGGTCAGCACCACGGGGCAGGCGTACTGCTGGGGTCAGGGCACCTCGGGGCAGCTGGGCAACGGCAGCTTCGTGGACAAGCGCCTGCCGGTGGCCGTGTCGCAGGCGGCGGGGGTGACCTTCACCAGCATCAAGGCCGAGGGGATGGGCTACTGCGCGCTCGACACCGTGGGGCAGACCTGGTGCTGGGGGAAGAACGACTACGGGCAGCTGGGGAACAACTCCACCACCATCAGCGCCACGCCGGTGGCCGTGGTCCACTGACCGACGCTGCGCCGGCCTTGAAGCACCCGAGCCCGTCCCGGACGTCCGGGGCGGGCTCGGCTCGTTCGCGCCGGCAGGGGTTCGCCGCCTGGCCCGGGACACGCCGGCCGGGTCAGAACAGCGAGATCTGCTCGCCGATCTGGTGCGGGTCCACGGGGGTTATGCCGAGCTGGCGCTGGATGGCGCGGGCGCTGGCGGGGCTGTGGCCCTCGAAGTGGTTGTTGGCGTAGCCGAAGAGGTCGATCCCGCGCGCCGGGAGCATCCGCAGCACGCCGATCCACTCGCCCAGCTCGGCCGAGCGGTCCACCTGCACGTGCGAGAAGTCGGTCAGGTCGCGGTTGGGGCCCATCCAGCGCAGGTAGTGGAAGCCGGCGGTCGGCTCCGTCGCCAGCTCGAGGACCGTGTCGCGCGGGATCCACCTGCCGTCGCTGAGCGCCAGCGCCACGCGGTGCTCGCGCAGCAGCGCCAGCAGGTCGGGAAGCACGTCGCGCCGCATCCACCGCTCCTGCCGCAGCTCCACGGCAAAGCGCAGGTCGCGCGGCAGCGTGGGGATGAACGCCTCGAGCGCGTCCCACTCCGCGGGCGCGAACTCGGGGCCCATCTGCACCAGGATCGGCCCCAGCTTGCGGCCCAGGAGCCGCGCCCGCTCGATGAACAGCGCCGTCTCGTCGTGCGCGCGGCGCAGGTGGCGCTCGTGCGTGATCTCCCGCGGCAGCTTGAGGGAGAAGACGAAGCTCTCCGGCGAGCGCGCCGCCCAGCCGCGGAAGGTGTTCACCGGCGGGATGGCGTAGAAGGTGGAATCGACCTCCACCGTGCCGAACGCCTGCGCGTACAGCGTGAGCATGTCGGCGGGGCGGGTGCCGTCGGGATAGAACGGCCCCACCCACCCCGCGTAGTTCCACCCCTGCGTCCCGATCAGCACCCGTCCGGCCACGCTGCGCCTCCCCCGCTGGTCTCGACGTTACAGGTAGACGACGTGAACAGCAGGGATCGTGCACAACGGCTGGGCCGGCCGTGAAATCCGGTCCGGCCAGCCGCCATCTGCCCCGGGCGGCTGAAGCCGCGAGCTCCAACGACCCGAAGCCTCGCAAACCGCGCGAGGCTGGCCGGGAGCGAGCCGCATCGCAGTGCTGCCTTCCCCCGCGAAGCGCGGAGGTGCCCAGGCCGCTCCTACGCCACCCGCACCTTCACCACCACCTTCTTCACCGGGTGGCTGCCGCCGGCCATGCAGCCGGGTTTGTGCGCGTCGCCGGGATGGAAGAACGCCAGGTCGCCTTCGCGCATCAGCAGCGAGCTGGAGACCTTCGGCTCGGCGTAGAACAGGATGTCCTTCGCCGGGTCGTACGGCACCTCCACGTCCAACCCGGCCGTCGGCGTGTGCAGGATGCGCTCGGCGCCGCGGGCCACGTACTGCAGGTCCAGGTACAGGCGGTGCGACTCGAAGCGCTTTTCGGTGGCGGGCCCGGTCTGGTAGCTCTGTACCAGCGCGAACACGTCGTCGCCGGCGATTTCCACCCGGCCGTCCGGCATCGCGGGGTCGAAGGCGCGCAGCCACGCCAGCCCCCGCGCGATGCCGTCGCCCAGCACGGCGTACGCTTCGGCCTCCGCAAGTGTGGCCAGGATCATCCGTTCCCCTCCACGTGGTCGATCCCCCGCGCGGTGATGCGCACCGTCAGCCCGCCGCGCACCCCGGCCGACTTGGCGATGAAGCCGTGGTCCTCGTGATAGCGCACGATGCGCTCGGCGTCCTGGCGGGAGACGCCCAGCCCGGCGGCGATCTCGTAGCCGTCCTGGTACTCGCTCTCGCCGCGCTCGCTGTGGTCGTAGAGCACTTCCAGGAAGCGCCGCCGGGCCTCGCGCCGGCGGCGCACCTCGTCGTCGGTCATTGCAGCGGGGTGTAGAAGAGGTGCGTCCAGCGGCCGGAGCGGAGCCCCACGCCGTGGCGGGTGTAGCCGCAGTTCTCGATGTTCTGGCGGTGCCCGGGGCTGGCCAGCCACCCGCGCACCACCTCGCGGGCGGTGGACTGCCCCATGGCGATGTTCTCGCCGACCAGCCGGTAGCCGGCCCCCTGCGCGCGCAGCCGGTCCACCATGGTGCGCCCCTCGGGCGAGGTGTGCGAGAAGTAGTTGCGGCGCGCCATGTCGTCGCTGTGCGCCTGCGCGGCGCGGGCGGCCGCGTCGTCCCACGCCAGCGCGCGGCAGCCGATCCGCGCGCGATGCTCGTTCACCAGCCGCGCCACCTCGGCCGTCTCGCTGCTCGCCTCCATCGTCCCCCCTCCCGATCCTCCCGCACCCGACGGCGCCGACCCCTCCGGAACCGGGGCCGGCATCGCCCCCACGCACCCCGCCAGCAGCAGCGGCGCGGCGAAAAAGGCGGGGCGAAGGATCGGCCTGATGGTCATGAGTCCAGCTCCTTCAGCAGTGCTGCCATCCTCAGGTCGTACGGGTCGGGCGAGTCGTTGTCCGGGCCCGGCTCGTAGTTCTCCTGCGGCGTCTCCAGGATCAGCGGCACCCCGCGCGAGCGCGGGTCCTTCAGCAGCCAGCCGAAGGCGTCGCGGCCGATCTGGCCGTCGCCCAGCAGCACGTGGCGGTCGCGGTTGCTGCCCAGCGCGCCCTCGCTGTCGTTCAGGTGGAAGAAGCCGGGGCGCTCGCCGGTGGCCTCCTCGAACTCGTCCAGGATCGCCTTGAAGCGTTTCTGGCCGGCGTGGATGTCGTACCCCGACGCGAACAGGTGGCAGGTGTCCAGGCCGTAGCCGGTGCGCTCGCGCAGTTCGTCGGGCACGTGCCGCAGGATGCTGGCCACCTCGGCGGCGGTGCGGCCCAGCGTTTTCCCCGCGCCGGCGGTGTTCTCCACCAGCAGCCGCGTCTTGCTCCCCGCCGACGCCTGGAGCGCGCCGGTGATCGCCTTCGCCACGCGCTCGGCCGCCTCGCCGATGTCGGAGTCCTTGGCGCTGCCGGGGTGGAAGCACACCTGGCCGACGCCCAGGAGCGTGCTGCGCTCCATCTCCTTCGCCAGCCCCGCCGCCGCGCGCGCCCACTTGTCGGGTTCGGGCGTGGCCACGCTCAGCACGTAGGCGGCGTGCACCACCACGTGCTCGGGCTTGATCCCGGTCTCGTCGAGGGCGGCGTGGAAGCGTTCCACGCGCGCCGGGTTGATCCCGTTCTTGTCGCCGTAGAACTGGGGCTTGGCGGTGAAGATCTGCACCGCCTCGAGCCCCGCGTTGGCCGCGCGCCGCACCGCCATGTGGATCCCGCCGTCGTCCACCGCGTGCGTGCCGAAGATGTGTGGCATATCCGCTGACTTTCCTGGTTCGATCGCCGTAAGGCGTACCCGCCGAATCGCTGCTTCGCGACAAAGCTCGGCGCGGCCGCGGCTGGCCCCCTCCCCCCGGCCCCCGCCCCGCGCTCCGCGGGGGAGGGGGTGAACTGCAATTCACTCCGACGAGCAGAATCCCCTGCGGAAGGGTCAGCAACGGAAGTGCCGCACCAGTTCCCGCACGATTCGATTATGTTGCCGTTGCACTGCTCGCCTCCCCCGCGAAGCGCGGGGAGGGGAGGGGGAGGGGGCCCGGTGAGGCCCGGACCGTGTCATCCCGTAGCCACGAAGCCTCGCCCGCTCCGCGAATCGAGCACCTCCCGCAGCCCCGCGTACCACCGCGCCTTCTCCGCGAAGGGCAGCCTCGCCAGGCCGCTGGGGCTCGGCACCACGTAGTCCGCCACGCCGGGGACGATGCTGCCGGGCTGCAGCCCCCACGGCGCGCTCGCCACGCCGGCGGCGCGCAGGTACACGCCCTTGCCGTTGTACGCCACCACCTTCGGCCGCAGCTCGGCCACCAGGCGGCGGACGCGCGCGGCGCCGGCGCGGAACTCGGCGGCGGCCACGTCGCCGGCGGCGCGGGTGGGGCGCTTCACCAGGTCGGTGATGCCGATCCCCAGGGCGGGAAGGAGGTGGTCTTCCTCGAAGCCGAGCCTGCGCGGCGTGAGGCCGGCGGCGGCCAGCAGGTCCCAGAAGCGGTTGTTGCGGCCGGCGTAGTACCGCCCCAGGCGCGCCGCGCGCAGGCTGGGGTTGTAGCCCACGAACAGCAGGCGGACGCCCGGCCCCAGCAGGTCCGGAAGCGTCCGCAGCCTCTCCCCCTCGAACTCGTACTCGATCGAGAGATCGTCGTCGGGCACGATGATCATCCCGCCCCGATCCCTCGCCGTCGAAGTCCCCGAAGGCGGAGCGCGTGCCGTTGCAGCCGCGGGTTCACTCGCATACTCGCGCAAACATCCGCACCGCCGCGAACGACATCCTCCACGCATGCGGACGAAGAAAGCTCCGGGTGCGCCATCGACGGCATGCACGCCTCAGTTCCGCAGCGCGCCGCGGCAGATCTCGCGCAGGCGGTCGTCCGCGCCTTCCAGCTCGGTGACCAGCCGGCGCACCTCGGCGGTGGACGAGGCGTTGGGGAGGTCGGCCTTCACCTCGCGTCCCTCGGACCGGGGGAGGAAGACCACCGTCACCTTCCACCCCTCCACCCCCGTGGCCTTGCGCGCCACCAGGTCCACCGAATACTCGGTGCCATCCACCTCCAGGCGGTTGGCCAGGCGATGCTCCTTCCAAGAGGAGCTCCGGGAAAGAGCCATCGTGCGTGCCTCTCTCGTCTCGTTCAGGTCGGCCGGCCCCACGCCCGAAACGGGTGGAGGCGGTTGTCAGGCGCGGGGCACGGGATGCATCTTACTCCCGGACTCCAGACCCGCGGGCGCCGTTCCCCGGCGCCGGGGCCAAGATAACCGGCCGCGGCGGCCCCCGCCAAACGCGGCCCCACACCCACCGGCTCACCCCCACGCCCATGGCCGCGCCCCTGCTCTGGCACCAGCGCCTACCCGACGAGACCGAGCGCGAGCTGGAGCGCGCCGAGGCCGCCGCCCACGAAGAGATGGTGGAGGTGCACGCCCACCTGGCCTGCGACCTGGTGGGGATCCTGGCGCCGCGCATGCCCTTCGACGAGGCGATCGACCGCTACCTGGAGAGCATGGCGCTGGAGGGCGAGGAGGCCGAGGCCGTGGGTACCCGCGCCGTTACGCTGCTGGACGAGCAGGAGATCCAGGAAGACCTGGCGCGCGAGGGCACCCGCGGCTGGGGGTTCGACTGGCGCTACGCCACGCCGCTGGGCGCGCTCCGCTTCATCCAGCGCCAGCGCAAGCGCAGCGCCGAGGAGCAGCTCTGGCTGGAGCTGGCCGCCGCCCGCGCCGAAGAGAAGCTGGCCGACGCGCACGCCGCCCGAGCCCGCGAGTTCGTGGAGATCCTCAAGGACGAAGTCGATCCCGCGACCGCCGTGGAGCACTACGTGGAGCGCCTGCGCCTTCCCGAGATCCGCGCCCGCATCGTCTACCAGCGCGTCCTCGCGCGGCTCGCCGAGGAAGGCCTCCTTCCCCGCCTGCCGGACGAGGACGGGGAAATGCCCGCGGCCGACACGGAAGCCGCCCCCGCGTCCGGCGCCGCCTCCGCCGACACGACGGACGCCCAGCCCGGCGCGAGCTGAGGCGCCATCGGGCTCCTTCCGCGCCCCGGTCATCGGCGGCACGAAAGCCGGTAGTCCGCGCAGACGGACTTCGTGTAGTCGTTGCAGCGATTTCGATCGCCCCGCTTCCCTGGTGGAGCGGGGCGATGATGCACACGGGCGAAGACATCGGCCCGCTCAGCATGGACCTTGCACCCCGTGGCACTCGGCGCGCGGGGTGCGCCTGCGTCCAGGGGACCCACGGGAGACGGAAACGACGACTGATGAGCACACGGTACACACGGGGCGCCGCGGCCGCGGCCGCCCTCGCGCTGCTGCTGGCGGCGTGCGGCGGAGACAAGGGCGGGAACGGCGGCGAGAAGGGCGACGCGAAGGCGGCGAACGGCCCCGCCGTCGCGGGCGGCGACACGTCGGCCAGCGGGCAGGCGCGGGGCGGGCAGACGGCGAACGCGGCGGGGCCGGGGCAGGACAACGGGCCCAGGGCGAAGACCGGGGCCAACGAGCTGGGCCGCATCCTGGTGCTGGAATACCACCGCATCGGGCCCAAGGAGGGCGAGTGGTACCGCAGCGAGGCGCACTTCCGGCAGGACCTGCAGTCGCTGTACGAGCGGGGATATCGCCCCGTGACGATGCGCGAGGTGGCCAGCGGCAACATCAACCTGCCGGCCGGCACCAGCCCGGTGGTGTTCGTGTTCGACGACTCGTCGCAGGGGCAGTTCTACTACCTCCCCAACGGCGGCATCGACCCGCACACCATGGTGGGGATGTGGAGCGCCTTCAAGCAGCAGCACCCCGAGTGGAGCGGGGGCGCCACCTGGTGCGTGCTCCCGGGCGCGGTGCACCCGTCCAACTTCTGGGGCGAGGCCAAGAGCGTCCCGGCGAACCGCCAGGAGCGCGAGGCGACCATCAAGAAGAAGATCGACTACCTGCTGCAGAACGGCCACGAGATCTGCAATCACACCATGTGGCACGCGAAGCTCTCGCAGTACGAAGACGGCTTCGTGCAGGACCAGATCGGCAGCGGGCAGGATTCGATCATGCACTACCTGCCGGCCGACTACAAGATCACCACCTTCGCGCTGCCGCTGGGGCTGTGGCCCAAGAACCGGCCGCTGGCGTGGCACGGCACCTACCGCAACGGCAAGACGTACGACTACCAGGTGGTGCTCGAGGTGTCGGGCGGGCCGAACGTGTCGCCCTTCGACCGCGCGTGGGATCCCCACTCGGTGGACCGCTTCATCGCCGCGCCGGGCGCCATCGAGCGGCAGCTGGCGCACTGGGACCAGGACCCGGCCGAGCGCTACGTGAGCGACGGCGACCCCAACACGGTCAGCTACCCGGCGCGCGAGGCGTCCAAGCTCGACCGCTCCAGGCTGGGCAACCGGCAGGCGAAGGAAGTGGCCGACACTCCGGCCGCCGGCCATCCCGCCGCGGGCGCCGCTCCAGCCGCGACTCCGCCGTCGGGCCACTGACCCAGAGTCCGGCCGTGTAGACCGGCTCGGCTGATTGGTCACACGGAGCAGCGGAGGGCAACGGAGGAACGGAGAACTTCATCGCGCTTCTCCGTTTCTCCGTTCTTCTCCGCTGCTCCGTGTGATCGCAGTTCTGAGGGCTCGGCCGCGCAGGCGAATCACGGACACACGAAGGCCCCCGGCGAATCGATTCACCGGAGGCCTTCGGCGCGTCCTGGGATCAGGTGTCGCTCAGCCGAGGCGCTTGGGCTCGTTGGCCGGCGTCTCGGGGAGGGGCGGCGCGGGGGGGGCGCTGGACTGCAGGTAGTTCTGCTGCTGGTTGGCCTGGACCGACTGCTCGTCCATCCCGTTCAGCGAACGCTTGAAGTCGCGGATCCCCTTCCCCATCCCGCTGGCCAGCTCGGGAAGCCGCTTGGCGCCGAACAGGAGGAGCAGGACCGCGAAGATCAGGATCATCTCGAAGGGACCAAGACCAAGACCCATCGGAAGCCTCCCTGTGTCTGGAGAGTACCGCGGGTCTGGACCCCGCGAGCATGGTGAACGTCGGTTGTCTGCGCTGCAGTCGGGAAAGATACTCGATTGCGCCGCGCTTTACAATGGTGCCGCGTTCGTTCCGCGGCGGCCCCAACTTGCGCGCAACCAATATGTTAGCCCCGCCGCCCCCACGCGGTAAGGCAGTCGCCGGAATCTTCCGGGCACCGCACCCGACCGAGTGCAGGGGTTTGGACTACCCCATCCCCGGCACATCGCCCCGGCCTGTCACGAGGTACGTATCCCAACACGGGAGGTGGACGTAACCCTATGCAGCCAAAAAGCATACGCTCGAACCCCCGACTCCGGTGAACGCGCCGGGAACCGACGTCGTTAAAAAACATTCATCGCGGATTACGTTGCAGCAGGTCTTCTGCCCGCTTCGCACCGATCCCGTCGACGAGTGGCTGCAGGTGGCGCTCGCGCTGAGTATCGAAATTTTTTGGCGAGACTCCCCCCGACCCTGCGGCCACTCACGGAAGGCCAGCTGTCTCAACGGATCGATCAGGGGATCACGAGGCGAGTCCGGCCGTCGTGCACGTCCTGCGCATCGATGGCCGGATGGCGATCATTCGCCGTATCCACGCAGGCTGCAGAGACGCGCTGAGGACAGGGAAGGCTCGATCCCCATGATGAAGCAGTTGACGAAGCCTTCAGGCACTGGATTTCCGGATCGGATCCGGTATGATCGACCGGCTCGGCTGACAACCGGGCGACGCTGGGCTAGTTTGATGTCACCCGAGAACCATCGCCCAAGCACGCACCGCCGCACCGTGATGCCGCAGTCTCGCCGCAACTTCCTGCGCAACCTGGGCCTTTCCGCCGCCGCGCTGATGCTGCCCGACCGTCTGGACGCCGCCGCGCTGGCCACCGCCAGCCCCACCACCGCCGACCGCGAGCGGCTGGCCGCGTGGCTGCGCACCCTCCGCCGCGAGGGTCTGCCGCGGCGCGGCGGGCTGGGGCGGGCGGTGGCGCGCGTGGGCGAGCTGGCGCTGGACACACCGTACCGCGCCCACACGCTGGAGGAGTACCTGGTGGCCGGCGGCGCCCCCCAGGCCGAACCGGCCACCTGCTACCTGACCGTGTTCGACTGCGTGACGCTGGTCGAGAGCGCCCAGGCCGTCGCCCGCACGGCCTCGAAGCCGGACGGCGGATGGAACGATTTCGAGCACGAGATCGAGCGGATGCGCTACCGCGGCGGGGTGCGCGCGGGGTACACCAGCCGGCTGCACTACTTCAGCGAGTGGATCGCCGACAACGCGCGCCGCGGCCTGGTGCGCGACCTGGGTCCCGAGCTGGGCGCGGGCGAGGACACGCGGCCGCTGCGCTTCATGTCCACCCACCGCAGCGCCTACCCCGCGCTGAGGGACGACGCGACCTACGAGGCGATCGTGGGGATGGAGAAGCGGCTCGACTCGCAGCCGCGCCATCTCGTTTCGACGGACCGGATTCCGTCGGTGATGGGCCGCATCCACACCGGCGACGTGCTCGCCTTCGCCACCTCGGTCGAGGGGCTGGACGCATCGCACACGGGGCTGGCGTACCGCGACCGCGCCGGCGTGCTGCGCGTGCTGCACGCCCCCCTCTCCGGCGGCGAGGTCACCATCAGCCGCGGCGACCTGCACGACTACGTGGCCGGCATCCGCCGCTCCACGGGGGTCCTGGTGGCGCGGCCGCTGTAGGCCGCACGATCGACCGGCGGAAGGCTGCGAGGCGCGGACGCTACCGCGCCTCGTTCTTTTTGTGCGCCGGGGGGAGATCCGGAGGGTCAGCCGTCCACCTTCGAGACTCCCGGGGCGGCGCCGGCGGACACGCGGCCGGAAACACGTGGTCCTTGCGTTCGCCCCCCCGAAGGGATATCAGAAAGTCCTTCCTCTCAACCCTTGAGTCGGGAACCCACACCCGTCCGGTCTGTCCACCCGCCGCCGCTCCCGTCTGAACGGGGCGGCCGGCGCGCACCACGTACCCTGCGATTTCAGGAGAACGCAGATGCCCCCATCCAGGTTGCGACGGATGGCCGCCGCGCTGCTGCTGATGCTGGGCGCCCTGGCCCGGCCCGCCGCGGCGCAGGACGCCTACACGCTGAGCGGCACCGTGGTCGATGCCGCCACCCAGCGCCCGCTGAGCGACGTGAGCGTGACGCTGCGCGGCACGCAGGCGCGCACCGTCACCAACGCGCAGGGCCAGTACACCCTGCCCGCGCGCGTGTCGCCCGGCGCGTACACACTGGCGTTCGCGCAGCTGGGGCGCGGCGCGGCCACCCGCGCGGTGGTCCTGGGCGCCGAGCGCACCGTGCAGGTGCCCGCCGTCACCCTGTCCGAGACGGCGCTGCAGCTGGAGGGGATCGTGGCCACTGGCCAGGGCGCCCCGGTGGAGCGGCGCCAGGTGGGGAACACGGTCGCGACGGTGAGCGGCGAGCAGGTGAACCGCGCGCCCGGGGCCGTGGCCGTGGACCAGGCGCTGCAGGGGAAGATCACCGGCGCGGTGATCAGCCAGAACACGGGCCAGCCGGGCGGCGGGATCAGCATCCGCCTGCGCGGCACCAACTCGATCCTGGGCAACGCCGAGCCGCTGATCGTGATCGACGGCGTGCTGGTGAACAACACCAGCGACGCGCTGGTGGGGCTGGGCGCCAACGCCACCCGCGGCAACGCGGCGCTCAGCAACCGGCTGAGCGACGTGCCGCCGGGCGACATCGAGCGCGTGGAGGTGCTGAAGGGCGCCGCCGCCGCCGCGCTCTACGGCTCGCGCGCCAACGCGGGCGTGATCCAGATCTTCACCCGCCGCGGCCGCGCCGGGCGCCCGGCGGTGTCGTTCCGCACCGACCTGAGCGCCGCCAGCACCAACGAGCGGCTGCCGATCAACATGGTGGCCATCGCCAACCGCGCCGACAGCGCGGCCAGCGGAGGCGCCATCAAGGTGGGCTCGGCCATTCCGCGCTTCGACTACCAGGACCAGCTCTTCCGCACCGGCCTGGGCACCAGCAACGAGCTTTCCGTCTCGGGCGGCAGCGACAGCGGCACGCAGTACTACCTGTCGGGGAACTGGAACCGCAGCGACGGGATCCTGCGCGGCACCGACTACAACCGGGCCGGCGTGCGCGCGCGGGTGAACCAGCGTCTGTCCAGCCTGTTCGAGGTGGGCGCCACGCTCAGCTACCTGCGCACCAAGACCGACTTCGTCCCCGAAGGCGAGCAGACGCAGGGCGTGCTCACCTCGGTGCTGTTCACGCCCCCGTACTTCGACCCCACCTTCAACCACGAGACGGGGCGCTATCCGTACAGCCCGGTGATCGGCACCAACCCGCTGGACGTGATCAACAACTGGGTGGCCGACAGCGAGGTGAACCGCTTCCTGGGGAGCGCGCAGGCCACCTTCACCCCGGTCCACGACCTGACCTTCACCTACCTGTTCGGGCTGGACCAGGGGCAGGAGCAGGACGTGTACTACCAGCCCCCGTTCAGCACCAGTTCGGCCTTCACCGGGCTGATCCAGAACCCGGTGCGCGACGTCCGCAAGTTCAACAGCGACCTGACGGGGAACTGGGAGCACGGCTTCAACCCCGACCTGCGCCTGACCTCCACCGCCGGGGTGCGCTACACCAACGACCGCGTGAACGTGGTGCGCGCCGCCGCCAGCGACCTGCCGCCCGGCGGGAGCGAGGTGGTGGTGGGCGCGGTGCAGACGGCCAGCCAGAGCATCACCGAGCTGGCCACGATGGGCGGCTTCCTGCAGGAGCGGCTGAGCCTGCGCGACCGGCTGTTCCTGACCGCGGGGGTGAACGTGGAGGGCTCGTCGGCCTTCGGTTCGGACGAGCGCTGGCAGCTCTTCCGCCGGCTCGCCGCCAGCTACTCGCTGAGCGACGAGCCGTTCTTCCGCGACTCGGGGGCGGGGCGCGTGTTCAGCACGCTGCGCCTGCGCACCGCCTGGGGCGAAACGGGTGGCCAGCCCCCCACGGAGTACGCCTCGCAGAACACCTACGTGAACGTGTCGTTCGCCGGGCGCCCCGGGCTGCGGCCCAACCTGGTGGCCCCCAACCCGGAGCTGAAGCCCGAGCGCCAGCGCGAGTGGGAGGGCGGCTTCGACCTGGGGATCCTGCACGACCGCGTGTCGGCCGAGTTCACCTACTACGACAAGGTGACCAGCGACCTGGTGCTTTCCGTGCCGCTGGCGCTCACCACGGGGTTCAGCTCGCAGTTCCAGAACATCGGCCGGCTCAGCAACCGGGGGGTGGAGGTCACGCTGAGCAGCGTGAACGCGCAGGGGAACCGCTTCGGATGGACCTCGCGGCTGGGCGTGGCCGCGAACCGCAACCGGATCGAGAAGCTGAACCTGTCCACCGACACGCTGGTGTTCGACTACCTGAACGCGGTGATCGAGGGGCAGCCGATCGGCGTCTTCTTCGGCGCCTACTACCCGCGTGACGCCAACGGGAACATCATCCTGACCGGCCCGCGCAACTCCGGCGGGTTCCCCGCCAACGTGCCGGCCGACCAGCGCATCCCCACCCGCGCCCGCGGCTTCAACCCCGCGCGCAACGACTCGTCCATCGTGCTGCGCAAGGTGCTGGGCGACCCCAACCCCGACTTCACGGCCTCGCTGCAGAACACCTTCACCTTCTTCAGCAACGTGGAGCTGTCGGTGCTGCTCGACGGCCGCTTCGGCAACGACGTGGCCAACTTCACCCGCCGCAGCGGCGACTTCTTCGGCAGCAGCGCGAACGCGGGGATCGAGTCGCGCGGCGACACGGCCGCGGGAACCTTCACCCGCAACACCGACCGCAACCTCCTCTACGAGGAGTTCATCGAGGACGGGTCGTTCGTGAAGCTGCGCGAGGTGGCGCTGCAGTTCCGCTTCGAGCGGCCGTGGGTGCGGCGCTACACGGGGGCGCGCTCGGCCACGCTGCGCCTGGCCGGCCGCAACCTGCACACCTGGACCGATTACTCGGGGCTGGACCCCGAGATCAACCTGTTCGCGGCGAGCACGGTGAGCCGCGGGGTGGACTTCGCCACCACGCCGATCCCGCGCACCTTCTCCGTGGGCCTGGGCTTCGACTTCTAAGCGAGGATCGTGACGATGATGAAGAAGCCGACCGACCGGCGCCCGCGCGCCGCCGCCAGGGCGCGCATGGCCGCCGCCCTGCTGGGCGGCGCGCTGGCGGGCGCCTGCTCGCTGGACAAGACCAACCCCAACGCCCCCAGCGAGGGGCAGGTGATCAGCAACAGCGAGGGGATCATCACGCTGGCGGTGGGGCTGCAGTCGCAGTACGCCGACAACGTGAACATCTTCCTGCGCGCGCCCGAGCTGGTGACGGACGAGTGGGGCACCCGTCCCGTGGCGCTGGCGGCCGACCAGTCGCTGGTGAACGGAAACCCCGACCCCAGCTTCGGCGTGGTGAGCGACCCGTTCGCCGCCGCGTACCGCATCGCCCGCACGGCCGACATCCTGGTGGCGAACGCCGGAAGCGCCGAGGTGGGGCTGGGCACCGGGCTGCGCACGGGGATCACGGCGCTGGCCAGGACCTTCAAGGCCATGGCGCTGGGGAACCTGACGCTGCAGTACGCGCAGCTCCCCGCCGGGGCGGGCCCCGGGGCGCTGCCGCTGCCGCGCGCGCAGGTGCAGGACTCGGTGCTGGCGCTGCTCGAGAGCGCGCGCACCGACCTGCTCAGCGTGCCCGACTCGGCGCTCAACGGGTTCCGCAGCCGCGTGCTGGGAACCGGGATCGACCTGCGCAACACCATCGACGCCATGCTGGCGCGGTACTACCTGTTCCGCGGCCGGTACAGCGAGGCGCTGGCCGCGGCCCAGCGGGTGAGCCCCAACGTCCTTTCGCAGCTCACGTATCCCAACCCGGGGCTCAACCCGATCTACAACTACTCGGCGGTCAGCCGCTACACCGGCGCGCGGAAGAGTTTTTTCACCGAGGCGCAGCCGGGCGACCAGCGGACGGCGTACTGGGCGCTCCGCACCGCGGGCCAGCCCGGCCTTCCCGACTCGGTGTTCGACTTCCGCAAGTACGGCGCGCGCAACGACCCGTACCCGCTCTACCTCCCCGACGAGATGACGCTGATCCAGGCCGAGGTGTACGCGCGGCAGGGGAACCTGGCGCAGGCGCGCACGCTGCTGAACGCCGTGCACACCGACAACGTGGCCCAGGTGGACGAACCGGTGGCCGGGCTCCCCGCGCTCACCGACGCGCAGCTGGCCACCGAGGCCGACATCCTGGCGCAGCTGCTGTACGAGCGGCGCTACGAGCTGTTCGGCCAGGGGCTGCGCTGGGAAGACCTGCGCCGCCTGCGTCCCTACACGGCCAAGCGCCCCTCGATCGAGTTCCTGCCGTACCCGCAGAGCGAGTGCGACGTAAACCCCGCCAACCCGTGCGGCTGACGGCCTGAGGGACCGGCGAAGAGGAACGGCGAGGGCGCGTCACCACTGGTGGCGCGCCCTTGGCGTTCCTGACATCGTCCACGCCGGCGCCTCCGAGCGTGGCCGGAGGTTCCGAATGAGTTGAGTATCGAAATTTTTAAAATGGACATCTCTGCTCCGAACGCCGCTGGGCCCAGGCTCGCTCCACCCGATCGAAGCGGTTCGCGGTGCCCTCGTCCGCGCCGAAGCCATGAACGACGTGCGGACATACGTGCGGCGCGCGGGATCGGGCTCTCACGGCGGCTGCCGACGGCGAACTGCTTCGATCAGGGGTCTAGCACGCCGATGGCGTCGTGCCCCCCCTTCTCGGCCGATGCGCGAAACGGAATCACCTGCTGGAGCGCTGGTGAAGCGCATGCATGTCTCTGCAAAAAATTTCGATACTCAGCGCGAGCGCAGCCTGCAGCCACGAGCCGTCCGCACCGGCGCGAGGGAGAGCACACCGCCCAGATGCGGCGTCAGGAGCGGACGGATGATTGACGCACCGGCCGTTCATTCGTACGCTACCGGACGCAGATTCCGCTCCCCGCCACGCACCCGCGCCGGATGGAAAGCTCGCTCGCGAAGTTCGCGCTCCTCTGCTTCACCTCGCTCCTCTCCATCATCAACCCGCTGAGCGCGGCGCCGATGTACCTGGCGCTCACCGACGGCTACACGCCCGGGCAGCGGCGCAAGACGCTGCGCGCCGGCGTGGTGACGGCGTTCGTGGTGCTGGCGGTGTTCGCGCTGGTGGGCGGCGCCATCTTCCAGACCTTCGGCATCACCATCGACGCGTTCCGCATCGCCGGCGGCTTCATCTTCTTCGGCATCGGGATGGACATGCTCCAGGCCAGGCGCAACCGCGGCAAGGCCACCGAAGAGGAGGAGCAGGAGGGCCGCGTGCGCGAGAACGTGGGCGTCACCCCGCTCGGCATCCCCATGATCACAGGCCCAGGAGCGATCACGACCGTCATGGTTTTGATGACCGAGGCGAGGACGCCCACGCGCGTGGGGATGGTGTTCGGCGCGGTGCTGCTGGTGCTGGCGATCTCCTGGATGGTGCTCACCGCGGCGCCGCGCCTGGTGCGCTTCTTCGGCCAGACCGGCCTGAACGTGATGACGCGCCTGATGGGCCTGCTGGTGACCGTGATCGCCGTCCAGTTCATCGTCGACGGCGCCACCCCCATCCTGGTGGAGATCATCAAGACCGCGAACGGGCGGTGATCCCCAGGTGTCTTGAAGCGAATAGCAACATTGCTATAGATTGAACTCGCATGCAAAATCGCAAGCCGATCCACTTTCTTGGCTCTACCAGGAAGGATCTCCGCGAGATGCCGGATGACGTTCAGTATGCGTTCGGCTCCGGCCTTCTGGATGCGCAGTACGGAGACGTGCCGTACGGCACCCGCCGTTTCGGTGAGGGGCTGCCGCGGGAAGTGATGAAGCTGGTCGAAGATGACGATGGAGATACGTATCGGGCGGCCTACACCGTTGCTTTTCCCCGCGCGGTATACGTGCTTCACATCTTCAAGAAGAAGTCCAAATCGGGAATTGCCACGCCTGAGCACGACAAGGAAGTGATCCGGGTGCGTCTGAAGTCGGCGGAAGAACACTACAGCCTGCACTACCAGCGAGGTGGCGAATGAGTATCGATACAACGGTGCACGACAGCAGCGGGAACATCTTCGAAGACATGGGGATGCCCAACGCTGAAGAAGTCCTCGCGAAGGCCGAACTGGCGCGTGTGATTCGGAAGGTGCTCAAGGAGCGAAAGCTATCCCAGATACAAGCGGCTGAGATCCTTGGCCTCAAGCAGCCGGACGTATCCGATCTTGTGCGAGGAAAACTGGCGAGGTTCAGCATGGAACGGCTGGAGCGTTGTCTGACTGCGCTTGGCATGGACGTCCGGATTCAGGTTGGTCCAAAGCCAGTCGACAAGACTCGAGCAACGGTGAGTGTGGAACTCGTTCCGTCGTTCTGATGAGCCTCACATGGGGTGCGGGCGGGGCCGATTGGCCGCGCCCGCTCTTGTTATCGGCAAACTCAAATCCCGTCAATTCGACACGCCCGCCTCCACCAGCACCAGCACCACGTCGCACACGTTGGTTCCCGTCGGGCCGGTGACGAGGAGGTCGCCGGTGGCGCGCAGGAAGGGGTGGCTGTCGTTGCGGGCCAGGTGGTCGCGGGCATCCAGCCCGGCGGCCGCGCCGCGCGCCACCGTGCCGCCGTCCACCAACCCGCCCGCGGCGTCCGTGGGCCCGTCCGTCCCGTCCGTGCCCAGCGACGCGGCGACGATGCCGGGGCAGCCCTCCAGCTCCCGCGCCAGCGCCAGCGCCAGCTCCTGGTTGCGGCCGCCGGCGCCGCGGCCGCGCACGGTCACCGTGGTCTCGCCGCCCAGCAGCAGGGCCAGCGGCGCGGCGCCGGAATGCATCGCCTGCTGCCGCTCCAGCGCCGCGCGTGCGATCTCTCGCGCCACCTCGCGCGCCTCGCCCTCCAGGTCGTCGGCCAGGATCTCGGCGCGGTAGCCCAGGCCCCCCGCTTCGGCCGCCGCGCCACGCAGCGCGTCGGCGTTCGCGGCGACCACGTGGGCGCTGACGGTGTCGAACTCGGCGCCGCCGGGCTTGGGAGTCTCGGGCCGCTCGCCCGCGGCGCCGGCCTGCAGGTGGCGCAGCACGGCGGCGGGCGCGGCGATCTCGTAGGCGGTCAGCACGCCCAGCGCGTCTTCGAACGTCGATGGATCGGGAACCGTGGGCCCGCCGGCGATCACGTCCAGCGGCGAGCCGACCACGTCCGAGACCACCAGCGTCACCACGCGCGCCGGGTAGGCCGCCCGCGCCAGCCATCCGCCGCCGATGCGCGACAGGTGCTTGCGGACGGCGTTCATCTCGCGGATGGTGGCGCCCGCGCGCAGCAGCGCGTCCGTGAGCGTCCGCAGCTCCGACAGCGACACGCCCGCCGCCGGCGCCGGCCACAGCGCCGACCCGCCGCCCGAGAGCAGGCACAGCACCAGGTCGCGCGGCCCCGCCGCCCGCGCGCACGCCAGCGCGTCGGCCGCGGCCGCCAGGCCGCGCGTGTCCGGAACGGGGTGCGCCGCCTCCCACACGTCGATCCCCGGCACCCGGCCGCCGTAGCCGTCGCGCGTCACGATCGTCCCCCCGGCGATGCGCTCGCCCAGCACCTCGCGCGCGCCCAGCGCCATCCCCACCGCAGCCTTCCCCGCCCCGATCACCCAGACGCGGTCGATGTCCTCCAGCGCAACTCGTTCGACGCCGCCCACGGCCAGCGCATCGCCCTCCAGCCGCAGCGCGTGCCGCACCGCTCTGCGCGGATCCGCGGCGGCGACGGCGGCGTCCAGGATGCGGCGGGCGTGGTCGCGCAGGCTCACGTCGGCACCGGGGTGAGCGGTGGCTGGCCGGTGAGGACGGCGTGCGCGTTGCGGGCGGCCAGCATCGCCATCCCCGTCCGCGTGTCGCGCGTGGCCGAGCCGACGTGGGGGAGGAGGACCACGTTGGGCAGCTGCAGCAGCGCGGGCTCGATCGCCGGCTCGCGCTCGTACACGTCCAGTCCGGCGCCGGCCAGCGGGCCATCGCGCAGCACCTCGGCGAGCGCGGCCTCGTCCAGCAGCGGACCGCGCGCGGTGTTGACCAGGTAGCTCCCCGGCTTCATCCGCCGCAGCGCGTCCGCGTTGAAGGCGTGGCGGGTCTCGGGCGTGGCCGGCGCGTGCAGCGTCAGCACGTCGCTGGCCGCCAGCAGCTCGTCGAAGCCGACGCGGGAGACGGCGAGCGCCGCCTCGTCGTCCGCCGGGAGCGGGGTGCGCGAGTGGTAGACCACACGCATCCCGAAGCCGCCCGCGCGCCGCGCCACCGCCCGGCCGATCCGTCCCATCCCGTAGATCCCCAGCGTGGCACCCGTCAGGTCGCCGCCCAGGTAGTCCCAGAAGCCCCAGCCGTGGAACTCGCCCGCGCGCAGGCTGCGCTCCGCCTGGGGAAGGCGGCGCACGGTGGCCAGGATCAGCGCCCAGGTGAGGTCCGCCGTGGCCTCGGTGAGCACGTTGGGCGTGTTGGTGACCACGATCCCGCGCGCCGCGCACGCCTTCACGTCCACGTGCTCGTAGCCGACCACCGCGTTGGCGACCACGCGCAGCCGAGGCGCCCGGTCCAGCAGCGCCTGGTCGACGCGGTCGGTGAGCAGGCAGAGCAGCGCGTCCGCGTCGCCCAGCTCGCCGCGCCACCCGTCCGGGCCGGCGACCGTGGCCACCTGGGAGAGCAGCGCGACCGCCGCGTCCGGCAGCGGAAAGGTGGTGACCGCCTTCATCCCGCCTCCACGGGCTCGACCGGATCGATCATCACCCCTCCAGCCGCTTCTGCCAGAGCGAGGTGCCCGCGCCCTGCAGCCCCAGCTTCTGGTGCTCGGCGATGGACATCTCGGTGAACCCCAGCGCCTTCACCAGCGGGTGCAGCGGCAGGATGCGCCGCGGGAACGCCGTGCGCAGCTCGGTGACGCCCATCTCGCCGAGCCACGCCTCCAGCGCGTCCAACGCTTCGCGCGCCAGACCCTGCTCCCGGTGCGCCCGGGTGATCACCAGCGTGCCGAGCAGCGCCATCCCCGCCTCGGGCCGGTGCAGCCACCACCCGATCGCCCCCACGTCCTCGCCCGTCTCCGCAAGGGACACGACGGCGATGGCGCGGCCGGGGTCCGTGGCCGAGCCGGCGATCTCGAGGGCGGCGGCGTTGGGGTCGGCGGGGCGGCCGGTGGCCAGGAACCAGTCCGGCGCGGCGGCGAAGACGGCCTGGAGCCGCGCCTCGTCACCGGGACGGAGCGATTCGACGCGCAGGCGGGGCGACTGGATGGCGACGGTCTGGGGTTCGGGCTCGTTCACGGGCGGCGCGTTGCGGGCGATGGGCCAGGACTGGACGGCCCGGCAAGTTGCCCCGCGGCGGGAGCACGCGTCAAGTTGATGGCGCTACCCCCATCCACCCGAACGCAGAGGTCCGTGAGCATCCAATCCGAGTCGCGCCACTTCCTCAAGGCCGGCGACCTGGTGGAGCACGTGGCGGGCAGGGCCGGCGCCGTGCTCGAATCGTACGCCCTGTTCGCCGTGGTGCGCTGGGACGACGGCGCCCAGGAGGAGATCGACCAGCTCGACCCCACGGTCAGCGTCACCGAACGGGCGACGAAGGAGTAGCCAGGACGCCGGAACAAGTGTAACTTGTCTCAGTACGACACCCCCACACCCAACTGCAACATCCCGTTTCGGCCCCGCCGGCGCGTTTTCGAGCGCAGGGCGACCGGGTCGCGGGCGGGTGTGCGGTGTGCGACCCACCCAGGCAGCAGAGGGACCCAGATGTACCAGGCGTTCGAACAGGCCGACCCCGGCGCCCGAACGGTGCTGATCGTGGAAGACCAGATCGAGATGCGGGCGATCAACGCCATGTACCTGCATCACCACGGCTTCCGCGTGGTGGCGGCCGACAACGGGGTGGACGGGCTGCAGGCGGCCCGCGAGACCCTCCCCGACCTGATCCTGATGGACATCTCCATCCCCGGCATCGACGGCATCCGCGCCACCGAGGCGCTCAAGCGCGACCCCGAGACGGAGGGCATCCCGGTGGTGATCATCACCGCGCACCCGTACGGCTCGGTGGGCAAGCGCGCAGTGGACGCCGGCTGCGACGGCTATCTCACCAAGCCCTGCGACCCCCGGCGGGTGTTGCAGGAGGTCCGCAAGCGGATCGGCGAGCCGGCGAACTGACCGGCTCCCCGGGTTTTCCCCGCAAACAGCTGCAAAGAGCGGAGTCGGGCGCCAAACCGGGCGGATGAATCCGCGGCAACCACGGCCCGAAGTCCGCCTTCGCGGACTCGCACGCCGGTGTTGGCGCGCTTCTTCGAGAGTGCTTCCCTTGCCCGAAACCCGTGGCTTCCGGGGGTGACGCAACGGTCCTCACCGGGCTACGGCCACGGGCCCGCGGCGCGATCCGCGGGCCCGTGGCCGTTCGTCTCGCCGGTCACCCCGTGTCAGCGGATGGTTTTTTCCGGGGCCGCGTCGCCCGCGCGCAGCGACGGGTAGGTATAGCCCATGGTGTTGATGCGGCGGATCACGCCGTTCTCGTATTCGAACACCGTCCAGGTAATCCCCGGCGCGTTGGGGACCGCGTAGGTGGCGATGATCCGCCCGCGCAGGTACACCGTCACCGTGGCGCCAGACGCACCCAGCGCGGAACTGCTCGTGGAGTTCCCGTTGGTGTAGTCGTGCACGCTGTAGCGGTACACCCCCGACCCCTGCCGCGTGACGGTGATCGTCTCGGGTCCGAACGAGGTGACGTCGTCCACGTCGAGCGCAGCGAACGGATCCTGGTCCAGCGCCCCCTTCGCCGCCCAGTACACGTGGAAGCGGCCGCCCCCCGTGCTCGGCCCCGTCAGGTGCGAATCCAGGTCGGCCGGGGTCGCGCCCCAGGTGAGCTTGATGCGCAGGTCCAGGTCGTCGGGCGAAAGGAGCACGTCCTGCCCCGCCAGCACCCGCGAGCCGATCACGATCCCGGTGCGTGTCTCGCTCACGAATCCGGCGGCCTCCACGGTGAGCGTGTAGGTGCCGGCGTGCACCCCGGTGATCTGGTAGCCACCCGTCGAGCCGGAACGCGTGGACGCCACCACCTCGCCCGTGGTCGCGTTGATCCCGCGGCGCAGCGTAACCAGCGCGTTGGGGATGGCGGCCAGGTTGCGCGCGTTCTTCACCTGCCCCGAGATCCCGCCGGGCACGCTGTCGGTCTTCACCAGCGGGATGTCGGCCAAGGTGAGCGTGTCCAGCCGCAGCGGCTCCACCGAATACAGCGTCACGCTCTCGTACCCGGGCGCGCTCACCGCCAGGTCCGCCGGGTGCGCCTCCATCCGGCTGGACACGAACTGCCCCGAGGCCTGCGTGGTGGCCACCACCGTCCCCGGCCCCACCACCTTCACCTGCGCGCCGGCGATGGCGGCGCGCGTCTCGCCGTCCACCACGCGCGCCGCCAGCCACCCGCCGCAGTCGTCGGCCAGGCGCCGGTAGTGCGACCCGAAGCGCGCAAGGATCCACTCGCGGGACTCCGCCGACCCCAGGTAGCTGCCGCGCAGGTCGTGCAGCTTGAGACCGGCGACGAACTCCGTGACCTCGGCCGCCACCGGCAGCCGCGTCCACCACGAAAAGTCGCCGTCCAGCGAACGCGCCAGCGAGGTGGACAGCACCGGCGCCTTCGGCCCGGGAATGTTGAGCACGAAGTCGCGCGCGCGGCCGTGCCCCGCCACCACGCCCTCGGCCGGCACGGCCTGCGGCGTGGGGAGGAACGCGGGCGAGGCGATGGAGATGAAGCTCATGCAGGTGGGCCCGCTCGCGCGCAGGGGAGTGACCGCCGCCAGCGCGTCGGTGGTCATCAGGTTCCCCTGCGAGTGCGCGGTGAGCACCACGTTGTAGCCGGCCGAGCGCCAGAGCGTGGCCAGCGACGCCAGCCGCGCCGCGTCACCGGGGACGGCGGTGGGCACGCCGTACAGCTGCCGGGCCAGCTGCGAGATCGTTTCGAACAGGTCGCTGCGCGTGGCGCACCCCAACTCGGCCTCGCGCTGGGTGGTGTTCATCCGCCACAGGCGCCACGCGTACGCCAGCCCGCGCTCGGCCACCCGCGTCACCGCCTTCCAGGCGCAGACGTCGCCCGCCAGCAGGAAGGGAGCGGTGTGGTTGTAGTTCAGCAGGTACACCGTGCGCGGCGACCCCGAGCCCGGCGCCGCGCCGTCGCCCACCGCCACCAGGCGGTGCCGCGCCTGGGCGGCCACTTCGGCCAGGGCCGCCACCCCGTCGCCGGCGCCCACGGGGCTGGTCCAGATCCCGTTGGTGAACACGTACGCGGTCTTCACCTGGTCGTCGCCGGCCTGCAGCCCGGCACGCGCCCCGGGCAGCGCCGCTTCGCCGAAGGCGAACACGTGCCCGGCAAGGGCCTGGTCCACCCGGCGCAGGGCGGCGCTGTCGGCCACCCAGTCGTACGCCAGGCGCTCGGCCGCGGCCACGTGCTTGCGCGCCGAGTCGGCGCTCACGCGCGAGCCCAGGTCGGCCACCGCGGCCAGGTATGCGCCGTACGCCGCCACCGGATCGGCCGCGGTCAGCACGGTGCGCGCCGCGGTGAGCACGGGGTCGCCCTGCGGCACGGCGGTGGCGGCCAGCGGCGCGCTGGCCAGCAGCACGTGGTCGGCGTTCATGGTCACGGTGCCGCTGGCGGCCACCACCACGCTGTCCAGCACCACGTCGGGCGTGCCGTAGCCCGGAAGCGGGGTGACCGTGTACGCCACCGCCGACCCTTCGTTGTACTGCCCCGCCGCGGGAGCCACCGTCACCCCCTGCCCCGCCACCACCGACAGGGTGTGCTGCACGGGTGGAGGAGGCGGCGGCGGCGGCTCGGTGATCGTCCTGGACTTCTTGTCGCTGCAGGCGCCGAGTGCCAGCAGCATCGCGATCGCGGTCCAGCGTGCCGGGGCGTGCATTCGCATGGAAACCTCCGGAAGGGAACAAGGGGCGGGGTGACGCGGATGCCCGCTGTCGCGGAGCACGGGCCTCCCGGCTGGCTCCGCTCCATACGGAACTATTTTTGGACGGACAGGAGATAATGGTTTCTCGCGCACTTGGCAATGTTTGTCGCAAACGAATCTGATCAAAGCCCCGGTTTGCTTCTCTCCGGGGGGTCCTGGCGTGGACGATGATAGGATGATGTGATCTCCCGGCGGGCTCATGACGTGGGCGTGACGTGACCGGGGCCGGTGGATCGCTCCACCGGCCCCGGTTCGTCCCTGATCGAGCCCCGGCCCGTCCTCCTACCGCTCCTCCGCCGGCACCACGTTCACGCGCTCCGTCTTCCCTCGACCGAACACCTCGGGGGTGTACATCTCCTCGGCGTGCGGCGGGGGGACGATGAAGCGGCCGGGCGTGGTGGCGCGGGCCACGTACTGGTAGGTGTACGTCCCCGCGGGCAACAGGCTGGTGAAGGCCTCGGCGCGCTGGTCGCGCAGGTTCTGGTGCTGGTACCAGTACGCGCGCCACCACCATCCCCACTCCGCCGTCCGGCCCGCCGTGGAGGGCGGCGTTTCCTGCGAGCCCTGCAGTTCGGGGTTCACCGGCTCGAAGCCGGCGGGGAGCGGGTCCACCAGCGCCACGTGCAGCCGCCGCGAGGGCGCCGTCATGGTCACCGTCACCCGCACCCGCGCCCCCGCCTTCACCCGCCACTGCCCGTCGGCCCCCAGCGCCACGTCGCCCGGCTCGTCCACCGCCTCGTAGGTCCGCGAGACGACGAAGCCCGCCTCCAGCGGGAGCAGGTCCAGGTCGCGCGGGGCGTAGCGCAGCCCGGCGCGATAGTAGAGGCGCCCCGGCCCCTCCTTGCCGATGGTGATGTCCTGCGGCCGCTGCTCCTGCAGCACCCGCATCGGCGCCGACAGCTGCCAGCGGTCCGCCTGGCGTCCGCTGAAGGCGTGGCTCCCCGCGTAGCGCTCGCCCAGCCACAGCCGCGCCACGAACTCGGGCGTCTGCCCCTCGAACGCGTGGAAGTAGCGGTCCAGCGCGATCAGCACCCACGCGTTCTCCTGCGTGTTGTCCCACCGCCCCTGCACCCGGTGGCCCAGCAGGCCGCGCACGACCTTGGGGATCAGCGGGTTGTCGGGCTGCGCGGCGATCAGCGCCTCCAGCACCACGCCGTCCGTCCTCCGGCTGCTGTGCAGCAGCAGGTACTCGCCCTCGGTGTAGCGCGTGGCGAAGGTGGCGGTGGACGGCGTCTCGGTCGCGCGGTTGTTGATGATCCGCAGCAGCACCGCGCGCACGTCCGCCGTGGCCGCCCCGGTCCCCGCGGCCGAGAGCAGCCACCCGGCTTCTTCCACCGTGATCTGATCCTCCGGCGTGCTCCGCATGAACGCCCGCACCTCGCCCGCGACGTTCGCGTCGCCCATCCGCGCGCGGACGTACAGCGCGTACGCGTGCAGCGCCCGCTTCACGTCGGGCGGGTAGTCGCCCGGGAGGTTGCCGGGGACGCGGCGCAGGTACGCCGCCGCCAGGGTGATCGCCCGGTCGGGCACCGTGTACCCCTTCTCGCGCGCCCGCTGCAGCGCGTGCGCCGCGTGGATGCTCACGTAGGGGAACGAGGGCTGCCCGCGCCGCCAGAAGCCGAACCCGCCGTCCTCGTTCTGCATCGCCACCAGCGCGCGGATGTCGCGGTCCACCGAGGTCCGCAGCGAGTCGGGGGGCGGCAGTTCATCCGCCTTGAAGGCGTACAGCACGTCGCGCAACGCCGTCACCCCCAGCATCCGCGACGAGATCTGCTCGGCGCACTCATATGGGTAGCGCACCAGGTAGAGGAGCGCGTCGGTCAGCTCGTGCAGCGCCGTGCTGCTCGCCGACACCTCCAGCCCGCCGAACGACGGGATCGCGTCCGCCGGCACCGCCAGCGGCAGGGTCACCGCGCTGTCGCCGGTGAAGGTGCCGTAGGTGGCGAACGCTTCCGTGGTCGCGGGGGTGTAGACCGGGAGCGTGATCTCGGCGGCGTCGGCCAGTTCGCCCACGGCGGTGGCCACCTGCAGCCGCGCCGTCCCCGCCCGCGCGGCCTCGGCGGCCAGGCGCACCTCCACGCGGTCGTGCGCGGGCACCGTCACCCGCCACCCGGTCTCGGTCACGTTCACCCCGGCCCCACGCGCGGCCACGTCCACCTCCAGCGGCGCGCCCGTCTGGTTCTGCACCACGACGGGGAGCTCGAAGCGGTCGCCCCAGTTGAGGAAGCGCGGCGCGGACGGGCGGATCATCAGGGGCTGGCGCGCGGTGATGGCGCTTTCGCCCAGCCCGTAGCGGGTGCCGCCCTCCACCGCCACCGCCGTCACGCGGTAGCGCGTCAGGTTGCTGGGGAGCTTGAAGGGGACCCGGGCGCGCCCGTTCGCATCGGTCCGCACCACCGGCGCGAACAGCGCCAGCGGATCGAAGTTGCTGCGGATGGCGATCTGCGGCCCCGGCGCCCCGCCCCCCGGCACCGGGGGCGGGGGCGGCGGCGGGGCCATCACCGCCATCGGCGCCTCGGCGGCGACCGCGCGCTGCGCCACTATCCCCGCCATCCCGTTGGCGCTGAACTCCCGGGCCTCCAGCCGCCGGAGCGCCGTGGGCACCAGCGCGATCCGCAGCGGACGCGGCGCCTGGTCGCCGCTCACCGTCACGGCGACCCGCGCCGTGGCGTACCCCTGCATCGCCACCACCAGCGTGTGCGTGCCCGCCGCCACGCCGGCGATGCGGAAACGGCCGGCCTCGTCGGCCCCCAGGGTGTCGCGGCGGCCGTCCAGCACCAGCCGGGCGCCGCCCAGCCAGCCGCCGTTGCGCGCGTCCACCACCCGGCCCACGATCGTGTGCGGCTCGGGCGCGTAGTCGGGCGCGCTCACCCGCACGCGCTCGCGTAGGTTCAGGTCCTGCACCCCGGCCTCGCGGTTGCGGTAGAACGCCGCCAGCGGGTCCGGCACCCGGTAGCCGGTCAGCGCCAGCACCGCCTCGTCCACCACCACCAGCGCCACCTCGGCGTCGGCCACGGGGCGCCCGGCCGCGTCGCGGACTTCGACGCCGACCTCGGTCTGCGCGTCGGGCGCGCTCACGCTGTCGCGCGGGAGCGGCTTGACCGCCAGCGTCCGGGTCACCGGCGGAACGGAAAGCGTCGTCGTGCCCGTGGCGTACAGCACGCCGCGCGCGCCCTCGCCGTGCCGCCCGTCCGAGGCGCCCACCAGGTCCAGCTGCACGTTCAGGTTCGGCACGTCCGCCTCGGTGATCGGCACCGCGAGCGTGGTCGTCGCCCCGCGCAGCCGCACCTCTTCCACCCGCGCGATCCCGTTCACCCGCGTGGTGAGGAGCCCGACGGAGGGCTGGAACTGGGTGCGCACCAGCACGCGCGCCGTGTCGCCCACCGCGTACGTCTTGCGGTCGGGGATCAGCTCCACGCCGCGCTGGCCATCACCCTCCAGGTCGGGGCCGAAGGCGTAGCCCCCGCGCGGGTCCATCACCCAGAACACCACCACCGTCTGGTTCACCCGCCCCTGCGCGTCGCGCACCGTGGCGGTCGCCTCGTACCTCCCGGCGATGGGGACCGGGAAGACGCAGCGCACCGGCTGCGGCTCGCTCTGGCGCGTGCAGGCGGGGAGCTCCTCGGTGCGGTCCCGCCATTCGCCCCCCACCTGCCGCCACACGGTGCGCCGGGTGACGACCTCGATCGTGCGCCCCGCCACCGGCGCGCCGTCCACGTCCACGGCGATCAGGTTCAGGTCGATCGAGTCGCCCACGCTCAGCCACCCCCGCTCGCTGCGCACGCCCACGTAGACGGCGGCGGGGTGGACCAGCATCGCCGTGGAGGCGGACCACGTCTGGCGGTTGACGTCCGTCACCGTCGCTTCCGCGGCGACCGTGTACGGACGCGGGGGATCGGCGGAGTTGAAGGAGATGCGCAGCACGTTCTCGCCCGCGGCGTTGGTGGCGCCGTCCAGCGCCTGCGTGCGCGCGTTGCCGCGGGGGTGATAGACGGGGCGCCACCACCCCGGCGCGTCGCCGAAGCTCCACTCGTCCCACCCGGGCGGCGTGTACGATCCGTCCACCGCCGTCACGTTCCAGTGCACCGGCGCCGCCGCCAGCGGCCCGCCGGCGAAGTAGGCGGCGCGCACCGTCACCTCGGCGCTCCCGCCCAGGAAGTGCGGGCCGTCCGACGCCGTGGCGGTGACGGTGTATTCCGGCCGCCGGAACTCCTGCACCTGGTAGGCGAAGGAGAACCGGGTGCCATCCAGCACGTCCGGCCGGGCAAGGCTCACCTCGATCGCCGAACCGCCCAGGTTGGCGCCCGCGGGGACGGTGAACGCCGCGTCGAAGCCGCCCAGCGCGGTGAGCGGCGCCGTGCCTTCCGCGATCCGGTTGCGCCGCGCGTCGTACGCCGTCCAGCGGACACTGTCCTGCGAGCCCGGCGGCAGCAGCGCGGGCGCGGCGGCGGGCGTCTTGTCCAGCCGGCGCACCCACCCCTTGAAGCGCACCTGCTCGCCCGCCTTGTAGAGGTTGCGGTCGGTGAAGGCGTACCACAGCGCCGTCGGCATCCGGCTGAACCGGCGCCAGCTGACGTAGCCGTGCGGCAGCAGCGCCACGTCGGCCCCGCTGCGCACCACCAGCAGGTCGGCCTCCGCGGTGTCGGTGGCAAAGGCGAGCGTCGCCACGCCCCGGGCGTCCGTGGTTCCGCGGACGGGCCCGCCGCGCCCCACCAGCTCCAGCTGGGCGCCGGCGGCGGGGGCGCCGTCCACCAGGCTGGTGGCCCACGCCAGCAGGTCGTCGGAATCGCTGTAGGCGCTCACGCCGATGCGGGTGGCCTGCACCCAGGTGTACGACGCCTGCCCGCGCTCGTCGCCGCTCCCCCCGTCCAGCGCCTCCACGGCGACCACGGCGTGGCCCAGCCCGTTCGCCAGCGCCGGACTGACGTCCACGCGGATCTCCTGCGGCTCGCCGATCGGCGGCTCGATGGTGATCACCCGGTCCACCACGCTGCGCCCGGGAAGCCTCGCGGGTCCGCCGCCCTCGGGGCGGTCGATCTCACCGAACGCGTTCCAGTCCGCCGCCTCCACCCGCTGCACGCGCAGCCGCAGCCGGCGGTGTCCGATCGTCCCGAGCGAGATCGCCGGCTCGCCCAGCGGGTCCAGCACCACCATCTCGCCGGGCCCGGCCAGGTTGGCGTACGGCAGCCCCACGTCGAAGGTCTGCGGCGGCGCCGCGCCCAGCGTCTGCCCGAACTCGTCGCGCAGCGCGGGGTCGATGCGCACGGTGTAGCGCGTCTGGGGGCGCGTGTCGCCGTCGATGCGCAGCCCGTTGCCGCTCACCCACGCGCGGACCCCGGGGATCGCCGGCTGCACGGTCACCATCCGCTCGCTGAACGCCTTCTCGTCGAGCTGGTTGCTGAAGCTGATGTAGAAGCCCTCGCCCGGCCGGCACGAGCAGTACTTCTGGGTGATGCGCAGCGGCCCGTAGGTGCGGAACTCCCAGTACTGCTCCACCTCCGTCACCCGCGGCCCCTCGGCCGACGGGGTGCCGGGGCCCACGCTCACGCGGACCTGCGCGTCGCGCGGGAGCGGCGCCACCGTGCGGAACGCCACCGCGCGCCCGGGCGGATACGAGGCCAGGGTGCCGCGCAGGTTGTCGCCCTCCGCGTCGATCTCGGCCGCCGTCGCGAGACGCACGGGCAGCACCGCGCCCTTCGCCCGCACGCGGATGGAGCGCAGCACGGCCGCGGGGTCCACCCGCTGGTCGAAGACCACGGCCAGCACCGGCGTGAGCCGCGTGGGCGCCCCCTGCGGCCGCCCGCCGACCGCGTGCGCGGCCGGCGTGGAGAAGGTCCAGCGGATCGCCTCGCCCAGCGGCGCGCCGGCCAGGCCGCGCGTGCCGGCGGGGACCTCCACCGTATAGACCGTGGCCATCGGCAGCCGCCCGCGCGGCTCGAACTGGAGCGTGCGGGCGTCGATCCACCGCCACCGCCCCGGCGCGGAGGGCGCCATCCGCGCCGGCACCGCCTGCGCCCCCACGTCGGCGACGGAGCCCAGCGGCACCATCGGCTGGCTGAAGGTGATGGTCACCTCCGCCCCCTCGTCCACCTCGCCCTCGGGCGCGCGGCGCAGGATCGCCAGCGGAACGGCGGCGGCGGGCCCGGACGGCACCGGCCGGCCGGCCGCGGAGGTGTCGCGCGCCGGGAAGGTCTCGGCGATCACCCGTCCGGCGCGTGGCGGACGGAGCGTCTCGGCGGGGAAGAAGAACGAGTCCGCCGCCGTCTCCGGCACGCGCAGCGGGGCCAGGCGGCCGAGCAGCCGCTGCTGTTCGTCCACGGTCAGCAGCCGGCCGGTGGCGCGCGCCGGGCGGGCCTGCGCGCCGCTGCTCCCCACCACCTGGTCCAGCCGGAAGCGCAGCCCCGACGAATCGCCCGGGAACACGGTGGGACCGGCCACGGGTCGCGGGTAGAGCGGCGGGATCGGCACCAGCCGCTGCGCGGCGGCGGGGGCGGCGCAGGCGAGCGCGGCCGCGGCCAGCAGCGCCGCGGCTGGGGTGAACCGGTGGGGATTCGTCATCGGGTGCGGATCAGGGTCGGTCAGGGAAGCGCCGGGAGATCACCATCCTCCCGGCGCCGCGTGGCAGAGTTCGGCGGCCGGACTACAGCATGCACTTGTCGGCGAGCTTCACGGCCGTCCCGTAGTAGATGTTGTTCACGTCCGTCTGCAGCGAGCGCCGCTGCCCGATCGAGTACGACTGCGCGCGCGACTGGACCCTCGCGTTCACGATGGCGTCGCCGCCCTGTTCGTACGCCCGCTCGCGCAGCGCGGCGCGCGACAGGGCGCTCACCGCGGCCACCGGCTGCATCCCGCACTGCGGAAGGGTGCCCGCCCAGTAGATGGGGATGTGCGCCAGGTGCGCGGGGAGCGCCGTGTCTTCGCGGTCCACGCCGCTGCCGGCGATGGTGGCGCAGGCGGAGAGGGCGGCCAGCAGGGGGAGGGCGGACAGGCGGATCATGGCACCAACCTCGTTCCGGGGGTGTGACGAGGATGACCGGCGGAACCCGTTTTTCAGCCCAGGAAGCGGGCGCGGACCTCGGGAGGCGGAAGCATGCATGCATCGGTCCGCCCGAACCAGCGGTAGCGGTTGCGCGCCACCCAGTCATACACCACGTCGCGCAGGGGACCGGGGACGACGGCGAAGGCGCGCAGCACCGGCCACGGCCGGTCCATCTTCCCGGCGATCCGGAGCGCCGCGCGCGATTTCGTGAACGCCTTTCCCTCGTCGACCAGGACGACGGTGTTCATCGCCTCCGCCGGCAGGCCGTGGCGCGCCAGCAGCGCCCGGCCGAGCTCCGACTGCAGGGCGGCGAAGCGGAAGGTGCCGCGGCGGTCGTGCCGCAGGATCGTCTGCACCGAGCGGTTGCACAGGCCGCACTGCCCGTCGTACAGCACCAGCGGCCCGTCCACCTCGGGGATCACCGTCGCCGTCTCCACCGCGCGCCTCCGTCCATGGGTGCAGGGGTGAATGTACCCTGCGCGTCCCTCGCGGGAAATCTCCCCCTGCCGCAGCCTTGCATCACCCGACGCCGGGGTTGCGGTCCGCATCGCTCGTCTGGCCTGATCCGTCAAAACCGCAACGGCTGGTCTCTCACCATTTGCAGTTTCGAATCCATCCAGACACGACGAAGCCCGGCGGGCAGGCGCCGGCTTCCGCGTGCTTCAGCCGCGCCTCGATGAAAGAAACGGCGCGGCAGGGGCGATTCTGACACCCTCCAAGCGGCGGCCCCGCAAGCAGATGCGGAAATCGGCGCAGGGCGTTATCTTGGTTCCCATACTGAGCCGAGTTCAGCGCGCCGCCCCGCGGATCACCGACCCCCCGCCGGCGCGATTCCGGGATCCGCCCCGAAGCACCGCCTGGATATGCGAACGAGCGTTCGCGCCCGGCGGAACTTCCGGCCGGGCGGAACGTATCAGGCCGTCTCTCTCCAACCCTCAACACCGCAACACCGTCATGATGCAACGGACCCTTCCCGTCGTCCGCCCGTGGCTGCGCGGCGTGGCGCTGGCCGCGGCGCTCACCGCCCTCGCCGGACAGCTCCCCGCCCAGGTCAAGGAGCTGGGGATCGACACCATCGGCATGGACCGCAGCATTCGGCCGCAGGACGACTTCTACCAGTTCGTGAACGGGAACTGGAACAAGAACACCCAGATCCCCTCCGACCGCAGCGTCTACGGGTCGTTCACCTGGCTGGCCGACAGCAGCGAGGCGGTGACCCACCGCATCCTGGACGAGGCCGTGGCCGCACGCAACGCCGCCCCGGGCTCCGACACCCAGAAGCTGGGCGACCTGTACGCCAGCTACATGGACAGCGCCCGCATCGAGGCCGCCGGCTTCACCCCGATCCGCCCCGACCTGGCCCGCATCGCCGCGGTCACCGGCCGCCAGCAGTACCCGGCGCTCTTCGCCGCCGCCGCCCGCATGGGCGTGAGCTCGCCCTTCGGCGTGTTCGTGCGGCAGGACGGCAAGCAGAGCGACCGCTACGCCGTGTACGTGTCGCAGAGCGGGCTGGGGCTCCCCGACCGCGACTACTACCTGTCGCAGGACCCCAAGCTGCAGGCGCTGCGCACCGCCTACGTGGGCTACCTCACCCGCCTGTTCACCCTGGCCAGCCAGCCCGACCCGGCCGGCTCGGCGCAGCGGGTGCTGGCGCTCGAGACGCAGCTGGCCCAGAAGCAGTGGGACCGCGTGCGCAGCCGCAACCGCGACCTCACCTACAACAAGATGTCGGTGGCCGACCTGCAGAAGCTGACCCCCGGCTACGACTGGGCGTCGTACTTCCAGGCGGCGGGGATCGGCGGCACCCAGGAGGTGATCGTGGTGCAGCCCACCTACCTGCCGGGCGCCGACAGCGTGCTGGCCGCCGCGCCCGTGGCCGACGTGAAGGCCTACATGGCCGCGCGCCTGCTGGAAGACGCCGCGCCGTACCTGAGCAGCGCCTTCGTGAACGCCAACTTCGACTTCCGCGGCCACACGCTGCAGGGGCTGCCGATGCAGCGCCCGCGCTGGAAGCGCGGCGTGGGGCTGGTGGAGGGCGGCCTGGGGCAGATGCTGGGCAAGGCCTACGTGCAGCGCACCTTCCCGCCCGAGAGCAAGGCCGCCATGCAGCGGCTGGTGCAGAACCTCCTCACCGCCTTCGGCCAGGGGATCGACAGCCTGGCGTGGATGAGCCCCGAGACCAAGGCGCAGGCGCACGACAAGCTGAGCCACATCACGGTCAAGATCGGCTACCCCGACGTCTGGCAGGACTACTCGGCGCTGCGCATCACCCGCGGCAGCCTGTTCGACAACATGCGCGCGATCTCGGAGTACCAGTACAACCGGATGATCAACCGCCTGGGCAAGCCGGTGGACCGCACCGAGTGGGGGATGACCCCGCAGACGGTGAACGCGTACTACAACCCGTCGAACAACGAGATCGTGTTCCCGGCGGCGATCCTGCAGCCCCCGTTCTTCAACCCGCGCGCCGACGACGCGGTGAACTACGGCGGGATCGTGGCGGTGATCGGCCACGAGGTGAGCCACGCCTTCGACGACCAGGGGAGCAAGAGCGACGGCGCCGGCAACCTGCGCAACTGGTGGACCCCCGCCGACGCGGCCGCCTTCCAGCAGCGCACCTCGATGCTGGACGCGCAGTACAGCGCCTACACGCCGCTCGAGGGGCTGCACGTGAACGGCAAGCTCACCATGGGCGAGAACATCGGCGACCTGAGCGGCCTGGCGGTGGCGTACCGCGCGTACCGCGCCTCGCTGCACGGGCAGGAGCCGCCGGTGATCGCCGGCTTCACCGGCGACCAGCGCTTCTTCATGGGGTGGGCGCAGGTGTGGCGCACCCTGTACCGCGACGAGGCGCTGCGCAACCAGGTGATGACCAACCCGCACTCGCCCGGATACTTCCGCGCGAACGGGCCGCTGGTGAACAACGAGGCGTTCTTCCGCGCCTGGGGCGTGAAGGAGGGCGACAGGATGTACCGCCCCGCCGACCAGCGCGTGGTGATCTGGTAAGCGCTTCCGGTCGATGAACGGCGGCCCGGGTCCTCTCACGGACCCGGGCCGTCGCGCATCACCCCGGATCGCTGGGCTGCGGGTCACAGTAGAGTAGGGTCCAGGCTGCCCTGGACCCCCTCTTCAAACCGGACGTGCGGATTTCCCGCATCCGGCTTTCCCGGCTGGTTCACCGGTCGGCTATC
>Ga0207706_10000545_pt1 | contig 39978 bp, 50 predicted proteins | sample KBSC53metaG_FD_184318 | JGI IMG/M metagenome (GOLD analysis project Ga0207706, IMG submission 184318) | Corn rhizosphere microbial communities from Kellogg Biological Station, Michigan, USA - KBS C5-3 metaG (SPAdes) (version 2) | ecosystem: Host-associated > Plants > Roots > Rhizosphere > Soil ... | reverse complement strand
ACTCCCGGTCGCATGGCGCCTTGCCGAATGAGTCGGTTGATGTCGAGCTTGAGCCCTTGCTCAAGGCAGGCCCTTTGACGGGATCTAGGCATGAGAGGAGGACGAAAAATTCTTGCGAGTGGATTTTCGGGTAATTTTGGGAGGGCCATCAGTGATCGATGCCGTGCCCCCATCTGATCCCCTCACCCCCTGGTATATATCTACATGTGTGCTGTCTGGTGAACTCAGCCCAGACTCGTTTATTGAGTTTTTTGCCCGATGCGTCCTGTGTAGTGAACTCACAACTTCCCGATGTCCCACTCCATGAACTTTAGTGTCCTGTGTGGTGAACTCGGAAAAGGGTCTTCGCTGATCCCACGCGCTGACCGGCAGATCCCCCGTCTTATCGCAGCGCAGCCACATCAAGCGCCATTCGGTGGCTCTCTTACCGCGCCATGCTCCGACCTTGGTTGGTCTTGCTAGACCGGCATCATCGAGTTCGCGCATTGCATTGCTGACAGTTCCGTTGCAGCAACCCAACTCGTAGGCGGCTTCGCGCACTCCCAGCCCGATCATGCCGTTATTGCAGCCGTTGTAGCGGTCGATCAGCTCAAATAGCAGGCTGCGGGCGTAAGGGCTAAGACCGTAATAGGCAGTGCTTCGCTTAACGTTGGTGAAGAGTTGGAGGAACTGCCGCTTGGACCTCCCGTTGATGCCGCGCATTCTTCGTTGCTTGGCGCTGTACCTAGTCATCGCCAGAATTTTCAGCGGTGTCGGTCAAACGTGCTTGCAATCCGTTCAAGTGAGGAACGCTGCGGACGAAGTAATCACCATCAGTGCCCTTTGCCATCGCGAAGGCATACGCCTTCGCCTCGCTGAAGGTTGAAGGCCCACAGACTTGGTCGCTACATCGAGCGAGCCAAGCGTGCGGTCCAAGCTTGATGATCCACGCCAACGCTTTCGTGGTGCAATAGCCGGACCACTGACCGTGCGAAGCAGGTACATTGGTCAGTTCGCCGTTGGTGATCTTGAAGGTGGAGTCGTTTACCCGCTCGCAACGGAGGGGTGACGTTTTTAGAGATAGATTTTTCGGTTTAAATTCGGCTGTATCTTCAATGCCTTCCAAAGCCGGTTTTGGCTTCAGTCGGCCGGGCCGGTACCTCAGGCCATTTTCAGCTGTGGAACCGATTTTCCGGTGTGCTTGCCGACATCTGTCGGAGCAGAATCTTTGTGGCCGTCCCCGCTTAGTTTCGGACACTGCTTCGTTGCAATGCTCGCACTGATTTACGAAAGCATCCACCTATCGTGAGCCTTCTAGCATCCGCTTAAGCGGCTCTCTCAACACGAGGATGCGCTTCCCGATTCGGATGGTCGGTATCTCGCCGCGATGCGCGGCCTCATAGGCCTTGTTGCGCCCAACGCCCAAAACCTTTGCGGCTTCGTCGATAGTTAGTGTTTGCTTCTCAAGCTCCATTGGTGAGAATCCTAGTAGTGGTTAATTACACCTCTTTTAGGGCGTTACCGCTTAACGTGTCAAGAGTAGTGGTGTATAGTCCCACCATATTTTCGGAAGGACCATGCGACCCACATCCTTAAAGGGCCTTATTCCCAAGTTGGCCAAGGCGGTCGGTATGACGCCGGCGGCCATATACGAGCGGCAGCGGGCGCTGGTGCATGCAGGATTGCTTCACCCCCGCTCTGGCCGGGGGCCTGGAAGCGGAGTGCCGGCCGACGCCAAGTCGGTGGCGATACTGCTCATCTCGCTGCTGGCGACTGGCAGCCTCTCCGAGGTCGAGCAGCAAACTAGGGCTATTGCGAACCTCAAGGGGCGCTGCCCAGTGACGGGCAAGAAGACTTTTGTTGCCGCGCTAACCGCCGCGCTGAACTCGGAAGAGTTACTCGCCAGGGCACTTCTTGCCACCGTCAGGCGCTCTGGTGCAGTGGCTATGGCGTCAATCACCTTCCTAAAAAATCCGATAGACGAAGCGCCTTCTACGCCGAATTTTAAGGAGGACGCAGAACAGGGCCAATTTGGTGCGGATTATCACACCTTCTATCTTGAGAGCTTTGCACACCTCACCGTGGAGGCCACCATAAACATTTGGGGAGCATTGCGCGGGGTCGAACTAGGAGCAACCAAATGAGAGGCAACATCACCCGACGCGGAAAAAGTAGCTGGCGACTCAAGTTCGATGTCGGGTTCGACGAGCACGGCAGGCGTAGAACTCGTAATGCCACTGTGAAGGGGAAGCGAGCCGATGCTGAAGCCGAGCTTGCCCGCTTGCTGAACGAGTATCACCGAGGAACATTGCTTGACCCCAGCAATGTCACGGTCGGCGAATACCTGCGCTCATGGCTCGACAGCAAGACGGGCGTCACCAACGTCACTCGTGAGAGATACGCCGAGATCATCGACAATCGAATCAATCCGGTGCTTGGCGGCCTCGAATTGCAGAAGCTAAAGCCAAAGCAGGTCCATGATTGGCTATCGGGCCTCACCAAGAGCGGCGGTTTGCGATATGGGCAGGGGCTATCTGCGCGCACTGTCCGTCATTGCTATCGCGCGCTGTGGGGCGCGCTCAAGCAAGCAGTAAAGCTGGAGATGCTGTCTCGCAACGTGGCTGATGCAGTAACGCCGCCGAGGTTGAAAATCGATGAAGTCGAGATATTGACCCCCGATCAGATTAGGGCCGCTAGGGAGGCCCTGAAAGAACACAGGCTATATCCGCTCATGTCGCTCGGCCTTGCTACGGGGTGCCGAATGGGTGAACTCTTGGCCCTGCGTTGGTCCGATGTAGATGCCAATAGCATCCGCATCGAACGCTCTCTTGAGCAAACTAAGGCGGGTCTCCGGTTCAAGGATCCCAAGACCAGACACGGCCGAAGGAGTATATCTCTGCCGCCGAGTGCGGTGCGCGAGCTTGAGCAATATCGTCGGCAGCAACTCGAAGTCAGACTGAGGCTCGGGATGGGCAAACCTGAACCTGACGCCCTGGTGTTCTGCAACCATGACGGCTCCCCGCTCAAACCGAACAATCTCAGTGTCGCGTGGAACAGGGAGATTAGACGAATCGACGGGTACCGCCCGTGACATTCCACAGCCTCAGACATTGCCATGCCTCGGCGCTCATCAAGGACGGCATTGACGTGGTCTCAGTGAGTAAGCGGCTTGGGCATAGCTCGCCGGTCATCACGCTGAAGGTATACGCCCACCTATTTGGCGACGGCTCCGAAGACAGGGTGGCAGAGGCAATCGAGAGAATGCTGAGATAGCTCGGTGCCAATCCGGTGCCAATTGCATGGTTTGTTCTAAGAAGGGCTCGGCATTTCCGGGCTTTTTTGATCTCTGCAATTCATTCGCTTGCCTTTTTGCAACGTCTGTGCAGGTTCTGCGCGGCTTGGGAGGGGAGTATCAGCCGCTGACGAAGCCCGACGAGCTGCTCAAGGCGATGTTCAACGCTGCCGTCGAGGCGGCCCTCCCCTCGATTTGCGTGCCCGCGCACCTGCCGCCAAGGCCCAAGGGCCGGACCGTGATCATCGGCGCCGGGAAGGCCTCCGGAGCCATGGCCAAAGCGCTCGAAGACGCCTGGGACGGTCCGCTCGAGGGCCTCGTGGTCACGCGCTATGGCTATCGCGTTCCGACCGAGAGGCTCAAGGTCGTCGAGGCGGCCCATCCCGTCCCGGACGCCGCCGGACAGGACGCAGCCCGGCGTATCCTGGAACTGGTCCAGGGCCTCTCAGCCGACGACCTCGTACTTTGCCTCATCTCCGGCGGCGGCTCGGTCCTCCTTGCACTACCCGCCCAAGGCTTGACGCTCGAGGACAAGCAGACGGTCAACAAAGCACTGCTCAAGTCCGGCGCGACCATCTCCGAAATGAACACCGTGCGGAAACATCTCTCGGCCATCAAAGGCGGCAGGCTCGCCGCCGCCGCTTATCCCGCACGCGTGGTGGCGCTGATGATCTCCGACGTTCCCGGCGACGATCCTTCGATCATCGCCTCGGGGCCCACTGTGCCGGACCCCTCGACCAACGATCAGGCGCTTCACATCATCGAGAAATACAAGATCGACGTGCCAAAGGCGGTCATCGAGCGCCTACGCTCAGCCGACGAGACGCCCAAGCGCGGCGACAAGCGGCTGGCGCGCGTCGAGAACATCATGATTGCAACCCCGCAAGCCTCGCTCGAAGCCGCGGCCGGGGTGGCACAGAAGGCAGGCGTCACGCCGGTCATTCTCGGCGACTCGATCGAAGGCGAGTCGCGCGACGTGGCGCTGGTCCATGCCGGCATCGCGCGGCAATGCGCGCTGCGGGGCCAGCCCGAGAAGCCGCCTTGCGTGCTGATCTCCGGCGGCGAGACCACGATCACGCTCAAAGGCAAGGGCAAAGGCGGACGCAACACCGAGTTCCTGCTCGCGCTCGCCATCGCGCTCGACGGCATGAAGGGAATCTATGCGCTCGCCGGCGACACCGACGGCATCGACGGCAGCGAGGACAATGCCGGCGCGCTGATCTACCCCGATACGCTGGCCCGTGCAGAGAAGGCCGGCATTAGCGCCAAAGCGATGCTCGCCGACAACGACCCGTGGACCTTCTTCCACGCCATCGGCGATCTTCTTGTGACGGGACCCACCCTCACCAACGTCAACGACTTCCGCGCCGTGCTGATCGAGCAGCGCGGCTAGATCTCCGAGTCGGTCTCGCACACCACCGTGTCCTGGTGGCCGCATTCCGGCAGCTTGTAGCCGATCAGCGCTCCGCTCCTGAGATCGACGATCGGCGACGGGCAGCCGATGCGCCACACGCGCCAGGGCGTGTTGCGGTGTGCCTGATCCCAGTCGACCGCGAGCGCGATGCCGGCGCGGGCGCACTGCCCATGATCTGCCCAGTTGGGATTGAGCGCAGAGACTGGGTGATCGGATGGATTGAGCTTCATGCCCTCGACCGGGTCGTAAAGATCGACCTCGTGCCGCTGGCACACCATCATGGAATTTTCCGTGGCCCACTCCGTATTTTCGACATGGGTGAAGGCGGCATTGGGGTCCGGGTTTGCGGCCATGAGGACCTTGCAGGCGATCACGACTAATACCGGAGGGATGTGTACGGCCATCTCGAAACCCTTTCTCGACTCTTAGTCAAGACTGGGGAGCGGCCTTTTGCGTTGCTTTGTTCCGATTGCCGTCTTTGAACTTCGCTTGCGGCATTCTGGGGCCATGCTTGGTGGCCGCCGTTGAGCGCGAGGTTCAGGCAAATTCGCCCCAACCGCGGCAACATTGCAGAAGCGATTCCCGCGACCGGCACCAGATAATGGTCGAGGGCGTTCTATCTGGAACGACGACTTGAGCGATCGACCAGAAGATTTGCCGTGCGATTTGCCGTCATAGCCGTTCTTCTCGCCTTTCTCGCTGGGGCGATATTCGTAGGCCATTACGGATGGGTCTCGGCTGGCAATGTGACCATGCCGGCATGGGGCTGGCTGATGATGGGCCTCGGCATCTTCTTCACCCTCGCGATCGGCGGCGGGCTCATGGTGCTGATCTTCTACAGCAGCCGCGCAGGCTACGATGAGGCGCCGCAAATCGAGTACGATGACGAGACTGAAGACGGATCGGAGTCCCAGTCTACAGCGCGTTCACGGACCGTGCTGCCGATGAGCAGCCGGCGCAATTCGAAGCGACGCGGCGACAAGCAGCAGCAGGACAAGGCCACGCACATCCGCGCATAAGCACGTGAGGTCCCGGCCGCTCGGCAAGCGTTAGCGGGCCGCGGGACCTTGAAACTGCGATGGCCGAATCGCTGACTGCCTACGGGCAATACCAGATTGGACCGGCCGAGATGCAGCCGCGATCACCCCAGTCGTCCGGGCGATAGGCATAACGATGCCAGTTGCGATAGCGATCGTCATGTCCGTAACGAGAGGCGTGGCGGTCGCGCCAGTTGTCGTCACCCCGCCTTTGCCAGTCGCCCCGATCCTTGCCGTCCTGCCTGATTTGTACCAGGTCGGAAGAGGCGAGCTGCGAAGACGCTAGGGGCGTAGCGGCGTAGGATGCGCCGCACACTAGCAGCGAGGCGATTCCGGCAGATAAAATAAGCTTGAGCATTATAGACTCCTTCCTTTGTCTTGGAGGGGAAACCGAGCGAACGGAGCGGGGTTCCGAAAACCGCGGAGAAAACCGTAAAGAATCGGACCGGATTTTCGTCGAGCAGGAAGCGGCGCGAGCGCGGGAGCATCCATCCCTTCGCTTGACGAAATCTCGGCGGTGTACCTAGTTAAGTTTGCTATCTTCGAGGGGCTTGCGTTGTCGAGTTTCGAGCATGCCACCCATCACAACGAAGGCGAAGCCATGAAGGCCGTCGCACATCTCCCCGGTCTCGACATCGAGATCGTCCACCATCCGTCGTCTGACGGCTTGGCGGAGCACATCTCCATCAATCTCAAGGCGGTCCCGTCCTTCGAGGCGTTCGCCCGGTTTTACGAGACTATGAACCCCTTCGTGTTCTGGGCCGAGGCGACACGGCTTGTTTGGTTTCCTTGGGTCGAGGCCATGCGCGCCGCCATGGCTCAGCAAGGTCCCACTACGTTGCCGAAGCGTCGGCCCGCGCTCCCGGGCAGCTCGATCATCCGGTTGCGCCGACAACCGCCATCCTTTTCGTGAGCATTCTCGTTGCCGGCATCGTCTATGCCGGGCTGAATATCTATCTCGAGGTGCGCGACGCGGGTGTCATTACCGAAAGTTGGCTTCCCTTCATTCGTCTTGGCATTGCGCTTCTCATCGCCCTCGGCTTCGAGTTCGTGAACGGCTTCCACGACACTGCCAATACCGTGGCCACCGTCATCTATACCCACGCGCTTGCGCCCAACGTCGCGGTGCTGTGGTCGGGCCTATGGAGTTTTATCGGCGTGATGGTGTCGAGCGGCGCCGTCGCCTTCGTGATCCTCTCGCTGTTGCCGGTGGAACTGATCCTTCAAGTCGGATCGCACGCAGGCTTTGCCATGGTATTTGCCTTGCTGTTTGCCGCCTTCATCTGGAATCTAGGGACCTGGTTGGCTTGGCCTTCCGGCTTCCTCTTCGCATACCTTGATCGGCTCCATTGTCGGCGTCGGCATCGCAAACGCCTTGATGCAGGGCCGAGACGGCACCGCGGGCGTCGATTGGAGTCAGGCTGTCAATGTCGGCTATGCGCTCCTGCTCTCGCCGATCATTGGCTTCATTTGCGCCGCGCTGCTGCTGCTCACCTTGAAATATCTCGTGCGTAAGCCGTCGCTTTATCAGGAGCCCAAGGGCGCTACCCCGCCGCCATTGTGGATCCGCGCGATCCTGGTGCTGACCTGCACCGGCGTCTCCTTCGCCCATGGCTCAAACGATGGTCAGAAGGGCATGGGCCTCATCATGTTGATCCTGATCGGCTGCGTGCCGACCGCCTATGCCTTGAACCGCGCCATGCCTGACTCGCGCGTCGAGCAATTCCATGTTCTTGGTGCCGCGGCGCAGACCGCGTTACAGAAGCTTGCGCCCAGCGTGCCTCCTGCTGATACCCGCGCTACCGTGACCACCTACATCCGCCCCAAGCAATTGCAGCCCGATACCATCCCCGCCGTTGCCGAGCTCGTTGGCAAGATCGATGCTCAAGTCAACGAATATGGCACGCTGCGCAAAATTCCGACCGCCGCCGTCTACAACGTGCGCAACGACATGTATCTCGTCTCTGAGGCGATCCGCGTCATGTTCAAGACGGGCGTGCCTTCCCTCGATCAAGCGACCAAAGAAAGTCTCACCGCCTACAAGGGCGAGCTCGACGATGCGACCAAATACATTCCGCTCTGGGTCAAGGTCTCGGTCGCCATCGCGCTCGGGCTTGGCACGATGATCGGCTGGAAGCGTATCGTGGTCACGGTCGGTGAGAAGATCGGCAAGTCGCATTTGACCTATGCGCAAGGCGCCTTGGCCGAGCTCGTCGCCATGGGCACGATCGCCGGCGCAGATATGTTCGGCATGCCGGTCTCTACGACGCAGGTGCTGTCCTCTGGCGTGGCGGGAACCATGGCCGCTAACGGGTCCGGTCTGCAGATGGCCACCGTGCGCAATCTCTTGATGGCTTGGGTGCTGACGCTTCCCATGGCGGTGCTCTTGTCGGGAAGCCTCTATTGGATTTTGAGCCACATCTAAGCTGCCACTCGATCTCAGCGCTCCAGGCATTAGGGAGACCTAATTTCGCAGTTGCGAATTGGGACCGGCAAGGTAGTCTTTTCTGGCGGGTCAGGATGCGGCTTTACCCTTTTTCGCGCGAGTCGGCCGGTCCGATCCCGTGTGCCACGGAACAGTCGAAATTCGATTGCCTATGTGGCCGAGCGGTTCCTGGGGGCTGGGGCGGTTGTCATCTTGCGGTTTAGCTCTGCTCGCTTTCCGGGCGGCGGCCGAGGCGGCTCCATGGGCAAGGCGCGGAATGAATGAGGGATCACGGATGAAGCTGCGGCGCGCCGGTCTTGGCCTCCTCGTCGGAGCAATCTTGATGGTCCCGGTCGGGGCGTCTGCCGGTCCCGCCCTCGTCTTCGAGCCCTATAACGGCACGGTGTTCTATGCCGAGGACCCCGATGCCCAGTGGTTCCCGGCTTCCCTGACCAAGCTGATGACGGCCTATGTCGCCTTCCAGGCGATCAAGGCCGGCACTATCAAGCCCGACACCGTGGTTATCTGCTCCAAAGAGGCGACGGAGCAAGCGCCGAGCAAGCTCTGGCTGAAGGTCGGCGAGTCGATCACGCTCGACACCGCGCTCAAAGTTCTCATCGTCAAATCGGCGAACGACGTCGCCGTGATGATTGCCGAGGCGGTCGCGGGAAGCCAGGAAGCGTTCGTGCAACGCATGAACGAGGCGGCGCAGCATCTCGGCATGACCCGCACCCATTTCGCCAACGTGAATGGCCTGCCCAACGAGGAGCAGGTGACTACAGCGCGCGACCTTGCCAAGCTCGCCCGCGCCATCATCGTCGAGTTTCCCGAATATGCCGACCTGTTCCAGACCGTCCAGGTGCAGGTCGGCAAACAGATCTTGCGCACTCATAACGGCATGCTGGTCAGCTACCCGGGTGCCGACGGCATGAAAACTGGCTTCATTTGCGAGTCGGGCTTCAACATCGTGGTCAGCGCCACACGCGATGGGCGCAAGCTAGTCGCCGTGGTCCTCGGCGAGCCGTCGCTCGCCTCGCGCAGAGATCGCGCCACCGATCTCCTCGATAACGGCTTTAGGCGCTATTTCTGGAAGTCGTTGTTCGGCACGAGTCTCGACGGACTTGCAATCCAGGCCTCGCTCACAACCGGCCCCGCGCATTTGAAAGACAGCGTGTGCGGCGCGAGCAAGCCAGTGGGATCACGCAAGAGAGCCACGCGAAGGGGTGGTCAAAGGGCCACGTTAGACCTCGATGCCGACGGCGCCGTGGCTACTGCCACCGGAGCAGTGAACGCCACGACCGATGGGGCGGCCGCGGCGGTCAAGGGCGCGGCAAAGCTGACAAAGAAGGCCTTGCGCAAGACCAAGACCCTCACAAGCGGCGCGAATTGAGCCTTTCCAGCCCCGGGCCGAAAATTCTGATCGCGCTGGTGGCCGCCGGTTGCCTCGGTTCTTTTCCCGTCCGCGCTGCACAGCCTCCCGACAACGTCGCCGCAGCGGTCGCCCAAGCTGCCCAGGCCTGCAAAGACATGGACGGCCAACCGAACACCGATGCCGTCCTTACTGTCGAGGATCTGAACGGCGACGGCGGCGAGGACTGGATCGCCGATTACTCGAAGCTCAAATGCGAGGGCGGGGTCAATCCGCTGTGCGGCAACGGTGGCTGCTCGATCCAGATCTATTTCTGGGACGGGGCAGCCGGCTGGGATCTCGTGTTCGAGGACCTGGTGCAGAGCTACAAGTTCGGCAAGAGCGGCGGCAAGCGCCTGATGTACGTCACCACGCCGGGCGACCCGTGCAACAAGCCGACCAACGAGACCTGCAACTACACTTATCGGCTGGAAAAGGACGCGATCGTTCCGGTCGAATAGCGGGACGCGAGCGCTACGACGCGGGCTGCGCGACGGCAGCCTCGATCACGCGCTTGGCCTCAGGCGAGCCCCAATCGGCTGGGCCGACCAGCCTCCCGATCTCTTTGCCGTTGCGGTCGATGATGAGCGTGGTCGGCATGCCGACCGCCTTCAGCGCGGCAAACAGCTTGCCCGAGGGGTCGGTGTAGAGCGCAAGATGCGTTGCGCCGGTCTCCTGCAAGAGGGCACGCGCCTTGTCGGGGCCGTTCTTGTCGATATTGACCGCCACCACCTCGAAGGCATTCCCGCCGAGCTCGGTCTGAAGCCTGTCGAGCGCCGGCATCTCGTCGCGGCAGGGCACGCACCAGGTCGCCCAGACATTGAGAAGCACCACCTTGCCGCGCCAGTCGGCAAGCGACTTCGGCGCGCCGCCTGCGTCGTTAAAGTTAATGTCGGGCAGATCGAGCGGCGTTGGACGCGCCAAGAGTGGTGCCATCGCGCCTTTGCTCAAACCGGCGAGCGGACCCTTGGCGGTCCCTTCTTCGTTCTTCGCACTTCCGACCCCTGCCGAACCTAAATCTTCCGTGGCCTCGGGGCGCCCATTGTCAGAAGGGGCGAAACTCAAATATACCGTGCCAAACCCGGCAATCGCCGCGAGTCCAGCAGCGACAAGATAGATAGCCGGCGACGCGCCGCGTTCGCGTAGCTTGGTTTCGCTCAAGTCTTCCTCGCTCACCTCGCCTGTCCAGGCTTAGATTCGATGACCAACACCATGTGGGGCGGCCGCTTTGCCGCAAGTCCAGCCGAGGTGATGGAGGACATAAACGCCTCGATCGACTTCGACAAGCGGCTGTGGCGGCACGACATTTCGGCCTCGAAAGCGCATGTCGCCATGCTCGCCGCGACCGGCATCCTGACTGCCAAGGAGGCAAAGGAGATCGCCTCCGGCCTCGACACAATTCTCGGCGAGATCGAAGCCGATAAATTCAAATTTTCGCGCGCTCTCGAGGATATTCACCTGAATATCGAGAGCCGTTTAAAGGAATTAATTGGTCCAATTGCGGGAAAGCTACACACCGCGCGCTCGCGCAACGATCAGGTGGCGACCGACTTCAAGCTCTATGTCAGGGATGAGATCGCCACGCTCGTCAGCGCGCTTGGCGAGCTCCAACTTGCGCTCGCGAGCAAGGCGCTGGAGTACGCCGGCGCGGTGATGCCGGGTTTCACCCACCTTCAGACCGCACAGCCCATCACTTTCGGACATCATCTTCTTGCCTATGTCGAGATGCTTGCGCGCGACCGCGGCCGCTTTGAAGATGCCGCGAAGAGGCTAGCCGAGTGCCCACTCGGCTCTGCCGCCCTTGCCGGCACGAGCTTCCCCATCGATCGCGACATGACGGCGAAAGCGCTCGGCTTTGCGCGGCCAATGGCAAATTCGCTCGACGCAGTCTCTGACCGCGATTTTGCGCTCGAGACACTCGCCGCAGCGTCGATCGCCGCCATGCATCTGTCGCGGCTCGCCGAAGAGATCGTGCTGTGGACCTCGCCGCAATTCGGGCTTGCGCGTCTCTCCGACAAGTTCACCACCGGCTCGTCGATCATGCCGCAGAAGCGGAACCCCGATGCCGCGGAGCTCGTGCGCGCCAAGGCTGCGCGCATCGCTGGCGCCTTCCAGACGCTACTCATGGTGATGAAGGGCCTTCCGCTTGCCTATGCCAAGGACATGCAGGAGGACAAGGAACCAGTGTTCGACGCGGTCGATTCGCTGAAACTCGGAATCGCGGCCATGACCGGCATGGTGACGGACCTCGAGCCTAATTTGGCCGCCATGGAGCGGGCGGCTGCGGCCGGGCATTCGACCGCCACCGATCTCGCCGACTGGCTAGTGCTCGAGCTCGGGCTGCCCTTCAGGGAGGCCCATCACGTAACCGGCAAGATCGTGGCGCTTGCTGATAAGAAAGGCTCAGACCTCAAGAGTCTTTCCCTCGAAGATCTCAAATCGGTCGAGCCCCGGATCACCCGGCAAGCCTTTGCCGCCCTTGATGTCGCAGGATCGGTCAAAAGTCGGACAAGTTATGGCGGTACAGCCCCTTCCAACGTGCGGCGGGAGGCCAAACGGTGGATAAAGCGTTTGGAGAAGAAGGGCCTGTCGCGATAAAAGGATAGGCAAAGGGCCGGTTACAGGCCCGAGGGAACAGGGGCACGACCATGGGACGCGCGTTGCGCATCCTTTTAACGCTTGTTCTGGTACTGGCTGTGGGACTCTCAGCCTGCGGACGGCGCGGGTCGCTTGACCGACCTAGACCGTCCTATCCTGAGGCGCAAGCCGACCCGTCAACTAAGATGTCGAAAGCCCCGGCCCGTAGTCTCTGGATCGACCGACTAATCCAATAGACTGAATTCTTTCTCCATGCACCATTTCGCCTACCGGCGAGGCGTGTCGAAGGCCAATGTGCTCCACGCCGAAGAGATCGACCTTGCCGATCTTGCCGCCGCGGTAGGGACTCCCTTCTATTGCTATTCGACTGCGACGCTCGAGCGCCATTACCGGGTGTTCGCCGATGCCTTTGCCGGCGCGCCAGACACGCTCGTCTGCTTCTCGATCAAGGCCAACTCCAATCTCGGCGTGCTCGCCACGCTTGTCCGCCAAGGCGCAGGCATGGACGTGGTGTCCGAAGGTGAACTTCGTCGGGCGCTCGCCGTGCGTGTCCCTCCCGACAAGATCGTGTTCTCAGGCGTCGGCAAGACGCGCGAGGAGATGGCCTTTGCGCTCGACACCGGCATCTTCGCCTTCAATGTCGAGTCCGAGCCCGAGCTTCGCGCGCTGAGCGAGATCGCGATAGCCCGCGGGCGCACGGCTCGCATCGCCTTCCGAGTCAACCCGGACGTCGACGCCAAGACGCATCACAAGATCGCAACCGGCAAGGCTGAGAACAAATTCGGCGTGCCCTTCGCTGAGGCGCCCTCCCTCTACACGCTTGCGAGCAAATTGCCCGGGATCGAAGTTGCCGGCATCCACATGCATATCGGAAGCCAGATCACGGACCTCGCGCCGTTCAGGAATGCGTTCGCGCTGCTGCATGAGCTGATCGGCATGCTCCGCACGCAAGGCTTCGCCATTTCCTTCGTCAATCTCGGCGGCGGGCTCGGCATTCCCTATCGCAATGATCAGCCAGCGCCGCCACTTCCCGACGACTATGCGAGGCTGGTGAAGGAAGAAGTGGGAGGTCTCGGCGTGCGGCTCCTATTCGAGCCTGGACGAATGATTGCCGGCAATGCCGGTGTCCTCGTTTCGCGCGTGCTCTACATCAAGCGCGGCGACGCCAAGACCTTCACCATCGTCGACGCGGCGATGAACGATCTGATGCGCCCTACCCTGTACGAGGCCTATCACGAGATCCTCCCGGTGGTTGAGCCCGCGGCCGGGACGCCGATCGTGGTCACCGACGTCGCCGGCCCCGTCTGCGAGACCGGCGATTACCTCGCGCTCGCCCGGCCTTTGCCGGAACTTCGCGCTGGCGATCTCATTTCTGTGATGACGGCCGGAGCCTATGGCGCTGTGCTCGCTTCCGAGTATAACAGTAGGCTTCTGGTGCCTGAGGTGCTCGTGGCCGGAAACAAGTACAGCGTGACGCGGCAAAGACCGAGCTACGACGACATGCTGGCCAAAGAGCTCCTGCCCAACTGGCTGTGAGCGTCGAGCGTGCGCTGGCCGAGCCTCGCTTTCGCCCGCATCATTACCCAAGTTTAAGCTCGCTCGCCCTCGCCTGTGCTAGAGTTTTGCTGATGCGATTTAGAAAGACCGAGACCACCCCCGAGAAGCCCGAGGACAGCGCGCTGCAGCGCCGCTTCGAGCGCAAGGTGCGCCTGAGCTGGCTCGCCCTCCTTGCCGAGCGCATCTGGGAGGCTCTGCTTTGGCCGTTCCTCGTTGCCGCGGTCTTCATTGTCGTGTCACTCCTCGAATTGTGGAGCTTCATGCCCCCGCTGCTCCACCGCGTTGTGCTCAGCGCCTTCGGGCTTGCGCTTCTTATTTCCTTCCTACCGCTTCTCAGGATTCAGGTGCCGACGCGGCTCGAGGCGCTGCGTCGTCTCGAGCGCAACGCCAATATCCAGCACCGGCCAGCAACCTCTTATGAGGATCGGCTCGGCGCAACGCCGCCCAAGGAGACCGTGGCGCTGTGGGCCGCGCACCGCGAACGCCTGTCCCGGCTAATCGCCAAGTTGAAGCCATCAGGGCCCGCGCCGCGCACCGACCGCATGGATCCTTACGCGCTAAGGGCCGCGCTTGTGCTCGGCCTTGTCGCGGCGGTGCTCGCCGCCGGAGGTGATGTGCAGGAGCGCTTGCGCGCCGCCTTCTCGCCGGCAGCGACCGCGACGCCGGCCATGCTCCGCCTCGATGCCTGGGTGACGCCTCCGGTCTATACCGGCTTAGCTCCCATCGTGCTTGCAGATGGCAGCGAAGCTGTCGGTGCAGGCTCAGAGAGCTTCCGCGCGCTCTCCGTGCCCGAGCGCAGCCAACTCATCGTCCGCACCCACGCGCCGCAAGGCGAGAAGGTGACGCTCACGACCAGCAACGACGACGGCTCCGCTGCCAAGGTCGTCGAGCCCAAGACGGGCGGCACGCAAGGGCTGATCGAGTTTAATGTCGCGCTCAACGAGCCCTTGAGCGCCGACGTGCGAATTGGCGGCGAGACCATCTCGAAATGGCGCTTCGACCTCATCAAGGACGAGCCGCCCAGAATCAACCTGATGGGCAATCCCACGGCGACCCCGCGTGGGGCTTTGCGGCTCGTCTATCGCGCCGACGACGATCATGGCGTCGCAAGCGCGGAAGCACGCTTCGCTCTCGCCGACGGCCAAGAAGCGAACCTTGCCCCGGTCCCCTCCGAGCCCGGCGCCAAGGCGGATGCCGATCCTCTGCTTCAGCCGCCCACCATGCCGTTGCCATTGCCGCGCGCCAACCAGAAGCGTGTCGATGGCCGCGCCACGCAAGACCTGACGGCCCATCCCTGGGCCGGACTCAAGGTGCGCATGACGTTGGTCGCGCGCGATCAGGCGGGTCAGGAGGGCAAGAGCGCTCCTTACGAGTTCATTCTGCCCGAGCGCAAATTCACCAAACCCCTCGCCAAGGCCGTGGTCGAGCAGCGCAAGAAGCTCGTGCGCGATCCTGCCTCCGCCGATGCCGTGAGCCGCGCGCTCGACGCACTCACCATGGGCGAAGAAAAGGTGATCGACGACAGCTTCACCTATGTCTCGCTGCGCGTTGCCTATTGGCGCTTGCACGACGACGATTCGCGGGAAAGCATCGCGAGTGTGGTCAACCAACTGTGGGAGGTGGCGCTCAGGATCGAGGATGGCGATCTGCCCGAAGCCGAGCGCAACGTGAAGGCTGCACAGGACGCGCTTGCCGAGGCGCTCAAGGAGAACGCCGCGCCTGAGGAGATCAAGCGCCTGGTCGATGAGCTCCGCGATGCGCTATCGCGTTACCTCCAGGCGCTCGCCTCCCAGCAGCAGAACAAAGGCAACATGGCCGAGCAGACGCAGCAGCCGAATGGCGATCAGCTCGTCTCACAGCAGGATCTCGATAAGCTTCTCAAGAATATCGAGAACCTGGCGCAATCCGGCTCCAAAGACCTCGCCGAGCGCATGCTATCCGAGCTCAAGGACATCCTCGACCGGCTCCAGACCGGCAATTTCGCCGAGAGCCCGCAGCGGCAGCGCGCCGGGCGCATGATGAAGGATCTGAGCGATCTTGTGTCGAGCCAGCAGAAGTTGCTCGACGACACATTCAAGGCCAAGCGCGAGCAACAGCAGAATTCCGGTGGCGATCAGAACCAGGCCGGGCAGTTCGAGGTGAGCCCTCCCGGCCAGCCGATGGATTTCGGCAATGGCCTCAGCATGGCGCCTTTGTTCGAGATGCCGGGTGAGACCGAGCAGGGTGGCGCCAAGACCCAAGGACCATCGGGCGGGCGAGGACAGCCGCGGCAGCCTGGACGGGCCGAGATGGGCGAGCAGCCGCAAGGCGGCCAGCCAGGCCAGCATGGCGACCTCGCTCAACGCCAAGAGGAGCTGCGCGACACGCTACAAGGTCTGATTGATCGTTTCCGCATCGAGGGCGCCGACGCTCCGAGCGAGTTCCAGGACGCGCAACAGTCGATGAAGGACGCCAAGGAGCAGCTCGGTCAAGGTGACCTCGAGAGCGCGACCCAGTCGCAGACCGCCGCCCTCGACCGCTTGCGCAAAGGCGCGCAGTCAATGGCCGAGCAAATGATGCAGAACGGCGAGGCACAAGCGGGGCAAGGGCCTGGCAATAACGGCCGCGACCCGCTCGGCCGGCCCGACCGCTCCAACCGGCCAGACCTCGGTCTCTCGGTCAAAGTGCCCGACGAGATCGACATTCAGCGGGCGCGCGAAGTGCTCGATGAACTTCGCCGCCGTCTCGGCGATCCATCGCGGCCCACACTCGAGCTCGATTATCTCGAGCGGCTGATCAAGCCGTTCTGATCAGTCAAACAGCGCGAGAAGCGCGATCACGCTGATCGAGCCGAGCACCCCGGCATAGACGCCGACCAACACGCCTTCTGGCCAGCGGTCGTGTGCCGTTGAATGGAAAGCCTGGACGATCACGATCAGAGGGATGATTGTCCCGATCACCGCAAAAATGAACTTGAGCGCGGTCATCTGCCTGTCACCTGTCCGATAAATGGAAGCTCGCGATAGCGATGGGCGAGATCCATGCCATAGCCCACCACGAAAACCGGCGGGCAGCGAAACCCCGTGAAGTCCGGCGCGATCGCCGCGGCGCGCGGCACCTGTTTGTCGAGCAGCACGCAGGTCCTGACCGAGCCGGCCCCGCGCGCCTCGAGAAATGCCTTGGCGAAGGCGAGCGTGCGGCCTGAATCGAGAATGTCGTCGACGATCACCACGTCCCTGCCCTCGAGCTTGCTCTCGACCTCGCGCAGAACCTCGACCTCGCCGCTCGAATGCGTGCCCGTTCCGTAGCTCGCAAGGAACATGAAATCGATCTCTGGCTCAAGCCCATGCCGGTGCAGCGCCCTGATTAGGTCGGCGGCGAAGATGAAGCTTCCCTTGAGCACCGCGACGATGATGAGGTCATTGAGTCTCGCTGCGGCGATCTCGCGCGCGAGTTCCTCAACCCGCTCGGATATTCGTTCAGCGCTGAACAGCGGCTTGATGTCAGTCGCCGCGGCAGTCTCCGCCATGGTCCTAGTCGGCCTTGGCGAAACGCACCTTGACGCTGCGGACATTGCTCGGCGGCGAAGGAATTTGTCTGAGGAAAGGCGCGTGCCCGCCGGCGGCAAGCTCCTGCTCGCCGACCTCAGTGGTCCATTCCGAGATTTCCTCGCCGCTCTCGTCACGAAGCGCGATCACGACCGTGGGCACGTCGACAGGGGAGGAGCTGGTATTTACGACGTCCCCCTGCACTTCGAGCACGGTCTGGCCGCCTTCATTGGTCCAGCCGTAACGGACGCCTTCGAAGGCCAGTCCCGCAGCCTCACCGCTGCTGCCCCCGCCGAACAGCGCGTAGAGGCGCGAGGCGCCAGGAAGCACCGATGTCACCGCCGAGGGCGCTAAGATGAGCGCGCCGAGGATGAGCGCGATAAGCAGTCCGAGCGCGACCCAGCCGAGCGTGACGGGAGACAGCCGCTTGCGCGGCGGCCGCTCGCGGGGAAGGGACGTGTCGTCGATGCCAGCCATGGCAGCGGCAACCAATGCGGGGTCGAGCCCATCGTCGGTCATGGCGGCATCCGCCATGGATGTGTCGCTCGTCGCGGCCTCGCTTTTTGCTGTCTCTGGAGGAGGCGGTAGCGGTGCCTTGGCGGCGGAACGGCGGGCGGAGAGCCTGCGGAAGATGCCTCCCGATTTTTGCGGCGGAGGCTCTGAGGCAGTCGCGGCCGCCTCGGCGTTGATCTGCGCGACCTGAGCGGCAAGATCCTCGCTTGCATCGAATTCGGCGTCGCCTCCCGCCTCGGATAGACGGTCGGTCAACCTCGGCTCGGGCGGAGGGGACGACGGCTGCGCGGCGCCCGGGAAGGCCGCGATGCCGGGACTTGTGCTAGCCGGCATGGGCTTCGCCTTTGGCTTGGCCGCAGGCGCAGGCTTTGGCGCGAAGGGCGACGGCACAGTGGCGGCCGAAGGCTCAGCCACACTGGCGACCGGTTGCGCCTGCCAAACGTGGCCGCATTTCGAGCAGCGGACCTTGCGGCCTTGGGGCGGGAAGGCCGCCTTGACCTCATAGCGCGTCTCGCAGACCGGGCAGATGATCTGTGTTGCCATCGGAAACTGCCGGTTACCCTAGGATTTGCCCCGGGCCCCATGCCCTTGCCCAAATCCATTGATACCGGACCCCGAGTTCAGCATAAAGTGCCTGTCTTCCGCAATGTTAAGAGGCTTAAGGAACCCGGGTGATTCGCTTTGACAATGTCGGGCTGCGCTACGGCAACGGCCCCGAAATCTTGCGCGACGTCACCTTCCACGTGCTTCCTGGGTCCTTTCACTTCCTGACCGGACCATCGGGGGCCGGCAAGACCACGCTTTTGCGGCTCCTGTTCATGTCGCTCAGGCCGACCCGGGGGCTTATTTTCGTGTTCGGGGAGAACGTGTCGGACCTCTCAGCAGGCGGCCGCTCGGAGCTCAGGCGGCGCATCGGGATTGTGTTCCAGGATTTCAGGCTGCTCGACCACCTCACCACCTGGGAGAACGTGGCGCTGCCGTTGCGGGTCATGGGCAAGAAGGAGTCGCAGTACAAGGACGATGTCACCGACCTCCTGCGCTGGGTCGGGCTCGGCGAGCGCATCAACGCCTACCCCGAGATCCTGTCAGGCGGCGAGAAGCAGCGTGCGGCCATCGCCCGCGCTGTGATCGGCCGGCCCGAACTGCTGCTCGCCGACGAGCCTACCGGCAATGTCGATCCGGTCATCGGCAATCGCCTGCTGCGCCTGTTCGTCGAGCTCAACCGGCTCGGCACGTCGGTCATCATCGCGACCCACGATCATGCGTTGATGGATCAGCTCAATGCGCCGCGGCTCATGCTCCACAACGGCCATTTGCATGTGCGCTGAATGCCCGTGACCCTGCTCTCCGACATCAGAGACTATCCGTGGACCAACCTGCTCACCGGGATTTTGCCGGTGAGGGTCGCCGCCCGGCTCCCCTCCCGCTTCCAGAGCAAGCAGGCGCCGATCGTGCCGGCGGCGTCGGTGGCCGGCAACGCGCTCACCGTGGTGATTGCCATCATGTCGTTCCTCGCCTGCCTGACCGCCGGCGCGGTCTACATGGTCAATCAATCGGCACAAGCCTGGGTCAATGACATCTCGAGCGAGATCACCGTCGAGCTCGATCCCGTCAACGAGGCCGACATCGAGAAGAAGATGACGCTCGTTTCGCTGTTTCTTGCCAAGCAGAAGGGCATCACCGAGGTGAAGCCGCTGACGGCCGAGGATTCGGCCAAGCTACTCGAGCCTTGGCTCGGGCAATCGAGTGCGCTCCAGGCGCTGCCCATCCCGCGGCTGATCGCAGTCGAGATCGATCGCTCAAATCCCCCCGACATCGATCTCATCAAGACGGCGCTGTCGCAGAACTTCGAGGGAGTAACGCTCGACGATCACCGCCGCTGGCAGGCCGAGATCCGCACCCTCACCCGCTCTGCCGCGCTGGGTGGCATAGCCGTGCTGGGCCTGGTCGCCGCCGCGACCATCGCCGTCATCGTGTCGGCGACACGGAGTGCTATGGCCTCGAACCGCGAGATCATCGAGGTGCTGCATTTCGTCGGCGCCCATGAGCGCTTCATCAGCAGCGAGTTCGAGCGTCATTTCTTGGGGCTTGGCGTCCGCGCAGGACTGATGGGCGCGGTGGCCGCAGCGATCGCCTTTCTGTTGCTGCCGCTGATGACCCATATGCTCGGGGGCGGCACCGTCACTACGGCCGAGACGCAGCGGCTGATCGGCTCCGGCGAGCTTGATCTTCCTGGCTATTTTCTCTGCGTTTTGGTGGTCATCGTGGTCGCTTGCCTCTGCATGATCACTTCGCGGCTCGGCGTCATCCGCGTGCTGAAATCTTACGCCTGAGCCGCCTCCTTCGCCTCTCGTGACATGAGCTTTGGCGATTTCGCGCAGGCTCGATTTGTGCCTATTCTTTGCGCCGCTTAAGGAGCGTGAAGTAGATGGTGAGGGAGGAAGACAAGCAGGCTCCTCAGCGCTTCAGGCGCTTCAGCGGCTTCCTGGGCGGCGTCCGGCTCATCTTCGATTTTCTGATCCTGTTGCTGGTAATGCTGATCATCGGCTTTGTCGTGTTCGCCAATGGCATCGAACGCGATCAGCATGCGCCGAACCAGAAGGCCGATGGTATTGCAGTGCTGACCGGAGGCGTCGCCCGCATCGATCGGGCGATGAAGCTGCTCGCCCAAGGCCAGGCCAAGCGCGTGCTCATCACCGGTGTCAACCGCACCGTCACCACCGAGGAGCTGAAGAATCTCGCAAGTCAAGGCGATCAGTACTTCGCCTGCTGCGTCGATATCGACAAGGAGGCGCGCAACACCATCGACAACGCCACCGAAACGAGCGAGTGGGCCGCACTTCACAAATATTTTTCGATCATCGTTGTGACCTCGAACTATCACATGCCGCGCGCGCTCGCCGAGCTCGCCCGGGTGATGCCGGCCGTGACGCTTATTCCCTATGCCGTGGTCGACAACAATGTGCATCTCGATCCGTGGTGGGCCTATCCCGGCACGACCAAGCTCTTGCTCTCCGAATATCTGAAATACCTGCCGGCGCTCGGACGGCTAGGAGCCACCAATCTGCTCCGCGAGTTCCTACCGGGCACCGGGCCGATGGACGTGCCCGAGCCATAACCGCTCACGCTGATGGCGCGCTCTCTTCTGTTCAATGTTCTGTTCTACGTGACGACCACGCTGTTCGTCGTCATTGGCAGCCCACTTCTGTTCGCCCCGCGCAGATGGGCGATGGCGGCGCTCGCCGTGCATGGCCGGTTCGAGTTGTGGCTGCTCAAAACGATCGTCGGCACTGGGCTCGAGGTGAGGGGCCAGGAGAAGCTGCCCGAAGGACCTTGTCTCGTCGCCTCCAAACACCAGTCGGCGTGGGAGACCTTTGCCTTGATCCCGCTGTTCCGCGATCCGGCGCTGTTGATGAAGCGCGAGCTGTTCTGGATTCCATTCCACGGCTGGTTCTCGAAGAAATTCGAGATGATCCCTGTCGACCGCGAGAAGGGGCCGGCAGCGCTCCGCGCCATGCTGCGCGAAACCAAGAAGCGCGTCGCCGACGGACGGGAGATCATTATCTTCCCTGAAGGGACACGGCGGCCGGCGGGAGCGCCTCCCGACTACAAGACCGGAGTCGTTCTGCTCTACGAGGCGCTTGGCATCCCTTGCGTGCCGGTTGCGCTCAACTCGGGCTTGTTCTGGCCTCGGCGAAGTCTCCTGAGGAGGCCTGGAACCATCGTTGTCGAATTCCTCGACCCGATTCCACCAGGGCTGCCAAAGGCCGAATTTCTTTCGCGACTCACCGAGTCGATCGAGACTGCAACGAACCGCCTGTTGGCAGAAGCAAAAGCCAAGGAACCAGCCAGTTCTCCGGCCGTTAACCTTTGAATGCTTGACTCGCCTCGGGTGGATGTTCCATCTTTGTTCTAGAGAATCGTGGTGCTGTCTTGAAATCGCCATACGTCAACCCATTTGACAGGGCGATCTACTGGTTAACGGGGCTCCGACCCATGTGGATGCGCAAAGTGGAAGTCGAGGGTAGCCAATGGGGCCCAGCCGACGAACCGGCACTTGTGTGCTCCGAGGCGGCATTCGACCAGGCTTTCCACTATTGGCGCGGCGCCTCCGGCCGCCGCTACCTCCACAGCGTCTATACGCTGATCGGCTGCCCTGCCCTGCCTCGGGCCAACTACATTCTTGTCCGTCGCTATGACAATGGCACCCGCGTTGCGCTCGCCTTCGGCCAAACCAAGGACGATGCTGTGACCCTCAATCTCGCCTACCTCCGGCATGAGGGGGCGAAGATCGGCGCCAACGAGGTGCATATTCACCTCCTCGCCGAGACCGCCGAGGACCGGGCCGATGTCGAGGCCGATCTTACGGCGGCGCATATGCGCCGCGTGGCTGCCGCCAACGCCGCCTAGCCTATCATTCCAGATTAAAAGCTAACGCCGGGAGAGCTGCTCGAGCCGCTGCTGCATGGCCGAGAGCTCGGCCTTGAGGGTCGCGATCTCGTCCTCGGCGGGCTTGCTGTTTGCGGGCTTCGTTTCCCCCGCTGCCGGCTGATCCCCGTTGCCCTCGGCCGTCTCGGTCTTGGCGAAAGGGGTGAACAGGCCGAGCGCCCGCTCGAAGGTGGCGAAATTCTTGCGCACCTGTTCCTGCATCGCCTCGAAGGCCGCAGTTCCGAAGGCATGAGCGAAACGCCGGCGATACTGCTCCTGCTGGCGAGTCAAGGAATCGAGGCTGAACTCCAGATAGCTCGGCACGAGCTTCTGCATGCTGTCGCCGTAGAAGCGGATCAATTGCCGCAGGAATCCGATTGGGAGAAGGTTGGTGCCGCGGCTCTCCTGCTCGACGATGATCTGTGTCAGGACCGAGTGGGTAAGGTCTTCTCCGGTCTTGGCGTCGTAGACCACGAAATCCCGCTCCGACCGCACCATTTCGGCCAGGTCCTCGAGCGTCACATAGGTGCTTGTATCGGTATTATAGAGCCTACGGTTCGCGTACTTCTTGATAATGACCGGCCGGCTGTCTTGCTCAGCGTCCCTAGCCACGTCTTTGGCGCTCCTACTCCTTGGGCTGCCGACCCAAGATTGCTTCATGCCGCAACTGCGAAATCAGTAGCACGTTCCTTGTGCAAAGCACCAGAGGCTTTGCCAGGAGAGCTTAATGAGCGGCGAACCGTAGGCTTCCATAGAGAGGATCACTAAGTTATGACCTTGGTCCCTTGCGGAGTTGGAGATCGGTATGAAGAACGAAGAGATCGTCATCGTGAGTGCGGCGCGTACGCCGGTTGGCTCCTTCAATGGCTCGCTGTCCAGCCTGCCAGCGCACAAGCTCGGTGAGGTTGCCATCAAGGCGGCGCTGGATCGCGCTCATGTTGACCCGGCGGACGTCGACGAAGTGATCATGGGCCAGGTGCTCTCAGCAGGTGAGGGACAGAACCCGGCGCGGCAGGCCGCTGTTGCCGCCGGCATTCCCGTGGACAAGACTGCCTTTGGCGTGAATCAGGTGTGCGGCTCGGGTCTCAGGGCCATCGCGCTTGGAGCGCAGCAGATTGCTTCTGGCGATGCCGACATCGTGGTTGCTGGGGGGCAGGAAAGCATGAGCCTTGCCCCGCACGTTGCCCATCTTCGCAACGGACAGAAAATGGGGGCGATCGAGTTCATCGACTCGATGATCAAAGACGGCTTGTGGGAGGCGTTCAACGGCTACCACATGGGCAACACCGCCGAGAACATCGCACGCCAGTGGCAGATCACCCGAGAGGAACAGGACAAGTTCGCGACTGCCTCGCAGAACAAGGCCGAAGCGGCCAAGAAGGCCGGCAAATTCAAGGACGAGATCGTTCCGGTCACGGTCAAGACGCGCAAAGGCGAGACCGTCGTCGCGGAGGACGAGTACATCCGCGAAGGCGCGAAGATCGAGGATGCGGCGAAGCTGAGGCCAGCCTTCGACAAGGAGGGCACCGTCACGGCGGGCAACGCCTCGGGCATCAACGATGGCGCCGCCGCCGTCGTACTGATGACGGCGAAGGAAGCCAAGAAGCGGGGCCTGAAGCCTCTTGCTCGCATCGCTTCCTGGGCGACGGCCGGCGTCGATCCGAAGATCATGGGCTCTGGCCCGATCCCGGCTTCACGCAAGGCGCTGGAAAAGGCCGGCTGGAAGCTCAATGATCTCGACCTCGTCGAGGCTAACGAGGCCTTCGCCGCACAAGCCTTGGCGGTGAACAAGGACCTCGGCTTCGATGCGAGCAAGGTCAATGTCAATGGCGGCGCGATCGCCATAGGCCATCCCATCGGAGCCTCGGGCGCGCGCATTCTCACCACGCTGTTGCACGAGATGCAGAAGCGCAACGCCAAAAAGGGACTCGCCACGCTCTGCATTGGCGGCGGCATGGGCATCGCCATGTGCGTCGAACGGGACTAACCGGCCCTGGCCGACGTTTAGTTTTCATTTGTGTCCTCGCGGGTTCCCGCGAGCAATCCGTTTGAGTCATCGAGGCAGGCGCCAAAGAAGCGCTTCTTTAAGGGAGGACAGGCATGGGAAGGGTAGCTTTGGTCACGGGCGGCACGCGCGGTATCGGCGCCGCGACCGCAAAGGCGCTGAAGAAGGCTGGCTATGACGTCGCCGTCAATTACGGCGGCAACGACGAGGCGGCCAAGGCCTTCAACAAGGAAACCAAGATCCCGGTCTTCAAATGGGACGTGGGCGATTACCCCGCCTGCGAGCAGGGGATCGTCAACGTCGAGAACAAAGTCGGGCCGATCGAGGTGTTGGTCAACAATGCCGGTATCTCGCGCGATGCCATGCTGCAGAAGATGAGCCACGAGCAATGGTCGGAGGTGATCCGCACCAATCTTGACTCGCTGTTCAACATGACGCGGCCGATCATCAACGCCATGCGCGAAAGAGGCTTCGGCCGCATCATCAACATCTCCTCGATCAACGGGCAGAAGGGCCAGCTCGGGCTGACCAACTACTGCGCCGCAAAAGCTGGCATGATCGGCTTCACCCGCGCGCTCGCGCTCGAAAGCGCGCGCAAGGGTATCACCGTCAACGCGATTGCGCCGGGTTATGTCGCAACCGATCTCCTGTCCGGCGTGTCGGACGAGGTGATGAAGGCGATCGTCGGGCAGATCCCGGTGGGTCGACTTGGCGAGGCCGAGGAGGTCGCGCGCTGCGTTGTATTCCTCGCCGCCGACGAGGCAGCCTGGATTACAGGCTCGACGCTTACCATCAACGGCGGCCAATTCATGGATTGAGCCTCAGGGCTCCCAGCCTTCCGGGGCGATCTCGAAGCCGGCAAAGTCGAAGCCTGGCGCCACGGTAGCGCCCGCAAGCGTCCAGGCACCCAGGCTCCGCACCGCCTGCCAGGCGCCTGCCGGAATGAACGCTTGCGGATGCTCGCCGGCAAGTAGGTTCGACCCAAGCCGGTATTCGCGGCGCGTGTCGCCCTCCTTGACCCCGAGCAGAAGGGGCGCGCCCCCGTACCAGTGCCAGACCTCAGCCGCGTCCACGCGGTGCCAGCGCCCCACTTCGCCTGCCTTCAGCAGATAGAGGATGGCGGTCGAGTGCGCGCGCCCCGCATGGCCCCGCTCATCGCGGAACGTCTCGCGATACCAGCCGCCCTCAGGGTGGGGCTTCAGCCCGAGATGCGTGATCACCTCGTCCGCCGTCAGCGCTTCGGACATTGCTTAGAAGCGGTCCTTGCGGCGCCGGATCTCGCCGAGAATCTCATCGAGCGGACGGCCTTCCATGCCGAGCCGTTTCTGGATCGCAGGGCTCCACGGCCGCAAGAACGGATTGGTGGCGAGCTCCTGCTTGATCGTCGTCGGCAGCGCGGGCTTGCTCTCCTTGGCGAGCGTCGCGACCTCCCCCGCCCGCAATTGCAACGCGGCGTTCTCCGGCTCGACGGTCAGCGCAAAGCGGCAATTGTTGTTGGTGTATTCGTGCCCACAATAGAGCTTCGTCTCCGGCGGGAGCTTGGCGAGCTTCTCGAGCGAAGACCACATGGTCTTGGCGTCGCCTTCGAGCAGCTTGCCGCAGCCGACCGAGAACAGCGTGTCGCCGACGCACACAATCTCGTCCTCCGGAAAGAAATAGCTGACATGGCCCTTCGTGTGGCCGGGCGTCTCGATCACCCGCGCCTTGGCGCTTCCGATCTCGACGGTGTCGCCTTCCCTGACCTCGACGTCGATGCCGGGAATGGAGGCCGACTCCTTAGCTGGTCCGACGATGGTGCAGCCGGTCATGCGCTTTACGATTGTGTTGCCGGCGGTGTGGTCGTGGTGATGATGGGTGGTCAGGATGTGCGTGAGCGCCCAGCCCTTCTCGTGCAGCGCCGCGAGCAACTCCTCCGCATCGGGCGCGTCAATCGCCGCGGTCGCCCCCGTGTCGGGGTCGTGAATAAGCACGCCATAATTATCGCTCCGCGTCGGGAACTGATGAACTTCAAGCCGTCTCATCGCGCGCTTTCACCATCTTTGCAGGGCCGGCCCGGACCGTAGCATCCCCGCAAAGGGGATTGAAATGGAACCGGGAGCAGTCGAGAACGGACTTTTTTAAACGCTAGCAGCGTCAGGATCGGTCCATGCAGCTCGACGCCATTGACCTCAAGGAATTCTACGCGTGCCCGCTTGGCATCGTGGTGCGGAGGCTGCTTGGGGCGCGCGTGCGCAGCCGATGGGCTGACCTCAAGGGCTTGTCCGTGTTCGGCGTCGGCTTTGCCACACCCTATCTTTCAGCCTACCGGGGCGAGGCGCAGCCCTTGGGCGCACTCATGCCCGCTGAGCTCGGCGCCATTCCCTGGCCGGAGCAGGATCAGTCCTTGACTGCGCTCGTCGAGGAGACCGAGCTTCCCCTAGATGATGAAAGCGCCGATCGGCTCCTGCTCGTCCACATGCTCGAATGGTCGGAGAAATCGCGCGAGCTGCTGCGCGAGTTGTGGCGGGTGCTTAAGCCGAATGGCCGACTGCTCATGATCGTGCCAAATCGCCGGGGCTTATGGGCGCGCGTCGATACCACGCCGTTCGGCTATGGCAGCCCGTTCAGCCGCACGCAACTCAACAAGCTGCTCAAGGAGTCGTCCTTCTCGCCCGAGAATTGGGACTACGCGCTCTATATGCCGCCGTTCAACTGGCGCATCCTGCTGCGCTGGCCGGTGTTTTGGGAGCGGCTTGGGCTCGTGCTGTGGCCGACCTTCTCCGGCGTGATCCTGGTGGAGGCCACGAAGCAGGTCTATGCCGCGGTGCCGCTGCGCGAGCTGCGCAAAGTCCGCCGCCGCATCGTTCCCATACCTGCGGGCGTCACACCGCAGGCCGCCTCGGCCGTCGCGATAGGTGTTGACAATTGTGTGTACAATGCTGGACTTTAGGCCCTATGAAGGTCGATGGTTCGATTGGGACGCGGGCAATCGCCAGAAGTGTCAGACCTTTCCGCTAGAGACATCGAAAGCATCTTCCAAGGCCCCGTATCTGTATTTCCTGATCCTGAACATTCCGGCGAGGAAGAACGCTTCATCGGCATCGGCAAAACCGAGAAACACCGCAACGTTTTTGTTGTCTTCAAGTTAAGGAGAAAAGACGACGTCGTCTTGATCCGTCCAATCAGCGCGCGATTCATGCACAAGAAAGAAATCCATTACTATGAAAAAGAAACTTCCAAGAATGAGAAGCGACGCGGAGGCTGAGGCCTTCGTCGACGAAGCCGACTTGACGGAGTTTGACCTCTCGGGAATGCGCGAGCTTCGGTTCGAGCTTGGCCCGAAGACGGAACGCGTCAATATGCGCCTACCTAAATCATTGCTCGATGCGGTGAAAGGGCAAGCCGCAAGACAGCAGATTCCGTATCAGCGCTTCATCCGCGCGGTCCTTGAACGCGCGGTAGCGCGCCAAGACCGGTCCAAGTAAGCTTCGGAGAGAGAGTCTATCGCGACAGCAAGAAGACAGCCTGCTCGCCGAATAGGTTCTGCATGAAAAGCGGCATAGAGACGCCCATCTTGCTACCATAGGCGTTGAGCGCGTGTGCACGCTCGACCTTCGCGCCCACGTCTTTGCAGAGATCGAGGAAGTCCTTGATGGTGCAGAGATGGATGTTCGGCGTGTCGTACCAGCGGTTGGGCAGATTGTCGGTCGTGGGCATCTTGCCGCCGAACATCAGCCCGGTGCGCACGCGCCAATGCCCGAAATTGGGGAAGGACACAACCGCGCGCCTGCCGATCCTGAGCAGCTGCTTCAGCACGTCGCGCGGAGAGTAGGTCGCCTGAATGGTCTGGGACAGGATCGCGTAGTCGAAGGCAAGGTCGGGGTAGTAGACGAGGTCGGTGTCGGCGTCGCCCTGGATCACCGCAAGCCCTTGCGCCACGCAGGAGTTCACGCCGGCCTGGGAGAGCTCGATGCCGCGCCCGTCAACGCCACGTTTCTCTGCGAGAAGGCGGAGCAGTGTGCCATCGCCACAACCGACGTCGAGCACGCGCGTGCCAGGCGTCACCATCTCGGCGATGAGCAGAAGGTCTACGCGGCTCGTATCCGAAGCGCGCATGGTATGCGGAGGCACGTTTAGGTTCATGCCACGATCCCCCGCTTGCGCGCCGCCGCGCCCAGGAAGCCGCGAATGGTATCGAACAACTCCGGCTCGTGCAGCAGGAAGGCGTCGTGGCCCTTGTCAGACTTGATCTCGACGAAGCTCACTTTGGCCGCAACGGCGTTCAGAGCGTGCACGATCTCGCGGCTCTCCTCGGTCGGAAACAGCCAGTCCGACGTGAACGAGACGAGACAGAAGCGCGTCTTGGTGCCGCGGAAGGCGTTGGCGAGCACGCCGTCATGATCCGCAGCGATGTCGAAATAGTCCATGGCGCGTGTGATGTAGAGATACGAGTTGGCGTCGAAGCGATCGACGAAAGAGAGGCCTTGATGGCGCAGGTAGCTTTCCACCTGAAAATCGGCGTCGAAACCAAAGGTGATCTTGTCGCGGTCCTGGAGGTTGCGCCCGAATTTGTGATGCAGCGCCGCGTCTGAGAGATAGGTGATGTGCGCGGCCATGCGCGCGACCGCGAGCCCTTTGCGCGGGCTCTTGCCCTCTTCGAGATAACGGCCCTGGCACCAGTCGGGATCGGCCATCACGGCTTGGCGGCCGACCTCGTGGAAAGCGATGTTCTGCGACGAATGCCGCGCCGAACAGGCGATCGGCACGGCGGAAAACACCCGGTCCTTGTAGCTCGCCGCCCATTCGAGCACCTGCATGCCGCCCATCGAGCCGCCAAGCACGCAGAGCAACTCGGGGATGCCGAGATGGTCCAGCAGTCGCGCTTGCGCGCGGACCATGTCGCGCACGGTGATGACTGGGAAGTCGAGACCAAACGAGCTGCCTGTGGCAGGGTTGGTCGAGCTCGGCCCGGTCGAGCCCATGCAGCCGCCGAGGACATTGGCGCACAGCACGAAATAGCGGTTGGTGTCGATCGGCTTGCCCGGGCCGACCATGGTCTCCCACCAGCCCGGCTTGCCGGTGACCGGATGGAGGTTTGCAACATGCTGGTCGCCGGTCAGCGCATGGCAGACGAGCACGAGGTTCGACTTGGCGGCATTAAGCTCGCCATAAGTCTGATAGGCGATAGAAAACTGCGCGAGCTCGCTCCCGCAGTCGAGCGGCAGCTTCTCGTTGAAATGAACGATATGGCTTTGCGGATTGGCGATCTGCGCCAACCGCACCGAACTGTCGGTGATGGACTGCGCCGTCGGGGTCTCGCTCATGTCACTTCAGCCCGCTCGGGGTCACTCCCCGCCAAACCTCTATTTACACAATTCGGCGTTAGCTAGGAGCTTACCGCCGAAAGTCAATCTTTTCTTTGCCTTGGCGCAAGGATTGGGCCTATGAGAGGCCGCCTGCAACGAGGAGTGAGACAGATGGCCGCCGCCAAGCGGGGCCCAACCCCCCGTCCCGGCGTTCTCGACATCGCGCCCTACGTGCCGGGCACGAGCGCGCTCGCCGGCGCACGCCCGGTCATTAAGCTCTCCTCGAACGAGACTCCATTCGGGCCGAGCCCGCGTGCGATCGAGGCTTACCTCGCGGCTGCCAACTCCTTGTCGCGTTACCCCGACGGGTCAGCCCGCGCGCTGCGGGAGGCGATCGGCAAGATGTATGGGCTCGATCCCGGCCATATCGTCTGCGGCGCAGGTTCCGACGAGCTCTTGAACTTGCTGGCAGGCGCCTATCTCGGGCCAGGCGATGAGGCGATCTATAGCGAGCACGGTTTCCTGGTCTACAAGATCGCGATCCTGGCGCGCGGCGCCACGCCCGTCGTTGCGCGCGAGATCGACCTCACCGCAAACGTCGACGCCATCCTTGCGCGCCTAACGGACAAGACGCGGGTGGTGTTTATCGCCAACCCTAACAACCCGACCGGGACCTACATCCCGTTTGATGAGGTGAAGCGGCTGCGCGCCGACTTGCCCGACCACGTGCTGCTCGTGCTGGACGCGGCCTATGCGGAGTATGTGCGTCGTAATGACTACGAGGCAGGCATCGAACTCGTCGCCACTACGCAGAATACGGTGATGACGCGCACCTTCTCCAAGATCTATGGGCTCGCCTATTTGCGCATCGGCTGGGCCTATTGCCCAGCGGAAGTCGCCGACGTGCTGAATCGCATCAGAGGTCCTTTCAATGTCTCAGGCCCTGCCATCGCCGCAGGCGTCGCGGCCTTGCAGGATCAGGCCTGGGTGCAGCGCGCGGTCGAACACAACGAGACATGGCGCTCGCGCATGGCCGATTCGCTCTCGGCCATCGGTCTCGGCGTGACGCCGAGCGCCGCGAACTTTCTGCTGCTGCATTTCAAAAAAGGCAATGGCAAGTCGGCACCGGAGGCTGACAAGTTCCTGCACGAAAAGCGCATCATCTTGCGACGCATGACCGAATACGGCTTCCCCGATGCGCTCCGCATGACCATCGGCACTGAGGAGGAGAACCGCGCCGTGATTGACGCCCTCACCTCCTTCATGGGCGCTAACGGCTCGTCTCGCCGATGAGCGAACCCCTTTTTGACCGCCTCGCCATCATCGGGACTGGCCTGATCGGCTCGTCCATCGCGCGCGCAGCCCGGGCGCAAGGCGCCGTGCGCACGATCGTTGCCACCTCGCATTCGGCAAAGACGCGGAAGCGCATCAAAGAGCTTGGCATCGCCGATGAGGTCGCGGACACCAATGCCGAAGCGGTGAAGGGCGCCGACCTCGTCATCGTGTGCGTTCCAGTCGGAGTCTGCGGTGACGTGGCCAAGGAAATCGGCCCGCATCTCAGGCCCGGCGCGACGGTTACCGATGTGGGTTCGGTCAAGGGCTCAATCGTGCGCGACATGGGCCCGCATCTGCCGAAGACCGTCAATTTCGTGCCGGCCCATCCAGTCGCGGGCACCGAGCATTCGGGTCCCGATGCAGGCTTCGCCGAGCTGTTCGAGGGTCGCTGGTGCATCCTGACGCCGCCTGAAGGCACCGATCCTAGGGCAGTCGAGAAGCTCGCAGCGTTCTGGCGCCTGCTCGACGCCAATGTCGAAGTGATGACGCCAGACCACCACGACCTCGTGCTCGCCATCACCAGCCATCTTCCGCATCTGATCGCCTACACCATCGTCGGTACCGCCGATGAATTGCAGGCGGTAACGCGGTCGGAGGTGCTGAAATTTTCCGCCGGCGGCTTCCGCGATTTCACCCGCATTGCCGCCTCGGATCCAACTATGTGGCGCGACATCTTCCTCGCCAACAAGGACGGCGTGCTCGAGATGCTCGGCCGCTTCAACGAGGACGTTGCGGCGCTGACCAAGGCAATCAGGAAGGGCGACGGCGAGGCGTTGTTCGAGCATTTCACCCGCACCCGCGCCATACGCCGCGGCATCATCGAAGCTGGGCAAGACACGCCCGCCCCCGATTTCGGGCGTCCCCACGGGCATGACGACTGACGCGAGACATGGGTGAGCTGTGGGTGTTCGGCTATGGCTCCTTGATGTGGCGGCCTGGATTCCCGGTCGCAGCCGCGGCGCCAGGCCTGCTAAAAGGCGCGCACCGCTCACTCTGCGTCATTTCCATCTTCCACCGCGGCACCCGCGAGCAGCCCGGGCTTGTGCTCGGGCTTGACCGCGGCGGGGCCTGCCGTGGCACGGTCTACCGGGTTGCGCCGGGAGCAGAAGAGGAGACTGTCGCTTATTTGCGCACGCGCGAGCAGGTCACCGACGTCTATGTCGAAGCTTACCGGCCTGTGCGCATACTCGACGGCTCGGGTATCACTGTGAAGGCGCTGACCTACCTTGTCGACCATAACCACGAGCAATATGCCGGCGTCCTTTCGCTGGAAGAGCAATTCCGCATGGTCAGCGGCGGCAAAGGCCAGTCGGGCGAGAACGCGGAATATGTGCTGAACACCGTGCAGCACTTGGAGGAGGCGGGCGTCCATGACGCCCTGCTTGCCGCGCTTGCCGCCCGACTCAGGGCGACCGTAACCAGGAGCTAGGTGGGGCCGCGCGTACCGTATTCGCGGCGCGCGGCGTTGACCGTGACGGCAAAGGCCGCGATCACATCAACCAGCGACATCAAGGTCAGCAGGAAGAAGGTCGAGGTCGCGGTCTTGTCCCAGATCAGGAACAGGATCAAACATGCGGCGAATACCATCATCGAAAGCGCATTCTCGGTGATGGAGGCGCCGCCGCCGCGCGCAGCTTTCAGAAGCTCGAAGAAGAGGAATCCGAGGGCCACGGCGAGCAGGATGGGGCCCAAGCCGAGCTGCCATACGCCGCCGGAGGGCAGCGGGATGGAGAAGCGGGGAATGTCGAAATCGGCGCCCGCCCCGGCAAAGGCGACATAGGCGAGGAGCGGAATGACGAGGAGCGGCACAGCTGACAGCCAGCTCCGCCGCTCGCGCCGTCTTATCGGTTTTTCCTCAGGCGCGGTCTCCGTCATGACTTTCCGACCGCCTCCTTAAGACGAGCCGTTCAGCGTCGAGACCGGCCTTTAAGCCTCTTCCTTGACTTTGAGCACCTGCTTGCCGCGATAGCGGCCAGACTTCAGGTCGATGTGGTGCGGACGGCGGAGCTCGCCCGACTCCTTGTCCTCGACATAAGCCGGCGACGAAAGCGCGTCGTGGCTTCGCCGATTGCCGCGCTTCATGCGCGATACTTTGCGTTTAGGTACAGCCATGATTGAAACCCTGTGCGGCCCGGCGATGCTCGCCAAGCTTCGTCGCGCCCTTATAGTGGCAATGGTCCGGGCTGGCCAGAGGGTGAGACCGGCAAATCGCGGGCCTTATCGCGCGGGCGCAAGGCAAGACGCCCGATGCGCGATGATTGGCATGCGGGCATTGACGGCGCCGGCAATGGCAAGCAGCCGCCGGGTCGGCCTGGCAGGATTGCGCACGCGCGGATTGGGCAGCGACACGGCGAGCAGAAGGGCCTCGCGGCGGGTCAGGCCTGCCGCGCTTTTGTGGAAATAGTAGCGGCTCGCTGCCTGGGCCCCGAAGATGCCGGGGCCCCATTGAGCGACATTGAGATAGACCTCCATCATGCGCTGCTTGGGCCAGATGAAGGACATGATGTAGGCAAGCGGCATCTCGATCAGTTTCCTGAGATAGCTCCGGCTATTCCAGAGATAGAGGTTCTTCGCCACCTGCATGGGAATGGTGCTCGCCCCGCGAAAATCGGCGAGCCCGTCGCCCTCTTTGATCGCGTCTCTGACCGCGCCCCAGTCCACGCCCCAATGCAGGCAGAAGCGGCCGTCCTCGCTTGCGATCACCGCGAGCGGCAGGTTGGGCGAGATGTCTTGGAGCGGCACCCATTCGCGGCGGAGTGTATAACCCCTGAGCTTCTCCACCACCATCACGGGTGTGAACGGCGGGTTGATGAAACGGAAAGCGACAATGGAAAGGAGGAGAAGGGCGGCTAGGCAGCCGAGGAATAGGAGAATCCGCCACGTCAATGAGGGCTTCACGCGTCTCTTGCTGCGCTTCCGCGGGCGCTCGGCTGAGACTGCTTCAATCACCATGGCCTCGGGGTTTTATCGCCTGATTGCTGCGTCGGGCAACGCCGTATTAGGGTCGTTTTTACGGGTACTTTGCGGCAAACCGCCGTCTCTTCTATTTCTTTCCCCAACATGGCTTTCGTAAGTGATCTGGAACGTGTCGGAAGGCTCGTCGAGGGGCGGCTCGCTGAGCTGCTCACCGCCGATGGTCTTAGCGATGCCGGCGATGCCAGGCTCGCCGAGGCGATGCGTTATGCGGCGTGCGGCGGCAAGCGGCTTAGGCCGTTCCTCCTCATCACCTCGGCGCGCCTGTTCGGCGTAAGCGAGGCGGACGCGCTCGATCCTGCCTGCGCGCTCGAATGCATCCATTGCTACTCGCTGGTGCATGACGACTTGCCGGCCATGGACGACGATGCGCTTCGCCGCGGGCGTCCCACGGCCCACATCGCCTTCGACGAGGCGACCGCGATCCTTGCCGGCGACGCGTTGCTGACGCTCGCCTTCGAGATCGTGAGCGACCCGCGTTACTGTGCGGACTCTGAAGTTCGCGCCGAGCTTATCTTGCTCCTTGCCAAGGCTGCCGGCTGGCAGGGCATGGTGCTCGGCCAGGCGCTCGATCTCGCCGCCGAACGCGGTGGCTTGGATAAGACGCGGATCGCGGGGATGCAGGCGCTCAAGACCGGAGCCTTGTTCCGCTTCGCCTGTGAGGCCGGCGCGGTGCTTGGCCGAGCCAATGCGGCGCAGCGAGCGGCGCTTGTCGCCTACGCCTCTGCCTTCGGCCAAGCCTTCCAGCTCGCCGACGACCTGCTCGACGCGGAAGGCGACGCCAAGGCGCTTGGCAAGGCCGTCGCCAAGGACGCCGGCCGTGGCAAGGCCACGCTCGTTGCCCTGCTCGGCATTGACGCCGCGAAGGAGAGGCTGCGTGCCTTGGTCGCCGAGGCAGAGGGCGCGCTTGCACAGTTCGGCGAGCGCGCTATCACCTTGATCGAGACGGCGCGATTTGTCGCAAGCCGTAAGAGCTGAGAAAGGGATGGCACCGCGCGGGAAAAACACCAAGACAGCGCCGCCGCGGCAGCGGGCTTGGACTTGGCTCGCCAAACAGGCTCGCGCGCAGATCCGCTTCCTGATTGCGCTCGGAGTCGGGCTAGCGGTCGGATTCACCGTCCCGATCGACGAGACCGTCCCCCGTATTCTTGCCGGCTGGAACGTAGGCGGTTGGCTCTATCTGCTGCTGGTCGGCATCAAGATGTGGCGGGCCGAAAAGATGTGGCGGGCCGAAGTCGACGGCATCAGAAGCGAGGCGGGGATCGAGCGGGGAAGCCGCATCGCCGTGCTGATCGCTGTCACCCTGGGCTCGCTCTTCACCTTGCTCGCGCTGCTCGCACAAATTGCCGCGTTGAAGAGCGAGCACGGGCTCGACCGAACCATAAGTGCGGTGTGCTCGATCTCCACCATCTTGCTTTCTTGGCTCCTCATCCATACGGCGTTCTCGCTCTATTACGCGCATGAGTTCCACAGCGAGCGCCGTGGGGGGGCGCGCGGGACAGGCGGCGGGCTTAAGTTCCCCGGCGACCCCACGCCCGACTATATCGATGTGGGAACCACGGCGCAGACCTCCGACGTCGCCGTCACCTCGCACACTATGCGGGGCGTGGTGATGCTACACGGCATCTTGTCGTTCTTTTTCAATACCGGCGTAATTGCGCTCGCCGTCAATATGGTCTTGCAGCTCGTGCAGGGTTGAGGCGGCCCCTACGAGCCGCAGGTCTTTGCTGGGGCCGGCTGCAAGAGGAACAGCGCGTGCTCGGGATTGTCGGGCGAAAGCACGACGAACGCGTCCAGATCGACACCGGGAATGAGTGCCAGGTGATCGCCGCCCCGAAGCGCGATCTTCATGTTCTTCGCGGCAGGCTCCAGCGAGAACTGTCCGAGATAGAAACCATCAGTAGTGCAAGTGAGGCTGCCATTCGCTTCACTACAGCGCGCGCCGTCGAGGTTGGTATAGGTATCGCCACCGTTCCGCATCTTGACGGTGATGGTGGCGAGATATTTGCCGGGATCCTTGTCTCCTGAAGGCTCCCGCTCGCTGATCGAGAGCGTAAGCTGGGTGACCTGCTGGCCGGGATGTTTGGCGAGATGGGTGGCGTCATAGACGCGGGTCCAGCAGCCGAGCCAAGGATCGGCCGCCGCTTTCTCGGTATCTTGGGCGTGCGCTGTTGGGCAGGCGAACAGAAGCGCGACGAGCGCAAGCGACGCTGACCGCATCTCCTCCCCCTACTCCGCCGCGCTCCGGCCGATGGCGCCCTGCCCGAACCGCCGCTCGATATAGTCGAGCACAATCTGCTTGAAGTCCGCCGCGGCGCCAGGTCCGCGCAGCGTGGCGACTTTCTTGCCATCGATGAACACGGGCGCAGCGGGCGCCTCGCCAGTGCCCGGCAGCGAGATGCCGATATCGGCGTGCTTCGACTCCCCGGGGCCGTTGACGATGCAGCCCATCACCGCGACGTTGAGCGTCTCGACGCCCGGATAGCGGCGTTTCCACTCCGGCATCTCGTCGCGGATGAAGTCCTGGATGTCGCGGGCGAGCTCCTGGAAGGTCGTCGACGTCGTCCGGCCGCAACCCGGGCAAGCGGCAACCAACGGCACGAAGCTCCTGAAGCCCATGCTCTGAAGCAGCTCCTGCGCGACCTTCACCTCGAGCGTGCGGTCGCCGCCAGGCTCGGGCGTGAGCGAGATTCGGATCGTGTCGCCGATCCCTTGCTGGAGCAGCACGCCCAGCGCGGCGGAGGAGGCGACGATGCCCTTGGAGCCCATGCCGGCCTCGGTCAGGCCGAGATGCAGCGCAAGGTCGGAGCGGGCGGCAAGCATGGAATAGACGGCGATCAGATCCTGCACGGCGCTGACCTTGGCCGAGAGCACGATCTTGTCGGCGCCCATCCCCAGCTCCATGGCGCGGGCGGCGCTGAGTAGCGCCGACTGCACGATCGCCTCGTGCATCACCTCGCGCGCGTCCTTCGGCTCCGGCAGCTTCGCATTCTCGTCCATGAGCCGGGTGAGGAGGTCCTGATCGAGACTGCCCCAGTTCACGCCGATGCGCACAGCCTTGCCGTGTTTAAGCGCAATCTCGATGATCTCGGCGAATTGCCGGGCGCGCTTGTCCTTGAAGCCGACATTGCCGGGATTGATGCGGTATTTGGCGAGGGCTTCGGCGCAGGCCGGATGCTCCTTGAGCAGCGTGTGGCCGTTATAGTGGAAGTCGCCGATCAGCGGCGTCTCCACGCCGAGAACGTCGAGGCGTTCGCGTATGTGACGGACGGCGACGGCGGCCTCCGCCCGGTCCACGGTGATGCGCACCAGTTCGGAGCCCGCACGGGAGAGCGCCGCGACCTGTTTCGTCGTTGCCTCGACATCGGCAGTGTCGGTGTTCGTCATCGATTGCACGACGATGGGAGCATCGCCGCCAATCGTGACTTGGCCGATCCTGACCGGAATGGTGCGCCGGCGCGCTGACTGGTTCATGAGGCTGACGATACGTCACATTTGTGGTTGTTACGCAAATCTCAAAATCTCGGCACACATAGAACTTAGGGGCATTCGCATCGATGCCTGCTAACGAGTTCTAATAAGGTTCTTTTCCAGCGGATGGTAGCACGGAAGACCAGCTCAACGCTGGCCGTTCAACCTCACCCCTGGGTGCTTGCCGTTGGTAAACTGCACCCCCGCCTTCTCCAGCGCCTTCCTTATAGCTGCCAGGGTTTCAGGCTTCCCGTGCGATTTGCCACGCTCGATCGCGTGAACGGTATTGAAGTGAACTTTGGCCTTTTTGCCAAGGTCCCGTACGCTCCAATTCAGAAAGCCTCTTCCCGCTCGAATCTGCGCGCCGGTCATCATATCTGCTTGTAACAGGTAGGTGACGGGTGCCCCGTGCAGTCATTCTGTCACAGCGTCAACCCACCTCAGCGCTGGCCACGGCCTAACACGATAAGCCTTAAGCGGTCCGGCCTCGGTACGGGTTAAGGGAGTGCCGGTCACGCAAAGGAGGAGTCTATGAATAAGGTTGTTGCAGCAGTTGTTGCTCTTGGAATCGCAGTAGCATTTACCGCTCCGGCTTTCGCAGCGGATGTGACGACTGCCAAGACCCACGCTGAGTGCACCAAGGCTGGCGGCGTATGGGACGCCAAGGCCAAGTCGTGCAAGCCAAAAATGTAGGATCACCATCGAAATCGAGCCCCGGCCAATCGCCGGGGCTTTTTTCATGGCTCTGCGACACGGCTCGATTGCGCTGGAGTCAAAGGATCGTCGCAGGAGCAAGGGAAAAGCCCGGTTTACCTCCATTTTCCGGCTCTTTTTTTGGAGAACAAAGGCCGCTCTGAGCGTTGGTTTTGTTAGCTGCTTCTCGAGGTGGTGAGCGGCTTAAAAATTGGAGGAAACGAAATGCTCAGGAAAATCACGCTCGTTCCCGCCGTGGCGGCGGCGCCGCTCTTGCCGGTGCCTGCCTTCGCCGGTCACGGACATGGCGGCTGGCATGGTGGCCACGGCTGGCATGGTGGTCACTGGGGTGGCCATCATGGGTGGGGCGGTTGGGGGGTTGGGGAGGATGGGGCTGGGGCGGCTGGTGGGGTCCGAGCATCAACATCAATATCGGACGCCGCTATCGGTATTATGGATATGGGTACTATCCATACTACCGCTATGGCTACTACCGCCCATATTACGGCTACTATCGCCCCTACTACTATCGTCGCCACTACGCGTACTATCGCCCATACCGTCACTACCGCCGTTGGCACTGTGCGCGACATCACTGGTAGTGCCGTCGTGTAGCCGTCCGTCAACAGAAAGCCCCGCAGAAAGCCCCGCCTCAGATGAAAGCGGGGCTTTCCGGGAAACACAAGAAGCGTTGGCGCGGCTGAGATGAGAGTAAAAGGCCGCGCTAACCCGGTAATGTTTAGTTCCGGTTCGTTTCGACCCATCTCAATGGGGCCTTTCGGCGCTCTAACAGCTTTGTGAGCAGAGTTGCGAGGAGCCCGCCAGCGAGAGCCCCGGCAACCCCCGACAAGGCGGTGAGAAGGTCGGGAATGCGGTCGGCGGTGAGCCCCTGAAGGCCCTCCATGAGCGCAGCCAATGCCATGGCCACGCCTACCACGATGATAGGGCGATGCAATGCAAGGCAGAAGATCGAGGTTGCCGCCAAATAAGCAAGAAAATGCTCAGTCAGCCAGTGCAGCCCGCTACGCACCTGCCAGGCAACAGGTACGAGCGAATCGGCCGCTATCGCCGCGATCAGAATCGCGCCGCCGAAGGCAAGCCACTTCGACGATCCGGCAGATACCATAGCTCGGCTCCCGCGCCAGTTTAGCGCGCAGGAGCCGAACAATCTTCAGCGTCATGTGATTCCCGCGAAAGCGCGGATCCAGCAACCACCGACTTCAATTGAGTTGCAACACAGGGATTACTGGATTGGCCGGCCAAGCCGGGCAATGACAATGGTGGGCGCTCTTCTAACGTCAAAACCACGCTAGGACGACAAGGCGGCAGTGAGGGCCCCGACATTGTGGCGGAACATGTCGAGATAGCTGGGCGCAGGCCCGTCAGCCGGTGACAGCGCATCGGTATAAAGCTCGCCGCCGATCTTGGCCCCGGTCTCTGAGGCGATCTGGTCGAGCAGCCGGTGGTCGGTGATGTTCTCCATGAACACCGCCGGGATGTGTTCGGCCTTGATCTGGCGGATGATCTTGGCGACGTCCCTGGCCGAGGCCTCGCTCTCCGTGCTCACGCCCTCAGGGGCGATGATCTCGAGCCCGTAGGCCGCACCGAAATAGCCGAAGGCGCCGTGGCTCGTGATGATCTTGCGCCGATCTTGCGGGAGCGCGGCGAGCGCCGCCTTCACGTCGGATTCTTCCTTGACGATTTCGTCTAGATATTTGGGAGTATTCGCTTCGTAGAACGACTTGCCTTCCGGATCGACGGCGATCAGCCCGTCGCGGATATTGGTGACGTAGAGTCTGCCGTTGGCGAGGCTCTGCCAGGCATGGCGGGTCGGTGATGGTCTTCGCATCCTCGACCATGGTGCGCGGTTTCACGCCCGTCGATGCCACCACGACCGTGCCTTTGAAACCCGACGACTTCTCCAGCCGGTCCATCCAGCCCTCGAAGCCGAGCCCGTTGGTGAACAGGATCTGCGCGGCGGCGAGGTTCTTGGCGTCGGCCGGCGTGGGTTCATAGACATGCGCGTCGCCGTTGGGAC
>Ga0207706_10000544_pt1 | contig 39990 bp, 31 predicted proteins | sample KBSC53metaG_FD_184318 | JGI IMG/M metagenome (GOLD analysis project Ga0207706, IMG submission 184318) | Corn rhizosphere microbial communities from Kellogg Biological Station, Michigan, USA - KBS C5-3 metaG (SPAdes) (version 2) | ecosystem: Host-associated > Plants > Roots > Rhizosphere > Soil ... | reverse complement strand
TCGCCAGGCCATTGGAGCCGATGGGCCCCAGCTCGGGCAGGCGGAACGCGGCACCGTAGTTCTCGGCGATGTAGCCGCGCGCTGTGCCGTCGGGCAGCGCGATCTTGAAGGCCATGCCGCGCGGCAGCAGCGCCACCTCGCCGGGCGCCACCTCGAGCACGCCGAGCTCGGTGGTGATGCGCAGCCGGCCCTGCTGCGGCACCAGCAGCATCTCGCCATCGGCGTTGACGAAGGCGCGGCGCTCCATCGGACGGTTGGCGAAGTACACATGCGCGGCCATGCCGGTCTGCGCATCGGCATCGCCGTTGACGACCATCGTGCGGATGCCGTCGATGAAATCCTGCGGCTCGGCGCCCGCCTCCACCGGATGCCAGCGCAGCGGGTTCGGCGGCACCGGCACGCCGCCCTTGGCGCCGGTCTTCCAGTGCGGCTGCGCATAGGCCTCGTAGGCACCGCACACCACCGAGGGCTGGCGCCGGTACATCCAGGTGCGCAGGTTGGCCGCGCGCGGCGCGGTGAAGGCGGTGCCGCTCAGCAGCTCGGCATACAGGCCGTGCGGCGCGCGCTGTGGGCTGTTCTGCCCGATGGGGAGGCTGCCGGGCACCGCCTCGCTCGCGAAGTGGTTGCCGAAGCCGGATTGGTAGGTCAGTTCACTCATGGTGTGGGGCAGGGCTGGAAGCACCGGCGAGCGTGTTGCTGCGCGCCAGCGCGATCGCCTCGCTGAGCACCTCGCGCGCACCGATGTGGTTGGCGAGGATGAGCACCAGCTTGGCGGTCATCATGTCGGCCTGATCGTCGCTCAGGTCGCGCTGGGAAGCGACGAGTTCCTCGTAGAACCCGTCGGCATCGGGGATGTTGGGTTGGCGGTTCAGCGGCATGGCTTGTCCCTCAATGCCCGAGCGCCGTGCGCAGCGCCGCCTCGGCCTTCGCGAGGTCGAAGCTGCGCCAGCGCGCGGCCACGTGCTGGTCGGGGCGGATCAGGTACACGGTGCCGGGCCGCGCGTCGTAGCGCTCGGCGAGCACGCCGGTGTCGTCGGTCAGGTCGGTGCCGACGTTCAGCGCCCGCGCGGTCACACCGCCGACGCTGAGCTGATCGAGCGCGGTGCCGAAGCCCAGCAGCGTGAAGCCGTCGCCCAGCGCGCCGAGCAGCCAGCCGGCCTTGCCGCCCCGATGCACCGGCGCGTCGGCACAGGGGCTGCCGGGGCTCATCGCGCCGGCGAAGGCGGATTCGTCCGCCGTGTTCAGCGGCGACCGCCCGTAGGGGGTGGGCCGCGAGAGCCGGCCGCTGTTGACCAGCGGCCGCGCGAAGGCCTCGGTCTCGGCCAGCTCGAGCACCGCGTTGCGCAAGCGCAGGCTGCTGCGGCTTTTGGGCGTGATGAAGTCGGTGGAGCGCGTGGAATGGCCGAGGTTGTCGTCAGCCGCGGCCGCGCGCTCGTCGTGGTAGCTGTCGAGCAGCGAGGCGGGCGCTGCGCCGTCGACCACCAGCTGCAGCTTCCACGCCAGGTTGTCGGCATCCTGCACGCCGGAGTTGGCGCCACGGGCGCCGAAGGGCGACACTTGGTGCGCCGCATCGCCGGCGAACAGCACGCGGCCATGGCGGAAGCGGTCGATGCGCCGGCAGGCGAACTGGTAGACCGACACCCACTCGAGCTCGAACTCCGCCTGCGGCCCCAGCATCGACCGGATGCGCGGGATCACGTTCTCGGGCTTCTTCTCCTCCACCGGGTCGGCCTGCCAGCCGAGCTGGAAATCGATGCGCCAGACGTCATCGCACTGCTTGTGCAGCAGCACCGACTGGCCGCGGTGGAACGGCGGGTCGAACCAGAACCAGCGCTCCGTTGGGAAGTTGGCTTTCATCACGACGTCGGCGATCAGGAAGCGGTCATGGAAGGCCTGGCCGGTGAAGGGGGCCCCCACCATGCGCCGCGTGTCGCTGTTGGCGCCGTCGCAGGCGATCAGCCACTCCGCCTCCATCTGGAACACGCCATCGGGCGTCTCGACCGTCAACAGCACCCGGTCTTCGAGCTGCTGCAGCTCGATGAGCTTGTGCTTCCACCGCAGGTCGACCCGCGGCTCGCGGGCGCAGGCCTCGACCAGCGTCTCCTCGAGGTAGTACTGCTGCAGGTTGATCATCGCGGGCATCCGGTGCTGCGGCTCGGGCAGCAGGTCGAAGCGGTAGACGAGGTCGTCCTGGAAGAACACCTTGCCGACCTGCCAGCGGATGCCCTTGTCGACCAGCGGCGCGGCGACGCCCAGCCTGTCCCAGATCTCGAGCGAGCGCTTGGCGTAGCAGACGGCTCGCGAGCCGACGCTGACTGTGTTGTTGTCGTCGAGCACCACGACCTTCAGGCCCCGCCGGGCGCAATCGAGCGCGGCGGTCAAGCCCACGGGGCCGGCACCGACGATCACGACCGGATGCCGCCGCATCTCGCCGCGGCGCTGCTCTTCGCTTTGCCGGTAGGCGAACTCGGGGGAGGTGTAGGTCTGCTGCATGTCAGTGCTGCGATGCCCGGCGCCACGGCCCGATCACGACTCCAGCGCCAGCCACATCTGCTGGTCGCGCTCGGCCGTCCAGACGCGCGGATCGGGATACTGCGTGGCCTCGTCGTAGGCGCGGGTCACGTCGAACGGCATGCAGTGATCGAAGATCACCCAGCGGCCGTAGGTCGGCTTCAAGCGCTCGCAGGTCTCGCGGTACACCGCCTTCAGGTCCTTGCCGGCCGCCGCCCCAGCCTTCACGCTGGCAAAGAGCTCGGAGACGAAGGCCCGCGTTCCGGCCAGCCCCTCGGCCACCTGCGCCTCGCCCTTCAATGCGGCGCCGCGCCCCGGCACCAGCGCCAGCGGCTTCAGCGCCGCGATGTTGTCCAGCGTGCGCGGCCAGTCCTGGAAGTAGGCGTCGCCCGCATACGGCGTCGCATCGAACTCCACGAGGTCGCCCGAGAACAGCGTGCGTTCCTGGGGCAGCCACACCACCGTGTCGCCCTTGGTGTGGCCGCGGCCCAACTGCAGCAGCTTGACCTCCAGCCGGCCCAGCCACAGCGTCATCTCGCCCTTGAAGGTGATGGTCGGCCAGGTGAGCCCCGCCGGCACCGACTCCACGTTGCGGAACAAACGCGGAAAGCGGCCGATCTCGCTGGCCTTGTCGGCCTCGCCGCGCTCGACGATCAGGTCGTAGGTGTCCTGGCTCGCGATGATGTGCTCGGGTTGGTAGGCCGAGGCGCCGAGCACGCGCACCGCGTGGTAGTGGCTCAGGGTGACATACCTGATCGGCTTGTCGGTCACCTCGCGGATGCGGCGGATCACATCCTGCGCCATCACCGGCGTGGCCTGCGTATCGATCACCATCACCGCGTCGTCGCCGACGATCACGCCGGTGTTCGGGTCGCCTTCGGCCGTGTAGGCCCAGGCGTGCGGCGAAAGCTGGGTGAAACTGACCTGCTTGTCCTCGAGGTCGGCTTGCGATGCGAAGGCCTTCTTGCTCATCTCAGTGTCCCGGCGTCTTTGACTCTGATTAACGAATTCGTCTATGTCTAACGATGCGCTTGATCTTAATCACGCGGTTCGTTAATGTCTAATTCATTCAGTTAAGTAGAAACACCTAAGCATGGACGACAGTTCCACCACGGCGGCGGCCGAACGCGGGTCGCGGGGCATCCAGAGCGTGGAGGTCGGCGGCCAGCTGCTGCTGGCGCTGGCGCACCACGGCCGGCCGATGGCGCTGAAGGATCTGGCACGCGAGGCCGGCATGGCGCCGGGCAAGGCCCACCCCTACCTCGTGAGCTTCGGCAAGCTCGGCCTGATCGAGCAGGAGCCGGGCACCGGCCGCTACGGCCTGGGGCCGCTGGCGATGCAGCTGGGCCTGATCAGCCTGCAGCAATACGACCCGGTACGGCTGGCGACGCCGCTGATCGAGGAGCTGGCGCAGGCGCTGGGGCACACGGTCGCCATCGCCGTGTGGGGCAACCGCGGGCCCACCATCGTGCGCGTCGCCGAGGCACCGTCGCCGGTGCATATTTCAATGCGCCATGGCACGGTGATGAGCCTGCGCGTCACCGCATCGGGCTGGCTGTTCGCGGCGCACAAGCCGCGCGACGCCGTGCTGGCGGTGCTGGCCGGCGAAGCCGCGGCCGAGCCGGTCGACGAAGCGCAGTTCGAGGCCACGCTCGACGAGGTGCGCCGCCACGGCATGGCGCGCGCCATCGACCTCTCGGTGGTGGGCGTCAGCGCGATGGCCGCGCCGGTGTTCGACGGCACCGGCGCGCTGCTGCTGAGCATCACCGCGATCGGCGCGACCGCGGCCTTCGACACGCGCTGGAACGGCACGGTCGCCACCGCGCTGAAGCGCTGTGCGGCCGAGCTCTCGCGGCAACTCGGCGCGCGACCGGCGTCACGCTAGCGCCCCCGCGCGCGGTCGGCCTCCGGCAGCCGCGCGCCGTCCAGGTACAGCCGGTGGTATTCGTCGAGCAGCGCATCCAGCTCCACCCGGTATTCGGGCCGCGCGAAGTACGCGCCGATCTCCTGCACCCGGGCTGCGAGCGGCGATTTCCTGGACACCGACACGTAGAGCTCGCCCACCAGCGCCGGCTGCGCCAGTGGCACCACCTGGCCGCCGAGGCCGTTGCGCTCGACCTCGATCAGCCCGGCTTCCCAGCCGAAGGGCGCGAAGTCCACGCGGTCGAGCGCGAGCATGCTGAGCGTCTGCCGCACGCTGACGACCCGCTCGATGCGGGTGTTCTGCTCGAGGAAATCGTCGAATTCCTTGCCCATGCTGACCCCGAGCACCAGCCCGGCGCGCAGGCCCTTGAGGTCACTCCAGCCATCGAACCGCCGCTGCGCGGCCTGGGGCTTGCGCACGAAGATGGCGATGCGGTTCTGCCCCATCCGCGGCTCGGCGAACACCGAATAGGCCTCGCGCTCGGCGTTGCGGAAGGAACAGATGTTCACGTCGACCTCGCCGGAGGCCACCATGGCCTGGCAGCGCTTCCACGGGCCCACGTACGACAGGTCGACCCGGTAGCCCAGCCGCTCGATCGCGCGGCGCGTCACTTCGGCACAGGCGCCGACGATGCGGTTGCCGCGCTCCCAGTTCCATGGGGGGTAGTCGTGGTGGCCGCAGGCCTTGACGACCGGCAGCTCGGCGGCCGAGGCCACCGCGCACCACAGCGTGAAGCCCCAGGCCAGGGCTGGCGGCAACAACCTGCGAGAAAGGCTCTTCACCATCGCCGTGCTCCCGTTGCAGACGGTCCCCCTCGCAGTTATAGCCTCAAAGCCGGTGCAGCAGGGCCTCCACCGCGGCATTGAAGCGCTCGGGCACCTCCGCCACGCTCAGGTGGGCCACGCCCTGCAGCAGCTCGAGCTGCGCGCCGGGGATGCGCTCGGCGATCGCGCGGGCCATCTCGGGTGTGGCGCCCTGGTCGAGCGAGCCGGCGATCACCCGCGTGGGACAGCGGATCTCATGCAACCGGTCGAGCCAGTTCACGCCGCGCACCGCATGGCAACAGCTCACATAGCCGGCCGGGTCGCAGCGCAGCAGCTGTTCGCGCAGCGCGCGCGCGAAGGCCGGTTCGGCCAGACGGAACTCGGGGCTGAGGTAGCGCTCGACGACCATGTCGGCCACCGCCGCCATGCCGCCTTGCTGCACGGCCGCGATGCGTTGTGTCCAGGCCGTTTGCGCGACGTCGGGGTAGTGCGCCGTGGTGTTCGCGAGCACCAGCCCGCGCAGCAGCTCGGGATAGCGGATGCCCAGCCCCTGCCCGACCATGCCGCCCATCGACAGCCCGACGAAGACCACCGGCCCCCGGCCCCATTCGCGGATCAGCCGCGCCGCATCGTCGACCAGCTCATCCAGCGTGGCCGGCGGGCCTTCGTGCGGCGCGGAGCCACCGTGGCCGCGGTGGTCGTAGCGCAGCACCGGATGGCGCTCGCCGAACTCGGCCGCGAAGGCGTCCCACATCGACAGGTCCAGCCCCAGCGCATGGCTCAGCACCAGCGGCACGCCCTGCTCTGCGCCTTGCAGCGCCACGCGCAGCTGCGGCCGGCTGAAGGTGTGGTGCAGTTGCACGCGCGAGCCCGGCAGCAGCGGGGCCGGGTCGAGCACGATGCCCTCGGCCTTGCAGATCTCGCCGGTGATCTTGAAGGCGGTGTTGGCTGCCGGCACCCCGCAGTAGATGGCGCCCTGCATCAGCGTTTCCTTGATCTTGGCCAGCGGCACGCCGCCGCGGATCGCCGCGCGGCAGTGCAGCTCGAATTCCTCCCAGCGGGCCAGGCCCATCGTCATGCCCAGCACCAGCAGGCGGCGCGTGGTCTTGTCCAGCCCCGGCCGGCCCCAGATGTCGTGCCAGGCATAGCGGGTGATGAAGGCCTGGAACTCGGCGTTGAGCTCGTTGGCGCCGGCGGTCGAGCGGGTGACCCAGTCGTCACCCAGCATCGCGCGGCGGTTCTTCAGGCCGCGGTCGAAGTCGTCTTCTCGGGACATGCTCTCTCCAGTGCTTGGGAATCGTCAGCGCAGGCGCTGCAGCAGTTCATGCGCCCGCTCGCGCGCCGGCTGCGCGGCGCGGTCGGCATCGAACAGCGCGTCGAGATCGGGCAGCGGCACGGCATCGCGCAGCGAAGGATGCTGCGCGAGGGCCTCGACCACCAGATCGTGCAGCGGCCGGCCCTCGGCCACGGCCCGCCGCGAGAGCTGCTCGACCAGCGCCTGTGCCTCCGGCTTGCCGATCAGGCGCGCCAGCCGCATCGCCACCGCCTCGGCATGCACCAGGCCCTGCAGCGCCTCGATGTTGTGAAGCATGCGCCGGCGGTCGACCTCCAGCCCGGCAGCGGCGTCGGCCAGCGCCTTCAGCGCGCCGTGTGCAGAGACGAACAGCCCGGCCCACTCGGCCAGCTCCGCCTGCCAATTGCCGAGGCCGCGCTCGTGCTCCTGCGGCATGGCCTGCAGCAGCGCCGCCACGCGCTGCGGCGCGCGCTGCGTCGCAGCGAGGGCCACCATCGCGGCCACCGGGTTGCGCTTGTGCGGCATCGCACTGGAGCCGCCGCGGCCTTCGCCGGATGGCTCGGCGATCTCGGCCACCTCGGCCTGGCCCATCAACGACCAGTCCTTCGCGATCTTGCCGAGCGAGCCGCACAGCACCCCCACCTCGCAGCCCAGCGCCACCCAATCGTCGCGCTGCGTGTGCCACGCGCCTTGGGGCGGCGGCAGCTGCAGCGCCTCGGCCATGCGGCGGGCAATCGCCGGGCCCCGCGGGCCCATCGCCGAGAGCGTGCCGACCGCGCCGCCGAGTTGCAGCTGCAGCGCACGCAGGCGCGCCTGCTGCAGCCGTTGCCGCGCCCGCACCAGCGGCTGCAGCCAGGCCGCCACCTTGAAGCCGAAGCTGATCACCGAGGCCGGCTGCATCAGCGTGCGTGCGAGCACCGGCGCATCGCCGTGGCGCTCGGCGAGCGCGAACAGCGCGTCGGTCAATGCGCAGAGGTCGCGGTCGATCAGCGACAGCGCGCGCCGTGTCGCGAGGACCATCGCGCTGTCGATCACATCCTGGCTGGTGCTGCCCCAGTGCACCTTGGCGGCCGCCTCGGCATCGCGCTCGGCGACCCGGCGGGTCAGCTGCCGGATCAGCGGGATCGCGAGGCTGCCGGCACGGCCGCTCTCGCCCACCAGGGCCGGCAGGTCGTAGAGCTCCACCCGGCAGGCCTCGGCGACCGCCTGCGCCGCCGCCATGCTCAGCAGGCCTTCATCGGCCTGCGCCCGCGCGAGCGCCGCCTCGACATCGAGCATGCCCTGCATGATGGCGGCATCGCCGAACACGCCCAGCATCTCGGGCGTGGACAAGAAGCTCTCGAAGACGGACGCAGACATCATGACCCTCGCTGGAGGGCCATGCTAGCGCCAGATCAGCGTGCGCTGATCAGTGCGTGGTGGCGGGCGGCTGCACGGCAGCGCCCATGCGCTTGACACGCCACTCGACCAGGCGGCGCATCAGGCCCATCGAGATCTGCTGCGCGTGGATCAGCCCGAGGATGCCGTTCTTGTGAAACTCGACGATCTTGGCATCGGGCAGCTCGGCGAGCTTCTTCTCGTCGATCGCGAGGAAGCCGTCGACCGTGAGCTTCTCGCCGTTGGGCAGCGTGGCGTCGAAGCGCATGTCCTGCAGCAGGCCGGCCTTGTGCAGCTCGCCGCAGAAGGTGCGGGTGCGCTGGCCTTCGTCTTCGAAGCTCTGCACGAAGCGGTGCACGTCGAGCAGCAGCGGCGTCGGCTCGCCGTCGGGCTGGAACAGCAGGTCGCCTTCGGTCTCGGAGAAGCCCTCCCAGGCGCGGTCGAGGCACACGGCCACCTGCTCGGTGTTGACCTGCGCCATCGCGAACGGATAGCGGCGGAAGTACGCCGGCACGTACGAGGTGCGCCAGGCGCCGTTGTCGAGGTAGAGGTTCTCGCCCTGCGACAGGCCGAGCACGGCCATCGGCGCAAAGTGCTCCTCGCCGCTCTGCGCATCCTGGCCGGCGCGCACGAACACGATCGGGAATTCGCGGCAGACGTCGGCGAACTCCACCGCGGTGACGAAGACCGCGTTCATCTCGGCCGTCTTGTTCAGGTCGATGGAACGATGGCGCATGCGCAGCGCGCGATGCTGCACGCGATCGAGCACGACCACGTTCTTGTACAGGGCTTCGACGATCATTTCTCGGGGTCTCCAACATCATCAGGGCTGCGCTGCACCAGCACTTTGTCCACACGCTTGCCGTCCAGGTCGACGACCTCGAACGTCCAGCCTTCCCACTCGACCCGATCGGCGGTGTGGGGCAGGCGGCCCAGCAGCAGCATGATCATGCCGGCCAGCGTGTTGTAGCGCCCGCGGTCTTCCTCGGGCAGTTCTTTCAGATCCAGGCGGTCCTTCAGCTCGGGCACGGGGATCAGGCCATCGAGCAGCCAGCTGCCGTCTTCGCGCTGCACGGCCCAAGCGTCTTCATCGGTGGCAGTCGAGAACTCGCCGGTGATGGCCTCGAGCACATCGCGCACGGTGATGATGCCCTGCACCTCGCCGTATTCGTCGACCACGAACACCAGCTCGGCGCTCGACGCGCGAAAGTGATCCAGCAGCTCCATGCCCGACAGCGTCTCGGGCACGAAGACCGGCGGCTTCAGCCGCTCCACCAGCTCGGGCTTCTCGCCGCGCGCCAGCGGCTGCAGCAGGTCCTGCGCGGCCACCACGCCCAGCACTTCATCGAGCCCGCCGCGGCACACCGGGTAGCGCGAGCGACCGCTCTCGCCGATCAGGGCCAGGCTCTCGTCGAAGGGCGCGCCGGCATCGAGCCACACCACGTCGGAGCGCGGGATCATCATCGAGCCGATCTGGCGCTCGTCGAGCCGGAAGACGTTGCGCACCATCTGGTGCTCATGCTCCTCGATCACGCCGGCATCCACGCCCTCCTCGAGGCTGGCCGCGATCTCCTCTTCGGTGACCGAGCGGTTGGGCCCGCCGCGGATGCCGATCAGGCGCAGCGTCGCCTCGGTGCAGGCCGACAGCAGCTTCACGAAGGGCCGCGCGATCAGCGAGAGCCATTCCATCGGCGGCGCCACCAGGCGCGCCACCGTTTCCGGGTACATCTGGCCCAGGCGCTTGGGCACCAGCTCGCCGAAGATGATGGTCAGGAAGGTGATCAGCATCACCACCAGTGCGGTGCCGCTCACGTCGGCGATGCGGTGCGGGACCGAGAAGGTCTTTTCCAGCCACTGCGCCAGCGGGCCGGAGAAGGCCGATTCGCCGACGATGCCGTTGAGCACGCCGATCGACGTGATGCCGATCTGCACCGTGGAGAGGAACTTGGTGGGGTTGTCGTGCAGGTCGATCGCGGCCTGGGCGCCCGACTCGCCGCTTTCGACCATCACCTGCAGCCGCGCCTTGCGGCTGGCCGTGAGCGCCATTTCCGACATGGCGAACAGGCCGTTCAGGATGATCAGGAAAACGAGAAGGGCAACGTCCATGAGTGAGGGCTTGGGCCGCCGTGGCGCGCCAGTCCCCGAGCCAGCGAAGCCCCGCAGCGTAGCAGAATCGTGTGATGGATTACCTCATCGGAGACCTGCAGGGCTGCTGCGACGCTTTCGACCGCCTGATGGCGAAAATCGGCTTCTCGCCCTCGCGCGACCGGCTCTGGTTGCTGGGGGACCTGGTCAACCGCGGCCCGCAATCCTTGCAAACCCTGTGCCGGCTGCGCGAACTCGGCAGCGCCGCCACCTGCCTGCTCGGCAACCACGACCTGCACCTGCTCGCGGTGGCCGAAGGCGTGCGCCCCGAGCACCGCAGCGACACGCTGCGCGACATCCTGCAGAGCCCCGAGCGCGACGCCTGGATCGACTGGGTGCGCCACCGTCCGCTGGCCGCCGAGGCGCACGGATGGCTCCTGGTGCATGCCGGCATCGTGCCGCAATGGGACCGCGCGCAGACGCTCGCGCTGGCGCATGAGGTGCAAACCATGCTGCGTGGCCACGACCTCGGCGCCTTCCTGCGCGTGATGTACGGCAACCAGCCCGACCGCTGGGACGAAGCGCTGCAAGGCGCCGACCGCTGGCGCTTCGTGATCAACGTGCTGACGCGCATCCGCTTCTGCAGCGACGACGGCACGCTCGAGTTCAAGGCCAAGGAAGGCGCAGGCGCCGCGCCGCCGGGCTTTCGGCCCTGGTTCGAGGTGCCGGGCCGCCGCAGCGAAGGCGAACCGATCGCCTTCGGCCACTGGTCGACGCTGGGCCTGGTCAACCGCCCCGACCTGCTTGCGCTGGACACCGGCTGCGTCTGGGGCGGCCGGCTCACCGCGGTGCGTGTCGACGGCGGCCGCAGAGAGGTCATTCAGGTCGATTGCGAACAAGCCCAGGCGCCGTTCTGACACAATCCGGCCTTCTTCAGGAAGCGTGGCCGAGCGGTTTAAGGCACTGGTCTTGAAAACCAGCGAAGGGGGAACCCTTCCGTGAGTTCGAATCTCACCGCTTCCGCCAGACAGTCAGGAAAAACGGGCCCTTGCGGCCCGTTTTGCTTTTCTGCTTTCGTCTGGGCCACGGGTTCCAGCTCAACTCATGCCAGAAACCGCCGAAAGGCTTTCTGAAGGAAATGGTCTATCTTCCCTTTATTCATGACGGGAGGAGCCTCGAGCATGAACGGCCCACTTGAGCTGAAGAGCTGCCTGCAGATGCGGAGCATCGACGGCCCCTGCTCTCCCGATACTGCCCAGCTCGTCTCGCTCGTGCTCAACAACCCGCGCTATCGTCTAGAAACCCAGCAACGCTCACCCTGCAGAAAAGACGCGACAGACCTTCTCTGCGAGTTGCCGGCCGGCGCCACCCCTGAACAAAAGTATGTGTGGGGACTATGGGCGAACGAGCAACTGATCGGCTGCCTGGAGGTGCTTCGCGGCTGGCCGCACGCGCACCACCTTTACATCGGGCAGCTCTTGATCGCGGAGGCACATCAGCGGCAAGGCTATGGAATACGGAGCCTGCAGATGCTGGCGGAGCGCAGCCGCGGCTGGGCGAAGATCCACCGCTGGAGGCTCGCCGTCGTCGAAAGCCAGTTGGCCGCTCGCGCCTTTTGGAAGCGTGCGGGGTTTGTCGAAACGGGGCAACGTACCCAGTTGCCGCAGTACCGGAATCCGTTGGTGCTGATGGAAAAGCCCATCGGCCGCTGACGCAACGGCTGCATCCCTACGGCCAGATCGGCCTGTCCCTACACCGACGGACGCCGTTGCCTTGCTGGCAGCTCCAGCCCACGCCCCTAACCTGAGACCCATCGCAACTCTCGCAAGGAGATCGCCATGGGCAAGTACTTCATCGGTTGGCTGCTGGGCATCCCCGCCGTGCTGCTGGTGCTGCTATACCTCATCTTCCATTGACGCCGGCTTAGGGGCCAGCGCCCGGCGGCTTTCAGGCCGGCGGAAGCGCCCCTGAGGCGGGAGCCCGCGGCGGCGGCGGCGCCGGCCGATCCGAGAAGACCGGCTCCTTTTTCGGCGCGGGGCGCGCCTCCGGGCTCTTGCGCGGCGTGCCGGTCACGACGGGGCTGGTGGTGTCCACGGGCGTCGCGCTGGCCTTGCGGCCGGGCGGCACGGTGTCGCCGTAGTGCACCCGCCCGCCCTCGTCCGTCCACTTGTAGACCTCGCCGGCCTGCAGCGGAGCGGTGCAGCAGACGCAGGCGGCCATCAGCAGCGCTTTCATGGCTGCAGTGTAGGAGGCCGGCGCCTTCAGCGATAGTCCGCGGGCTCGGAGGAGTCGGTCGGATGCTCGACCACGCGGCGCATCGCCGGCTGCATCGCCAGGCGCAGGTTCACGCCGCGCGGCGGGATCGGCGATTCGAACCACTGCTGGTAGATGCGGTGGATCTCGCCGCTCGCATACAGGCCGGCGATCGCCTGGTCGGCCAGTTGCTTGAACTCGGCATCGCCCTTGCGCAGCATGATGCCGTAGGGCTCGAGCGAGAGCGCTTCTTCCGAGATCACGTAGTCGGAGGGCTTGCGCGAGGAGGCGATGCTGCCGCTGAGCAGCACGTCGTCCATCGCATAGGCCGCCGCCTGGCCGGTCTCGACCATGTTGAAGGCCGCCGCGTCGTCCTTGGCCACGAGGACGGTGATGCGCAGTGCGCCCTGGGCGCGCAGCCCCTGCAGGTGCTGCAGGCTGGTGGTGCCCATCGTCGAGGTGACCACCGCGCTGCGCAGGTCATCGAGCCGGCGCACCGGCGCAGTCTTGCGCGAGACGAGCCGGCTCGACGCGATGAAGGTGGTGAGCGTGAAATCGACATGGCGCCGGCGCTCGGCGGTGTTGGTGGTGACGCCGCACTCGAGGTCGACCGTGCCGTTGGCCACCAGCGGCATGCGGGTCGCGGTGGTCACGGGCACATAACGCCGCTCGAGGTCGCGCAGGCCCAGCCGCGCCCTGACGGCATCGACGATGCGCTCGCAGATGGCGATCGAATAGCCCACTGGCTGCGGCCCGCTGCCCAGGTACGAAAACGGCACCGAGGCCTCGCGAAAGCCGAGCGTGATGACACCGGCCTCACGGATCTTGCGCAGCGTGGGCGAGGTCTGTGCCTGCGCCGCGCTCCAGGCGCAGAGGCAGGCCAGGATCAGGGCGGCCCGGCTCACCAGCTGTCGGAACGCATCACCGGTGTCCAGCGGCCGGCGGCGAGGCGGTACACCGACACCGCGCCATAGCGCTGCTCGCCGTCGCCGCGGAAGCGCATCGAGCCGGTCACCGGCGCGTTGCCGTCGAAGTTCTTCAGCCGGTCGAGCAGCGCGGCCCTGTCGGTGCTCGCGTTGCGCATCAGCGCATCGGCCACGAGGTACACCGCGTCGTAGGCATAGTGCGCGCCATACACCGGCTCGCCCTTGAAGCGGCTGCGGAACTTCACGAGGAACTGCTTGCCCGCCGGCAGCTCGCCGGCCTCGAGGATCGGCGAGGTGACATACACCGCCCGCAACGCCGTGCCGGCCTTCAGCAGCTTGTCGGTCTTCAGCGTGTCGCTGCCCAGCAGCCGCACACCGCTGAGGCCGGCTGCGGCCAGTTGCTGCACCAGCGCCTCGGCCTGAAAGTCGCTGACCATCGCGACGACGACATCGGCGCCGGCCTTGCGCACGCCGCCGACGAAGGCCTCGAAATCGGTGGTCTTGTTGTCGGTCGACTGGCGCACCGCCACGGCCTGCCCGCGCCCGGCCAGCAGCGTGGCCACGTCGTCGGCCAGGCCCTTGCCGTAGGGCGTGCCGTCGTCGAGCACCGCATAGGCCTTGGCGCCGTCGAGCTGGCGCGCGTATTCGCCGATCGCGCGGGCCTGCAGGCTGTCGTTGGCGACCAGGCGCAGCGTGGTGGGCAGCTTCAGCTGCGTGTAGGCGGGTTTGGTCGAGATCGCGAGCTGCGGAATGCCGGCCTCGGCATAGGTGGGCGCCGCCGCGATGCTGACGCCCGAATTGAGATCGGCAATGGCGACCAGCACGTCGGACTTGACGAGCTGCGCTGCCGCGGCCTTGCCGGCTTCGACATCGGCCTTGTCGTCGGCACTCACCAGCTCGAGCTTCACGGTATGGCCGCCGATGCGCACACCACCTGCCGCATTGATCTCCTCGACGGCGAGCGTCGCGCCGTTGAGCATGTCGCCGCCCTGGCTGGCGAGCTCGCCCGACAGCGGCTGCGCGACGCCGATGCGCAGCACCTCCGGCGGGCGGCTGCAGGCCGCCGACAACAGGGCCGCGGCCAGGCAGAGGCCGGCCAGGGCGAGGCGCGGCGCGCGTCGTGCAGGGTTCATCGGGTTCTCCTTTTCGGCGGTGGTCAGAGCGGGATCCGCGCGGTGTTCTTCATCTCGTCGATCACGGCGTAGGTCCGCACGTCGCGCACGCCCGGCAGGCGCCACACCACCGACTCGGCCAGCTCGCGGTAGTGCTGCATGTCGCGCACGCGGGTCTTGATCAGGTAGTCGAAGCCGCCGGCCACTTCATGGCACTCGATGATCTCGTCGCGCGCCTGCACCGCGGCCTTGAGCGCGCGGCCGGTGCTGGCCGAGGGCTCGACCAGTGCGACCTCGGCGAACACCAGCAGGTCGGAGTTGAGCTTGGCCTGGTTGAGCACCGCTTCGTAGCCAAGGATGAAGCCCTTGCGCCGCAAGTGCGACACGCGCTCGTGCACGCTGGCGGCCGAGAGGCCCACCGCATCGGCCAGGCGCGCCAGCGTGATGCGGCCGTCGGCCTGCAGCAGGCGCAGCAGCTGGGCATCGATCGCGTCGATCGCCGGCTCGGCGCCGGCGCTGCGGCTGCGGTCGACCTGCTCCATCACGGTGTAGGTGCGGGTGCTGCGCACGCCGGGCAGCGCGCCGACGGCCTGGGCCACCTGCTCCTCGCACGAACCCATGTCGGAGACCAGCACCTTCAGCAGGCAGTCGAAGCCGCCGGCGATCAGGTGGCATTCAAGGATGGCCGGCGTGGCCTGCACCGCGGCGCGGAAACCCTCCATCACATCGGAGGCGGTGCGGTCGAACACCACCTCGACGAAGGCCGCCATGCCCATGCCCAGCTTCTCGGGGTTGAGGCGGGCCTGGTAGCCGAGGATGTAGCCGTCCTGCTGCAGCCGCTTGACGCGGCCGAGCACCGCGGAGGGCGACAGGTGCACTTCCTCGGCGAGCTTGAGGTTGGAGATGCGTCCGTCGCGTTGCAACACGCTCAGGATGCGGAAGTCGATCTTGTCGGTGGCAGCGCGCTTGGGGCGCTGGGAAGCGATGAGTTGCATGATCGATGGCTGTTGTCTGAACCGCCCCTTTGCCTGGGGTCGGGGAGCTGGATAGCACCGTGTGTGCCAGCGCATGCGGCGTGGTCCCGCCAACGGCCCGTTTACCTCGACAGCGCAGGTTTTCGCGCAGGCGCGCGCCGGCTCATCCTGGGCGTCGGGTGTCACCCCTGCCACACAGCGCAGCGCCGGGATGTGTATGAGATTCAATCCAGGGGTTAACCCGCAGCCTCTTCGCGCGGACGGGGCGGCACTTCGCTTCGCCCCCTGATCAAGGGATGTCGGGCGCGGAGCCGGCGGCCCAAGATCGCACGCACATCGGATTCACAACACAGTCGAGGGCCGCTCGCCTCACGGGCCACTCGACCTCACCATCATGCGCGCACGTCAACCTTATGTCTGGGAGCGGGACCGCCGTTCCGACGACAACAGCGAGTGGCTCTCCACTGGCTATTCGTCCACCGTGATCGGCGATACCCGCAGCGGCAGCGGCCGCCTGCGGCGCTCGCGCCGCCGCGGCAAGCCCTGGGCCCTGTTCGCCTACGGGCTGATTTCGGTCTGCGGCGCGTTCGCGGCGGTCGGCTTGGTGATGCAGGTGGTGGGCCGGTTCATGCGCTGAGCGGCAACCGGGAAAGCCCTCAACCGCCGCTCCCCTGCTTCCGCCACAGTGCGGGAGAGGTTGGGGGAACAGCATGTCAGGATCTGACCCGGACACTCTGGGAGAGCGGGCGCGGCACGCGCTGGAGCATGCGCAGCAGGAACGCGTCGTGATGCTGGCCGAGCTGAAGAGCGCGCGCCAGGCCCATGACGACTTCGTGGCGACGCTGGCCTACGAGGTGCGCGGCCGGCTGGCGCCGATGGTCAACGCGCTCGAACTGCTGAGGCTGCGCGGCGCCGCGCCTCATGGGCGCGAGTTCGGCGTCCTGGCGCGGCAGACGCAGCAGCTCGTCGAGCTGGTCGACCAGATGCTGAGGGTCTCTGCGCCGCGCAGCTTCGTGTCGCGGCCGGTACCGCTGGCGCGCGTGCTGACCCATGCCGTCGAGAGCGTCAGCTCGCTGCTCGAGGAGCGCCGCCACCGGCTCGACATCCGCCTGAGCGACAACACGCTGGAGTGCGACGGCGACGAAAGCAGGCTCACGCAGATGCTGAGCCACCTGCTGCAGAACGCGGCGCTCTTCACGCCGCCGGGCGGGTCCATCGAGGTGTCGGCCGCACTCAGCGCCGACGAAGTGGTGCTGCGCGTGCGCGACAACGGCGTGGGCATGACCTGCGAGGTGCTCTCGCTGGCCTGGTCGCCGTTCTTCCAGGGGCCCGCGGCCGGCAGCGGCATGGGCATGGGGCTCACGCTCGTGAAGACGCTGGTCAATCTCCATGGCGGCACCGTCACGGCCTTCAGCGAAGGGCCGGGCCGAGGCAGCGAATTCGTCGTCAACCTGCCGCGCCGGGCCTCGCCCCCGCAAGAGGCTCTCGAGCCGGTGCCGCGCGAAACCGCCCGGCCGGCCCGCATCCTCGTGGTCGACGACAACGAGGATGCGGCGTATTCGCTCGCGGCCCTGCTTCAGACCCAAGGCCACCAGGTGCTGGTGTCGGTCGACCCGCAGGAAGCGCTGCGCGTGGCCGACGACTTCGTGCCGGAAGTGGCGCTCTTCGACATCGAGATGCCGGGGCTGGACGGCCACCAGCTGCTGGCGCGGATGCGCAACTCGCCCTGGAGCGCGAACTGCCGCTTCATCGCGATCAGCGCGCACGGCCAGCGCACCGACCAGCAGCTCAGCCGACAGGCCGGCTTCGAGCGCCACCTCACCAAGCCGCTGTCGCTGGATTCGCTCATCCGCCTGCTGCGCCAGCAGCACGGCCCGATGGCCTGACCGCGCCGGCTCAGGCGATGCAGGTGCGGTTCTTCCCGGTCCGCTTGGCTTCGTAGAGCGCTTCATCGGCGCGCTCCAGCGCCTCTTCGATCCGCTCGCCGGGGCGGTAGGCGGTGACGCCGGCCGAAAAGGTCACGAACACCGGCTGGGCCTCGTGCATGAACAGGCTGCCGCTGAGCGAGCGCTGCAGCCGCGTGAGCACCTGCTGGGCCTCTTCGGCCGGCGTGCCGGGCAGCACGACGACGAACTCCTCGCCGCCGTAGCGCGCCACCGTGTCCAGCGGGCGCAGCGAGCGCTGCACATGCTCGGCCAGCGCCTTCAGCGCCTCGTCGCCGGCACCATGGCCGAGCGTGTCGTTGAGCTTCTTGAAGTTGTCGATGTCGAGCAGGCCGAGCGCGAGCGTGCCGCCGTCACGCTCCAGCCGCGCGCATTCGACCTCGAAGGCCTGCTGCAGCCCGCGCCGGTTGGCGATCTGCGTCAGCGCATCGGTCGACACCTCGTCGGACAACCGGCGCAGCTCGCCCTCGAGCTCGCGCACCTTGGCCTCGAGTTCCGAGGCGCGGCTGTGCTCATGCTGCAGCCGGCTCTGCGTCTGGTTGACCAGCGCCTGCACCGCGCGGCTCTCCTCGACCATCTCGCGCACCACGCCGGCCAGGCTCTCGAGGGAGTCGGCCTTCTCGACCACCTCGGCATAGCGGCCCACGCTGTCGTGGAAGCGGCCGGTGTGCTGCGCCAGCGCCCCCAGCTCCTCGAGCATGCGCTGGATCAGGCTCTTCAACGCATCGCGCGTGCGGTCGCGGTCGCTGCGCAGCTGGTGCTGGCGCTCACGCGTCTGTGCGAGCAGCTCGGTCGCGGCACGCACGCTGCGCGCGCTCAGCGGCTCGCCCAGGCGCGCCTGCAGCGATTCGCACTGGCCGCGCGCCCAGCTTTCGTCTTCCGACAGCTCGGTGAGGCCCGCGCTCAACTCCTGGCACAGCACGCTCAGTTGGTCGAGCAGGTGGTGGCGGTGCGCCAACAGCCGGCGCGCGCGGCCGCACACGCTGGCCACGGCGGCCGAGATCTCCGGTGTGGCGCCCTCGGCGGCAATGCGTTTGGCCAGCACCGAGAGCTCGTCGGCCAGCTCGCTGCCACGCGGCTCGCGCAGCGGCAAGGCGGCGCGCACGGTGTTCTCCAGCTCGCCGACCATCGGTTGCCAGGCCTGCGGCACCTGCGCTGCAGGCTGCGGTGGCGTGTCGTCGAGCAGCGGCACCGGGCCGGTGAGGCGCGGCTCGGGTGCCGCCTCGGCGGGCGGCTCGTCGCCCGGCTGCGCGGCGGCTTCGTCGACGGTGTCGCTGTCCCAGCTGGCGATCAGCTGGCGCAGCCGCTGCTGCAGGCGCTGCATGTCGCTGCGGCTGCCGTCGAGCACGCGCTGCAGGCTTTCCTTCTTGCGTGCCGCCGTCCATTGGCGGCCGCCGCGCTCCAGGCCGCGCGCCATGCGCTCGAGCAGCGTGGCCCAGGCCTGGGCCTGCGCGACGCTGCCTTCGGCGCCGCGGTCGAGCGCGCGCTGTGCGTCGTCCCAGCGGCCTTGCAGCAGCGCCTTCGACAGCTCTTCGCGCAGTGCGGGATCCTCGGTGAAGCGTTGCGCCAGCCGCTCGAGCAGCGGCCGCGCCCGGTCGGGAAACGGCGGCGGCGCCGCGTCGCCCGCTTCTTCGGCATAGGCGCGGGCGTAGTTCTCGGGCGTGGGCTCCAGCTTCGACATCGCGAGCCGGCGCAGCGCGGCCTTGGCGATCAGGGCGGGAGCCTGCGGCGCGGCGGAGGCCGCAGCTCCGGGGCGTGCGCTGGTGGCGCGCGGGGTGTCCATGGTGTCAGCGGGAAAGAGAGGGGCGCGAGCGCGCCGGGGGTGTCACGTTTACGGCCGGCCGCTGACCAGGCGCGCGCTGTCGGCGGCGTTCTCCAGCGCGTTGGCCTGGCCGATCCACGGCGCCTTGCGCGGCAGCACGGTCTGCTGCAGCCAGCGCTCCAGGTCATCGGGCGGGATCGGTCGGCTGAACAGGAAGCCCTGCATCACGCCGCAGCCGAGGCGGTGCAGCACCTCCATCTGGCGCAGGTTCTCCACGCCTTCGGCGATGACGCGCAAGCCCAGCGAGCGCGCCAGCGCGATGATGGCGGTGACCACCGCCGAGCTCTGCGGCGTGATGCCGAGGTCGCGCACGAAGCTGCGGTCGATCTTGAGCTCGGAGATCGGCAGCGTGGTCAGGTAGGCGAGCGACGAATAGCCGGTGCCGAAGTCGTCGATCGAGATCTCGACGCCGATCTCGTTGAGCCGGTGCAGCGAGGGGATCACGTTCTGCAGGTCCTTCATCAGGCCTGTTTCAGTGATCTCGAGCTGGATGGAGCGGTGCGGCACGCCATAGTTGCTGACCGACTGGTGGATGTGCTCCACGAGGTCGGAGCGCTCGAAGAGGCGATTCGGCAGGTTGACGGCGATCGAATCGTTGAAGCCGAAGCTGACCTGCCACACCCTCGCCTGCCGCGCGGCCTCGCGCACCGCCCATTCGCTCAAGGGCACGATCAGGCCGGTTTCCTCGGCCAGCGGGATGAAGTCGGCCGGCGGCACCAGGGTGTTGCCGCGCTGCCAGCGCATCAGCGCCTCGGCGCCCACCATGCGGGCGGCGCGCACATCGACCTTCGGCTGGTAGTGCAGCACCAGTTCGTTGCGCTCGATCGCCTTGTGCAGCGCGCTTTCGAGCTCCAGCTTCTCGCGGCCGCGGCCGGCGAGCTGCGGGCTGTAGACCGAGGCCGAGTTGCGCCCGGCCGACTTGACCGAATACATCGCCACGTCGGAGTTGCGCAGGAGATCGGCCACCGTGCCGCCGTCGCGCGGAAACAGCGCGATGCCGACGCTGGCGGTGCAGAAGCATTCCTGGCCGCCGACGAAGATCGGCTCGCGCATCACGTCGAGCATGCGCGAGGCCACCCGCTCGGCATCGCGCTCGTCGGTCACCTCGGGCAGCAGGGCCACGAACTCGTCGCCGCCGAGCCGGCCCACCGCCTCGAGCGTGCGGTGCGAGCGGGCGCCGACGGCCTCGAGCGCCCCTTCCATCACCTGGTCGGAGTGGCGCACGCAGCCGCGCAAGCGCCGCGCGACCTCCATCAGCAGCTCGTCGCCGGCCGCATGGCCGAGCGTGTCGTTGATGACCTTGAAGCGGTCGAGATCGATCAGCAGCAGCGCGGCGTTGTGGTTCAGCCGGCGCGCATGCTCCAGCGCCCGCTCGGTGCGCCAGATGAGCTGGCGCCGGTTGGGCAAGCCGGTCAGCGCATCGAAATTCGCCAGGTGGCGGATCTTGTCTTCGGCGATGCGCCGGTCGGTCACATCCTGCACGATGCCGGTGTAGCCCGCGCTCTGGCCGTGCTCGTTGAACTCGGGCTCGGCCTCGACGTGGATGATGCGCTGGCGGCCGTCGAGCAGCGTCACCGGTACGTCGGTGGCGATCACCGAGCTGTGGGCCACCACGTCGTGCAGCAGCCGCATCAGGCCGCGTCGTTCGGCCTGCGGCACCATGCGCAGCAGCTTGCGGAAGCTGAGCCGGTCCTGCGGGCCGTGGCCGAACACCCGCAGCCCCTCGGGCGACAGCGTGAAACCGCCTTCACTACGGCGCCAGTCGAAGCTGCCCATGCGGGCCAGATCCTGCGCCCGGGCGAGCTTGGCCTTGCTGCGCTCGAGCTCGAGCCGGGTGCGCGAGGCACGCAGCAGGTAGCGCAGGCGGCCGGCCAGCAGGCTCCACTGGGTGGACTTGACGAAGAAGTCGGTAGCGCCGGCCTGGTAGGCGCGGGTGATCGAGGCATCGTCGTCCAGGCCGGTGAGCATCAGCACCGGGATGTTCTCGAAGCCGGGCATCAGCCGCAGCTCGCGGCAGGTGGCGAAGCCGTCGAGCCCGGGCATCATCGCGTCGAGCACGATGATGTCGGGCGTCCAGTCGGCCAGCATCTGCAGCGCGCGCTCGCCGCTGCTGGCTTCGGTGATCGCGAAGCCGCGCTCGCGCAGCGCGATCGCGGTCAGCAGCAGGTTCACCTCGTCGTCGTCGACGAGCAGGACTTTCGGCTGCTCGAGCGAATCGTCGTCGGCGAAGGCGTGCGGCAAATTCATGTCAGGTGTCGAGAACCGGCTTCAGCGCCGCGAGGAGACGGCCGCTTTCCGCCACCATACCATCGAGTAGGGTTTCCAGGTCTTCGGTCTCATCCTGACGTATACGCCTTTCGATGTCGGCGCACAGCCTCGACAGCTCGAGCGCCCCGACGCTGGCTGAAGACGATTTCAAGGTGTGGGCGACATGCCGCATCGCCGCATGGTCGGCCGTGCCCCGGGCGTCCTGCAATTGCTGCAGCAAACGTTGCAGCGAGCCTTCGAACGCTTTCAACACGCGCGCGAGCAGGCCGTTGGCCCCGTTGGGGTCGAGCTCGCGCAGCCGGTCGAGCGCCTGGGCGTCCAGCACCTGGATCAGCGCGGCCATGCGGTCGGCCGGGGCCGCAGGCGCGGCCGACGAAGCACCCTTGGCATCGCTGCCATCGGCGGGCAAGGCGGGAGAGAGGCGGCGTCTGAGCATGGTGTGCAACTGGCTTTTCCTGAAGGGTTTGGACAGGTAGTCGTCGAAGCCTAAGCCGAGGAAGCGCTCCTCGTCGCCGCCCAGGGCATTGGCGGTGACGGCGACCACCGGCGTCGAAGGCGGTGTCAGGAACTGGAAGCGCCGGCTGGGGCCGCGGCGGAACCACTGCAGCGCCTCGGTGCCGTCCATCCCCGGCATCTGGATGTCCATCAGCACGAGGTCGAAACGCTGCTCGCACAGGGCTTTCAGGCCCTCGAGCGCGCCGGAAGCCACCTGGACCCGGCAACCCAGCCCGCGCAGCATCTGGGTGACGACCTCCTGGTTGACGATGTTGTCTTCGATCACAAGGATGTGGTGCCCCAGGGCGCCCGTCAAGCCGGTTCCCCCAAGAGAGGGCCGTGTGACGCCCAGAATCGCCTGCCGGAGCTCGGCCTTGCGCAGCGGTTTGGCAACGAACCGGTGGAAACCCGCAGCCAACGCTGCGCGCGCATCGTCCGGAGCGGCCACCGAGGACAACAAGATCAGCTTCATCTGGGGTTGCAGCCCTTGCTCACGCAAGCTGCGGGCCAGGGCGATGCCGTCCATCCCCGGCATCTTCATGTCGACCAGCGCCAGGTCGAAGTGCCGATCGACCGGCGTGCGGCCGGCCAGGATCTCGAGCGCGGCCAGGCCGTGCTCGGCGACCACGACCTGCAGCCCCCAGGCACCGAGCATGTTCTCCAGCACGGTGCGGTTGGTTTCCTGGTCCTCGACCACCAGCACGCGCATCGCCGGCAGCGTGGTCGCCTCGTCGTCCGGCATCTCGGCGTCGGCCGCCGCCGGCCGCAGGGGCAGCGTGAAGCTGAAGCAGGAGCCGACGCCCGGCGTGCTGCGGGCCTCGATGCGGCCGCCCATCAGCTCGACCAGCTGCTTCGAGATCGCCAGCCCCAGCCCGGTGCCGCCATAGCGCCTCGACATCCCGCCGTGGGCCTGCGTGAACGCGCTGAACAGCCGCGGCAGCACCTCGGGCAGGATGCCGATGCCGGTGTCGCGGACCTCGAACTCCAGCAAGAGTGATGTCTGCCCCCGGCCGCCTCCGGCGTCCACCCCCCACGGGGGTACGAGCCCGCCTTGGGGCGGCCCGGCGGCGGGCTCGGAGGTCTGCCCATGGCCTCCGTCGGCGTCCACGCGCCGCAGGTCCACCACGACCTCGCCGACCTCGGTGAACTTGATCGCATTGGCCACCAGGTTGGTGATCACCTGGCGCAGCCGCAGCGGATCGCCGTTGACCATCGGCGGCAGCCCCGGCTGCTCGCGGAAGGTCAGCTCCACGCGCTTCTCGTGGGCGCGCGGCGCCAGCAGCTCCAGCGTGTCCTCGACGACGCCGCGCAGCAGAAAGTCGCAGGGCGCCAGCTCCAGCTTGCCGGCCTCGATCTTCGAGAAGTCGAGGATGTCGTTGATGATCTCGAGCAGCGTCTCGCCCGAGCGGTAGACCGCCTGCGCGAAGCGCCGCTGCTTGTCGGTCAACGGCGTGCCCAGCAGCAGCTCGGTCATGCCGAGGATGCCGTTCATCGGCGTGCGGATCTCATGGCTCATGTTGGCCATGAACTGGCTCTTGGCCTGGCTGGCCGCCTCGGCCTGGTCGCGCGCATGCTGCAGCTCGAGCTCATGCTCGCGCTCGTAGGTCACGTCGGTGATCAGCCCATAGACGCGCAGCTCGCCGTCGTGCAGCGCCAGCGCGCGGGTCCGCGCGCGTAGCCAGCGCACTCCGCGCGCCGGATGGTTCACGCGGAAGCTCACGTCCACCGGCTCCATGCGCTGCTCGCGCTGGAAGCGCTCGAAATACAACGGCCGGTCCTCGGGCACCACCTTGTCGCGGAAGCACTGCGGCGAATCGGCCAGCTCCTGCTCGCTGACGCCCCACGTGTCGAGCACGCGCGGCGACAGGTGGAAGAACTGCGTGCGGTCGAGGTTGGCGACGAACACGCCGTCGTCCACCGCGGCGGCGAACTCCTGGAACCGCACCTTCGACTCGGCCAGCTCCCGCTGCGCCATGCGCTCGGCGCTGACATCGCGCGCGATCGCCATCAGCGCCTTGGGCCGGCCGTCCTCGTCGTACACCGCGAGAAAGCGGGCATTGACGATGCGCTGCGGTGCCGGCTCGTTGACGCTGAACTCGAACTCGACGACGCGCCGCTCGTGCAGCGCACGCCCCATCGCCTGGTCCACCTCGGGCGGCAGCATGTCGCGGAACACGCGCACCACGCGCCGCCCGAGCACACGGTCGGGCTGCAGCCCGAACTCCTCCTCCGCCTGCCGGTTGAGGTAGACCACGCGCAGCTCGCGCGACTCCATCACGATCAGGCTGGCGGGCAGGTTGTCGGTCAGCGCACGCAGGAAATCGCCGTCGAGCACCGAGCCGGGCGGCAACGGCGGCTGCGGCGCCGATGCCGCCGGCAGCGCCGGCCGCCGGCGCGAGGCCATGCCGGCCAGGCCCACGCCTGCCAGCACCAGCACGACGAGCCAGCCCACGGGCCCCAGGTCGGCCAAGCCGTAGCCGAGCGCCCCGCCGAACACGGCGGCGGGCCACGAAGCGAACCTGAAAGCGACGGAAGGATTCGGCATGAAGAGGCAACGAGGACGCCACGGTCCGCGGGCGGATCGCCTCTAGGCTTTCGGACGGGGGCGGGCGAACTTGAGCGGCACCGCAGTGCAGCAACGCTGTCACGGCGACGCGGGTAAGCACCAGCACCGGCCCCGGTCGAGCGGCATTGCCGCTCCTTACAATCCTTGGATGCACCGTGCGATCGAACCCCGCGCCGCCGCGCGCCAGGGCCACACCATGCGCCTGGGAATCGGCGCCGCCGCGATCGCAGTGGCCGTGCTGCTGACCTGGCTGGTCTGGCTCAGCACCGTGCCCGAGACGGCCTCGACCGACCCGCATGCGGGCCGGTCGTTCTGGCTCTTTGGCCTCATCGCGCTCCCCCTCACCGCCATTGCGGCCGCTTGGGCCGGCATGCTGCATGCGCGCCAGCGCAGTGCCGAGCAGTTGCGCGACGTGCGCACCCAGCTCCAGACGCAGGCGCAGCTGCTGGAGTCCTGGCAGTGGCAGACCGACCGCGAACACCGGCTGGTGCGGCTGCAGCCGCCGTTCGGCGCGCCTTCATCGGCCTGGGCCGAAGGCACCGCCGCGCAGCCGCTGTGGGACCGCTTCGATACCGCCAGCGGCCCCGCCGGCCTGCGAGCGCGGCTCGAAGCCCAGGCGCCGCTGCTCGATGTGCCCGTGCGCCAGAGCCGAGACGGCAGCGGCTGGTGCCTGCGCGGGCTGCCCCGCTTCGACGGCGAAGGCCGCTTCGCCGGTTACCTCGGCATCGCCCGGCCCACCGACGACGAGGCCCGCCGCCGCCTCGACCAGCACAGCCTCGAACTGCTGCTGAAGGCGCTGCCGGGCCCGGTGTGGCTGTTCTGCGGGCAGGGCGCCGATGCCGCGCTGATGCGCTGCAACGAGGCGGCGCGGCAGCTCGTGCCCGCCTGCGCGCGGCAGGAAGCGCCGGCCTGGGGCGGCTTCCTCGACGCACTGCCGCCACCGCTGGCGCAAGCGGTGCGCCAGCTCGCGCCGGGCCAGTGCGCGCAGCACGGCGAATGGCTGCTGCGCCTGGAGCGGATGGAGACCGACACGTCCGAGCCGCAGCTGCTGCTGATGATGCAGCCGCAGGCGGCGGGCCTGTCGGCCGAGGCGGCGCAGGCGGCGGCGGACAACGAATCGTTCAGCTACACCGTCTCGCACGACCTGCGCGCGCCGATCCGCGTGGTCGAGGGCTTCGCCCGCATCCTGAAGGAAGACTACGGCCGCCTGCTCGACCGCATCGGCAACGACCACCTCGACCGCGTGCTCGGCGCCGCCGCGCGCATGAACAGCATGATCGACGCGCTGCTGGCGCTGGCCCAGCTGTCGACCCAGCCGCTGGCGCGCCAGCCGGTCAACCTGTCGCAGCTGGCCGGTTTCGTGATCGACGACCTGCGGCGCGAGGCGCCGCAGCGCCAGGTGGAGGCCCACATCGCGCCAGGGCTGATGGCCAACGGCGACCCGACGCTGCTGCGCATGGTGCTCGAGAACCTGCTCGGCAACGCCTGGAAATACAGCGGCAAGTGCCAGCGCGCGCAGATCGCGTTCGAGGCGGTGGAGCATGAAGGCCGGCAGGTCTTCGTCGTGCGAGACAACGGCGCCGGCTTCGACATGCGCTTCGCTGACCGGCTGTTCGGCGTCTTCCAGCGCCTGCACAGCGCCAACGACTTCCAGGGCACCGGCGTCGGCCTCGCCTCCGTGCGGCGTATCGTGCGCCGGCACGGCGGCGAGATCTGGGCCGAATCCGAGGTCGGCCAGGGCGCACGCTTCTACTTCACGCTACCGCTGCGTCCATAGCGTGTAGGCGCCAGTGCCGGCATAGGCATTGATGCGCCAGCGGTAGTAGCCCGAGGGTGCGTCGTACGACAGGCTTTCATCGGAGCCCTGGCCTTCGCTGGCGGCCGCCTTGTCCCACTGCCCGGTGCCGCTGTTGTAGCGGCCGAGGATCAGGTCGAAGTCGGTGCCCGCCGGGCCCTTCAACCAGGCCTTCAGCGTGCCGCCACCATGCCAGAACCAGCCTTCGGCCGGATGCACCTTCATCTGCCCCGCGGCGCTGAAGCTGCCGGTGTACTTGTCGCAACCGGCGCCGGTGCACGGGTCGGTGGGCGGGGGCGTGCCGCCATCGTGGCCGTAATTGACCAGACCCCGGTAGCCCGCGTAGACGCGCGTGCCGTTGCGCTCGGCGTAGCCGGCATAGGGCTGGCTGCCTTCGTACCAGGTCCAGCCGCCGATCAGCTTGCCGTGGACCGCCTCGCCGCCGCCGCTGGTGCCGCCGCGCCACAGCGTCCAGTGCACGTGGTCGCCGCTGGCGCGGCCGCCACAGGGCAGCTCGACGCCGATCATCCCGATGAACTCGCCCTCGCGCACGCGCTGGCCGTTGGCGATCGATGCCTGGTTGCGCGTGTGGTAGTAGCCGGTGGTCCAGCCGTTGTCGTGCACGACCTTGATGTAGGGCCAGCGCGAGTTGGTGCAGAACTTGTACGCGATGCCGTCGCGCGAGGCACGTACACGGCCATCCCCGCCCCAGAAGTCGATCGCGTTGTAGGGCCGGCTGCTGCCGCTGTCGCCATGGACGCCGGCCGTGCCCCACACCGCGCCGTTGCGCTCGAAGGGCATCGACAGGCCAACGTCCTGCGGCGCGGCGAGGCGCGTGGCATCCATGCGCTTGCGCACGCTCTGCGCATGCTGCGCGAACAGCGCCCGCTCGGCGGTACTGACGACCTTGTCGGGCGCGTTCTGCGCCACCTGGTGGAACTGCTCGCTGTCTTCGAGCACGACCTCCCAGCCAGAGCCCGCCTTGCGGGCGATGAACAGCGAAGTCACCGGGCTGGTGTCTTCGGCACTGGCGGGCAGCGGGAAGTACGCGCCGCCGAACACCCACTGCCCGTCGTCGGAGACACGCTGGGTCTCGACGACCGGATCGGGGGTGCTGCCGTAGCTGGCGGCGACCTGCTCGCCCTTGGCCGCACGCACCGCGGCGGCCACGGCCTGGTCGAGGCCGGCATCGGCGGCAGGGGCGGCTGAGCTGGGGGTGCCGGCGGCCGCCGGATCAGCGGTGGCGGCAGGAGCGTCGCCGCCGCCGCAGGCAGCGAGCACGAACGAGAAAGCTGCGCACGACAGTGCGAGCCGGATGCGACTCATCGGGGTCTCCTTGAGCTGGTTGTGATGGGGTCGCGCCTGTAAGCGCGGCCGGCACCATAGCCTCAGCCCGGTGTGACGGTACGTCGCAGAGTGTGGCGAGTTGTCGCAGCCGCCCGTCAGCCGGGTTGGCCGGGCATCGCGAGCAGCTCGACCGCTTCGACCAGGCGCAGGGCCTGGTCCTGCATCGCGCGGCCCTCGTTGGCCGCGAGGCGGCGCAGCCGATCCAGCGCCTCGGCGCGCGGCAGCGAATAGCGGTGCATCAGGATGCCGACGGCGATGGAGACGATATCGGCCACCGCATCGTTGCTGGCCGGCACACGCTCGGGCGCCGCCACCGGCGCCAGCCGCGCGGCGCGCGCCGCGACGGTGGAGAACGCGGCCTCGACGGTCGGCACGATCTGGCCGATGTCGAGCGGCTTCACGAGGTAGGCCACCGCGCCCAGCGCCTTCACCTGCTCGACCGTCTGGTCGTCGGAGAAGGCGGAGAGGAACATGAAGGGCGTCTGGCAGTACTCGCGCAGGTAGGCCGCGACGTCGAAGCCGCTCTTGCCTTCCATGCGGATGTCGAGCAGCGCGAGATCGGGCTTGTGCTCGCGCGCGAGCAGGATCGCGTCGTCGCCGTTGTCGGCATCGATCACTTCATAGCCGGCCTGCGAGAGGCCGTGGGTGACGGTGGCGAGCACCAGGCGGTCGTCGTCGACGACCAGAATCTTGCCCTTGCTTGTCGAGGTAGCCACCACGTTGCCCGCCGTTCGTCTTGTGTTCGCCTTGCGCGGAAGGATTCTCGCCCAAATGCACGGCCGTGCGGGAAAACTTACCCTGTGACTGTGCTTCCTTACAGCGGCTCGAGCGCGGTGACACCCGGCGGCACGAGCACGATGCGCGCGACCACCTGCTCGCCTTCGGGGGCCAGCGTCAGCGTCGCGTTGCGTCGCGGCAGCAGCGCCCGCACCAGCCCCAGGCCCGAGACGCCGCCCGGGATCTGCGCCAGGCTGAAGCCCTCGGGCAGCCGGCCGGGGTTGGCGATCGCGATGCTGACGCGCTGGTCTTCGCACAGCAGCGTGCAGCGGATGTCGCCGGCATGGCTGTGCTTGATCGCATTGGTCAGCAGCTCGTTGACGGTGAGCGCGATCGGGATCGACTCGGCCTCGGGCAGCGCCCAACGATGCGGCGCAAGGCCCTGCACGTCGACCACGATGGTGCGGCCGAACATGCGCTGCACCGAGGCGGCGATCGCCTCGAGCACGCTCTTCACGCGCAGCGGCCCGACCGCGCCGACCTGCAGGCCGTAGACCTGCGCGATCGCCTGCACCTGGCCGATGGCTTCGGAGATCACCGACGCCACTTCGGGGCGGCGCTGCGCGATCTGCTGCATCAGGCCGGCAACGCCCTGCAGGTTGTTCTTGATGCGGTGGTGGACTTCCTTGACCAGCATCTCGCGCTGCGCGATCGCGGCCTCGAAGCGCGCCTCCTCGGCGGCGCGCTGCTCGGTGACATCGCTCGCGACGAACAGCAGCTGCTCCGGCGGGCCGCTGGGCGAGGCCAGCGGCACATAGCGCGCATCCCACACGCGCGGCTCGCCGCGCAGCTCGCGGCGGTATTCACGGCGGGTGACATCGTGCGAGGCCAGCGCCTGTTGCATGTCTTCGACCAGGCGCTCGGCGAAGCCGGCCTCGAACAGCTCTTCGGGCGCGCGACCGACCGCGCCCTCGATCGAGACGCCGGCGAAGTTGGCGGCCATCTGGTTCAGCTGCGCGACACGCAGGTTTCGCGCGTCGAGCAGGCCGATCGCCAGCGGCGCGGTCTCGATGATGCGTTGCAGCGAGGCCTGCGCCTGCGCGATCGTCACCTCCGCCTGGCGGCGGCGCTCGATGTCGAGCAGCGCGAAGGTCAGCTGCCGGTCGGCCGAGTCGCGGCCGGTGACGACCGCATTGCCGACGACCCAGAACTCGCGGCCGTCGCGCGCCTTCAGCCGGCATTCGAAGGCCTCGGCCTGGCCTTCGGCCAGCTCGCTGAGGTAGTGCGTGCGGCGCAGCGGATGCTCGGGGTCGGGCGTGGCCACCGTGCTGATCGGCTCGCCGACGAAGTCGGCCAGCTCGCCGCCGAACATGCGGCGCGCCGAGCGGTTCATCCACTCGATGCCCTGCTCCCCGACCGTGACGATGCCCACCAGCACCGAGTCGAGGATGGCGCGCGTGCGCTCGGCCTGCAACACCAGCGACTGGCGCGCGCGCTGCCGCTCGTCGACGTTGACGTACGAGCAGATCACGCCGGCCTCGGGGTCGCCCTCGTCGACCGCGCGCTTGGTCACCTGCACCCACAGCACCGAGCCGTCGCGACGGCGCAGGCGGCGCTCCGTCGCGAAGCGGCCCTGGCGGCGCAGCATCTGCTCCTCCTGCCGGCGGTATTCGAGGTAGGCGGCGCGGTCCTCGAACAGATCGGCATGCTCCAGGCCGTTGAGCTCGGCGGTGGCATAGCCGGTCATCTGCGCCAGCGCCTGGTTGGCGCGCTCGATGCGGCCGCCGCGCAGGTAGGCGATGCCCACCTCCGACAGGCTGAACATCAGCTCGCGCTCGCGCAGCAGGTCCTCCAGCTCGGCCTGCTGCGACTTCAGCCGCGTGATGTCGGTGAGCACTGCCACCGCTTCCATCTCGGCGCCGGCGCCCTCGGCGCGGCGCACCGAAAGCGAATACCAGGCATCGAAGCGCGAATGCGCCTCGCCCGGCCGCTCGGGCACCTGGAACTCGGTTTCGAAGACCTTCGCGGAGCGCAATGCGGCCAGGCTGTTCTGCAGCGCGGGGCCGGCGATCGGGCGGTCGGCGAACAGCGCCTCCAGCGTGATGCCGGCCACCGCGCGGCCCGACAGGCCGAGCATGCGCTCGAAGCGCTGGTTGCAGCGCACCAGCTGGTTGCCGCGCACATAGGCGATACCGGCGCTGCTGCTGTCGAGCAGGATCGACAGCTCGTGCAGCAGTTGCTCGTTGCGCGCCCTCGCCTGCTCCTGCTCGGTGACGTCGAGCGTGACCAGCGAGGTGGTGCGCTTGCCCGAAGCCAGCCGGCCGGGCTCCACGCGGGTGAGCAGCCAGCGCCGGCCCAGCTCGGGATGGCGGACCGCATAGCGCACCTCGGCCCGCTCGCCGGACTTGAGGGCGCGTTGCAGGCGCTCGTACTCGGCCAGCGACTCGGGCTCGACGATCTCGCGGCTGATCGACTGCAGGCCCGGCGCCCGCGCCTTGGCGGCGTCGCGCGGTGCCGCCTTGCTGCTGCGCACCCAGCCGCGCGATTCCTCGTAGGTGGCGATGCCGATGCTGGCGGTGTCCATCAGCGCGCCGATCTCCAGCTGCGCCAGCTCGCGGTCTTCTTCCAGGCTGCGGTCTTCGACCACCGCCATGAAGCGGCGCTGGCCCAGGCCGGTCTCGAAGCCGCGCACCAGCGCACGCAGCCGCAGCCGGCGGCCGTCGGGCAGCGCGAGCGCGCTATGGCGCTCGAGCGGCGGCGCACCGGGCTCGAGCTCGGCCACCGGGCGACCAACCTCCCAGCCGAGCAGCGACTGCAACCCCGGCGGCGCCTCGGCCAGCAACTGCGGCAACTCGCCGACCAGCGACACGAAGGCCGGGTTGCCGCGCAGCAGCAGCCCCGCATCGTCGAACAGCACCATGCCCACCGGGCTCAGGTAGAACCACTGGTCGAGCTCGCGCACGGAGCGATCGGCCTGCTCGCGCGCGACGCGCTCGGCGGTGCAGTCCTGCAGCACCGTGAGCAGCAGCGGCTGCCCATCGGTGCCGCGCAACGTGCAACGCGCCATGCGGTACCAGCGCTCATGGCCATGCGCGTCGATCAGCCGGCGCTCCACCAGCGGGGGCAGCGCGGCGTCGTGGGGGTTGGCGCGAAGCCGCTCGCGAAAGGCGAGCGCGCTCTCGCGGTCTTCGTCGGGCAGCAGGCGCATCGGGTCGCTGCCGATCAACTGATCGCGGCCATAGCCGGTGAAATCGAGGTAGGCCTGGTTGACATCGACCAGCCGGAACTCGGCGTCCTGCACCACCGCCGGAAACGGCGACTCCCAGAACAACCGCAGCAGCGGCCCCTCGGCGGCCGACGGGATGACGTTGAGCGCAGCCGGCCGCGGGGCATCGGCACCCGAAGCGGCCTCCTGCCGCGGCTGCAGGCGCAGCGCCCATTGGCCGAGCTCCAGCGGCTGCAGTGTGGCGAGCACGACGCGGCCATCGGGCAGCGGATGCAGCGGGGGTTCGGCGGAATGCTGGCCGCTGCGCTCGAGCAGCAGCCAGGCCATCAGCGGCGCGCCGAGCAGCGGCTCCAGCTGCGCCAGCGTGAAGCCGGGCTCGCAGGCCAGCAGCCGCATCGCCGCGCGGTTGCACAGCACCACGGTGCTGCGTGCATCGAACACCAGCACCGCATCGGGCGCGCTGTCGATCAGCGCCCGCAGGCTGACCGGCGGAACGCTGGACGACGAGGGCGGCAGACGCAGGGCCAAAGCGGCGGAGGGATCAGTCCAGCTGGGCCGCAGCGGCGAGCGCGCGCAGCTCGGCCTGGTTGATCTCGGTGATGCTCATCATCAGCGCATCGGCCGCGGCGCGGATGTCGAACAGCGACTCCTGCTCCACGGCCAGCACGATGTTGAAGTAAGGCTGGTAGGGGCCGGTGCCGTCGACCAGGGTCTGGAAAACGCGATCGGGCACGGGGATGGTCTTCAGCAGCTCGGCGAAGGGCGCGCTCATCATCTTGTCGAGCAGCGAGAACACGCCGCAGATGAACATCTCGTTGCGCATCTCCTCGTCGCCGAGGGGGCGGCCGAGTTCCTCCATCAGCAGCCCGCGCCGCACGGCGGCGAACATGACGGGCTTCATGTTGGTGTCCTTGCTGGCCGAGGCGAGCAGCAGCGCCAGCCAGCGCTTCAGGCGCTGGTAGCCGAGCAGCATCAGCGCATGGCGGAAGGAACTGATCTCCACCCGCAGGCCGAAGGCCGGCGAGTTGATGTAGCGCATCAGCTTGAAGGCCAGCGTCGGGTCGTTGCGCAAGGTGGCCTCGAGCCGGTCGGCCGGTTCTTCCTTGTCGACGCGGCGGATCAGCTCGACGATGGTCTGCATGTCGGGCCGCGAGGTGCTGCGCGCGTTCGAGAGCTCGATCGCATCGTCGACCGGCCACCCCAGCACCGCGACGGCGCCGCGCTGGAAGGCCTGCTCCATCTCGACCATCGTGCGCACGCCCTGCTGAACGTGGGCGATGTTGCGCGAGATGCCGGCGGCCGGCGGCGCGTCGCCGCGGCGCTCTTCGCTGAGGTCGATGATCGAATAGCGGAAGCACGGCAGCAGCTCGCGCGGCAGTTCGCGCAGCGGCCGGCCCTTGATCAGCAGCGTGTTGCCGTGGGCATGCAGCTTGACCAGTGCCTCGGTGTGCGCCGGGTCGCAAGCCATGAAGGCCGGCACCTCGACCATCAGGTTGGTCGCCGGCTTGGCGACCATCATGTCCTGCAGCAGCGTCTCGCTGACGATGTTGAGCGACACCTGGCCACCGCTGGCGGGCCAGACCTGGCCCAGTGCCTCGAGCAGTTGCGCGGCATCGATGTGCAGGTCGGGCTTGGCGGGAAACACCGTCAGCCGCGTCGCGGTGACGGCCCGGCCGCGATCGATCATCGGCGAGTAGCCGAGGACCACCTGCCCGAGTATGGGGTGATCTGTCATGTTGACGGGGTAAGGCTCAGCTGCCGTTGAGGTACTGGAACAGCGACATCTTCTGCACGAGAGAGTATGTCTTCAACGCCGCATCGTAGCCGCTTTGCTGGTTCTGGAAGTCGGAAATCGCCTGCACCATGTCCAAATCTTCCGCATTCGAGCGCTCGCTCTGGCCATAGAGCTTGAGGTCGGCATTGCGGCTCTCGGCGCTGTCGGCGAGATTGAGCGTTTCGCCGACAGCCGCGCGCAGCGACTGCAGCGAGTTCATCGACTGGTCGAGGTCGCGCAGGCTGCGCTGCACGCCCTGCGTGATCTGGCCGCCCGAGCGCAGCGGCGTCTTCAGCTCGGCGATCGTGCGGTCGAGCGTGTCGAAGACGTTCAGCGTCGGCGTGGCCGGCACCGTCTCGAACTGGTCGCCGTCGGCCGGCGAGCCGTTGATGGTGAAGGATTGCCCGTCGATCTCGATCGCCTTGCCGGAGGTATAGGGCACGCCGGCGAGGCCGGTGACGTTGCCGTCCTGCAGCACGGTGTAGGTGGTGGTACCGCCGGAGACGCTGAACTGCACCGTGTAGGTGGAGCCGGTGATCAGGCTGGGGTTGGTGATGCGGCCGCTGTCGATCCACGCGTTGCCACTGTTGGCGCCGCTGACCGGGCGGGTTTCGAACACGCCGTTGCCGGTGCGCCCCTGTGTCCAGGCGCCGGCGCCGTCCACCGTGAGCGGCAGGGCTTCCTGCGAAGCGACCTTCACGTCGCCGCTGATGCCGCGGTACTGCACGCCGCTGGTGGTGTCGACGAAGGGGACCTGGCTCGAGGCCTGACCGCCGAAGAGGTAGCTGCCAGCGCCGTCATTGCGGTTGGCCACCGAGAGCAGCTGGTTGCGCAGGCCGGCGATCTTGTTGGCCAGGCTGGCGCGCTCGGAGTCGCTGTAGCTCGCGTTGCCGGCCGAGACCATGGTCTCGCGGATCTGCTGCAGCAGGTCGTTGGCATCGCCGAGCGCGCTTTCGGTCAGCGTCATCGAGTTGCGGCTGGCATCGAGCGCGCGCTGCGAGGCTTCGGTGCGCGACACGGTGGCCAGCGCCCGCTCGGCGCGCGCCGCGGCGGTGGGGTCGTCGCTCGCGTGCAGCACGCGCTTGCCGCTGGTGAGCTGCTTCTGCGTCTCGCTGAGTTTCTGCTGCCGAAGCTGCAGGCTGTCGATCGACGCCTCGAAGGCGTTGGCGGATGTGATGCGCATGGGGGCCTCTCTCAGCCTGCGGCCGTCTGCAGCAGCGTGTCGAAGATCGATTGCGCGACCTGCAGCACCTTGGCCGCGGCCTGGTAGGCCTGCTGGAACTGGATCAGGTGCGCCGCTTCCTCGTCGAGGTTGACGCCTGCCTGGCCGGCGCGCTGCTGCTCGGTCTGGGCCGCGACCGCGGCCGATGTGGTGGCGGTGGATTCGGCGCTCTGCACCCGCACGCCGACATCGGCCATCGCCGCCGCATACGCATCGGTGATGGTGTTGCCGCCGCTGAGCTGGCCGCTCGAATTGAGCGTGCGGCCGACCAGCGTCTCGTCGCGCATCGCGGCCATCGCCAGCGCATTGCCGTTGTTCGACGCCGGGTACAGCGTCTTCGCCACGGTGAACACGTCGCCGTTGGCCGGCACGCCGTTGAGCGTGAGGTCGAAGCCGTTGATGCTGATCGGCTGGCCCGGCACCCAGGTGCTGCTGCCGTTGGAGACGAGGTTGTTGCTGGCGTCGACCAGCTGCCAGTCGTAGTTGCCGGTCGAGGAGTTGAAGGTGACGGTCGCGGTCAGCGACGGGTCGATGCTCGAGCTCGTGACCCGCAGCGAGCCCACGGTCGCGGTGCCGGTGTTGGAGGCGCCCACGGTGGCGGTGACCGGCGAAGCCGCGGCGAGGCCGCGCGGATCGTCGATCACGCGCGAGATGCCATTGGCCGCGCGGCCCACCGGCTGCAGCAGGAAGCGGTCGTCGGCCGCGGCGGCGGGCGAGATGTCGATGCGCATGCCGTCGACCACGTCGCCGCTGGCGATGGTGGTCACGGTGCCGTCGGACAGTCGCGTCAGCGTGTAGTTGCCGGGGCTCAGCGGATCGGCCTGCAGCGAGTAGTCGCTGGCGCGCAGCTGCGTCGGATCGGTGGTCGTCAGCGTGACGTTGGTGACGAAGTTGCCGGCCGAATCCTTCAGGTTGTTCTCGTTGGACAGCGCGCGTGGTGCGCCGATCGAGAACAGCGCGCCGCCCGCCCCGGGCGGCGAACGCAGGTCCAGCCCGAACGACTGCTGCTCGTTGATGCGGCCGGCGATCGCGGCCGCCATCTGGCCGAGCATGTTGCGCGCATCGACGAGGTCGTTGTTCTGGAAGTTCAGCAGGCCGGCGATCGTGCCGCCGGTCATCAGGTCGGTCGACAGATTGCGGCCGATGCCGTTGTCGACGATCGCGATCGTCGAGCGCGAGGCGTCCGACGGGTCGGGGTTGACCTGCAGCGCCGAGGCCTGGCTGCCGAGCACCAGCCGCTGGCCGCCGGCGATGAACACGGCCAGCGTGCCGTCTTCGGCCGGCAGCGTGGTCACCTGCACCAGCTCGCTGAGCCGAGAGACGAGGCGGTCGCGCTCGTCGAGCAGGTCGTTTGGCGCATGGCCGGCGCCGATCACCGCGGCGATCTTGTCGTTGACGTTGGCGATGTTCTTCGCCAGCTCGTTGACCGACTTCACCGAGTTCTGCAGGTCGGAGGTGACGCCGGCCTGCAGCGTGTCGAGCTGGCCGGCGGCGCTGTTGAAGCGCATCGAGAGGTCGCTGGCGCGCGAGAGCACGACCTGGCGCGTCGACGCGTCCTGCGGGTTGCTGGCGAGGTCGACCATCGAATTGAGGAACTGGCCCGCCGCGTAGCCGATGCCGGATTCGCCGGTCGGGAACACCTGCTCGAGCAGGTTCAGCTGGTCCAGCCGCGCCTTGTCGGTGGCGGCCAGCGCCTTCGAGTTGGCGGCCTCGCGGGTCAGGAACTGGTCGTACGACCGCGTGACGGTGGTGACGTTGACGCCCTTGCCGAAGAAGCCGGCGCCGGTGTACTGGCCCTTGGCCGTCTCCAGGCTGACCTGCTGGCGCGAATAGCCGGCGACGTTGGCGTTGGCGATGTTGTTCGAGGTGGTCTGCAGCGCGGCGTAGTCGGCGAACATCGCCCGCACGCCCAAGGACATGACTGCTGAAGTGCTCATGCGCTTTTCCCTCCTCGTTCAGACCGTCAGGCCACCGCCCGCTGCAGCCGCAGCGTCGTGTTGATGACCTTGGTCAGCTTGTCGGCATAGGCCGGGTCGGTCGCGTAGCCCGCACGCTGCAGGCTGTAGGCGAAGGTCTTGGCATTGCCGGCGTTGGCGATCACGCGCTCGTAGCGCGGGTTGTCCTTCATCAGCTTGGCGTAGTCGGCCAGCGATTCCTCGTAGCTGCCGTAGGCGCGGAACTTGGCCTTGACCTTCTGCGCCCGGCCGTTGATGTATTCAGTGGTCGTGACCTCGGTGGTCGCGCCCTTCCAGTTGCTGCCGGCCTTGATGCCGAACAGGTTGTACGAGGTGGAGCCGTCGGCGTTGCGGATCTCGTGCTTGCCCCAGCCGGTTTCGTGCGCGGCCTGCGCGATCAGGAAACCCGCGGGGATGCCCGTCTCGGCCTCGACCGCGCGGGCGGCCGGCTGCAGCTGCTTGACGAACTGCTGCGCGTTGCCGAGCGCGCCCTGCACCTGCGCGGTGTCGCTGGCGGTGGCGCCCATGCGGATCGCGCTGGCGGCGGTGGCGTTCTTGTTGATCTCACCGCTGGCGGGCACGCCCATCTGGCGCTCGAGTTGGCGCGCGATCATGTCGGCCAGGCCGCCGGGCATGCCGCTCATCTGGCCGGCGAGCTGGCTGTCGAGCAGCTCGCTGCCGAGCTTGCTGCCCTCGTTGTCGAGCAGGCCGGCAGTGGGCGTGGCCTGGCGCATGCTCTTCATCAGCTCCTGCATGAACAGGCCTTCGAACTGCTTCGAGGCCTCGCGGATCGCGGCCTTGGGGTCGGCGCCGGCCTTGAGCTTGAGCGATTCGATCGAGCGGGCATCGGCATTGAGCCCGGCCAGGCGCGCGTTGTTCGGAATGGCAGCCATCAGATCACCTCCAGCTCGGCGTTGAGCGCGCCGGCGCTCTTCATCGCCTGCAGGATGGCCAGCAGGTCCTGCGGGGTGGCGCCGAGCGCGTTGAGCGCCTTGACCACATCGGTCAGCTTGGTGCCTGCGGCCATCTGGATCAGCGAGCCGCCATCCTGCTTGATCGCGATGTCGGTCTTCTCGCTGACCACCGTCTGCCCGCCGGAGAGCGGGCCCGGCTGGCTGACCACCGGCGTGGAGCTGATGGTCACCGACAGGTTGCCGTGCGCCACGGCACAGGGATTGATCGTCACCGCCTGGTTCATCACGACCGAGCCGGTGCGCGCATTGATGACCACCTTGGCGGCCGGTGCGGCAAGGTCGAACGAGAGGTTCTCGATGTCGGCCAGGAAGCCGACGCGCGCGCCCGGCTCGCGCGGCACCCGCACCTGCACGACACGGCCGTCGAGCGCCGAGGCGGTGCCCTCGCCCTTGGCCTGGTTGATCGCGCGGGCCACTTCGCGGGCGGTGGCGAAATCGGCCGAGTTGAGGTCGAGCTGGATGAACTCGCCCTGCTGCAGCGGCGTGGCCACCGCGCGCTCGACCGTCGCGCCCTGCGGGATGCGGCCGGCGCTGAGGTGGTTGATCTGCACCTTGGAGCCGCCGGCCGACGCGCCCGCGCCGCCGACGACGAGGTTGCCCTGCGCCATCGCGTAGATCTGGCCGTCGGCGCCCTTCAGCGGCGTGGCGATCAGCGTGCCGCCGCGCAGGCTCTTGGCATTGCCCATCGACGACACGTTCACATCGATCGGCTGGCCCGGCTGCGCAAAGGCCGGCAGCTGCGCGGTGACCATCACCGCGGCGACGTTGCGCAACTGCATGTTGGTGCCGGCCGGCACGGTGACGCCCATCTGCTGCAGCATGGCCTGCAGGCTCTGGGTGGTGAACGGAGTCTGGGTGGTCTGGTCGCCGGTGCCGTCGAGGCCGACGACGAGGCCGTAGCCCACCAGCTGGTTGGTGCGCACGCCCTGCACCGCGGCCACTTCCTTGATGCGGGCGGCGCTGGAGGTGCCGGGCCACCAGAGCGCCGCGCTCGCCGCGATGAAGGCCAGTGTGATGACGAGGCGCAGCAGGCGATCAGGGAGCGGAGGCATGGCGGCAAGCAGACTTCGAGGGGTTGCCGACGATTGTCGAAATCTTTAGATCGGCAGAACGTTCAAAAAGAAGCGGGCGAGCCAGCCTATTCCCTGCGCCTCGGCCTGCTGGCCGCGGCCCTTGTGCTCGATGCGCACATTGGCGATCTGTGCGCTGGCCACGGTGTTGCCGGCCTGGATCGCGCGCGGATCGACCTGGCCCGAGAAGCGCAGCACATCGACGTTCTGGTTCACGCCGATCTGCTTTTCGCCGGCGATCACGAGGTGGCCGTTGGGCAGCACCTGGATCACGGTGGCGGTGATGGTGCCGGAGAAGTCGTTGGTGTTCTCGGTGGTGCCCTTGCCGGAGAAGCTGTTGCTCGAGGTGCCCGAGGCGCTGCTGCGCGTGAGCGCGCTCGGCTTGAGCAGCGGCACCGCCGAGAGGCTGGCATCGACGGTGCCGGACTTGTCGACCGTGCTGGTGGATTTCTGGCTCGCGCTGACCTTCTCGACGATCTGCACCGTGATGGTGTCGCCGACCAGGCGGGCGCGGTGGTCCTCGAACAGCGGGCGGTACTGCGCAGCCTGGAAGATCGAGCCGTTGCCGACGGCCGGCTGCGCCTGCGCCTGCGGCAGCGCCTGGGTGGGCTCGGCCACGTCGACATGCGGCGGCTTGAACGACTGGCAGGCGGCAAGCGCCATGGACGACACGATGGCGGCAGCGGCGGAAACTCGGCGCATGGACACTCTCACTCGAACTGCAGGGGATGATCAGATCTGCGTCAGGCGCTGCAGCATCTGGTCTGAGGTCTGGATGGCCTTCGAGTTCATTTCATAGGCGCGCTGGGTCTGGATCATCGCCACGAGCTCCTCGACCACATTGACGTTGGAGGTCTCGACGAAGCCCTGCTGCAGCGCGCCCAGGCCGTTGCTGGCCGGCGCGCCGGTGGTGGCGGTGCCCGAGGCGGCCGTCTCGGCATAGAGGTTCTGCCCGCGCGGCTCGAGGCCGGCCGGGTTGACGAAGCTGGCGAGCTGCAGCTGGCCCAGCGATTGCGGCGTGGTCTGCCCCGGCAGCGAGACGGTGATGGTGCCGTCGTTGCCGATGGTGACGCTCTGCGCGGTGGCGGGGATCGTGATGCCGGGCGACACGACGTAGCCGTTGTTGGTGACCAGCTGGCCCGAAGAGTCGACCTGGAACGAACCATCGCGGGTGTAGCCGGTGGTGCCATCGGGCATCTGGATCTGGAAGAAGCCGCTGCCCTTGATCGCGATGTCGAGGTTGTTGGTCGTCTGCTGCAGGTTGCCCTGGGAGAAATTGCGCGAGGTGGCCACCGCGCGGGTGCCGAGGCCGACCTGCAGCCCGGTGGGCAGCTGGGTCTGTTCGCTGGAGTTGGCGCCAGCCTGGCGCAGGTTCTGATAGATCAGGTCTTCGAACACCGCATGGGCGCGCTTGTAGCCGTTGGTGGCGACGTTCGCGAGGTTGTTCGAGATGGTGTCCAGCTGAGTCTGCTGGGCCTCCATGCCGGTCTTCGAAATCCACAACGATCTGATCATCTTGGTACTCCAGGTGCTGGGCAGATGATCCCGGGACTCGAGGGTTCGGGAGGCTTTGAGAAGTGGCGGTTTTCGGGTGTT
>Ga0207706_10000542_pt1 | contig 40183 bp, 34 predicted proteins | sample KBSC53metaG_FD_184318 | JGI IMG/M metagenome (GOLD analysis project Ga0207706, IMG submission 184318) | Corn rhizosphere microbial communities from Kellogg Biological Station, Michigan, USA - KBS C5-3 metaG (SPAdes) (version 2) | ecosystem: Host-associated > Plants > Roots > Rhizosphere > Soil ... | reverse complement strand
AACGTGGCCCTGTGCGTCGGGCGGAATCGGCTGCGTCGCGGGGACGCCCTGTCCGTTGCGCACGACACGAATTTCTTCCGCCACGTCGTAGCCCATCAGAAGTGGTGGCCATTCTTTCGGTGCGCCCATTCGGCGCTCGATCCCTCGCGTCGGAGGATAACGCGAGGTGGATCGTCGCCGCTCAGCGTTCGGGAGCGGGATTGCGCAGCAACCTGCCGGCGTCGTAGCCGAGCGCGGCTAGGCCCGCGGTGATCCGAGCGTAGGTGGCGTCGTCCATCCGCGGGTCGCGAGCGAGGATCCAGAGGTAGTCGCGCGACGGCTCGCCGACGACTGCGTAGGCGTAATCCGGCGCGAGATCGATCACCCAATAGTCGCCCCACACGAACGGGAGAAACCCCAGCCATGACGGCGCGAAGCGCACCTGCAACTTGGCGGGGGCGACGATGCGCGCGAGGCCTTCGGCTCGGACCATCGAGCCGTCATCCTTGCGGCACGCGTTGACCACCGAGATCGTGCCGTCGAGGTTGCGCGCATAGGTCGCGGTCACGTCCCCGACGCACATGCGCTCGAAGAAGTTCGGGTAGCGCGCGATTTCATACCATTGCCCCACATACCGCCGGAGATCGAGTTGCTGCACGACCGGCAACGGCGACGCGGCGAGCACGGGGCCGATTGCGATGCCGCTCGCGCAACTTGCCAGCGCAATTGCAATCGACATTACAGAAGTCTTGATGTCGGGCATGGGACACTGCTCCCGTACCGGCGTCGACGTATGGACCGAGTTGGTTGTCGCGAGGCGATCTCGTTACCCTCAGCGGTCCTAGGTGACGGGTGCGCCGCGACGGACGTCGTCAAGAACGCGAAGCCCCGATCGCTCGGGGCGTCGCGCCTTTGGCGACCCGAGTCCTTAGTTCGGCACCACCACGGTGTCAATGACGTGGATGACGCCATTCGACGCAATGACATCCGTTTTGATCACATTAGCGTCGTTTACTTTTACGCCCATGGACGAGGTCGTGACGTTCAGGGACGCGCCCTCCACGGTCTTCAAAGGTCCGGCCTTCACATCAGCGGCAACGATCTCGCCGGGGACGACGTGATAGGTCAATACCTTCACAAGCGCAGCCTTGTCCGCCAGCAGCGCGTTCAGCTGCGCAGTCGGAATCTTGGCGAACGCCGCGTCGGTCGGTGCGAAGACGGTAAACGGCCCTTTGCCCTTCAGGGTGTCGATGAGGCCAGCGGCCGTCAGGGCTTTCGCGAGGGTGGTGAACTGTCCGGCACCGACCGCCGTGTCGACGATGTCGGCTTTCGCCTTGGGGGCGACTCCCCTGGTCGTGCCGTACGACATACCCTCCGCGTTCGTCGTGGATGTGCCGATGGCGAGGATGGCCGCGGTGAGGGCTGAAGCGAGAATCTTGAACTTGCTCATGCTTTATCTCCTGGGTGAAAAACGACTGCTGAGAATTTGTCCGGCGAACCGGACGCGAACCGGACGAGGGCCTTCCGAAACGACGTACCGGAGGTGGAGTTGGGGGCTCCGGCGGTTTGGGTACCTCGCTGTCCTGGACAATACGATAGTTGAACTGAGTTTGTCAAGCACGAGTTGGGATTAATCCGCCTAGTGACCCTTGATTATCTCAGTCATATAGGTTCACTATCAGACATTCAACCGAAACCGCGGCTTTCGCAGGCCGTGCGCAATAGAGGAGTCACCATGTCAACCGACGAACGCGCCAGCGACACCCTCGCGCCGGCTTACCGCACCGGGGTGGCCGCCCGGCTCGCGGGTATCCCCGTCGAAACGCTCCGGGTATGGGAGCGCCGGTATCACATCGTCGGACCCCGACTGAGTCCGCGCGGCCACCGGCTCTATTCCGCCGCCGACGTAAGCCGCCTCGTCCTGATCAGACAGCTGGTCGATCTTGGTAGCCCCATCGGCTCGATCGCGGGCCTGCCGCTCGCGGCACTGCGCGACATGCGGGCTGCGGCGGCCGCAGCGTCGCAAGGCATGCCCGTTGGAGCGGATGCGTCGCTGAGACCCCTTCGCGTAGCGTTGGTTGGCGAAGCGCTAACGGAGCAGGTCGCCCGCGAAGGCGCCTTGCGGTCGACTCTGGAAATCGTCGCGACCTGCGCTGGACCGGCCGGCGCCGCGGAGGCGCTGCAAGAGATCGCAGCCGACGTGCTGGCAATCGAGCTCCCGACGCTTCAAACCGAGGCGATCGCGACCGTGGAAGCCTTGGCCCGGGCGGTCGGCGCTCGGCACGTGGTCATCGAGTACCGATTCGCCCCGTCAGCGGTGGTGGGCGCGCTACGCGACCGGGGCTACTCGGTGGTGCGCGCGCCGCTCGATGCCGATGAGCTCGAACGACTATGCCGCGACGTGATCCCGGCGGGCGCAATCCCTGCGCCATCGGGATCATCGCTGCTTCCCCTCGAAGCGATCCCGGGGCCGCGCTTCGATGAGCAATCACTGACCGGGCTTGTGCGGGCGCTGACTACCCTGTACTGCGAATGTCCGCACCACCTCGTCGACCTTTTGCGCAGCCTCGGCACCTTCGAGCGTTACAGTGCCGAATGCGCGAACCGCAGCCCGGCCGACGCCCTGCTGCATCAATATCTACAGCGCGTCGCCGCTTCCGCACGCGCACTGTTCGAGGACGCGCTCGTACGTGTCGCCCGAGCGGAGGGGCACGCGCTTCCCCTCAACACGGGCAAGGGAAGTCGCGAGGCTTGAATGCGGGAGTGGTGCTCCGCTGCAGCACTCGTGCTGATGATGCTGGCACGAGCAGACGCCACCAGCTCTAATTCATTCCGTCAGCACGAAGGTCACTTTCAGGGTGACCTTGTAGCCGACCACCTTTGCGTTGTCGATGGAGGCCTCCTAGTCCTTCACCCAGCCGCCCTTGACGTTCTTCAACGTCTTGTCGGCGCGGTCGACACCCTGCACGATTGCATCCTCGGCCGACTAGTTTTTGACGAAGCGGTGCTGGCCAGCGCGAGATAGCTAGCTCTAAGTCATAGGAAACCGACCCATACTGCAAACGTCCGCTTCGGGTCGATCTGCGACCGTCGACGGTCAAGCTGATCCCGTTTAGGCGCGACGGTCGCTGACCGGCCATGCCCGCACCATGTATGTGGTTGCCGTGCTGAAGCACGCTATCGGCATCCCTGAACGACAACAAACGCGACGTGGAGTATTGCACCAGTGAAGGAGGGTCAAGGTGCCGGCCGGCAAGGTGGTCGATCGCAAGGGACATCCACTGCCTGATCAAGCTCAAGGGCAAGATGGAGGACTCCTACCGGCAAGCTGGTACCCGAAAGGTCGAATGAAGCGGCGTGATGCCACCTTCCTGCTCGGCAACGCGGCGCTCGCATGGCCGCTCCTGATTCGGGCGCAGCAGCTTGCGAAAATTCCCCGGATTGGATTCCTCGCGGCCGTCCCTCTTGCCACTCTTGCGCCGCGCACCCAAGCATTCCGGCAGGGTTTGCGCGAGCTCGGGTACATCGAAGGAGAGAACGTCGTCATCGAATGGCGATCCGCGGACGGGCGCGAAGATCGCTTCCCCGCACTCGCGGCGGAACTGATGCGCTTGAGGGTCGACGTCATCGTCACGGCGGGTTCGTCGGCAACTCGCGCGGCCAAGGAGGCAAGCGTCACGACTCCTATCGTGATGATGCAGGATGGCGATCCGGTTGCGAGCGGGTTTGTCACCAGTCTTGCGCGACCTGGCGGGAACATCACCGGTTTGTCCACCCTGTTCGTCGAGTTGTACGGAAAGCAACTGGAGCTGCTCAAGGAAGCTTTTCCCAGACTCGCGCGCATCGCCGTACTAGGGTCCTCGACGGAACCGAGCAATGCGCGGGCTTTCAGATCGATGGAGCCCGTGGCTCGGGCGCTCGGCGTACAGCTTCAATATCTGGATGTACGCAGCCCCGACGATATCGAGACCGCGTTCCGGGCCGCGAAGATCGGCCGCGCAGATGCCATTCTCCTGATGTCGAGCTCGGTTCTCGCGGCTCACCAGACACAATTGATAGACCAGGGGGTAAGGAGCGGGCTGCCGGTGATCGTCTACAACCGCAGCCTCGTGGAAGCCGGATTGCTGATGAGCTTCAGTACGAACAGCACGGACCTGGCCCGGCGCGCATCCACCTATGTGGACAAGATCCTCAAGGGAATGAAACCCGCCGAGCTGCCGGTCGAGCAGCCGACGAAGTTCGAGCTGGTCATCAATCTCAAGACCGCCAAGGCGCTCGGCCTAACGATTCCGCAATCGCTGTTGCTACGCGCGGACGAGGTGATCCAATGACGGCTCGTTTTCGTGTTGTTCCCGCTGCGGTGCAGGGTGATCTCGGCCCGCGCCGTGCCACGCACTTCAAGCGACGCATACTTCGTCAGTGCACCGTGCAGGGCCTTCGCAGTCGCTTCGATCGCATCCATCGCTCACACCGTGTCGTCGGCGGTCAGTCGCCGCTCGGGATTCTAGTGGCGTGATCGCCACCGTCGCGGGCGGGGCGACGCGCGGTCAGCGGAGGGACTTCGTGATACCGCGCGCTGTTGTTACCGCGCTGTTACGATGGATCAGCGCGCCGCGCTTATCATGGGTAAGTACTTGATTTTATGGTCGGGGTGAGAGGATTTGAACCTCCGGCCTCTACGTCCCGAACGTAGCGCTCTACCAGGCTAAGCTACACCCCGAATGCGGCAGGATCCGCGGCAGGCGGCGCTCGGGAAATCAGTACGTGCGTTGCGCCGCGAAAGTCGATAATTGTAGCAGACTGGCCGCAGCCGGCGACGCGGGCAAACCTGCCACGGCTGCTGCAGCCGCGTCGCTTTCCTCCTTGGCGCGCTGGCGCGCGTAGTCGAGCGCGCCGGTACGGTTCAGCGCGGCGACGACCGGCGCGAAGTCGGTCAGGCCGCCGCCGGCGATCGCATGCCGGATCACATCGGCTTCCGCCGGTGTCCCAACAGCCAGCGCGCGGATCAGCGGCAGCGTCATCTTGCCTTCGCCGAGGTCGTCGCCGAGGTTCTTGCCGATCTGCGCCGCGTCGCCGGAATAGTCGAGCACGTCGTCCATGATCTGGAACGCAGTGCCGAGATGCATGCCGTAGCGCGCGAGGGCATCCTCGCACTCGCCTGCCGAGTCGCCGAGTACGCCGCCAAGACGCCCCGCGGCTTCGAAGAGCTTCGCCGTCTTGCGCTCGATGACGGCGAAATACGCCCGCTCGTCGATCGCCGGGTCTCCGGCGTGCATCAATTGCAGCACTTCGCCTTCGGCAATGAGGTTTGTCGCGTCGGCGACGATCGCGAGCACGCGCATCCGGTTCACGCCCACCATCAGCTGGAACGTCCGCGAATAGAGGAAATCGCCGACGAGCACGGCGGCCGGATTGCCGAAGTGCGCGTTGGCCGTCGCATGTCCGCGCCGCAACTGCGATTCGTCGACGACGTCGTCGTGCAGCAGCGTTGCCGTGTGAATCATCTCGATCGCCGCCGCCAGCGTGTGGTGATCGCGGCCCCGGTATCCGCATGCGTTGGCCGCGAGCAGCAGCAACGCGGGCCGCAGACGCTTGCCGCCGCCGCCGATGATGTAGTCGGCCACCTGGCGGATCAGCACGACGTCCGATGAAAGACTCTCGCGCAGCACGCGATCGACCGCGGCCAGGTCGCTGCCTATTACGGGATTCAGGAAGTCGAGGGTCACGAACGGGACAGTTGCGGCGGAGGCCGGAAATAAGCGAAACTGAGGCGGGCGGCAGGTCGCGCCTGTCGAAAGGCAAAACGAAGCATTCTACCGAAGTCTGGTCGCTCCCTCGCCAGGCGGTGAGCTCGTCTGCGGTCGAAAGGGCGCGTACTTGCTCAGGCGGCTCGAAACACGTTATAATCCAAGGCTTTCCGCTCGTATGTGGTCGCTATTCTCGGCCGCACCGACGGGCGCTGCTCACTCCAGAGCGCAAACAGGGCGGCATCGTGGCCGCTTCCACTGAACACAGGAGTTCCATTCATGTACGCGGTCGTAAAAACCGGCGGCAAGCAATACAAGGTCGCCCCCGGCGAAAAACTCAAGATAGAACAGATACCGGCGGACGTGGGCGCGGAAGTGGTCCTGGATCAGGTGCTGATGGTCGGCGAGGGCGAGACGGTTCGCTTGGGCCAGCCCAACGTCGCGGGTGCGACGGTCAAGGCCACCGTCGTCGCGCATGGCCGCGGCGAGAAGATCCGGATCTTCAAGATGCGGCGCCGCAAGCACTACCAAAAGCACCAGGGGCATCGGCAGAACTACACCGAGCTCCAGATCGACGCGATCGTCGGCTGAGGAACGAACCATGGCACACAAGAAAGCAGGCGGCAGCTCGAGAAACGGCCGCGACTCGGAATCGAAACGGCTTGGCGTCAAGGTCTACGGCGGCGAAGCGATTCGCGCCGGCGGGATCATCGTCCGCCAGCGCGGCACCCGCATCCACGCGGGCGTCAACGTGGGACTCGGCAAGGATCACACGCTGTTCGCGCTCGTCGATGGCAAAGTTTCGTTTCGCGTGAAGGGCGAGCGCCAGCACAAGTACGCGAACGTCGAGCCCGCGACCGAGACCGCGTAACGCGCGCGTTCATCGAATCGACTGCAAACCCCGCCGCGCGCGGGGTTTTTGTTGGGTGCGTCGCGAGAACGCTGGAAACGACGCTACCTGCGCTCGATCCACCACAGCATCCCCACCGCAATGGCCGTGAAGAACGCGAGCGGGAACACCGCGGCGAACAGCGGCGGCCAGTCGTTCAGCACGCCGAGGTTCGAGAACAGCCGGCCGAGCAGGAAAAACGACAGCCCGATCATCGTGCCGGCGAAGATGCGGAACCCCACCCCGCCCTGGCGCCGCTGGAAGTGCGCGAACGGCAGCGCCAGCACCATCATCACCAGCACAGCCAGCGGGTAGAAAACCTTGTTCCAGAACGCGATCTCGAAGCGTGACGTCTTCTGCGCGTTGTTGCCGAGCACGCGGATGTTGTCGTACAGCGTGCCGAGCTCGAGACGCTCGGGCGTCACCTGGTAGACGTTGAGGATCGACGGCCGCAGCACCGTCGTCCACATGAACACGGGCGCCGTCGTTACGCGCGTCGCGTCGGCACCGATCTCGGTGGACTTGACGTTCTCGAGCTTCCATTGGCCGTTGCCGGCGAACGTTCCCGACTGCGCGACGCGCACAACCTTGAGCCGCAGGTCGTCGCCGAACTCGTACATGCGCACGCCGGACAGCGTCATGTCGGCCAGCACCGTGCGGATGTTGACGAACGTCAGGTCCTGCTTGAACCAGAAGCCGGACGCGAACTGCTGCGCGACGACCCGCGTGGCGGCGTCGCCGGACGAGCGGACCGTCTGTGCGATCCGCTCCGCCGGCGGCGCGACGTATTCGCCGGCCAGGAACGTGGCCGCGGCGAGCGGGATGCCGACGCGCAGCACCGACCATGCGACGCGCGCGAGCGACATGCCGGATGCCCGCATGACCGTGTACTCGGAGTTGGCGACGAGCTGCGACACCGCGAACAGCGTGCCGATCAGTGCAGCCACGGGGAAGAGCTCGTACAGCCGCGAGGGCAGGTTCAGCGTGACAAACAACAGTGCGCGGCTGATCGTGTAGTCGCCGCGACCGACGTCACCCAGTTCGTGGATCAGGTCGAAGAACGCGAACAATGCGAGCAGCGCGCAAAAGATCAGCAGCGTTGCGAACAGGACGTCGCGGCCGATGTAGCGCTGCAGTGTCTTCATCGGCGCAGGGTGCGGGGCAAAGGCGACGACCGCATCGGATCGTCAGGCGGGCGCTGGTCGGCGCCCGCGCGGGAAGAGCCCGCTCACGGATAACTGCTGACGAAAGAGCACCACGACCACGAGAAGCGCCGTCACGTGCGGCAGCAGCAGGCCGGACCACAGGTCGAGCTTTCCCTGCGCGATCAGGCTCTGCACGATGTTGAGGCAGTTGCTGTAGAGCATGTACAGGAATGCGGCGGCAACGAGGTTGAACGAACGTCCCATGCGTGGGTTGACGTAGGCGAGCGGCACGGCCAGGAGCGTGAGCATCAGCGCCGAAATCGGAACCGAGATGCGCCAGAACAGCTCGGCACGCTCGATCCGGCCATCGGAAACCACGAGTGCGGCGGTCGGAATTGCCTTCGACGAGGTCGGCAACTCCCGGACCTCGCTGGGCTCGATGCGCCGGCCGAGCTGCTCGAACTCGAGAACGCGGTAATCGGCGGTCCCCGGCGTGCCCTGGTAGCGGCGGCCGTGCTCGAGCACGATGAAGCGGTCCCCGTTGGGCATTTCCTCCAGCTTCCCGCGCGCAGCGACCGTGGTGGCGTCCTGCTTGTCCTCGACCGAGTGCAGAAAGACGTTCTGCACGGTGCTGTTCAGCGGATTGATGCTTTCGACGAAGACGACGAGGTTGGCCCGCGAGAATTCGCGGAACAGGCCGGGGGTGACGAACGCGACGTCGTCGCGCGACTCCAGCTGGCGCTCGAATTCGATCTTGCGCAGTTCCGCCCAGGGGGACAGGAACAGCGACAGCGCGACGATCGCGACGAGAAAAGGAGCGGCAAACAGCAGGATCGGCTGCAGGCAGGCAATCAGCGACTGACCTGACGTGAACCATACAATCATCTCGCTATCGCGATACCAGCGCGAAAGCGTCAATAGCACAGTGAGAAACAGTGCGACCGACAGCAGGATATTGAAGTAAAACAGCGCGTTGAACCCTAGAAGCGCCAGGATGCCGTCCGGCGCGACGGCACCGCCGGCGGCGCGCGCAAGCAGCCGCAGCACGAGGTTCGTGAAGAGAATGGCCAGCAGGACGAGGAACAATGCGACGGCTGTAGCCGTCAACTCGCGGACGAGACTACGCCGGAAAATCATGACGGCGGGAAAATTTTGACTTTTATACGGCGATTTGTCGATAATGGGCGGGACCTACGCCTTTGCGGTACAAAAACGTCAGGTACCAAACCCGAGGAGCCCGATGGAATTTACCATAAAAAGCGGTAGCCCCGAGAAGCAGCGCAGTGCGTGCGTCGTCGTCGGCGTCTTCGATAACCGCAAGCTTTCGCTGTCCGCCGAGCTCATTGACCGCGCGTCTAATGGATATATCAGCGAAATCATTCGCCGCGGCGACATGGAGGGAAAGCTTGGTGCCACGCTGCTGCTGCACAGCGTCCGCGGGACGCTCGCCGATCGGGTACTTCTGATCGGGCTGGGCAAGGAGCGTGACTTCCGCGACAAGGAGTTCCGGCAGGCGATTCGCAGCGCGGTCAAGCTGCTGAACGAGACGGGCTCCTACGAGGCAGTGCTCTATCTCACCGAGGAAAAGGTCAAGCGCCGCGAGGTGGCGTGGCGCGTGGAGCACGCGGTGCTGGTGGCGATGGACGCCGTCTACCGTTTCGAGCAGATGAAGAGCGAGCCCACGGAGGTGCGCCGGCCGCTGCGCAAGCTGACGCTGTCGGTGCCCCAGCGGTCCGATCTCACGGCCGGCGAGGCCGCATCGGCGCGGGGTCTTGCAATCGCACACGGCATGGACCTGGCGAAGGACCTCGGCAACCTGCCGGGCAACGTGTGCACGCCGCGGTATCTCGCCGAACGCGCGCAGGATCTCGGCAAGGAATTTCCCGAGATCAAGGTCACCGTGCTCGAGCGGCCCCAGATCGAGGCGCTCGGCATGGGCTCGTTCCTGTCGGTCACCAACGGCAGCGACGAGCCGCCCCGATTCATCGTGCTGGAATACGACCAGGCGGTGAAAAAGCAAAAGCCATTGGTGCTGGTGGGCAAGGGCATCACGTTCGACACCGGCGGCATCTCGATCAAGCCGGCCGGCGACATGGACCAGATGAAATTCGACATGTGCGGCGCGGCGTCGGTGCTCGGCGCGTTCCGGACGATCGCCGAACTGCATTCGAAGCTCAACGTCGTCGGACTCATTCCCACGTGCGAAAACATGCCGTCGGGGCGGGCGACCAAGCCGGGCGACATCGTCAAGTCGATGTCGGGACAGACGATCGAGGTGCTGAACACCGATGCCGAAGGTCGCCTGATCCTCGCCGACGCGCTGACGTATGCCGAACGGTACGAGCCGCAGGCGGTCGTCGACATTGCGACGCTGACCGGCGCGATGGTGGTTGCGCTCGGTCACGTCGCAAGCGGCATCTTCAGCAACAGCGATCCGCTGGCGCGCGCCTTGATCGCGGCGGGCGACGATGCGTACGACCGCGGCTGGCAGATGCCGCTGTGGGAGGACTACCAGGAAGGGTTGGCCAGCAATTTCGCCGATTTCGCGAACGTTGCCGGACGCGCAGGCGGCAGCATCACCGCGGCGTGCTTCCTGTCGCGGTTTGCGCGCAAGTACGATTGGGCGCACATCGACATCGCCGGCATCGCCTGGAAGGAAGGCAAGAACAAGGGCTCGACCGGCCGGCCCGTTCCGATGCTCGCGACGTGGTTGCTCGCGAACGAAACGCTGGTGTGAAGAGCAAGCGAATTGGAAAACGCGGTCTGGTCCCGCAGTAGTCTTGCAAGCGCCTGCCGATGACGCAGATCGATTTCTACACGCATGTCGCGCAACCGCTGAAGCTGGCGGCGAAGATCATCGCCAAGGCGTATCGAATGCACGGCAGCGTGCGCGTGCTGACCCCCGATGCCGATACTACGCAGGCCCTCGACCGCCTGCTATGGCTCGATCCTCCGCTGTCCTTTCTGCCCCATTGCCGCATGGACAGCGCGGTGGCAGCGGAGACGCCGATCTGGATCGACGAGCGGCTCGAGCATGCAGGTCCGGCCGCGGTCCTGCTGAATTTGCACGCGGAACCGCCGCCGTTTTTCAGTCGCTTCGAACGCCTCGCGGAACTGGTCGCTGCCGACGAGCGCAACGTCGCGGCCGGTCGCGCCCGGTTTCGCTTCTATCGCGAGCGCGGCTACGACTTGCGGCAGCACGACTGGTCGTCGCGTGACTGACGTCGCCCTTCGATCGCAGGCGGGCTGACCGATGCCCAACGCTCGCCAATTGCTCGAGCAGGCGGACGCACTGATGCGGCGCAATCGCAAACGCGGCAAGGGCAAGGGCACCGGACCGCCGACGTTGACGGACGCGCTGACGAACGAGCGCACCGGAACGCTTGCACCGACGATTATCCTGCCGGAGGCGAAGCCCGCGGCCGACTCGATCGCGCTGGGTGCGCAATCGATGGCCGATCCCATCTCGCTCGACACGCTGTCCGACTTGCCGGTGCTGACCGATGTCGTCGACGAATGGTCGTCGCAGGCCGAGGTGTGGCCGCCTGTCGTGCCCGATGCCGATGCGACCGCGCTCACCGAGGCGCTCGACGATGCGCTCGCGACTGCGTCCGAACCCACGTCGGACGTGGGGAACACGGCAGAGCCAGCGGACGCCGTGGCAACAGAACCACAATTGGTGGAAGCACCTGCCACCTTCGAGACGATAGTCCGGGCGGTCGATCGGGTCACGGACGGTGCGCCGTCGCCCGCAGCGGACGAACCTGCTACGCGTAGCGCCGCGGCATTTGACGAACCTGCGACGCGCAGCGCGGAGGCAGTGGATGAACCTGCGACGCGCAGTGCGGCGGCGGTGGACGAACCCGCCCTGGACACACCTGCCCTTCGCGTCGGCGCCGCCAAGCTCGAGTCCGAAACATCGGCGCTGCCCATTCAGGACGAGGAGTTCATCCTCGACATCCCACCGATGCCGGAGCCGCTATCCGCAGCGGGCACCGACGTCGCCGCGCCGGCCGCAGCCGTGGTCGCAGCGATTCCCCAGTTCGTGCCCGGCAGTCCGGCATGGGAGGCGATGGCCGAAGAGATCCGGATGCAGGTGCTGCAGCGCCTCGATCTGTTCACCGACACCGGGATGCGCGACCAGCTGGGCGCACGGCTGCAACCGATCGTCGCGCGCGCGAGCGCGGAGCTCGTCGAGACGATCAACCAGGCGCTCGGCGAGCTCGTGCGCGGCTACGTCGCGGAAGCGATCGAGCGCGAGATCGAGTCTTGGCGAAAGCGGGATGGCTGATGCGCACTCCACGTGCTAGACTCGTCGGCATGATTCAGCGTGGCATCGGAGCAATGCGCGGGACGCCGGCCGGCAACGGCTGGCGCGCGTTCGCTTATGCTTATTTTGCGGAAGTCTCCGAGGGCCGCGCGCGATCGTAACGGCAACATCGCAATCATCGAATCGAAGCGGGCGGCCCACCAGGACCGCCCGTTTTGCTTTTTGTCCCTGAAAAGGAGCGCGTCATGATCATCGTCATGCATCCCGATGCCGGCGAAGCCGAAGTTGCCGCCGTCGAAGCCAAGATCCGTTCGCACGGACTCGACGTCCACATCTCACGCGGCACCGAGCGCACGCTGATCGGCGCGATCGGCGACGAGCGCAAGCTCGATCCCGAGATGTTCGACCCGCTTCCCGGTGTCGAGCGGTCGCTGCACATCCTGAAGCCGTACAAGCTCGTCGCACGCGAGTGGCACAAGGCGAGCACGACGATCGAGGTCGGCGGCACGCGCATCGGCGGCAGCGACGTTCAGGTCATCGCCGGGCCGTGCTCGGTCGAAACGGTCCCGCAGATGGAGGCGGCCGCGGCAGGCGTTGCGGCCGGTGGCGCACGGCTGATGCGCGGCGGTGCGTTCAAGCCACGCACCAGTCCCTACGCCTTCCAGGGAAAAGGCGTCGAAGGCCTGACGATGCTGAAGAACGCCGCGTCGCGGCACGGGTTGCCCATCGTGACCGAGCTGATGGATGTACGGATGCTCGACACGTTCCTCGCCCACGATGTGGACGTGATCCAGATCGGCACGCGCAACATGCAGAACTTCGATCTGCTGAAGGAAGTCGGCAGGGTCAACGTGCCGGTGATCCTGAAGCGCGGCATGAGCGCGACGATCGGGGAGTGGCTGATGGCGGCCGAATACATCGCCGCGGGCGGCAATCACCAGATCATGCTGTGCGAGCGCGGCATTCGCACGTTCGAAACTGCGTACCGCAACGTGCTCGATGTAACGGCGGTGGCCGTGCTCAAGAAGGAAACGCACTTGCCGGTGATCGTCGATCCGTCGCACGCCGGCGGCAAGGCGTGGATGGTGCCGGCGCTGTCGTGCGCCGCGGTGGCCGCCGGTGCGGACGCATTGCTGATCGAAGTGCATCCTTGTCCCGCCGAAGCATGGTGCGACGCCGACCAGGCTTTGTCGATCCCCGAGTTCGCGAACCTGATGCAGCGTCTTGGCGCGCTCGCGACGGCAATGGGACGTTCGCTCGCATCGCCGCTGACCGGTGCTACGAACGAGCCCGCACTCGCCGTGTAAAATTGCGCGTTTTGCCCGGCGATCGGCGCGACGACATGGAACTTGCGAAAAGCTTCGAGCCCCACGCCATCGAAGCGAAATGGTATCCGCTGTGGGAAGCACGCGGATATTTCAAGCCGAGCTACACCGCGGGTGCGAAACCCTATTGCATCCAGTTGCCGCCGCCGAACGTCACGGGCACGTTGCACATGGGCCACGCGTTCCAGCAGACGCTGATGGACGTGATGATCCGCTATCACCGGATGCGCGGCTTCAACACGCTGTGGCAGGTGGGCACCGATCACGCGGGCATCGCCACGCAGATCGTCGTCGAGCAGCAGTTGAAGGCGGCGGGACAGACGCGCCACGATCTCGGCCGCGAGGCGTTCATCGAGCGCGTCTGGCAATGGAAGGAAGAGTCGGGATCGACGATCACGCACCAGATGCGTCGTCTCGGCGCAGCCGCCGACTGGTCGCGCGAGCGCTTCACGATGGACGAAGGGCTGTCGGCGGCCGTTCGCGAGACGTTCGTCCGGCTGCACGAGGACGGCCTGATTTATCGCGGCAAGCGCCTCGTCAACTGGGATCCGAAGCTGATGACCGCCGTGTCCGATCTCGAAGTCGACAGCGACGAGGAGCAGGGCCGGATCTGGGAGATCGCTTATCCGCTCGCTGACGGCTCGGGCTCCCTTGTCGTTGCGACAACGCGACCCGAGACGATGCTCGGCGACACGGCCGTCGCCGTGCATCCGGAGGATGATCGTTATCGCGCGTTCGTCGGCAAGCGCGTGCGGCTGCCGCTTTCCGGCCGCGAAATACCGGTCGTTGCCGACGACTACGTCGATCGCGAATTTGGCACCGGTGTGGTCAAGATCACCCCTGCGCACGATTTCAACGATTGGGCGGTGGGCCAGCGCCATCAACTTCCGGCACTGTCGATATTCAATCTCGACGCCACCATCAACGACAACGCGCCGGCACCTTATCGCGGGCTCGACCGGTACGCGGCGCGCAAGGCGGTCGTTGCCGATCTCGCGGCATTGAACCTCGTCGTATCGGAAAAGGCGCACCGGATGATCGTGCCGCGCTGCGGGCGCACCGGCGAAATCGTCGAGCCGATGCTGACCGACCAGTGGTACGTCGCAATGCGCACCCCCGCACCCGCGTCGCATCCGCTGTGGCCGGGCAAGACGATCCAACAATTGTGCCTCGATGCCGTCAGCGATGGCGGCATCGTCGATCCGCAAACCGGCGAGGCGGGGCGCGTACGGTTCGTTCCGGGCGAATGGATCTCCACGTATCTGCACTGGATCAACAACATCCAGGACTGGTGCATCTCGCGGCAGCTCTGGTGGGGTCACCAGATTCCCGCGTGGTACGACGAGAACGGCAATGTCTATGTCGCGCGAACCGAGGACGACGCGCGCGCGCAGGCGACGCGCGCGCTCGGCCGCGCGCCGGCGACGTTTCGCCGTGACGACGACGTGCTCGACACGTGGTTCAGCTCGGCGCTGTGGTGCCACTCGACGCTCGGGTGGCCCGGCGACACGCGTGAGCTCCGCACGTTCCTGCCGTCGTCGGTGCTGGTCACCGGCTTCGACATCATCTTCTTCTGGGTCGCACGGATGATCATGACGACGACCCTGTTCACCGGCAAGGTGCCGTTTCGCGACGTCTACATCAATGCGCTGGTCCGCGACGAAGAAGGCCAGAAGATGTCGAAGTCGAAAGGCAACGTACTCGATCCGCTCGACCTGATCGACGGCGTCGACGTCGAGGCGCTCGTCGCCAAGCGGACGTCGAACCTGATGAACCCGCGGCAGGCCGACACGATCGCCAAGCGTACGCGCAAGCAGTTTCCCAAGGGCATTCCCTCGTTCGGCGCCGACGCGGTGCGCTTCACGTTCGCGTCGCTCGCGACGTTCAACCGGACGCTGAATTTCGATCTCAACCGCTGCGATGGCTACCGCAACTTCTGCAACAAGCTGTGGAATGCAACGCGCTTCGTGCTGATGAACGTCGAGGGTCGCGACGTGGGGCTCGACGAGTCGCTGCCGCACGATTACACGTTCGTCGACCGCTGGCTCATCGGCCGGCTGCAACAGGCCAAGCACGACATCATCGAGAATCTCGCGGCCTATCGGTTCGATCTCGCGGCAAAGGCGTTGTACGAGTTCGTCTGGGACGAATACTGCGACTGGTACGTCGAGCTTGCGAAGGTTCAGCTCGGTCGCGCCGATGCGGCCGGTGACGACGCTGCGGCACGCGGGACGCGCTCGATGCTCGTACGCGAGCTCGAGGCGACGCTGCGACTCGCGCATCCGTTCATGCCGTTCATCAGCGAAGAGCTCTGGCAGATCCTGGGTCCGCTCGCCGGCAAGAAGGGCGACACGATCTCGCTGCAGCCGTTCCCGCAGGCGCACTTCGAGCGCGTCGACGAGGCCGCGAATGCGCGGATGGCGGTGTTGAAAGACATCGTCAACGCGTGCCGGACGCTGCGCGGCGAGATGGGCCTCTCGCCGGCGCAAAAGGTGCCGTTGATCGCCGCCGGCGACCGCGCGACGCTGACCGAACTCGCCCCATACCTGGTACCGCTGGTCAAGCTGTCGGATGTGCGAATCGTCGACGTGCTGCCCGAAGGGGATTCGCCGGTGCAGATCGTCGGCGACTATCGGCTGATGCTGCACATCGAAGTCGACGTCGCCGCCGAGCGCGAGCGCATCGCCAAGGATATCGCGCGCCACGAAGGCGAGATCGCCAAGGCGCAGACGAAGCTCGCCAACGAGGGGTTCGTCGCACGCGCGCCGGGTGCTGTCGTCGAGCAGGAGCGCGCACGACTCGCAGGCTTCAACGCGACGCTCGCCAAGCTCCGCGAGCAATACACGCGGCTCGGCGGCTAGGCTCTCGCGCGCCGGCGGTGCCCATGCAGCGGCACGGTAAACGTGAACGTGCCTGCTTACCACTCGCACCTTGTCGCCCATCATGCCGCTCGCGTTGAACCATACGTTCCGCGCGCTCCGGCATCGCAACTACCGGCTGTTCTTCACGGGGCAGGGCCTCTCGCTGATCGGCACCTGGCTGCAGCAGGTTGCGATGGGATGGCTGACGTACCGACTGACGGGCTCGGCGTGGCTGCTTGGCGTCGTCGCGTTCTGCGCCAACGTCGGCATCCTGCTGTTCAGCAATGTATCCGGCGTGCTCGCCGACCGGATTGATCGGCGTCGCGGGCTGCTCGTCACGCAGTCGCTGATGCTCGTGCAGGCGGTCGTGCTGGCGGTGCTCGTCTGGTTCGGGTGGATCCAGACGTGGCATCTGATTGTCCTCGCGTTGTGGCTCGGCACGTGCTCGGCGTTCGATCTGCCGCTGCGTCAGTCGATGTACGTGCATTTCATCGCCGACCGCGGCGATCTCGCCAATGCGATCGCGCTGAACTCGATGCTGGTCAACACCGCACGTGTAGTCGGTCCCGCAGTTGCGGGCGTGCTGCTCGCATTGACCAGCGAAGCGGTGTGCTTCGCGCTGAACGCGTTGTCGTTCGTCGCCGTCATCGTCGCAATCCTGAAGATGCATTGGCCCGCCGACGTTCGGCCCGGCGTCGCGTCCGGCTGGTGGGCGAGCTGGCTGGAGGGTGCGCGCTACGCGTCCGGCATCAAGCCGGTGCGCGCGCTACTCGTGCTGGTGGCCGCGCTTTCGTGGACGATCACCCCCTACACCTCGCTGATGCCCGTCTATGCGAAGGACATTTTCGGCGGCGGGCCACACACGCTCGGCTATCTGCTCTCCGCCGCTGGGCTCGGTGCGCTCGGATCGACCGCATACCTCGCGGGCCGCTCGACGGTGCGTGGGCTCGGCCGCATCATCATGCTGGGCGCGGCAACGAGCGGACTGGCGCTCGCCGCGTTCTCGTACATGCGGATCTATCCAATCGCGCTGCTGCTGATGGTGCTGGTAGGCGGCGGGACGATCCTCGCGGCGGCGTCCGCCAACACGATCCTGCAGACGATCGTCGATGACCGGCTGCGCGGCCGCGTCGCGTCGTTCTACACGCTCGCGTTCATGGGCGTGGCTCCGCTGGGTAACCTAGCCGCCGGTGCGCTCGCAGGGCTGGTTGGCGCGCCATTCACGTTCGCGCTGAACGGCGCGCTCGCCGCGCTGGCCGCGCTTTGGTTTCGCGCACGGCTGCCGATGATGCGCAATGCGTTGCGGCCGCTGTACGAAGAGCTCGGCGTGCCGCGGCGCCAGCGCTGACGCAACGTTCAGCGAAGCATGAATGACATCGCCGACAGACTGTTCAGCACGCGCACCGCGTGGCGCATCGTCGGCGACGAGAACTCCAGCGTGGCGGCGTCGACGCGACGCACGAGCGGCAACATCGCGAAGAGATCGGCGTAGGCGGGGCTTGCCGCCTGCACGCGCACGCTCAGAGGCGTCCGCTGCGGCGCGATGCGCAACGTCGCGGTGCGCTGCGCGGCCGTGCGCGCGCCAGCCTCGATCGCGGCGCAGGCAGCCGCCGACGACAGGCTCGTCGCGGATCGGTGCCCGTGCGCGGTCTTCACGGCGACGCCGACGGCGTTGGGAAACAGTGCAGCCGCCTCGGCCACGCATCGATCGTCTCCCGATACGAACGCGACCGGCGCGCCGAACTCGGCTGCGACGCCGCCGTAGAGCGCGAGCTCGCCGGCTTCGTCGCCGTTGACGAGCACGCGCGCGAACGCCGTGCTGTTGATCGTGTGCGCGAGCACGCCCGCTGCCATCGCTTTCGCATGCCACCCGACGAGGAACACGGCGACGCAGCCATCCTCGACGCCCGCCATCATGCCGAGCTCGCGTGGCTTGCCCTGCAACAGTCGCGCCGACGGGTCGATGGTTTCCGCGAGGAGGTTACGGAACTCGCCGTGCGAATCGTTGACGATCACGTCGGTGGCACCGCCCGCCCGCGCGCCCGCGATGGCTGCGCTCGCCTCTGCCGTCATCCAGCGCCGCGCGCGCTCGTAGTCGGCGTTGCCCGGTCGCGCGTGGTCCGGATGCACGACACCGGCAACGCCCTCGATGTCGACGGAAACGAGGATCCTCACGGGCCGCGCCGTTGGGAAGCCGGCACGACACCGCGCATCGCGACGACTCGCAGCACGAGGGTCGCGCTCATTGCCGCTCGATCTTGGGGTCCAGCGCGTCGCGCAGCCCGTCACCCAGCAGGTTGAACGCGAGCACGGTGACGAATATCGCGAGCGCGGGGAAGATGGCCTCGTGCGGGGCGGTCAGCATGTCGGCGCGGGCGGCGTCGAGCATCGCACCCCACTCCGGTGTCGGCGGCTGCGCACCCATGCCGAGGAAGGACAGGCTCGCCGCCGTGATGATCGACGTGCCGATACGCAGCGAAAAATACACGACGACCGCGGCGATCGTTCCCGGGAAGATGTGCCGGAAGATGATCGTCCGATCCGAGGCGCCAAGACTGCGCGCGGCCTCGATGAACGTCAGGTGCTTCAGCGCCAGCGTGTTGCCGCGCACCAGCCTGGCGAACGTCGGGATGCTGAAAACGGCGACTGCGACGACGACGTTCGCCATGCCGCCGCCGAGGATCGCGACGATGCCGATCGCAAGCAGGATGCCGGGGAATGCAAACAGCACGTCGGCGATCCGCATGATGATCCGGTCCCACCAGCCCTCCTTGTAGCCGGCGATCAGCCCGAGGATCGTGCCGATGAATGCACCGACCGCAACCGACAGAAAGCCGGCGGCAAGCGAGATGCGAGCACCCATCAGGATGCGGCTGTAGATGTCGCGACCGAGCGCGTCGACGCCGAACCAGTGGGTTGCGGATGGCCGGGCGTTCAGCTTCTCATAGTCGAAGTAGTTTTCCGCGTCGAACGGCGTGATCCACGGCGCCGCGATTGCGACGACGACCAGCAGCACCACGAATGCGCCGGCAACCAGTGCCACGCGCTGCCGCTTGAACTTGCGCCAGAACTCCGACCACGGCGTGCGCACGCGCTCGTCGGCAACGAGCGGAGCCACACCGAGCGTGACGGCCGATTCGTCGCCCATCATCGATACTCGTATCGCGGAACAGAACAGGGCGCGCGAAAGGCTTGCATCAGCGATACCGGATGGCAGGGTTGATCAGGCCGTACAGCACGTCGACAACCAGGTTGATCAGGATGAACTCGAGCGAGAAGAGCAGCACGAGCGCCTGTATCACCGGATAGTCGCGCATGTCGACGGCATCCACCAGCAGGCGCCCGAGGCCGGGCCAGTTGAACACTTTCTCGACGACGATCGAGCCCCCGAGCAGGAAGCCGAACTGCAGCCCCATCATCGTGACCACGGGAATCAGTGCATTGCGCAATCCGTGCTTGATGACGACGCGTCGCTCGTCGAGTCCTTTCGCCCGCGCCGTGCGGATGAAGTCCTCGCCGAGGATCTCGACGAACGACGAGCGCGTGAACCGGGCCATGATCGCCGCCACCGCCGCGCCGAGTGTCAGCGACGGGAGCGCGTAATGGCGCCACGTGTCGTCGCCCACGGTCGGCAGCCAGCCGAGCTGCACCGAGAAAAACTGCATCAGCACCATGCCGAGTGCGAATGCCGGAAACGAGATGCCGGACACCGCGAGGGTCATGCCGATACGATCAGGCCACTTGTTTCTCCACACGGCGGACACGATGCCGAGGGCCATGCCGATCAGAACCGACCACAGCATGCTCCAGACCGTCAGCCAGAACGTAGGCATGAAACGGTCGGCGATCTCGGTGGCCACCGAACGTTTCGTCCGGAGCGACGTGCCGAAATCCCAGCGCAGCACGCCGCCGACGAACCGAACGAACTGCTGCGGCAGCGATTTGTCGAGTCCGAGATCCTTGCGGACGAGCTCGACCGTTTCCGGATTGGCGTCCGGTCCGGCGGCGAGCCGCGCCGGATCGCCCGGCAAGAGGTGCACGAACAGGAATACGAGGAAGCCGACGAGGAGCAGCGTCGGCAGCAGCCCGAGCAGGCGCTTGGCTAAGTATTGAGTCATCGCTGCCGACCGCGAGAGCGCTCGGGCTTGCGTCGGTGGTTACGCGGAAAGCGAAGGGCCGTCCCGAGCCTTCCGCGTTGACTCTACCCGAGCAAAGTATCGTGCGAGCGCAGCGAGCGAAACTTTGCCCGGTTCATCGCAAGTCGATCTCGTTGAAGTTGAACGACGCATCGGGAATCACGTACACGCCCGACAGCTTCTTGTTGTGCGCCGACAGCAACTGCTCGACGACGAGCGGCGCCCACGGCGCATCGTTCCAGATCGTTTCCTGCGCATCCTTGTAGAGCTTGGCCTTCTCGGCCGAATCGGTCGTCAACTGGGCCTTCTTGATGTCGCCGTCCACCTTCTCGTTCTTGTAGTACGCCGTGTTGAACAGGCGCGGCGGCCACGATTCGCCGTACAGCAGCGGGCGCAACGCCCAGTCGGCTTCACCGGTCGACGTCGACCAGCCGACGTAGTAGAGGCGAACGGGCGCGGTCTTCGGATCCTGCCAGCTTTCGACTTTCTCGACGCGCTGTCCAGCCTCGAGCAGCGTGATCTTCGTCTTGATGCCGATCTGCTGCAGCTGCTGCTGGATGAATTGCGTGACCTTCTGTGCCGTCGTGTGGTTATAGGCGGACCACAATTCCGTCTCGAATCCGTTCGGGTAGCCGGCCTCGGTCAGCAGCTGCTTCGCCTTCGCGACGTCGTACGGCCACGGGCCGATCTTGACGGCGTATTCGACACCCTGGGGTGCCACGCCCGCTGCCGGCGTTGCATAACCGCTGAACGCCACCTTGGCGAGCGCGTCCTTGTTGATCGCGTAGGCAATCGCCTGCCGGACCTTCGGGTTGTCGAATGGTTTCTGCTGCGTGTTCATCGACAGGTAGCGCAGCACGATCGAAGGCGCGGCGACCACTTCGAGGTCGGGCTTCGCCTTCAGCACTTCCGCCACTTCGTAGGGCACGGGGAACGTGAAATGCGCTTCGCCGGTCTGCATCAGTGCCGCGCGCGAGTTGTTGTCCACGACGGGCTTCCACGTGATCGTGTCGACCTTCGGATAGCCCTTGCGCCAATAGTCATCGAACTTCGCGACCTTCAGGTAGTCGGTGGCCTTCCACTCGACGAACTTGAAGGGTCCGGTGCCGACCGGATGGAAGGCGATGTCCTTGTTGCCCCACTGCTTCAGTGCAGCGGGACTGATCATCACCGTCGACGGGTGTGCGAGTTGCGCGATGAACGGCGAGAACGCGGTCTTCAGCGTGAAGCGAACCGTGTAGTCGTCGACGACTTCCGTCTTCGCGATGTTGTCGTTGTAGAGGCCGTAACGCTTCAGCTTGTTGTCGGGATTAGTCACGCGGTCCAGGTTGACCTTGACGGCGTCCGCCTTGAAATCGGTGCCGTCATGAAACTTGACGCCCTTGCGCAGCTTGACGGTGTAGACGAGCCCGTCCTTGCTCGCTTCATAGCTTTCGGCGAGCACCGGGACCATCTTCATGTCCTTGTCGAAGCCGTACAGGCCTTCGTAGAACGACTTCGCCATCGCCTGCGACAGCGTGTCGTTCGCGTCGTAGGGATCGGTTGTCGTGAACGTCGACGCCACGGCGAACACGACGTCCTTCGCGGCGTACGCGGGCGTCGCTGCGGCGATTGCCAGCAGCGTCGCGGTGAGCATGCGATGGAACGGTTTCATCGTAGACTCCTCGTGAGATGAAGCGACCCTGCGGGCCGCAAGACTTTGTCAGTCCCTAGTACGCGCCGCCGACACGGTGCATTGCGACGAAGTGGCCCGGCGCCACTTCCGTCAACGGCGCTGTTTGCGGTTCATCGCCCACAGAGCGGATCGGACTCGGGATTTCGTCGGATGATAGCGCTCTTTCACGGCGTCTTCGCGCGGGATCGGCAACGGGCACCGCCGCCATGAGCTTGCGCGTGTAGGGATGCTGCGGATCGTCGAACACCGCGCGCCGCGGCCCGATTTCGACGATCTGCCCGAGGTACATCACGGCGACGCGGTGACTGACGCGCTCGACGACGGCCATGTCGTGCGAAATGAACAGATAGGCAACTCCGAACTCCGCCTGCAGGTCGAGCAACAGGTTGACGATCTGTGCCTGGATCGACACGTCGAGCGCGGACACCGCTTCGTCGGCGACGATGATCCGTGGCTGCAACGCAAGTGCGCGCGCGATTGCAATCCGCTGCCGCTGGCCGCCGGAGAATTCGTGCGGGTAGCGACGCGCGTGCTCGCCGGCAAGCCCGACGTGCTCGAGCAGCCACGCAACGCGCTCCTCGGCTTCGCGTCCGCTCGCCACACCGTGGACGTACAACGGTTCGGCGATCGAGAACCCGATGGTGAGCCGCGGATCCAGCGACGCGAACGGATCCTGGAAGATCATCTGGATGTCGCGGCGCACCGGGCGCAGTGCATTGGCAGGCAGTGCGGCGATGTCCTTGCCCTCGAACTCGATGCTGCCGCCGGCGATGTCGACGAGGCGCAACAGCGATCGACCCGTCGTCGACTTGCCGCAACCCGATTCGCCGACGAGCGCCAGCGTCTCGCCCGCCGCGAGATCGAAGCTCACCTGCTCGACGGCGTGCACGCGCCGGCGCACGCGACCGAAGAAGCCGGACCTGACGTCGAAACGCGTCGTCAGGCGGCGCACGCGCAGCAGCGGTGCACCGACGCGACGCCCGTCGCGCGCCGTCGCGGGGGCGCTCTCCGCGGGTAGCGGCGCCGCCCCCGGCAGCGGAAACTTCCGCGGCAAATCCTCGTTGCGCAGCGCACCGAGCTTCGGCACGGCCGCGAGCAACGCGCGCGTGTAGGGTTGTGTCGGCGACTTGAAGATCGTTTCCGCCGTGCCTTCCTCGACCTTCTCGCCGCGGTACATGACGACGACGCGATCGGCCACTTCGGCGACCACTCCCATGTCGTGGGTGATGAACATCACCGCCATGTGCATCTCGTCCTGCAGCAAGCGGACGAGTGTGAGGATCTGCGCCTGGATCGTCACGTCGAGCGCCGTCGTCGGCTCGTCGGCGATCAACAGCGACGGACGGCACGATAGCGCCATCGCGATCATCACGCGCTGTCGCATGCCGCCGGAAAGCTGATGGGGGAAGCGGTCGAGAACGGAACGCGCTTCGGGAATGCGGACTTGCTCGAGCATCCGCAACGCTTCGGCGCGCGCCGCGCGGGTGTCCTTGCGCTGATGGAGCCGGATCGATTCGGCGATCTGCTCGCCGACGGGGAATACCGGGTTCAGCGACGTCATCGGCTCCTGGAAGATCATTGCGATCTCGGCGCCGCGGATCTCACGCATCGTATGCGCTTTCGCCGCTGCGAGATCGACGTGGCTTCCGCCGGGTCGCGCAAACGTCATGCGGCCGCCGACGATGCGACCGCCGCCGTGCTCGACCAAGCGCATCACGGACAGCGCGGTCACCGATTTGCCGGAACCTGATTCACCGACGACGGCGATCGTCTCGCCGCGACCGATGTGGAACGCGAGGTTGCGTACCGCGTTGACGACGCGGTCCGCCGTGGCGAACTCGACCGTCAGCCGGTCGACGGTCAGGACAGGGGCGCGCGACTCGGGCACGCACCCATGTTAGCAGTCGTTAGGAACCGCTAGACCTTCTCCGGCTCGGGCGTGCGGCGCTTCTGCAGCAGCGCCGGCACGGGCCGCGACCGGCGCGCGGCGTGCATGTGCGCATGTGGGTGCGGCACGTTCGGTCCGCTGGCAGGCTGCGCGCGCTTGACGAGCGGCTGGTCGGGATTCTTGGCGTACGCCGCCTCGCGTTCGGCACGCCGCGTGTCGCCCGTGGATGCGTGGTCGCGGCGCGTCGTGCCGTTGGTCGCGCGCTCCCGCGGTTCGCTGCTCGCGGAATCGCGTCCCGACGAGCCGTTCAGCGTGCGCTCGCGCCGGTGCTCGGTGCTCGCACCACCGTCGCGACGTCCGTCGCCTTGGGATGTCCGCTCGCGACCGGGTCGCTCCGAACTCGTGCGGCGCGACGGGCGCTCCTGCGCGACGGAAACGTCGAATCCGTCCGCTGCGACAATCGTCACCTTCTTTTTCAGCAGCTTCTCGATTTCGGCCAGGTATTTTTCCTCTTCCGGTGCCACGAACGAAATCGCTTCACCGGTCGCGCCGGCGCGGCCCGTGCGGCCGATCCGGTGGATGTAGTCCTCCGGTACGTGCGGCAGCTCATAGTTGACGACGAGCGGCATGTCGTCGATGTCGAGGCCGCGTGCCGCGACGTCGGTCGCGACCAGCACCTGCAGCTTGCCTTCCTTGAACTGGGACAGCGCTTCCAGGCGCGCCGCCTGCGTCTTGTCGCCGTGGATCGCCGACGTCGCGAGGCCGTCCTTCTCGAGCTGCCGCGCGAGGCGCGACGCGCCGTGCTTCGTGCGCACGAAACAGAGCACCTGCCACACGGCACGCGATTTCACGAGGTGCACGAGCAGCGGCCGCTTCGCATCCTGCGACAGCTTGTACGCGGTTTGCGAAACGGTTTCCGCCGCGGTGTTCCGCCGCGCAACTTCGATCAGCCGCGGCGCGTTGAGCAACTCGTCGGCGAGGCGCTTGATCTCGTTGGAGAACGTTGCGGAAAAGAGCAGGTTCTGCCGTTTCTTCGGCAGGAGCGACATGATCCGCTTGATGTCGGGAATGAAGCCCATGTCGAGCATCCGGTCGGCTTCGTCGAGTACGAGGATCTCGACCTGGCCGAGATTGACGCTCTTCTGCTCGACGTGATCGAGCAACCTTCCCGGCGTGGCGACGAGGATCTCGACGCCGGCGCGAACGATCGCCAGCTGCTGGCGGATGTCGACGCCGCCGAACACGCATGTCGAGCGCAGGTTCGTGTGCTTGCCGTATTCCTTGATCTGCTCCTCGACCTGGATCGCGAGCTCGCGCGTCGGCGCGATGATCAGCGCGCGGACGTGATGGCGGGCGGGCGAGGGACTCGTGTTCGCGTACGGCAACAGTTTTTGCAGGATCGGCAAGCCGAAGCCCGCCGTCTTGCCGGTACCGGTCTGGGCACCGCCCATGATGTCGTGGCCGGCGAGTATCTCCGGAATCGCCTGCGCCTGGATCGGCGTGGGCGTCGTATAGCCGGACTCGGTGATGGCCCGAAGGATTTCGGGCCGCAACCCGAGCTCGGCAAAGCTCGTTGCGTGCATGTAGTGCTCCTGGGGCGCGGCCTACCGCTTCGGCGGTTTCCGGTCCAGGCAGCGAGATAGCGTTGCGAAGATGGCTTCAGCGCCGGAACAGTCCGGGGCGCTGCGCGTGTGGGCGGTGACCGGAACGGCCGCCCGAAGCAGGATTATAGGCTAACTGACGGATTTTTCAAAATATTCTCTTCGAGAGGTCGCTCGGCCGGCTATAATCGACTGTTTTGCCGGCGCCACCCGAGATCCGGCTTCGAAACGCTCTCATGTCCAAGCTTCGCAACGACCTTCGGAACATCGCGATCATCGCGCACGTCGACCACGGCAAGACCACGCTGGTCGACAAGCTGCTGGTGCAGGCGGGCACTTTCGCCAAGCACTTCCACGTTGGCGAGCGGATGATGGACAACAACGACATCGAGCGCGAGCGCGGCATCACGATCTTCGCGAAAAACTGCGCGGTCCGTTACGTCCGTGAGGACAAGATCGTTCACATCAACATCGTCGACACGCCGGGCCACGCGGATTTCGGCGGCGAGGTCGAGCGTGTGCTGGGCATGGTCGACGGCGTGCTGTTGCTCGTCGACGCCGTCGAAGGCCCTATGCCGCAGACGCGGTTCGTCACGCTGAAGGCGCTTAAGCAGGGCCTGCGGCCGATCGTCGTCGTCAACAAGGTCGACCGTCCGGGCGCGCGGCCCGAATGGGTCGTCAACCAGACGTTCGAGCTGTTCGATCGCCTGGGTGCCACTGATGCGCAACTGGACTTCCCTGTCGTCTATGCGTCGGCGCTGAATGGCTGGGCGACGCTCGATGTGAAAGTCGCCAAGGCGGCGTCGCGCAAGCGCGAGGATGCCGAGGACGCCGGCGGGGCGGCAAGGGCAGTTTCGATCGACGACGACGCTGCCGACATGCGGCCGCTGTTCGAGACGATCATTTCGTACGTGCCGGCACCGGCGGGCGAGGTCGATGCGCCGCTGCAGTTCCAGGTGAGCGCGCTCGATTATTCGAGTTACGTCGGCCGGCTGGGCATCGGACGCATCCGCCGTGGCAGCATGCTGCCCGGGCAGGAAGTGGCGGTCCTGAATCACCCGCTGGCCGAAGGCGAATTGCCCGCGCGCGGCCGCATCGGCCAGGTCTTCATGTTCGAGGGACTGAACCGCGTTCCCGTCGAGCACGCGGAAGCCGGCGACATCGTGCTCGTCACGGGCATCGACGACCTGACGATCGGCACGACGCTCGCCGCGGTCGAGGCGCCTCACGCGTTGCCCGGGATCTCGGTCGACGAGCCGACGCTGTCGATGTATTTTCAGGTCAACACGTCGCCGCTCGCGGGCCGCGAGGGCAAGTATGTGACGTCGCGCAACCTGCGCGATCGCCTGAACCGCGAGCTGCTGACGAACATGGCGCTGCGCGTCGACGAAACCGGCGACACCGACGCGTTTCTCGTGTCGGGTCGCGGCGAGCTGCATCTCACCATCCTGCTCGAGAACATGCGCCGCGAAGGCTACGAGCTTGCGGTGTCACGGCCGCGCGTCGTGCTGAAGGACGTTGCGGGCGAAAGCCATGAGCCGTACGAAGCGTTGTCGGTCGACGTCGAGGAGCATCACCAGGGTGCGGTGATGGAAGCGCTCGGCGTGCGCCGTGGCGAGCTCGTCAACATGGAATCCGACGCACTCGGACGCACGCGGCTGGACTATCGAATTCCCGCGCGGGGCCTGATCGGCTTCCAGGGCGAGTTCATGAACCTCACGCGCGGCACGGGCCTGATGAGCCACGTGTTCGAGGAATTTGCGCCGGTGAAGGGCGACATTCCGGAACGCCGCAATGGTGTGCTGATCTCGCAGGAGGAAGGCGACGCCGTCGCTTATGCGCTGTGGAAGCTGCAGGAGCGCGGGCGGATGTTCGTCTCGCCCGGCGAGAAGCTGTACGAGGGCATGGTGATCGGCATCCATAGCCGCGACAACGATCTCGTCGTCAACCCCATCAAGGGCAAGCAGCTGACGAATGTCCGCGCGTCCGGCAAGGATGACGCGATTCTGCTGACGCCGCCAATCGGTCTCACGCTCGAATACGCCGTCGAATTCATCGCGGACGACGAGCTCGTCGAGATCACGCCAAAGTCGATTCGCATCCGCAAGCGCCACCTGAAGGAACACGAGCGCAAGCGCGCATCACGCGAAGCCGCTTGACGCTACGCAGGACCGGCCCGCGCCGACGCATCGCGAGCGTCATCATCGACCGGGCGTGACCCCTCGCACAGCACCGCGATGACCCGCGAGCATCCGACCCGCTTCGATGCCGCGACGGCAGCACGGTTCGCCGGAATCGCACTGTCCAACATCGCGTGCGACTACCCGCACAAGCTTGACCATGTCATCGATTGCGACGGCGATGTTGTCGCGCCCCGCGACCTGCATCCGGCGTTCCACGGCAGCTTCGACTGGCATTCGTGCGTGCATATGCACTGGCTGCTCGCGCGGATCCTGCGCGGGTTTCCGAGCCTGCCCGTGTGTGCGTCGATCGAAGCCGCGTTGGACCGCAACCTTGCAGCTCACGCAATCGCCGCCGAGCTCGCATACGCGGCCCGGCCATCCAGTACGGCCTTCGAGCGGCCGTACGGATGGGCGTGGTTGCTGAAGCTCGCAATCGAGCTGCGGTTGCTGGGCGGGCCGGGTGCCCGCTGGTCGATCGCGTTGCAGCCACTCGCCGATACGTTCGCGGCGCGCTTGAAAGCATTTCTCCCGCGTGCGCGTTATCCCGTACGCCACGGCGTGCATTCGAACAGCGCCTTCGCGCTCGCGCTGGCAATCGACTACGCGCGCCATGCGGGTGACCCTGCGCTCGAAACCGCATGCGTTGCCAAGGCGCTCGCGTTCTTCGCGGACGACCGCGACCTGCCGGCGCAATGGGAACCGTCGGGGGCCGACTTCCTGTCGCCTTCGTTGATGGAGGCGAGCCTGATGCGACGCGTCGTCGACGGCGGCGCGTTCGGCGGCTGGCTTCGGGCCGCGCTGCCGGGGTTCGACAATGCGACGCCCACCACGCTGTTCGAACCGGTCACCGTCGACGATCGCACCGACGGCCAGCTCGTGCATCTCGATGGTCTCAACCTGTCGCGCGCCTGGTGCTTCCACGATATGGCGGCAGCACTTGCGCCGGACGATGCTCGCAGGGCAGTCGCTCGCCACGCGGCGGACACCCATCTTGTTGCGGGCTGGACGGGCCTGGCCAGCGACGATTTCGCCGGTGCACACTGGCTCGCGTCATTTGCAGCACTTGCGCTCGATGCCGCTTGCTAAACTCGACCAATGAGTGACATCGGCTGGATCGTCGCGGTCGTCGCGTTCGTCGCGGTCGTCGTGCTCATCGCGCTGTCGGCGATGACGCTCGTGCGACTGGTCGCGCTTGCGCGGGAGCGCGACACGTCGGCGCGCGACGCCGCCGAGGTTCGCGGTCGGCTCGAGGCGATCGGGCGAAGTGTCGCCGACCACGAGCGCGACGTTCGCCAGGATCTCGCGATTGCGCGTAACGAGGCAGCGAACGCGGGTACGGCGCTGCGGCAGGAGTTGGGCGACGTGATGGCGCGCTATGCCGAATCCAATGCTCAGCTGCACGCAGCGGCCGCGCATTCGCAAGCAGGCGAGTTGAAGGCATTCGGCGATCGCTTGGCGCAGGTGGCGCAGGCGTCGGAGACGAGGCTCGACGCGCTGCGCCGTACGCTCGAGGAGCGTCTCGACATGCTGCGCGCTGAGAACGCGCAGAAGCTCGAGCAGATGCGCTCGACCGTCGACGAGAAGCTGCAGGCGACGCTCGAGCAGCGGCTCGGCGCATCGTTCAGGCAGGTGTCGGAGCGTCTGGAACAGGTGCATCGCGGGCTTGGCGAGATGCAGTCGCTCGCCACCGGCGTCGGCGATCTGAAGCGCGTGTTGACGAACGTCAAGTCGCGCGGAACCTGGGGCGAGGTGCAGCTCGGTGCACTGCTCACCGACCTGCTTCAACCCGGCCAATACGCGCAGAACGTCGCTACGCGGCCAGGCTCGAAGGAGCGCGTCGAATACGCGGTCCGCTTTCCGGGCCGCAGCGACGACGGTGCGCCGTGCTGGCTGCCGATCGACGCCAAGTTTCCGCTCGACGACTGGCAGCGGCTGCAGGATGCAATCGAGCGCGCGGACGCCGCCGCCGTCGATGCAAGCCGCCGCGCGCTCGACCAGTTCTTCAAGGTGCAGGCTCGGATGATCCGCGACAAGTACGTCGAGACGCCGCACACGACCGATTTCGCGATCTTGTTCGTCCCGACGGAAGGTCTCTTCGCCGAGGCGATGTCGCGCCCCGGTCTTGCCGACACGTTGCAGCGCGAGTTCCGTGTGACGCTCGCCGGGCCGACCAACCTCGCCGCGATGCTGAACAGCCTGCAACTCGGCTTCCGGACGCTTGCCATCGAGAACCGCTCGACCGAGGTCTGGCGGGTGCTCGGTGCCGTCAAGACGGAGTTCGGACGCTTCGGCGCATTGCTCGCGAAGACGAAGGACAAGCTCGACCAGGTCGGACGCACCCTCGACGACGCGAGTCGCAAGAGCACGACGATTGCGCGCAAGCTGCGCGACGTCGAAGCGCTGCCCGAGGATGAGGCCGATCGCTTGCTGACGGCCGAAGGCAGCCGGCTCGTCGATGTCGATGTCGACGACGACACGGATACAGACGTGCCGTCGCTGATGCCGCCGCCGCACTGATCGCGCTAGGCAGAAAGGCTGACCGCCGTGTTCGACGCGCTCCGCCGCTATCGGCAGAAACGGGTGCTGCGCACGGCGGCGCTGCCCGATCCGCTGTGGCGCGACGCGTGCGCCGCGCTGCCGTTCCTTGCGCAGTACGACGCGAAGGAGCTTGCGCGTTTGCGCGACCTCGTCGTGCTGTTCCTCGACGCGAAGAGCATCGTCGGCGCGCAAGGCCACGACGTAACGCCGTTGCAGCGAACGATCATCGCTATCCAGGCGTGTGTGCTCGTGCTCGAGCTTGATATCGCGCTGTTCGATGGCTTCGAGAACGTCGTCGTGTATCCGGGCGAGTTCGTGCCCGGCTGGGAGTACGAGGACGAGTACGGCGTCGTCCATCGGCAGGACGACGCGCTCGCAGGCGAGGCGATGCGCGGCGGTCCGGTGATCTTGTCGTGGCCGGACGTCGCGGCTTCGGCGGACTGGGACGAATCGCAGATGAACCTCGTCATTCACGAGTTCGCGCACAAGATCGACATGCACGACGGCGACGCCAATGGCTGTCCGCCGCTGCCCGACGACGTGGCTCGGCGCGACTGGCAGCGCGTGATGCGCGCCGCATATGCCGATTTCTGCGCGCGCGTCGATGCGAACGAGGACACGGCGATCGATCCGTACGCGGCCGAGAACCCCGGTGAATTCTTTGCGGTGCTGTCGGAAGTATTCTTCGCCGATCCGCTGCTGTTGCGCGACGACTATCCGGACGTGTATCGCCAGTTCGCGCGCTTCTATCGGCAGGATCCCGCGGCGCGAGCACGCTGACGGCGCCGCGGCCGGGCCTGCGCGGTCGAGGCCGCGGTTCGCTGCGATGATTGTGGCGTATTCTTGCGCCCGTCGACGAACTCGAAGGGACGGTCACTTTCATGAAATGCACGCTGGTCGGATCGCGATATTTCGGCGCGCTCGTATTCGATGCGCTGATGAAGGACGGTGTCGACGTCGCCCAGGTCGTGGCGCCCGCCGCCGACGACCGTCTCGCGCTGGCGGGGCAGGCAGCAGGCGTGCCGGTGCACGTGCTCGAGAATCCGAAGATAGTTCCGGGAACCGCGATACCGGACGGAACCGACCTGATCGTCGCCGCGCACACGCATGCGCGCGTCAGCGACGAGGCGCTCGCGCGCTCGCGGCTGCGCGGCATCGGCTATCACCCGTCGCTGCTGCCGCGGCACCGGGGCATCGCCGCCGTCGAATGGACGATCCTCGAAGGCGATCCGATTGCGGGCGGATCCGTCTATCACCTGGCCGACGGCTGGGATGCAGGCGCGATCGCGGCGCAGGACTGGTGCTTCGTCGGCAAGGGCGAGACGGCGCGCGAGCTGTGGGAACGCGCGCTGGCGCCAATGGGGCTCGATCTCCTGAAGCGCGTCGTCCGCCACGCGGCCGAGCACGGCGCGCTCCCTTCGAAGCCGCAGGACGAGCGATTTGCAACGAAGGCGCCGATGATCCGTCGCACCGTGTCCCTGACGGAGGAAGGCAAATCGGTCGGCACGTCGCTGATCGTCACGGCGATCGGGAGCGACCGCCCCGGGATCGTCAGCCTGCTGTCGGACCGCGCACAGGGCTTCGGCGCGAATTGGGCCGGCAGCCGGATGGCGAACCTGGCGGGTCAGTTCGCGGGCATGGTTCATTTCGAGGTTCCGAAGCAGAACGCCGAGCCGCTGATGCAGGCGCTGCGAAGCCTCGAGTCGTCTGGATTGCGTGTCGTCATCGAGAAGGTCGAGGCGCTGCCGGCGCCGGCGGGACGGCGGATGGTCAAGCTGGAACTCACGGGACTGGACCGTCCCGGCATCGTCCGCCAGTTGTCGCGCACGCTTGCGGAAGTGGGTGTGAGCATCGACGATCTGCACACCGAGATCGTCAACGACGGTCCGTCGGGCGAGCACCTCTTCAAGATGAAGGCGCTGCTGGTCGTGCCCGAATCGCTGCCGAACGAGACGCTGCGTCATTCGCTCGACGCGCTGGCCAACGAGATGACCGTCGATATCGGGCTCGGCGGCAACGCGGCCGCCTGAACCCGCGTCACGCGAGCGCGCGACTCAGCAGTTGCGTTGCGCGGGTCGAATCGGGCAGCGTTCCGAACGCGGCGCCGGCGAACGCGTCGTCGGCCAGCCGCGAATTGCAGAACGCATCGGCGACGACACCCGGTGCGTGCTCGATCAGTTGCGCGGCGCAGACGATCAATGCCACGGCCTGAGCGATCCTGCGGCCGCCGGCGCCGTCGCCGGCAGGTAACTTCAGCGCCGTCTCGAGCGCCGCCGCGCGGCGGTCGTACTGCGCGTTCACACCCCGCGCCGTCGCGAGCAGCGCGACAAGCGCATCGACGGCATCGGGCTCGCGCTTGATCGTCCGTTCGACGTCGAGGCACACGATGTTGCCGGAACCCTCCCAGATCGAGTTGACCGGCGCCTCGCGATAAAGCCGCGGCAGCGGACATTCCTCGATGTAGCCGTTGCCGCCGAGCGCTTCCATCGCCTCGGCCGTTACGGCGATCGCGCGTTTGCAGATCCAGTACTTGGCTGCGGGCGTGACAATGCGCGCCGCGGCGCGCAGCGACGGCGCGGCGTTCGTTTCGGCCGCGCGCGCGAGCAGCAACGCGAGCAGCAGCGCCGCCTCGCTTTCGAGTGCGACGTCGGCGAGCACGTTCGCCATCAGCGGGTGCTCGACGAGGCGCCTGCCGAACGTCGTTCGCTGGCGCGCGTGATGCAATGCCGACGTGAATGCTGCGCGGATGATGCCCGCGCTGCCGATCACGCAATCGAGCCGCGTGTATTGCACCATCTCGAGGATGGTTGCGATGCCGCGATCTTCGGCACCCACGGCGAACGCCAGCGCACGATCGAACTCGACCTCGGCGGACGCGTTCGAGCGGTTGCCGAGCTTGTCCTTCAGCCGATTGATGCGGATCGAATTCCGCTGACCGTCCGGGTTCACGCGCGGCATGAGGAAGCAGCCGAGGCCGCGCTGCGTTTGTGCCAGCACCAGGTGCGCATCGCATTGGGGTGCGGAGAAGAACCATTTGTGGCCGGTGATGCGCCACGCACCGCCGGCGTCGGGCTCAGCGCGCGTGACGTTGGCGCGGACGTCGGATCCGCCCTGGCGCTCGGTCATCCCCATGCCGATCAGCGCAGCCCGCTTCTCGCCGATGGCCAGCGCGCGCGGATCGTAGTCGTCCGCGAGGATTCGCGACATCCAGGTGTCGATGCCAGCGGGTGCGTGCCGCCGCAGCACCGGCACGCTGGCGTACGTCATCGTCAGCGGGCACTGGGTGCCGTTTTCGACTTGCGCATGCAGGTAGTAGCTCGCTGCGCGGGCCACCTGCGCGCCGTCGCGCTCCGTGCGCCACGGCCCGCAATGCTCGCCGTTACGCGTCGCAAGTCGCATCAGCGCATGCCAGGCCGGATGAAACTCGATCTCGTCGATCCGCTCGCCGCGGCGATCGTACGTATGCAGCGAGGGGCCGTTGCGATTCGCGGCGTCGGCAAGCGCGTACGTGTCGGGCCGGCCGAGTGTCTCGCCCCATGCGCGCAATTGTGTCACCGACCCTTGCGCCGCATCGCGCGCCACCGCCTGCTGCAACGCGGCGTCGGCGTCGAAGAGGTTGAAGCCTTCGAACGGCAGCGGCTGGTTCGGGAAGTCCATGTCGTCCAGAGGAGTCGATCGCGCGCTCGTGCAGGAGCTCGTCCTTCATCCGCGGCCTGGGCGACCCTTTGTGCCGTGGCCGACGAGGAAGGCTTCAGCCCGAACGCGGGCGAATCGCGGATTTGGGTCGGAACACCTTGCAGATCGCGTCGTGCGTCTCGACGTAAGGCCCGCCGATCAGGTCGAGGCAATACGGAACCGCGGGGAACACGCCGTCGAGCGTTTCCTTGATCGCCTTCGGTTGTCCCGGCAGATTCAGGATCAGCGCGCGCCCGCGCACCACGCCCACCTGGCGGGACAGGATCGCCGTCGGCACGTAGCGCAGGCTGACCTGCCGCATCTGCTCGCCGAATCCGGGCAGCACCTTGTGCGCGACGGCGAGCGTGGCCTCGGGCGTCACGTCGCGCGGCGCGGGTCCGGTGCCGCCCGTGGTCAGCACCAGATCGCAACCGACGCGGTCGACGAGATCGATCAGCGTGCGCTCGATCGTCGGCTGATCGTCGGGGACGAGCCGCGTCTCGAAGCGATGCGGCGTGGTCAGCGTCGCTTCGAACCACGCCGTCAAGCCCGGCAGTCCCTGGTCCGCATAAACGCCCGCCGACGCGCGATCCGAAATCGAGACCAAGCCGACCAGCAGCGGACGATCGACGGCAGCGGACGTCATGGTGCGGCTGCGACGTCGGGCGCGTGGGCGTCGACGATTCGCTTCACTTCGCGAAACAGTGCGCGCGATTTTCGCGGCGGCGCGCCGCGTGCCCGTTCGGCGCGCGCATCTGCGACCATGCGCACGAGCGCGTCGATCTCCGTTGTCGGGTACGCGGCGACGAATGCCTGTACGCCGTCCGGCTCGGCGAGCATGCGATCGCGCCAGCGCTCGAGCAGCGCGAACCGCTCGCGTTCGATCCTAGGTCCCTGCGACCACGCGCCGAGTGTGGTGCGCAGCGGTCCGGCGTCGATGTCGCGCATCAGCCGGCCGATGTACTGCATCTGCCGTCGTTTCGCCTCGTGGCGCGTGATCGACCGTGCGAGCGTGATCGCATCGACGAGCTGCTCGGGCAGGTCGAGCGTAGCGAGGCGTTTGGGGTCGAGCGCGACCAGTTCGACGCCGAGATCCTGCAACGCCTGCATTTCGTGCTTGCGCTTTGTCTTGGACGGCGCCGACTCCGGATCGTCGGCGGGCTCGTCGGTCGGCGAAGGACGTGCGTGGGCGATCATCAGGGTCGTCAATGGGTCGGTGCAACGGCAGCCGCCGCGGTGCGGGGCGCACGTCCGGCGGCTGTCGCAAACGGTGTCGCGGAGGCCTTTGCTATGATAGCCGACCGCCACCGCACCCTGATGATGATCGTCTCCGCTCACGCGTCACCCGCCACCGATTCGACGTCCCGCCCTGCGCTGGGCGACGGCAAATCCCATTTTCCCGTGTCCACGGGCGCGCTCGAGCGCGTCGCCGCAGCCGTGCTCGACGTTGCGCGCGCCGGTGGCGCTACCGCGGCCGAGACCGAAGTGTCGCAGGCAGTCGGCCAGGGTGTTTCGGTACGCAAAGGTGAAGTCGAGACGATTTCGTACAACCGCGACAAGGGTGTCGGCGTTACCGTGTACGTCGGCACGCGCCGCGGACACGCGAGCACGGCCGATTTCTCTGACGAGGCGATTCGCGCGACCGTAGACAAGGCGCTCGCGATCGCGCGCTTCACCGCGGAAGATCCGTGCGCCGGGCTGGCCGATCCTGCGCGGCTTGCGCGCGCGTGGCCCGATCTCGATCTCTACCATCCGTGGGACCTTGCCGTTGACGATGCGATCGAGCTCGGCCGCGAGACGGAAGCCGCGGCGCTGGCAGTCGATCCGCGCATTTCCAACACGGAAGGTGCGAGCGTTTCGCGCGGCGAAGCGGAGTTCGTCTACGCGAACACTTCGGGATTTTCCGGGGGTTACCGCAGCTCGCGGCACTCGATCGATTGCGCCGTCATCGGCGAGTCCGACGGCGCGATGCAGCGCGATTACTGGTACACGACGGCGCGCGCGCCCGGCGACCTGTTGGCGCCTGCCGATGTGGGCCGCATCGCCGGCGAGCGCACCGTACGTCGGCTCGGTGCGCGGCAGCTGGGCACGCTCGAATGCCCGGTGCTGTTCGAGGCTTCGGAGGCCGGTGACCTGATCGGTGCGTTCGTGCACGCGGTGTCCGGCGGAAGTCTGTACCGCAAGTCGTCGTTCCTGCTCGATTCGCTTGGCCAGCCGGTGTTCGCACCGCACGTCAGCATTCGCGAGGAACCGCACCTGCCGCGAGCGCGCGGCAGCGCACCGTTCGACAACGAAGGTGTCGCGACCAAGGCCCGTGACGTCGTCGCCGACGGCGTGCTGCGAGGCTATTTCCTCGGCAGCTACTCGGCACGAAAGCTCGGGCTCGAGTCGACGGCGAACGCCGGTGGAGCGCACAACCTCGTCGTCCCGGGCACCGAGGACCTCACCGCGCTGTTGCGCCGGATGGGGCGGGGGCTGTTCGTGACCGAGCAACTCGGCCAGGGTGTCAATCCGGTGACCGGCGATTACTCGCGCGGCGCTGCGGGATTCTGGATCGAGGACGGGCAAATCGCGTACCCGGTCGAGGAGATCACGATCGCCGGCAACCTCAAAGAGATGTTCCGCAACATCGTTGCGCTCGGCAACGACCTCGAGCTTCGTGGCTCGCGCCATGTCGGCTCGATGCTGATCGCGCGCATGACGATCGCGGGCAGCTGATCGCCTGGGCCGCGCTCTGACCTCCTCATTCGCGGCCGGCCAGCGTTCGAACAATGCGGCGATCCTGATCGACCGATGATCGAGCCCGTTCTCGACTGGGTGCGCCGCCTCAACGATCCGCTGCGCAACACGACGCAGATCGGGCGCTGGATGGCGCGCCTTCCCGCCGGCGACGTGCTGGAGATCCAACGCAAGTCCCTCGAGCTGCTCGCGGCGTTCCCGAGCGGCGGTCGTGAGGCAACGGCCGCGCAGCTCGAAGCACTGCTGAAGCTCGACGCGCGGCTCGAGCCGATCATCGGTGACCTGACGCTGCAGTACACGATCAACTACCAGAAGAGCTCGACGGTCGAGTCGCGCCTGTGGCACGCGGTGTTCGATCTCGTCAAGGGATTCATCGCCGCCTACAACGCCGCGCTGCAGGCAGGCTTTCCGCACGCCGAGAACCGTCGGTGGCGTGTGACGCTGCCGTGGGCGCTGGTACGACTCGCGCATTACAAGGGACTCGACGGCAAGTTCAGGCTGTTTCGCTACAGCCACTGGATACCGGCGCAGTGGCGCGAGTTCCACGAGATCTACGAGCTCGCCCGCGCCCGCTCGTGGCAGCGCGAGCAGCTCGTGTTCGGCGCCGGACACTTCAAGACGCCGGGCATTTTTCTCGAGCAGGTGTATCTGAACATGCTGCTGCTGATGCGCCTCGACTCGGGCAACTTCACGCCCGACCAGGTGCAATGGGTGGCGAAGCAGCTCGAGGACTGGGCGCCGACGCTGATGCTGACGCCGACCCCTGCCAGCGAAGCCGGTTTCTTCGTCGACGTGACGGGCTCGCAGGGACTGCGCCGTCGCGACCAGCCCGTCGTTGGCGGGCGCGCGATGTATGTCGACACGTCGCCGGTTTACACGCGGATCGTCGAGCGGCTGCGCTGGCTGCCGGAGACTGACGAGGAAAAGCCGGCCGCCGGCGACCTGCCCTCGCGCGAGCAGCGCCTGCTGCTGATGCGGCTCGCCGCGCTGTTCGGGCCCGATGCGATCGCGCACGCGCCGCGGGCATCGCGGCGGTCAGCCGACGAGCACGTTCGCGTCGTGTCCGGCCTGCATGCGCTGACGCGCGCCGTGGCCGAGATCGACCGGTTGCCCGAGACGGCGCGTACGCCCGGCGTCGTCACGAGCTTCGACGAAGTCACGCAGATCAACCCCGGCATCAACCCCGCATCCATCGAGCGGCGCGTCCGGGGTACCCGCTGGAAGATGGTCGATCGCAGCGACAGCGGCTGCAGGCTGGTGGCGCCGTCCACGGAGGCGCCGGCGAAGCTTGGCGAGCTCCTCGCGATCCACGATGGCGACAACTGGATTCTCGGTGTCGTGCGGCGCATGCAGCGCCAGCAGGTCGACGAGATGACGGTTGGCGTGGAGATCATCGCCCGCCGCCTCGTCCGCGTGCTGCTGCGCAGTTGGGCAGCGCCCGTCGAGGCGACGCGCGCGCAACGCGCCGCGCATGACCGGCCGTTCTTCGGCATCTACCTGCCGGCGGCCCCCGAGAACCGGCAGGCGTCGCAGCGCAGCCTGATCGGCCCCGACGACCGGTTCGCGCCGGGCGGCATGATCGAGCTCGACACGGGCAGCGCGCGCTACCTGATCCGCTTCACGAAGACGCTCGAGCGGCAGACCGGATGGACGTGGACGCTGTTCAATGCGGTGAGGAAGCTCGCGCCGTAGTCGCGCTGGGCGCAACCGCTGTTCCAACTGCTAGAATTGCGGGCTACGAAGTGCGTCGGCGACACCCGCCGTCGCGCCATTGGAGGAGCGGGCTTCGCGGCCCGGAATGGAAGCCAACGCCGGCGGGGTCGGCATACACACCAAGCAAGGAGACAGGATGGAGCGTCGTTCATTCATCAAGCACACGGGTCTTGCCGGCATTCTGGCGGCGAGCTCCGCACCGGTGTTCGCGCAGGCGGCGCCGGAAGTGAAGTGGCGGCTCGCGTCGAGCTTTCCGAAGAGCCTCGACACGATCTTCGGCGGCGCCGACACGATCAGCAAGCGCGTCGCCGCGTCGACGAACAACAAGTTCCAGATCCAGACCTTCGGGGCCGGCGAGATCGTCCCGGCGTTCGGCGTCGTCGATGCCGTGCAGAATGGGACGATCCAGTGTGCGCACACCGCGCCGTACTACTTCTTCGGCAAGGACCCGACGTTCGCGTTCTCCTGCGCGATTCCGTTCGGCATGAACGCGCGCCAACAGAACGCGTGGATGTATCACGGCGGTGGCATGGCGCTGATGCGCGAGTATTTCAAGGATTACAACATCGTCAATTTCCCGGCGGGCAACACCGGCGCGCAGATGGGCGGCTGGTTCCGCAAGGAGATTAAAACGGTGGCCGACCTGCAAGGGCTGAAATTCCGCATCGGCGGCACGGGCGGGCTGCCGTTGCAGAAGCTCGGCGTCATACCGCAACAGATTCCCGGCGGAGATATCTACCCGGCGCTCGAGAAGGGAACGATCGACGCCGCCGAGTGGGTGGGGCCCTATGACGACGAGAAGCTTGGCCTCTACAAGGTCGCGAAGTTCTATTACTACCCCGGCTGGTGGGAAGGCGGTCCCGAGCTCGACCTCTTCGTCAACAACAAGGCGTGGGACGAGCTGCCGAAGGACTACCAGTCGATCCTCGAAGCCGCGTGCTACGAGGCGAACGTCGACATGATGGCGAAGTACGACGCGCTCAATCCGCCGGCGCTGAAGAAACTGATCGCGAACGGCGTCAAGCTGCAGCCGTTCAGCAACGACATCATGGCGGCCTGCTACAAGGCGACGACCGAGACGTACGACGACATCGCGACGAAGAACGCGAAGTTCAAGAAAGTCTACGAGCCGTGGAAGGCGTTTCGCGCCGAGCAGGTGTCGTGGTTCCAGGTGTCCGAGAACCGCTTCGACAACTTCATGATCGCGGCGGGCAGAATGTCGCAGCGCGGGCCGAACAAGTAAGTACTCCGCGAATCCCATCGCAAAGGCCCCGCTGCGGCGGGGCTTTTTCATGGGTTCGACGCCGCGAAGGTGCGACCCTGCGGCGCTGGCCTCCGGTCGCGCCGGTGATGCGGCGCGTCGCCGCCAAGAGGGCTCCCTGCGCGCTACTTCGGCGCGGCCTTGCCTGCATCGGGTGACGGTGTCCCCATCGCCCGCTCCAATGCCTTCGCATCCTCGTCCTGCTGGCTCGTGCCTGGCGCTGCGCCGGATTGCGCGTCCGGTGCGGCTGCTGGCGGCGCGTTGGGTGCAGCACCGGTGGCGTTCGGCGTGCCGGCGGCGCCGCCGCCGAGCGCCTTCTCGAGCGCCTGTTCGTCCTGGTCCTGTTCTGTCCCGCCCGCGGGCGCCTGTCCCGAAGAATCGGGGCCGGTCGACGGCGTCGACTGCTGCTCGGGCACGATGATCTGGATCTTGTTGATGTCGTATTCCTTCTCGCCCGCCTTGTAGACCATCACCATCTGCGGGAACGCGATGACCATGCCGACCATGATCACCTGGATGATGACGAACGGCACGGCACCCCAGTAGATCTGGCCGGTC
>Ga0207706_10000541_pt1 | contig 40190 bp, 30 predicted proteins | sample KBSC53metaG_FD_184318 | JGI IMG/M metagenome (GOLD analysis project Ga0207706, IMG submission 184318) | Corn rhizosphere microbial communities from Kellogg Biological Station, Michigan, USA - KBS C5-3 metaG (SPAdes) (version 2) | ecosystem: Host-associated > Plants > Roots > Rhizosphere > Soil ... | reverse complement strand
GCCAGAGCTGGGCCGTGCGCCAGGTCGACGACGCCGCCTGGGCCGAGCTGCGCGCCGGCATCCGCCAGGAATACCAGTCGTTCCGCCGCGCGCTCGACGAGGCGGGGAGCTCGACTTCCTGGCCTTCGCCGGCGTGATCGGCGCGGTGGCGCACGCGGCCTATCACCTGGGCGCGGTGAAGCAGATGGTGCTGGAGCTGCGCGGCACGTCCTCCCCCACGCAGGCGGAAACCGCCGGGGCGCACGGATGAGGGATTCGTTCGCGCGGGCGCTGGTGGGGCGCACGCTGGCCGGGCGCTACGAGCTGGCCGAGGCGATCGGCGCCGGCGGGATGAGCGTGGTCTATCGCGGGCAGGACCGCGTGCTCGGCCGCCCGATCGCCGTGAAGGTCGTCGCCCTCCCCGCCGACACCGACGAGATGCGCGCCAACCTGCGCGAGCGCTTCCGGCGCGAGGCGGCGTCGGCGGCGCGGCTGGCCCATCACCCCAACGTGGTGCAGGTCTACGACTACGGGACCGACCCCGAGCTGGACCTGGACTTCATCGTGATGGAGCTGCTGCGCGGGCGCGACCTGAAGCAGGCGCTGGCCCGCGGCGCGATCGATCCGGCGGAGGCACTGCGCATCGTGCGCGAGGCGGCGCGCGGGCTGGCCGCCGGGCACCGCGAGGGGTTCGTCCACCGCGACGTGAAGCCGGCCAACATCTTCCTGGTGGGCCCCGAAGGGCGGCTGGAGTACGTGCGCGTGCTGGATTTCGGCATCGCCAAGCCGGTGGAGCCGGACGACGACTCGCTCACGCTGACCACCGCGGGCCAGCTTCCGCACTCCCCCGCCTACGCGTCTCCCGAGCAGACCGCGCCCGACGAGCCGGTGACGCCCGCGTCCGACGTCTACCAGCTGGGGCTGATCGCCTACGAGCTGCTGGCCGGCGAGCGCCCGTACACCGAGGCCGACCGCGCCCGCATCCGCGCCGGCGAGCCCGTGCGCCCCGCGCAGCCGCCGCGCTGGACGGCGGTCCCCGCGCCCGTCCGCACGGTGATCGAGCGCGCGCTGAGCCACGTCCCCGCCGCCCGCTACCCCGACGCCGGCGCCTTCGCCGACGCGCTGGCCGCCGCCGAGGATGCCACGCGCGGCGCGGACGACGACCACACCATGCTGGCGACGTTCGCCGCCGCCCCGGCACCCACGCCGGCAGCGGCATCGCCCAAGGACGCCGACGCGGCGGCGGGCACCGCGAGCGGCACGGCGCCCTCCGTGGCCGACGTCCCCGCGCTGGAGGCGGCCGCGGTGGAGGACGACGAGACGGGGCTCGCTCCCGTGGCGCCGGCCGTCGCGGAGCCGGTGTCGAGCCAGCCGGTTTCGCTGCCGCCGGTGCCGCGGCAGGGGCGCCGGAGGATGACGCCGGCGGTCTGGGGGATCCCGCTGGTGTTGCTGGTCCTCGCCGTGGCGGTGTGGACGGCGCGGAACCGCGGCGGCGGGCGCGCGGGCGCGATGGCGGCGGACACGGGCGCGGTGGCCGCGCTGCACGACGCCTTCCTGCGGCTGGAGGGCGCCGCCAGTGCCGCGATGGACGCGCCCCCCGACACCGCCGTGGCCGCCGCGCCGGTGGACACGGCCAAGACCGACACCGCGGCGGCGCAGTCGCCCGAGGCCGCCGCCGCGGCGGCCACGCAGCAGGTGGTGGTCGACCTGCACAGCGCCTGGAGCGCCGGCGACCTGGACCGGATGATGGAGCACTACGCCGGTCGCGTGGACTACTACGGCGTGCCGAACGCGACACGGTCGTTCGTCCGCGACAAGGTGCGCGACACGGTGCGGCGCTACGACCGGCGCGTGATCACCATCAAGCGCCAGGCAACGCTGATGCAGGGGCCCGCCGAGGCGCGCGTGCTAGTGGACAAGGACTGGGACTTCAGCGGCCGCGGCGAGCACTGGTTCGGCTCCATGCGCCAGGAGCTCACCATGCGTCTGCAGGACGGCGAGTGGAAGATCGTGGCCGAGCGCGCGGCGCAGATCTACAACGACCGGCGCGAGAAGCCGTAAACGAAAGACGAGCGTTGCGGGCGCCCGATGATTAAGTTGCGGACCGGAGCAAGGCTCTCCCACGCCACGCGCCCCATCGTCCCCGCGCTTTCGTGCCGTCCGCAACCATCGTCCTGATCGAAGACGACGAGGCGAGCCAGTACTTCTACGGCACCCTCCTCCGCCGCCACGGCTACACCGTCCGCTCGGCCCGCTTCGGCAAGGCCGGGCTCAGGTCCGTGCGCGACGATCCACCCGACGTGGTGGTGCTGGACCTGGGCCTTCCCGAGCTGGACGGGTTCGAGGTGCTGCGCCAGCTCAAGCACGACCCCGCCACGCGCCACATCCCGGTGATCGTGGTGACCGTGCACGTCTTCGAGCACGACCGCGCCCAAGCCATGGACGCCGGCTGCGACGAGTTCCTTTCCAAGCCGCTCCCCCCATCCGAGTTGCTGGCCGCCGTGGAGCGCACCCTGGAGCGGTGCGGGCCGGGGGATTCGACGACGGCCGACTGAGCGAACGCCATCGATCGTCGCGGATCCGCGGCTTTGACGGGCGATTGCAATCGCTGCAACGACCACACGGCGTGTTGGCATACCTGGCTAGAGAGCAAGATGCAGGCGCGAGAACGGTTTTTCAGGCCGCACGCGCAACTTGCTCGCTCGAAATCCCGGTTTCGCAAGCCCTGCACGGTGGTGGTGACACCGCTTTTGACACCTGATTCAGCCAGCACGCACCCCCCGGCGCCGGGAGCATCCCCGGCACCGAGGGGGGCGCGGCACCTGAATTCGGTACGGCTACAGATCGAATACACACCCGTAGCCAATCGCGCCAGATCCGTTCCGAGTATGGTCGGGTTCGGTTGTGGGAAGGGGGGCCTTTCGGACGCGCCGGCCAGCCACGCGTAAAATCTCAAAAATCGGAACGGCGGGCTCGGGGGGGACAAGCCCCCCACTCGCCCGCCGAACATGGGGCCGCGCCCCGACCATCGTTCCCCGCCCCCCTGGTATCTAGCGAAGCCTCAGGTAATCAGCTCGTACCGCCGGAAGCCACGCCGGCCGTTGCGTCCCATGCCGGTCATAGATCCGTTCCAGCGCCTGTACTAGCTCGAACGCGGCTTTCGCGCGTTCGTCTGGCGCGATCGCCGCGAGAATTTGCTCCATCAAATACGCGGCGCCCTCTGGCGTGAGGCCATCCCCGATAGAGGCCCACTGTCGCACGTACCACTCGCGCAGCTTGGCGATAGTGGTTCGGTTAAGCTTGCGCGTCCGGGAGTTGACGAGGTTGAAGACGGTTCCGTGGCTCAGCCCCGCCCCGTTTGCCACCGCGCGAATAGATGTGAGCGCGACTGCCTGGCGCGCGGCAGCTATCAGGAAGGCTACCTCGACCTCCGGCCCGGCATTCACGGTCTGCCGGCCAGGTAGCACGGATCGCCGCCTCTGGCGTTCGCGAGCCGCGCAACGTGTCGGCGCTTCTTCTTGCCGCGTTTCATCTGCCGATCCGGTCCGAGAATTCAACGAGGCCCGGCGGGGGTGTCACTCCAAGGTTGGCGTAAAGCCCCACCAGTTGAGTTGTAAGGCATCTAAGGCACTTGTCGCGTTCCGGACTTGGTGGCATTCCGCATAGGCCGGTGAAGAAAGCCTCATAATCGCTGGCGGTGCGGCGCCTCGGGCCGGAGTCTCCCACGAGCGTCAGCCGCCCGACACCAGCCCGCCCCCGCTCCGAATAGAGGCGACTCGCAGCTCCGGCTCCGGATCTCGCCGGGCCACAGCCCCGCGGATCCGTGCGCGCAGTTCCCACGCGCGCGCATCCAACTCCAAAAGCTCCGGTTCGGCGTAGTCAGCTTGCAGGAGCAGACGAGCCGTATCCCCGCGCGACTCCCGCGAGCTCGCGCCGGAGCTGCTCGACGTCGTCGTCTGTAATCGTTTGATCCAAGCTCCCTTCCTTATTTTTCTTGCTCCTCCGACTCCGCCTCGCGCAGGACCGCCGCCGTGTCGGCAAACACTTCGTAATCGGCGTCCGACGCGGCGACCTCTGCTAACGCGGAGTCGCGCGCCGCCCCGCTCAATCGCCCATCGAGTAGCGATCCTACGCGTTCCGAACCGCCCGCAGGAGGAGGGCGAGGCGGGAACGTCGCTTCCCAATCGCTGGAGCCATAGTAGCCGTCCGGTCCGATTCCCACGGCCTATGTCCCCTGCACGGCGTCGGCAACCTGCACCAGCACCGGCCGCACCGGCTCGTACCACCCCGAAAGCGCCTCCGTGGCGCTGCGGATCACGGAAGTGGCGGCGGGTGGCAAGGCGGGATCGCAGGCGGCCGATTGTAGGACCGCAAGGAAGCAATCGAACTGTTCCGCGTCCGCGTTCGTGGCGTCGAAGTCCGGCGTGCGAACGACGGAGCCGGACGGCTCCGGAATGAATGCCTCAACCCCGGACGCGAAGTTCAGGAACAGGTCGCAGACGTGAGTGCCGATGAATTCAAGTAGGTGTTCAAAGGTGCCGGTGGCGCGGGGGTGGAGCTGGTCGTGGAGGTGCTGGAGCGCCCGGACGTGCGGCCACGCGGATTCCACACCGTCCAACAGCGAGCAGAACAACGCACACTCATCATCGTCAAGCCCGGCAGCGCGCATGCGCGCTGCACGCCAGCTCTCGCGGTGAATGGTTTTCCATGGTTCGCCCACTGATGACCCAGACATAGAACCATCCTGAAAAATCGTCTTCGTCTGCTCCCCGTTTGTGGTGGAAGAACTGTTGTGCCAAACCAATAAGAACGTCAACCAATGGCGTGAAAGATTCCGTGGAGTGCCTAAGGCGGATTAAGAGCGGTGTGCCCTTCGGTGCCCCTGGCGATCTGTGTCGAGGCAGGCAGAAACAACGCAGTTGATCAAGGAAATCGCGGGGTGGACAGTCGATGGTTCCGAACGGCACACATGGCGTATTGGGTGCGGGCGTGCCTAGTTTTCTCCGCCGCTTTCGTCGCGGCGTCACCTTTCAACCTTCTCGGAGGGAGCTACTATGGGACGCATTTCCAAAGCGGTCCGCGTCGGCGCCGGTGCCTGTGTAGCGATCGCGCTTGTGAGCATGGCCGCGTGTGGCTCGCCCACGCAGACCGAGCTGATGCCACAAAAGGCACGGCGCGACGGAGGCGTGTTCATCGGGGCGGGGCACGACTCTGCACCCGCACCCGACACAACCGGTAGAGGCGTGTTCATCGGAGCGGGGCATTAAGCTGCCCTCGCCGGAGAGATGCCGAAATGAAACCGCTCCAAGGGGGGTTCTCCCTTGGAGCGGTTCGGCACGGCTTTACAAACGGACTACCCTATGGGCGCGGCAGTTTCGCGATTCTCGACTGTAGCTCGGTCGTAAACGCAACCGCATCGGCGCCTGCATCACGGTTCTGGTCGCCCTGGGCGCGATCCTCGACTATTTCGGTCAGCCTTCCGACCGTCCGCACGGTTTGAGGTCGTAGAGTGCCGATTGTTTGAACCTCGGCCAGGACTTGGGCTGCATGCTTCCAGTAATGGAGGGTTATAAGTCCGTGAGTGAGTTCTACTAAACTTTCTCCATAAAGAACCGGGAGCACCCGGTCTCTGCTGTCGTGGCGGAACGTTAGGGCAATCCGGTCCATCTCACCCCAAGCTTCCGCGAAGCGGTGTTTTAGACCTAATGCGGCGGCAGCCCGACAGACATTCGCGTAAACGGCCAATCGGTCCGACAAGCGAGTAAGGAACGGCAGTGCCGCCTCGTAAAGGTCATAGGCAAGTTGGAAATGTGAGTGCTCAGAGAACAGCGCTCCCGCATCGACGGCGAGGCGCGCCAAGAGCGGATCATCCGGCGGATAGAGCCTCAGGGCTTCAACAGCGTGCGCAAATCCTTCCTTATACTCCGACATTGTGAGCGGAATGAGATACTGATGAGCGGATGCCGCCAAGCTCGCAATATTCCCCGAAACAGCGGCCCGCATGGCTTTTTCAAATGTAGCGCGGGCCAGCTCGCGCTCGCCCCGCATCTCGTGCATGATGCCCAGCCCAAAATAGGCTGAACTCAGCATTTCGCGGTTCTTTTTCCGCCGAGCGAGTCCGATTGACCTCTGGAACCATGCTTCCGCATATGCGTATCGCCCTGCGTTTCGGGTGCTTTGCCCAACTGCGAACGCGAGTTCCGGATCATCAGGCTTTACGGTTGCCGCAGTATGAGCAAAGGTGCTCGCAATGCGCAGGTAACCAGTTTCGAAAGCCCACCTGGCGATTTTGCTACAACCCTGCGCGACCTCATCCACACTCATACTCCGTTGTGTCAGCTCCCGGAGAGCGGCCACCGGGCTACGGAGAGGTTCGGGAACTTGGATCGCTTCGGTTCTGCTCCTTGGTCTGAAAAGCTGATCGCGCATCATCTCCGGCGACCGCATCCAGAGAAGTACGTCACACAGCCTCGCGAACAGTTCCAGGCCCGTTAAATCCGGAAGCTCATTAAGGATCTCAATTCCTTCCAAGGTTTCGCCGAAACCCAGCGGCGGCAACGGCAGCGTCCATCGGCGACGGCGCCGAGCCCGGCGTCGATCTGCGTTCGGATCGGGTTTGTCCAGGAACACAGCGACCCATTTCTAAAGGGCAATTTTCAACCTAAGAGCGGAACGATTTCCGTCGCGAAACTTGGGGCGGAGCGTAGCCGGTGCGCAAGCCGAGGGCCGGAGTTTGACGGCGGGCGCGAATGCTCGCCGGAACGCGCGCCCGCTCCCCGCGCTCTGTCGGGCCCGTACGAGCCCCCGCGACGGGTCCGGGTCGCGGGGGCGCGGCGGGGCCGTGTCCCCATCTGTTTTCGATAATCTCATATTCAGACATTCTACTTTCACTAGCAGTGCCCTAGCGAAAGGTTCTGATGTACTTTCTTCAAACCCTGGATTGTACATCATATGTTCATGGAAGGCACGCACTTAAAAAATTGACTGTCTTGCCTCGGGCCGTCAGGCAGGTATATTGTCGCATAGATCCCGCTGGTTTTTAGTATTCACATCTCACAATAGGAGTGCGGTACGCGCCGTCGTTTTTGGACCAGTCTCTGTTTCCTCAGATGTTCCTACTATTCACGTCCCCACGGAGATTCATGATGCCCATCCGTACCCGCCGTATCAGCACGGCCAGCCTCATCGTGCTGGCCGCCATCACCGGCGCCTGCGCCGACGCGAACCCGACAGGCGTCGCCGTACCGAAGCAACCGGCCCACTCGGTTTCCATTGCCGCGGCGACGGCGTGGACGGCCAGCGGCCCCCCCGTCGTGACGGTGGTTTCCGACGGAACCGCCGGTGACGCCGTGATGACCTACCAGGCACGCATCGTCGGCGTCTTCCAGACGTGGGATTTCGAGACCACCGCTGATCAGACCGCCACGATCACCCTGCCCTGGTCCTACACCGGATCGAATCTTCCCGGAGAGGGAAACTCACGCGTGGTGGTGTATGCCGTCGTTAACGACGCCGTGGTCGCCACGCTGATCGACACAGAGTCGAACCCGTTCTCCTTCAGCGGCACCTACACGTTCAACGTCAGCGCGGGTGACACGTACGGGTTCCGCTTCGGTGGGTTGTCGAACGAGGACGGAATGGTGGGCACGTTCACGGTGGACCTGCCCGAGGCCCCGGTGGACCCGGTCACTCAGGACGACTGCAAGGACGGCGGATGGATGGCGTTCGGCTTCCGGAACCAGGGCCAGTGCATCGCATTCGTCAACACGGGACACGACAGCCGGTAGCGCGAGTGCCGAACCCTCTCCGACGCGCGCCCGCCCACGCAGTCGGGGGGCGCCGATGAAGATCGACGGCCGGGGAAGCGTGGCGCTTCCCCAGCCCATACAACCCGCTGGTTTGTTAGTATTCACGTCCCGCCCCGGAGATTCATAATGCCCATCCGTACCCGCCGTCTCAGCACGGCCAGCCTCATCGTGCTCGCCGCCATCACCGGCGCCTGCGCCGACGCGAGCCCGACAGGCGTCGCCGTACCGAAGCAACCGGCCCACTCGGTTTCCATCGCCGCGACGGCGTGGACGGCCAGCGGCCCCGGCACCGTCACGGTGGATTCCACCGGAACCACCATGAACTACTTCTACTTTCCCGCTGACGCTAACCTCTACACGTGGGATTTCGAGACCACTGCCGACCGGACCGCCACGGTCACCATACCCTGGTCCTACACCGGAGAGCATACCGGAGGCTCGGTGGTGCTGTATGCCGTCGTCAATGACGCTGTTGTCGCCACGCTGCTCGACGAACCAGTCTCCCGGTTCCTCCGCAGCGGCACCTATACGTTCACCGTCAGCGCGGGTGACACGTACGGGTTCCGCTTCGGTGGGACGTCGAGCGCCACTGTCGTCGTAGTACTGAGTGGCACGTTCACGGTGAGCCCGCCCGAAGCCCCGGTGGACCCGGTCACGAAGGACGACTGCAAGGACGGCGGATGGACGGCGTTCGGCTTCAAGAACCAGGGCCAGTGCGTCGCATTCGTCGAGACGGGACACGACAGCAGGTAGCGCGAGCGCCGGACCCACTCCGACGCGCCAGCCCCACGCAGTCGGGGCGCGATGAAAGATCGACGGGCCGGGGGAAGCGTGGCGCTTCCCCCGGCCCGTTTTCGTTTGTTGGCCCTTGTGGGGGAAACCTGACGACACGCGCGCGTCAGTCCCCCGTCTCCCCGTCTCCCCGTCTCCCCGTCCTCGACGCCGCACGCATACCGCACCGTGAACCGCACGCGTGCATCCCGCTTCTGCTTCCCCCCGTTAGGGGGGCCTCATCGTCCCCCCCGGCTCCGCCCCCCTCCGCGTCTTCCGTCTCGCGCGCGCGATGAGCACCGGTGTTTCGTATGGCATCGTGAAAACCTAGAGCGAGCAATGGGAAAGAGGGGCCTATTTGCTCGCTTCGCTCGCGGCCCTCTTTCCCTGCTCGCCTTTTCGCTGCGCTCAAAGGGGCCGGCGTATCCGCCGGCCGAGGGGCCTTTTTCGCCCTGCGGCCGAGGTGCCTTTTTGCGTGCGGTGCGGCCGGGCGTCGTCCACGATCCGGGGGCTTGGGGTATCAGGGTACGTCCACCCCACGCTGACCGACTGCCCCCGCTCGACCGATGAACCACCGCAACCCCGCCGGCGTCGTCGTCTCTGGACCCCTCGCCCTGGCGGCGCGCTGGCGCGCTGACGCTGGCGTCTTTCGCCGCCACGGAGCCCGCGCACGCGCTCAGATGCTGGAGCAGCTGGCCGACGAGGTGGAAGCCGCCGCCGGAGAGGAAGCCGAGACGGTGGTGGACTTGGCTACGGCCGTGAAGCTGACCGGCTTCACGCGCGGCCACCTGCGCAGGCTGTACCGCGAGGGCAGGCTCCCGATAGTCGGAGGCGACGAGGACAAGCCGCGCTTCCGCGCGGCCGATCTGCCGCGCAAGCCGGCCCCTGCGACCCGCCCGCCTAACTCCTGATGGCCGTGCGACCCAAGCGCACCGTGCGCAAGCCGACCCGCTGGACGGCCGACGAGTGGCGCCGCGTCGAGGAAGCGGCACGCACGCACGGCGTGCCCGCCTTGCGCTTCGTGCGCGAGGCCGCCTTGGCGCAGGCCGCGCAGGGCGGCCCGCCGCCCGCGCCGCCTCGGCGGCAGCGCCCGGCCGACGCTCTGGTGACCGAGCTCTCGCACGTGCTCAACAACCTTACGCAGCTCCGCCACGTGGCCGAGGACGACTGGGACGACGACAGCGCCCGGCTGATTGGCGCGGTGATCGACGCGACGACGGCGGCCACCCGTGCCGCGCCCGAGCGCGCAAAGGAGGCCGCCGCCGTGCTGGCCCGCCTCGCGCCTGCCGGGGTGGCGCTCAACGAGTTGGCGCATCGTGCCAACGCGACCAAGCAGCTCCCCCCCGACGCAGAAGTGCACAACGTGCTCGTGGATGTGTTCACGGCGGTTAGGCGCTGACACCGAGCGGTGATCGGCAAGGTGAACAAGGGGGGGAAGAGCTTCAAGAAGCTTGTGAAGTACCTGTTGGAAGGCCCCCGCGACAACCCGCAGCCGGACCGTGTGGACTGGGTCGAGTCGCGCACTCTGCCGACCGACGACCCGGAGGCCGCCGCCCGCATCATGGCGGCGAATGCTCGCGACTCGGAGCGCATCCAGAAACCCGTCTATCACTTCTCCATCAGCTTCGACCCCGGCGACCCGGTCAACCGCGCCGCCATGCGGCAGGTAGCCGACCGGACGATCCGCGACCTTGGGTTGGAGGAGTACCAAGTGCTCATCATCGCACACCGTGACCGTGCACACCCGCACCTGCATTTCGTGGTAAACCGCGTCCACCCGCACCACCACCGCGCGTGGTCCAACTCGTGGGACTACGCGCGCATCGAACGCAGCCTGCGCGAGCAGGAGCGCGAGCTTGGGTTGCGCGTGGTGCCGGGGAAGCACGCGCCCGTTCCTGGCGCTCCGAAGGTCCAGCGAGCGCCCGCCCGGCTCGTACGTGGGGATATGGCGTTCGTGGCGCGTGTCCAGCGCGAAGCAGGCGCCCACCTGAGGGGCGCCCGCACATGGGCCGACCTGGAGCGAGCCTTGGCGGAGCACGGGTTGTCGGTGCGTGCCGAAGGGCCGGGCTTCGTGGTGACGGACGGGGTGCACAAGGTCAAGGCGTCGGAGATCGACCCCGGCGCATCGCGCGCGAAGCTGGAGCGCCGCCTGGGCGCGCTGGGCGAGTACCGCGCGCGGCAGGCCGTCGCCGCGCGCACGCTGGACGAGCGCCCCGCGCCAAGGCCGCCTGCGGCGCCCGCACCCGTTCCGACTACACCCGCGCCGGCCGTCGCGCCCGAGCCGCGGCGCACGGTGGAACCCGTCCGCATCCCGCCCGCCAAGGTGGAGCACCGCCGCATTGCGGCGAGCTACCGCACCGCGATGGAGCGCCTGTTCCTCGACCCGCGCTAGGCACACGCACGGTTCCGCGAGGCGCTGGTGCAGGGTGGGCGGGAGGCGGCCACCAAGGCACTGCGGGAGCGGCCGGAGTCGTTCGGGCAGGTGCGACCCGCAGCCGCACCCGTGCCCGACCGCGCGCAGGATGCAGGGCGGGAGGCGTTTCGCTGGAGTGGACGCCTCGAGGCGTCCGGCCGGGCGGACGCGCTCCGTGTCGCCGGGGCACTGACGGCGCCGCAGACCACGCGGGCGGCCGAGGCCAAGCGGCTCGCGGACGCGGGCAAGCGTCTGCACGCGTGGGAGCGCGCCGGGAGGAGTCTCGCGGCCAAGCTTCGTCCGATGCTCCCGCCGCGTGCGGCGGGGCTGGTGCGTACCGCCGCGAGCCTTGGAAGGGCCGCCATCACGGCCGCCGAGCCCGACCACGACCGGGCGCGCGACCGTACCCCGGACCGGGGCATGGGACTGTGAAATCCCGACCGCCAGCGCGAGCGCCGCCGAGGCATGGGCGGCATCGACCGGTGATTACCACCCACACCCTATCCTGACACACGGAGAGTTGTTCGATGGAACCACACGCCCGCAGGCCCAGCCCGGCCCAGTACCGCAACGCCTACCGCGCGCTGATGCTCGCGCTCCGCGCCCTGTTCGCCGACGCGCTGGCAGCGCGCCGCGCAGTCCGCACGACGCTGGACGGGGGCGGGCTCAAATTCGCCTTGCTCGCGCTGCGGACGGCGCCGGAGACGTTCGGCACCGCGCGCCCCGTCGCAGACCCGCGCGTGCGCGAGCTGGCCGACGAAGCACTTACCACCTTCGCGCTATGCCGCGCTGCGTGCACGCGCCCGCTGATCCGTGAGGGCGCCGACCTGCTGCGGCCCGGCCTTGTAGAGCAGGCCGCCGAACGGGAGCGCAAAGCAGCATCGGAGGCGGCGTACAACGCATGGAAGGCGGTGGACGACGCGACCAACCTTCGCAAGACGTTCGACTGGAACGCTGACCGGTTCCGCGAGGAGGCCGCACGCGTCTACTGGAACCCGGATGCGGCGGTAAAAGCCGCCTTGAACTTCGGACAGGTACACGGGCACTCGGTGTTCTGGACGGAGAGCCACAAGCACCCCATGCGCTTCGGGTGGATGCGTTGGGGTCCGTTCGTCGCCCACTGGCGCGGCCGGTTCCGCCTGAAGGTCCGCGAATACGAGGGAATGCCTCTGGTTCACTTCCGGACCTACGGGTCGCGCTTGGTTCAGATGTGGGACCAGTACAAACGCACGCGGATGGACGAGTTGCAGGCCGCCGCCGCTTCGACCGCCGCCACCGTCGCCGCGCTTGGGCCCGACACGCCTTGGTCGGAGAAGGGGAAGGCCCCCGAGCGCGCGTCTGGCCCGATCCACGACGCGTTGCGGCTCATTTCCCCCCGCCGTCCCGACGACGCGGTCCCCGAGGTTCGGCGCCAGCTCGCCGCGATGCTCCCTGCCGACGCGGAACCGCTCATCGACCGCGCCATCCAGTCGGCGCAGAAGCAGCTGCGCGACGACGACCGGCGCGCAGCGCTGCTCCATCGGATCGGGCTTTGACCCGCCGGCCTGAACTCACCCTCTCACACTAAGGACTGCCCAAATGTCGGATGAACTAGTTGAGCGCATGGTGTCTGATCCTACGCACGCGGCCGTGATCTCCGGGGCGATGCGCCCGTTCCTCACCGTCACACGGATGTGGCAACGTCTCGCCTTGCTCGCGGACGACGAGGAATCCACGGCGATGGCACAGGTGTTCACCTTCGCCGTGGAACGGTTCACGGAAACCGCGTGGACAGTCAATTCCGTGGCACTCGAACTGTTGCGGTCCCGCCGGAGTGATGGACTGTCCCATCCACCTTCGGTACGGGTGATTGCACGACGACTGGCGGTCGCACCCGGTGCAGTCGAGGAAGCGCTAGGCTTGCTCGTAACACGCGGCTTGGTCGAGGAGCTGCCGCCAAAAAGATTCATGCTTCGGCGCAGGCGCTTTCGTTTCGTCTCGCTTGACCTACACGTGTTCACGTCCGCCACCCTGGGCGCCGCCATGAGCAGGAACAAAGGACACGGGCGGCCCGGATAAGGTTGGAGCGCCGCCAATGAACTCTGAACAGCAGGGGTTGGGCGTCTCCCCCGCTGCGCGGGGGCCGGGCTTCGCGCGCAGTAGGGCGGCAAACAACGCCGCCCAACTGCGCCGAGCCAGCACCGCCACAAACCGCCGTGGCGGCACTGTCTCGGCCCTGCGGGCGCGAATCCCTGACGCGGTCGATCACCGCCCTCATGCCTTCGGGCCGGCGGGGCGGTCGCGCCTGCGGCGCGCTGTTTTTGTGGGGGGCAGAGCCCCCCACACCCCCACGTTTCGTCATCGGGGGGTGCGGTGGCGGGGCGGGCGGCAGCGCGCGGCGGCGGCGCCCGTTGCGGCGGCGGCGTTTGCCGGGCCGAGTTTTCGGCGTGGCATATCCAACATTGCGGCACACAGGCAGTATTGCGCGGTTCCATTGCTAACCCAGTGCTCTTGTGCGGCGAATGCAGGAGAAAACCAAGGAAGAACCTGTATTGTGACCGCACGCAATACTATTGCGCACACCGCAATAACCTGCTATATTAAACATGCAGGTTGCGCGTGCGGTCCGACGCCACACGACGGAGGACGAAATGGCCCGGACTCGCACTAAGTGCTGGAGCTACAACGCCGGAGAGCGCGGCATCAACTGGTGCCGCGCGTACGAGAAGGAGAAGGGCGGCACGCTCTTTCTGGAGTGGATGGAGCCTGTCGCGGACGACGAGGGGAACGTAGTGGAGGACGCCGAGGGCAATCCGCAGTTGCGCAGGGCGCGGATGAGCTTGAAGCACACCGACCGCAAACGGGCCGAGAAGCAGGCGCGCGACCACGCAGAAGAGGCCGCAGCCCACGCCCCCGGCGCCCCCGCCTCGACTCTCCGGCGCCTCATCAACCGTTACTTGAAGGAGGTGACGCCCGACAAGAAGGAGAGCAAGCGGAAGCACGACCAGCGCGCCGCACGCGTGTTCCTGGCCTACTTCACCGACCGGGCCGACGCGGGAGAGCAGGACCGGGGGCCGGAGCGCCACCCCGGCACGCTGGACAGGCAGGATTGGGCGGGCTTCATCGCCGCCCGGCGCGACGGACGGATTACGGGTTGGGAACGGCCCTGCCGGAACAACCAGATCCGTCTAGACCTCAAATTCCTGCTTTCGGTGCTCCATTGGGCGAGCGGCGCGGACGAGGGCGCGCCGCACTTCCTCGCCCGCAATCCTTGGCGCTGGGAGCGCCGCAGGGCGCAGAAGATGGTCATGCCCAAGGAGAAGGACCCCCGGCGGCCCGGAATCAGCGAGGAGCAGCACCAGCGCGTTCTAGCGCACTCGCCCAACTGGCGGTTCACCCTCACCGCCGAGCTGTGCCGGGCCACGATGCACCGCATGAACTCCGTGCGGCAGCTTCGGAAGGTAGATGTAGACTTGGAGGCAGGCCGGGTGCGCTGGCGCGGGGAGTACGACAAGACGGGGCGCGAGCTGGTGACGCCCCTGACGCCGGAAGCGGTCGAGGCGATCCGCAGCGCACCCGTGGACGTGCTCTCGCCCTGGCTGATCCCGGCGGAGCAGGACCCGAGCCGCCCCGTCTCCCGCAGCGTTCTAAACGATTGGATGCAGCGGGTGAAGGAGCGGGCGGGGGTGGACGTGGAGCGGCTGGGGTTCCATGCTTACAAGCGCGCAGGCATTCGCACGAAGGAGTTTCGCGCGCTCCCCGCCAAGGTGCAGGAGCAGCTCACCGGCACCACCCATGCGATGCTCCGCGCGGTGTACGACGAAGTACCGTTTGAGGAGCTTGCGGAGGCGATGGAAACGCTCCGCAGCGCACGCAGAAGGGCCTAAAAGGCCCTTTGACACCCGGCGTTGACACCACGGCTTTCTAGGCGGGGAGACAGCACAGACGTAAGGTAGCGCGGTGCAAGTACTTACGAGGCGCGCTGACACTTTCACGGCCGCCCCACCGCAACAACCACACGAAGTCCGCCTTCGCGGACTACCCGGCGTCAGCGCCGCCGAAATGATGGAGCGCGGCACTGGCGTGGATGCCGGGAACAGTTGAAGCCTCGCGCGGTTTGCGAGGCTTTCCGTCGTTGTTGCTGCGGCTTCAGCCGCCGGTGGGAGGCTGACGGCGCGAAATCAATGCTCCGGCGCAGTGTCGGCGGGGATCGGCGGCGGAGAGGGGGCGCGGCCGGTGACCACGTTGTACAGGTCGCGGCGCACCTTGCGGATGCGGTTGGGGGCGCGCGGCATGTACGTACGGTTCGAGAGCAGCACCACCCAGGTGCCGCGGCCGGGCTCGATCCACACCGAGGTGCCGGTGTAGCCGGTGTGCCCGAAGGCGTAGGCCTCCTTGCACCCCCTGGCGTCCGGCACCGTGCCCTCGGCGCAGAACCATTCGAAGCCCAGCGCGCGCGTCCCCGCGCCGGGCTGCAGCCGCTCGAACTGGCGCACCGTTTCCGCGCGGACGATGCGCACGCCGTTCAGCTCGCCGCCGTTGGCGATCATCGCCGCCCAGCGCGCCATGTCGGCGGCGGTGCTGAACAGCCCCGCGTTGCCGGTGATGCCGCCCAGCTCGCGGGCGAACGGATCGTTGGTCTTCCCCGCGAACGGCGTCCCGTCGTCGAGCGTCAGCGTGGGCGCGCAGCTGTCGCAGGGGATGCCGGGCTGAAAGCGCGTGTGCGCCATCCCCAGCGGCTCCCACACCCGCTTGCGCAGGAACGCCGGGAGCGGCTGCCGTGCCGCCGCGGAGACGGCCAGGCCCAGGATGGCGAAGCCCGCGTCGGAGTACAGCACGTCTTCGCCCGGCTCGGCGACCAGCCGGGCGTGCGCGACCACGTTGTACAGCCGGTCGCCGGGGGTGGCGCCCTGCAGTTCGGCCGACGCGGTGAGCCCCGAGGTGTGGGTGAGCAGGTGGCGGATGGTCACCTTCTCGCGCCCGCCGCCGGTGAAGGCAGGGAGGAACTTCGCCACCGGGTCGTCCAGACGCATGCGGCCGTCGTCCACCAGGACCATCACCGCCGTGGTGGTCGCGACCACCTTGGTGAGGCTGGCCAGGTCGTACAGGGTGCGGTCGGGGTCCACGGGCGGCGCCAGGCGGCCCCAGCGCGTGCGGCCGAAGCCTACGGCCAGCAGCGCCGTGTCGCGCACGCCGATGGCCAGCGCGGCGCCGGGAAAGCCCTGCCGCCGCACTTCCTGGCGCACCACCGTCTCGGCGCCGGCCAGCGCGGCCGCGACGGGGCGGAGGTCGGCCAGCGAGCGCGAGGGGATGCGCGGCACCGCGCGGAAGGCGTAGCGCAGCCGCGGCACGGTGAAGAACGGCCACGCCAGCGCCGCCACGAACGCCGCCAGCATCAGCCAGACGAGCCCGCGCCGCCGCCGCTTGAACCAGCCGTCGTATTCGTCTTCTTCGGGGGATGGAGCCGGAGCGTCTCCCCGATCCGTCGTTTCCGTTACCGACACGTAGCCGCAGCCCTGGACTGCCGCGCGCCGAACGCCCGCGGCCTGCCGGTGCGCATCCGCACGCTCCGCGCCGCGGTGACCATCCCCAGCGCCGGCGTCGTCCCCGGCGGCCGAAGCCACGGCTCGTGATCAGCGGCCGACCGCGCGCCGATCCCGGCGAAGCGGAGGTCCGTCCGCCATGACGCCCCGAGCGCACCACCGCTCCCCGTCAGAGCCCGAGCTCCTGCTTCACCAGCCGCGCGGCCGTGGCGGCCAGGTCGTCGAAGTCCAGTTCGAACCCCGCCGTGCGCGACACGGGCGCCTCGCCGGGGCGGGTGACGCGGAGTTGGGCCGTCACCGAGAACCGGCGGCCGGACACGCTCCCCAGCACGCCGGAGAAGGTCACCGCCTCCACCACCACCGGCGACCCGCCGGGGTCCGCCGTCAGCCACTCCCCGAACGCGGAGACCGCGTCGAGGGTGGCCTGCGCCTGGGCCACGGCGAGACCGGCGGCATCGAGCGCCGGGTCGGAAAGGTCCTTCACGGCCTGGTGCGCCCAGTCGTCCACCTGGTTCAGCGCCGCTTCGGTGTCCTGGAGCTGGCGGGTGATTCCCTCCAGGACCCCCCTGTGGAGCGCCGCCGAGTCCGTCAGCTGCTGCACCGCCCTGTTCAGCTCGATCACCGCCGGGGGGATCCGCAGGTTGTCGAGCGCGAATTGCGCCGCCGCCAGGGTGCCCCGCGCGACGAGGACCGCGTCGGCCAGCGTGCGCCTGCGCAACCCGTACGGGATGGCGTCGCGCACGCGGGTGGCTTCGAAGGGGTTCCAGCTCGCCAGCGGGAGCGCGGCGTACCATTCGTCGTGCCGGCGCAGCTCTTCCTCCAGCGCCGGCACCGCGCCCGCGGCGTGGTTCAGCGCCTCCTGGAGCGGGTTCCGGACCTGGGCGAGGGCCGCGTCGGCTTCCGCCAGCCGGTTGCCGAGGTCCGCGTTGACGCGGCTCAGCTCGTCCCTCACCTGGTCGGCCTGCCCGACGAACTGGGCGCGCACGGCGGTGAGCGCCTGGCGCCGGTCCTCGCGCACCCGGTCGCGCACCTGGTCCAGGACGAGGTCCCGGTCCCGCCTGGCGTCGGCCAGCGCCTGCTGCGCCTGGGCGAAGCGGCGCTGGACCTCGGCGCGCACCAGGGCGTCCAGCTCTCCCAGGCCGGAGCCGACCGACACCCGGAACCCGAGATCGCCCAGCGAACCGAGCGACGGGCCCCAGACCTCCGCGTCGCAGGCGAACAGCCCGTACAGCGAGCACCCGGCGAGCTTCACGGAGAAGCCGTCCGCGCGGAGCGCGACACGCGCCGACTGCGATGCGCCCAGCAGCGTCACCCGGCACGACAGCTCCACGGCCGGGTCCGGCCCGCCCCGTACGCTGACCCATGGCCCGCGGGCATCGTCCTCGGCCGCCGAGAGGCGGAACACGTCGCCCAGCGCCAGCGCCGAAGGCATCCCGCCGTGCAGCCGCGGCACGCCCCCGGCGTCGCCGGCCTCCAGCTCCAGTGTCTGCCCCAGCCAGGTGCCGCGCAGGTACAGCCGCCGCTCCTCGAGCCGCGCCTGCACCGCGGCGAGCTGCAGGCCGGCCAGGGTGACCTCCATCGCCCCCGCGAGCAGCACGGACCCGGGAGAGAGCTCGCCCTGGAAGGCTCCGTGCACCCGCAGCGGCGACGGCGGCGGGAACAGGTCCAGCGTCCCATCCAGCACGAAGGCGCGGTCGCGGGCGTGCACGGTGCCGGTGAACACGCGGTGCCCGGCCAGCGCCAGCCAGGCGTGCCCGTCCACCCCGAACACGGGGCGGCCGGCGGCCGGCGCTCCGGCGTCCACGACCACGCGCCCGCCCAGCTCCGCGTCCACCACCCCGGCGAGCCGGCCCGCCAGGCGGAAGCCGGTCCCGAAGCCGGTGCCCGACGCGGCCAGGCCGAACGAAGCGTCCACCTCCGCGAAGCCCTTCAGCGCGCCGCTCCCCGCCAGGAACAGCACCAGCCCCTGCTCGTCTCCCGCCGTGCCCGCGGGGAGCAGCGCCAGCAGCGGCTCCGTTCCCCCGGGCAGCTCTCCCAGCCGCGCCCAGGCGCCGGCGCGGAACTCGGGCGGCGTGGTGAGCAGCCAGCGCACGGTGGCGGAGAGCGGCCCGAAGGTGACCGTGGAGGAGCCCACCCGGTGCTCCAGCGGCAGCGCGCCGACCACGTCGTTCACCCGCAGCGTCTTGAGGGCGTTGAGCGCCCGCGCCGCGGTGGCGTACGCCCGGACCTCCAGCGGCGGCCCGTCGTGGCCCAGCCGGCCGCCGCCCAGGTACTCCGGCAGCTTCAGATACGTCTTTCCCAGCGCCAGGCGGGTGTCCAGCGGGCCCAGCGCCTCCGGGTCGAGCATGGCGTCGCGGTCGCGCACGAAGCGGACGAAGCCCGCCAGCGTCCGCGCGGCCGCCGCCATGTCCACCCTGGGCATGGGAAAGGAGACGTGCGCCTGCACCCCCACCCCTTCCAGCCCCTTGCGCTCGACCCCCAACTCGTCGAAGAAGAGCGGGACCGGGACCGGCACCTGGGTCTGCGGCACGATCAGCACGAACAGGTCGTCGATGATCACCCGCGTCTGCAGCTCGCCGGCCGGGGCCAGCGGAACGCTCCCCTCGGGGATGAGGAGCGCGGCCGCCAGCGACGCCAGGTCCCACTGGTCGCAGCGGAGGTCCGCCTGCAGCAGGAAGAGGTTGCCGCCCAGCACGCTTCCGAAGGCCAGCTTGCGCAGCTCGATCCCCTGCAGCGCCGGAACCGGGCCCGGGAAGGGGAAGAGGATGCGCAGCGGATCGTCGCCCTCGTGAACCCCCACGTCCAGCCGCACGCCGCCGTCGGGGGTCACGCCCAGCTCGAAGTGGAAGCTCTGCGGCAGGCGAAGGTCGAGGTAGGCGCGCAGGTCGCGCGGGAGCCGCGCCGCCTGCGCGGCGAGCGTCTCCAGCGCCTGGCGCCCGGCGTCGGGGAGCCCGCCCGGCAGACCGGCGCCCAGCAGCGCGGCGAGCTCGTCCACCCGCAGCCGCTGCTCGTCGTCCAGCAGGGTGAGGTCGCGCAGCGGCACCGACGAGGGGAGCGCGTCCGCGAGCCCGGGGTGGCCGCCGGCGCGCAGGAGGGCCCGGGCCGGCGCGAGCGGCACGGCCAGCGGGCGCACCGTCTCGAAGCCGCCGCGGGCCAGGAAGCGGCCGCCCGCCACGTCGTAGGCGAACTCCGGCACCTGCAGGCGCACCTCGCCGAAATCGCCCAGGTCCACCCGCCACCACGAGCGGCCCCCGTCCATCTCGAACCGCACCGCCAGGAGCGGCGACGACAGCAGCACGGCACGCACCCCCTCGGTCCCGGCGGTCAGCCGCAGGCGAAGGGTGCTCGCCTCGGGGTCGGCCGGATCGAAGGTGCGCAACAGCCGCATCCGCGGCTCGGGCGGGACGGCGCCGTCCTTCATCCCGAACACGCGGTTCAGGCCGGCGGGGAGCCCCAGCCCCAGCTCCAGCGACACCGACACGTCCTTCCCGATGGTCACGGCCAGGTCGCGGGCGTCCAGCCGGAGCGTGCCCAGCGCCAGCGGCGCGCCGCCCTCCCCCTGCACCGGCGGCAGCTCGACGTCCAGCGGCTCCAGCAGGCGGTCGGCGCGCAGTGTGACCCCGCCGGCGCCCGCGTGGAAGGTGGCCGTCACCTGGCGCGGGAAGCGCGCGCGCAGGAGCTCGGGGAGCGCCGCGTGGAACGCGGGGCAGGCCGTGGTGACCCGGGCCTCGAAGCTCCAGGCGCCGTCGCGCCGCTCCAGGGTCACCGGCCCGAAGTCCAGCTCCAGCGACCCGCCCGGCTCCCCCGGCAGCGGGAGGCTCACCGCGGCCCTGGCGGGGCGGAAGCGGAGCCCGGCCTCGCCGTCGCCGCGGCTGAAGAGCTCGAGGGCGCCGTCCAGCTCCACCACGGGCGGCACCCGCAGCGCCCCGGCGCCCGCCACCCGCCACGACGGCGGGGCGCCGGCGTCCGCCGGGCGCGTCACCTCGAAGGTGAACCAGGCCAGCTCGAACGACCCCACGCCCGGGAGCTCCACCAGGCGCGCGGGCGGCGAGTGGCGGCTGGAAAGGGTGAGGGTGGTGGCGGCGTCGGCGCCGCGGGCCAGCGAGGCGTCGAGCGCCAGCTCGTGGCCGTAGACCCGCGCCCGCGCGCTCCCCGACACCGACCACGCCGCCGCGCCGCGCGTGATCACCAGCTCCACCTGGCCCAGCGCCAGCTCGTCGGCCAGCCCGACGGACCCGCCGGCGTGCAGCGAGATCGTGCCCGTGGTGGGCGCCGCGCCGCCGGCGGCGCGCGACAGGGCGACGTCCACGCGCGCGCCCAGCGTCTGCCCCCCGGGCGACCAGCGCCCCGCGGCCGTCCCCGTGACGCGGAACGCGCCCGTGGCGGGTGTGGCGGAGAGATCCAGGGCGGAAAGGGTGCAGGCGGGGAGCTCGGGCGGCAGCTCGGCTCCCGCGGGGAGGAGCGCCGGCAGCGCCGCCAGCAGTTCCAGCGAGCGCCCCGGTTCGAGCCAGGCGCGGAAGGTGGAGGCGCCGGTGAAGTCCCACTCCAGCGCCAGGGGCCCGGCGCCCAGCTCCACCGTCCCCCGCAGCCCGCCGCGCCAGCTGCGCGTCCCGCCCGGGCCGGGCGACGAGCACAGGTCCAGCGCCACCGCCGCCGCCACCTCGCCGCCGCCCAGGGGGAGCCGCGCCTGCAGCCGGCCGGCGGTGCGCAGGGAGAACTCCCCGCCCGCGTCGGCCGTGACCGCCACCTCGGCCAGGGAAAGGTCGGGGAGCCCCTCGGGAAGGGTGGCGCCGGCGTGCGCCGCCAGCGCCGCCGCCAGCGCGCGGAGGGAGATCGTCTCCCCCGGCGCCGTGGCGCCGGTGAAGCGCCACGTCTCCCCCGCCGCGGGGATGCGGGCGGAGAGCTCCACGTCCACCCCGGCCACCTCCACCACGCCGCGCACCGAGCCGTGGACGCCCTCGGCGTCCACCTCCAGCTCCATCTCCATCTCCTCCAGCGCCAGCCAGCCGGGGACGACCTCCCACCGCCCGGTGCAGTCGCCGGCCAGCCAGAGCACGCCGTCGCCGGCGTCGGCCACCGCCTCCAGGCCGCGGAAGACGAGGTCGGGGAGGGCGTCCAGGAGGGGCGACCCCGGCGGGCACAGCTGCGCCGCCACCTCGCGCACCCGCACCTCGGGGATGCTCGCCTCGAGCCGCCCCCCGGGAAGGGCGCCCGCCAGGTGCAGCTCCACCCCGCCCAGCACCGCCACCCCCGCCAGCCGTCCGGAAACGCCGAGGGCCCCGTCCGCGCCCCGCCGCACGGCCAGGTCTACCCCGGCGTCGCGCACGGCCAGCCCCGGAAGCAGCTCCCAGCGTTTGACCAAGCCCAGGCTCGCCGACAGCCCGGTGAGCGAGGCGGAGGGAAGGTGCACCTCCAGCGCCGCCCGCTCCACGCACAGGAGCCCGCCGGCCGCGAGCCCCTCCGGCAGCCACCCGGCCAGGTCCAGGTTCACCAGCGCGGCCAGCTCGGCGAGCCCCGGGAGGGGATCGTCCACCCCCAGCCCCAGCTCCACCCGGCACGCGCCACCGGCGGTGACGGCGGCGCCCACGGGGAAGTCGAGCGTCCCCAGCCGCACCGTGCCGCAGACGGCCGCGGCAAACGGCAGGGCCGCCCCGCCGGCGTGCTCCCCGGCGTGCACCTCCAGCCGCACGCGCGGCGCGGCGAGCGCCAGCGCCCCGGGCACCAGCGTCCAGACGCCGGGCGCCTCCAGCTCCAGCGCCACCCGCGTGGGGACGATCCCGTCCGGGTCGGCGGCGAGCTCCAGGTCGCGCAGCACCACCCGGGGAAGCGCCGCCAGCTCGTCGGGGAGCGCCACCGTGCCCGCCCCGGAAAGGAGGGCGAGGACATCGGCCAGGCGCGGCAGCGGCGTGGGCGCCGCAAGCCGCAGCCACCATCCCGCCGCCCCGCCGGGCAGCCCCAGCGCCAGCGGCAGCGCCAGGCTCCCCACCGTCGCGGTGCCGCGCAGCTCGGCCACGTCCACGCTCCAGCCGCCGGCGAGCGCCACCGTGCCCAGGAAGAGCGCCGGGCTCTCCAGGCGAAGGTCGCCCAGCACGGTGGGAAGCTCCACCGCCCCGGCGAGCGGCGCGCTGAGCGCCACCTCGGGGCGCGCGCCGGCCCGCACGGTGCCCTGCACCACCACCCCCTCCCCCGCCGGGATCCAGCGCGCGGCCCCGGCCAGCGGGCCGGCGGGGCGGACGCGCCCCCGCAGCGTGGCCGCGGGCCGGCCGCCGGACCCGCCCCCCTCGTCCGGCGCCAGCGCGAGCACCGTCTCCTCCAGCTCCAGCCGGTCGAAGAGCGGCCCGCGCAGCGCCGGCAGCAGCCGCGGAACCGGGCACGGCGCGGCGACGCGGACCACCGCGCGCCCGCCCCGCGGGTCCGGCGCCGCCTCCACCTCCAGCTCGCGCCCGCCGGCGGCCACCCCGCGCAGCAGCACCCCGCCGGCGGCGGGCTCGATCCGGACCTGCTCCAGCACCACGGCCGGCGAGCCCAGGTAGGCGCCGAGCAGCTCGGCCAGGGCGGCGGAGCCCAGCGCCTCGGCGTCCAGCGCCAGCCGGGAACCCGCCGCCGCGGCCAGCCGGTGGTGCAGTGCCGTCTCCGTCATGGTCGGCTCCGGTGGGTCACGGTGCGAAGACGTTGCGCGTGCCGGGAAAGACGAGCCCCAGCGCCGGGTATCCCGTCACGAAGAGCTGGCGCGCCAGCTCCCGTGCCCGCTCCTCGGCGTCCGTGCCCGAGGGGTCCAGGAGCCGCGTCCATCCGGGGGTGTGGAGCTGTTCCCAGAACACGCTCACCCACACCGACCAGAACCCCGTGGCCACCGCCGTGGCCGCCACCTGGCGGCGCATGGCCGCGCGGAGCGCCTCGCCGCGGCCGGCGTCCTTCTCCGTCAGCTCGTACATCTTCCGCAGCCGCTCGGCCGAGGCGAGCGCCTCGTTCCAGGCCGCGTCGCGGTACAGGCCGCGCCGGTCCGACGCGGTGGGCTCGGTCGAAGGGCCGGCGTCCAGGCCGCACAGGGTCACCATGGCGCGCGCCTCCGCGGTCTGCCCCTCCACGCGCACGCGGCCGCCGGAAGCGCGGGTGTAGCGGAAGGGGCTGCCGGGGCCGGGGTGGAACCAGCGGGCGGCGTCGTCGGGAAAGAGCACCGCGTCCTGCTCCTTCGAGCCCTTGCGGCTGTTGCAGTTGGGGCAGGCCAGCAGGAAGTTGGCCCAGTTCGTCTCCTGGAACTCGTTCTTCGACTTCGGAAACTTGTGCTCCACGGCCAGGCTGGCTCCCAGCGGGATCTCGCAGTAGGAGCAGTACGGGCCAAACGCGAAGATCAGGTAGCCCCGCGCCAGCGAATAGGCCTCGCCCGCGAGCTCCTGGTGCTCGCCGGAGCCGCCGTAGCGCCGGGCGGGCGTTCGCTGGCGCGCGGCCGGGTTGGCGCGCGCCGCCACCTGCTGTCTCACGGTGCCCAGGTCGGGCCGCACCAGCGGCCTCATGGGGCGGCCTTCCTGCGGCGCGGCAGCCCGCGGCGGGGGACGCCGCTTCGCGCCGGGTCGGTGCCGGGGAAGTGCGCGTGGTCGTCCAGGAAGGCGATGAGCTCGTCCCGGTGCGGAAGGAAGGCCGAGCTTTCGGCCAGCAGGTACCTCCAGACGCTCCAGAACCCGGTGGGGGGGATGGTGGCCTTCACCTGGTCGGCGAAGAGCGCCGCCGCCTCGGGCCGGTCCATCATCTGCGACAGGTCGTGAAGCGCGAACTGGGCGCGGAACCACGTCATCGTGCGGCTGGCCACCCGCCGGTCGCACACCGCCGGGTCCCTGATGAAGCTGTTGAGCCCGCAGAGCTGCGCCGTGAGCTGGTACTTCGAGGGATCCGCGCCGGACGGGGGAAGCGGCTCCGCCCGCACCGCCACCGATATCCGCGGCTTCTCCCTGTCTTCCGGGTCCGTGATCCAGACCTCGCCCCCATACTCGTTGAGCATCAGGGTGCCGAGCTCGTATTCGGCGCGGAGCCGGAGCCGGCCCAGGGCATCGAAGCGGCGCCCCGTGGGGTTCTGCTCCGCCTGCAGCGCACGGCTCGATCGCACCTTCGGCTCGCCGTAGTCGTCGGTGACGGCCAGCGCTACCTCGACCTCGGTGTTCCCGGTGACGTCCACCAGCAGGTAGCTGAACCCGTTGGCGGTGGGGTCCGTGTCGGGCCAGGCGTAGCGCCCGCGCGCGCCGGCCTCGCGCGGCTGGTCGCCCTTGCGCGAGTTGCAGATCGGGCAGGCCAGGAGAAAGTTCTCCCAGTCGATGGAGAACTCGGGGTACTCGGCCTTGGGGAGCACGTGCTCCACCGCCAGCGAGGCCCGGACCGGCATCTCGCAGTAGGAGCAGTATGCCCCAAGGCGGTCGATCAGGGAGGCGCGGGCCCTCGGGTACAGCTTCGAGGCCAGGCCGTAGAAGTTCTTGCGGGCCGCGTGCAGGCCCTCGCACGACCGATCCAGCTCCTCGCGGTGGTCCGCGGCCTCTTGCAGGAGCTCGTCGACCTTCGCCACGGTCGGCGCCGGGGCCGGCGCGCTGGACGACGTGCCGGCCGTGCCCGGTGCCGGCGCGGCGCAGAAGGATTCGACCTTCCGGACGAACACCCCCACGTCGTCGGCCACCAGGTTCACCGGCCGGGCGGCACCTCCCGTCCCTCCCGCCCCGCGGCGCCGTTTCGCGGTGCTCCCGCCTTTTGCATCCCGCTTCCGCTTGGCCGCCGGATTCTTCCCCCCGCGCTTCTTCGGGGCCGGGGGAGGCGAGATCCGGGCGCGCAGCGTCTGGAGCGCGGCGACGGCGCCGTCCAGCTCCGCCTGGGTTGCGGCGCGCAGGAAGTCGTCCTCCATCTGGTCGGCGAGGGCCCTGAGCAGCTCGTCGAACCGCTTGAGATCCTGGGTGACCTCCTTGAGGTATCGATCGCCCTCGGTGCAGGTCTTTACGCCCCTGTTGACAGGCCTCACGAGAATGTCTCCGGTTGCGCGGACGAAGATGAATCGGCGGCACGCGGTTCGACGCCGGCATGCCGGTCGCGAACGCAGCCGCGGCGAGGGTTGGAGGAGAGCCTGGAGATTCGGTTGGGTCCTCGGGATACGAACGCCCGACTTTATCGCCGATCGGTGGAATGTGGGGCCACCGGATCGCTTCCGTGCTTCACCATGGCCAGCACGGGTCCCTCGAGCGGGGGTACCGACACCCTGGACGGCCTGAAATCCATGACCGACGGACAAAAACTGCTACATGAAACAGTGGCAGGAGAGGCCGGTGATCCAACCTAATCACGCTCCGCGAGTTTCGCCATCTTCACGTGTTTTGGCTTGAACCACACGTTCTATCAGAGTCCGGCAAGAGACTCGTTTCACGCAGCAGCAGCAGCAGCAGCAGAGGCGGCAGAGGAATGGTTCTCTGCCGCCTCTGCTTCTCTGCTCCTTCTGCGTGAGATTTTTGTGGTCGTGTTCGTCAACGATCCAGACGGATCCGGTATCGGGGGCCCGAGCCGGTCGCGTAGTGGCGAACGGCCCGCCGTGGCGCAGCGTCGGCCATGGATCCGACCGTCACTCCCGCCCGGTCAGCCTCCGGATCGCCCACTCCGCCGCGGCCGCGACCAGCAGCAGGGCGAAGATGAGCGCGGCGCTCGGGCCGCGCGGCGCGGCGGGGTGCGCTGCGGCGAGGCGGTCCAGCACCGGCCGCAGCGAATCGGGCGGAAGGATGCGGCCGCCGGAGCGCGCGGCCAGGAGCGAGAGCCGCGCCCACGCATCCGCGCCGCCGGGGGACGACGGCGCCGCGCGAAAGCCGGCGGTCGGCGCCTGGCCGGCGATGGCGAGCGTATACAAGCCGGCCGTGGCGGGGACGAACGACCCGCGCAGCGCACCCGGCGCCGACGGATCGCGCGCCAGCCGCAGCGTGTCCGCCGCTCCGCCGGGGCGCGTGATCACGACCGGCGGCACGGGAGCGTCCGACCGGCCGCGCGCGTCGTAGACCGTCACCTCACGGCGTACGCCAAGGGCGCCGGACGCGCCGGAAAGCCGGATGGCGAGCGGCTGCGGACGCGCGGAGGAGAGCCAATCCACCAGCGACCGCCAGAACTCGCGGTGCTCGGCCACGCGCCCTGCCTCCATCCTCCACCGCCACGTCTCGCCGATCGCCAGCGCGGCGGCGCGGCCGGAGCCGAGCGGGCGCAGCGCCAGCAGCGGCCCGGCCGGCGCCCGCGCCGCCACCGTCGTCGCCGCGCCCACCGCCGCGAACGGGCGCGCGGCCGCGTTGACGCGGTCCCCGGGGAGCGGCGCCAGCTCCGCCGGCGCCGACCAGCGGATCGCGGCGCCGTCCACCGCCGCCGCCGCGTCGGCGGGGCGGACCAGGCCGAAACCGGCGGCGCCCGCGCGGTCGCCCTGCAGCAGCACCCCGCCGCCGCGCGACGTCCACTCCGCCAGCGCCGCCGCCTCGCCGTTGTCCAGCGGCGCGCCGTCCAGCACGATCACCGCGTCCACCTGGGCCAGCCGCGCGGGCGTGACGGCGCCACCCCCGCCCTGCACCGCCAGCCCGCGGCCCAGCGCCGTGCCGGTCTCCACCCGCGCGCCGCTCTCCTCCAGCGCGCGGGTGACGAACTTCGACTCCCAGTCCGGGAACCCGGCACGCACCAGCACGCGCGGCGGCCCCGCCGAATCGACCCACGCGCCCGCCGCCGCCACCGCGCTGTCGCCGCGCGGCCAGACGGCGCGCACGCCCCACTCGCGCCACCCCGGGGCCGCCGGACGGACGCGGAACGCGCCCTCGGCCTGGCCGCTCCGGCCCGTTCGCACGGTGATGCTGTCCACCGCCGCGCCGCCCTCCGCCAGGTACACGCGCGCGCTGTCGTCCCCGGGCCCGCGCACGCGGAACGATACCGCCGCCGCGCGCCCCGCCAGCGCCCGCGCCGTCGCCCACGCCTCGACCAGCCGCACCTCGCGCGGCGCGGCGGCGAACACCGGCGCCCGCTCCGCCGCCGCGGACAGCGTCTCGAGGCCGGCCGACGTGGGTGCGACGGAGGATTCATAGCTGATCGCCGCCGGCGCCGCGCCCGTCAGCAGCGCCCCGGGCTTCGCGAGGTCGCCGCCCGAGCGGATGCGCACCACTCGCCCCGCCACCGACGCCGGCCGCCAGAGCGACGAAAGCGCCAGCGCGAGCGCCAGCAGCGCGAGGACGATGATGCGGAGGATGGCTGGAAGGCGCGTCATGCGGGCGCCGGCCACGGATCAGAGCCGCGGGCGAATGAAGCCGCTGCCGCTGCAACAACCACCCGAAGTCCGCCTTCGCGGACTACCGGCTCCGGTGCCGCCGCGGCGGCGGTGCGCGGAAGCGATCCCGGTCGCGCAGCCGAAGTAGCCGGCGCGAGGCGCCCAAAGTCCCTCTCCCAGGCGGTTTGGGGAGAGGGACAGGCTTTCGGGACGCGACGCAGTCGCGCCTGGAAGCCAGGGTGAGGGCCCCGCGGCGCGGCGCGGACCCCGACCCGCAGCCTCGCGCACTTTGCGGGGCTTCCCGTGGTTGTAGCCGTGGCTTCAGCCGCCCGGGGGGAGATTGCGGGAAAGGGAGAAGCCGTCTTCACCGGGTCAGCGCGTAGACGATCACGTTCACGGCGAAGCGGGTGTTGTCCACCGACTGGAAGCGCTTGTTGCGGTAATGGTAGCCCCACTCGCTGCTGTAGTCCTTGTTGCTGTACAGCACGCCCAGCCGCCCGTTCACCTCCACCCCCAGCAGGTGCTCGTGCACCAGGTTGTCGCCCCAGCCGTTCAGCTCGTGGCTGGTCGTCGGCGGCTCGTCGAAGGTGAAGAAGGCGCGGTAGAGCTCGTGCCCGTTGGGGATCTCCTTCAGCGCCCCCTGCCCGAAGATGCGGCGCAGCTCGCCGGTGGCCGTCTTGTGGAAGGCGCCGTCCACGTCGTGGTTGTGGTCGTCGATGAAGATGAAGCCGCCGCGCTCCACGTACGCCTTCAGGTTGGCGCTCTCCTGCTGGCTGAAACGGACCGGCAGGTGACCCGTCAGGTAGACGAACGGGAAGCGGAACAGCTCCGGGCTGGCGAGATCGACGACCGCACCCTGCGGCGCCACCGGGATCGCCGTGTACTGCGCCAGCGTGTGGATGATGTTGGTGGGCACCAGCGGCGCCGCGTTCCAGTCCCCCGACTCGTAGCGCGCCGTGGCGAAGACGAACGGCCCCGGACGGGAGAGGGAACAGGGAACAGGGGACAGGGAACAGCCCGCAACCACGTCCAGGCGCGGCAAGGCGGGTCTCGTCACGGCGGCGGATGTAGCCACCGCCATCGCGGCGAGCAGAAGCACGGCGCCCGCGCGGGCGAGGCGGCGGAGCGAGATCCCCATCATCCCCTCCCCAGCCGGCGGTAGTACTCGGCCGCGGCGGGGTCCGCCGTTGCGGGCAGGGCTCGCCCGCGCGTGGCCGCCGGTGGCGCGATGCGGGCGCGGGCGTGCAGCAGCAGCGCGCGGGCCTGCGCCGTGCGCCCGGCCTGCGCCTCGCCCGCGGCGCGCGACAGGAGCGCGGCCGCCTGCGCGTCACCCGCCGCGCCCGCCAGCGCGCGTGCCGCGAGTCCGGACAGGCGCATCGACAGCGCGCGCGGGGTGGACGCGGCCGCGGTGGCGGAGACACGGTCGATCTCGGCCAGCAGCTCGTCCGCGTTCGGGAGCGGCGTACCGGCGGCGCGGAGGGCGGGCGCGGCGTCGTCGACCTTCCCCTGGCCGCGGGCGCTGTCGACGTTCACGGGATCGACGCGCACGTTGGCGCTGGGGAAGATGCGCTCGGCCTTGCGCAGCTGGTCGATGATGCGCAGCGCCTCCGCCTGCCGCGGGATGGCGGCGTCCGGGGCGGACTGGTTCAGCTCGCGCTCGGCCGCCCACATCGTGTTGTAGAGCCGGAGCAGCGTCTGGTTCACGTCCAGGATCGGGTCGGCGTCGTGCTTGTGGCTCACCTCGTCGATCGTCCCCTGCCCCGTGGCGGCGGACGCGGCGGCCACCACCTGGTCGTTGAACGATCCGCCGCCTTGCTCCCCGTTCGACGGCTGGCCCGCCGCCGGTTGGGCGGGCGCGGCGTCGTGCTCGTCATGCGCGCCGGCGCCGCCGTGCTCGGTGAAGCCGCCCTCCACGTCCGGATCCTGCATCCCCGACGTCTGCCGGGTGAAGATCTGCTCGCCCACGCGCTCGCGCAGCCGCCCCTGGTCGCTGGCGATCTCGGCGGCGCGCGCGCGCAGCTCGGCGGGGGTGAGGCGGGCGCGCTCGGCCTGCAGCCGCTGCGTCTTGATCAGCAGCATGCGCTGCGAGAGGAGCGGGTCCTTCGGCAGCTCCATCGGGAAGCCGATGTCGGTGTTGACCTGGTCCACCTCTTCGGGCCGGGCGATGCGGATCTGCCGCGTGCGCGACACGCTCTGCCCCGGGCCGGTCACGTCGTTGCGGTCCGAGGCCACGGCGCGCACGTGGATCACGTCGCCCGGCTGCAGTTGCAGCGCGTCCAGGTCCAGCAGCAGCTCGCCCGCCGCGCCGCGCTCCGACCGTCGCATCGACCCGAACTGCCACGTCCCTTCCAGGTACTCGAAGGTCTCGCCGCTCCCGCGCGTGCGGCTCCAGCTCAGGATGAACGGCCCCACCCCGTAGTCGTCCGCCGCCGTGGCGCGGATCGGGACGCGCCCGTGCGGCGTGGCGAGGATCAGGTCCGCCTCGGGCGCGGTGAGCCGCACGTCGGGCGCGCGGTCGGGCGTCACGACCACGGGCACCACGCGGCGCGAGACCACTTCGCCCCTGGCCACCGCCTCCAGAGTGATCCCGCGCTCGCCGGCGCTCTGCGTCCACTCCGCGATCCACTCGTCCCCCTGGCGCCGGACGGGCAGCGCGCCGCCGCCGATCCGCGCCGCCCGCACCGCGTCCCATCGCCCGAAGAAGGCGGAGCGCAGGCGCACGCGGCTCCCGGCCAGCGCCTGCAGCGGCTCGTCGCCGCGTCCGTCCGTTTCGCCCAGGCCGGTGTACGCGGGCGGGGCGACGCGCCAGCGCATCTCGTCGAACACCGGCATCGGCGGGGTGGGCACGGCGGGGAGGGTGGATGCGCGCACCTCGCGCCACCGCTGCTCGTAGGTGTCCTTCGGCGTCACCCAGCGCCACATCGCCTCGCGCGCGGCGCCGGGGAAGGCGATGGCGAAGGCGAGCGCCAGGCACCACGAGGTGAGCAGCACCACCACCGGCGCGCCCAGCCGCAGCGGCGCCACGCCGCGCACGTCCACCTCGGCCAGCCGCCGCTCGGCGTCCGCAACGAAGGCGCGGGCGACCAGCGAGTCCGGGTCGCCCAGCGCCACGTCGAACGCGGTGATCAGCCGGTTCTCGAGCCGCGGGATGCGCTCCTCGGCCAGCAGCGCGAAGCGGCGCGGCGCCGGCGGCAGGGCCACGCGCCACGCGGCGAGCGCCAGCACCCCGCCGCCGAGCGCGAAGGGGAGCCAGCGCAGCGTCTCGCGCAGCACGGCGCGCATCGGCACCAGCAGGTCGGCCGTCACCAGCAGCACCAGCGTGGCCGCCAGCACCGCGGGCCCGATCGCCAGCGCGCGCAGCAGCACCGACCAGCGCCACAGCGTCCGCACGCGCGCCACGATGCGGTCCACGGGCGGGAGGACCGGGGGCGGCGAGTGCGGCGGCTGGCGAAGGACGGTCTTCATGCCGGTTTCTTACGACCGTATGCCAAAAACGTTTCGGCCAGCGCCACCAGCAGCGCCGCCGCCATCGTCCATCGTCCCAGGGCCACGCCGCCACCCGCCCGCGCCGCGCCCGCCGCCACCGTCCGCCCCCCTTGCCCGGCCAGCACCGCGCGCGCCCCGGCGTCCAGCGGCGCGTCGTCGCCCGCGTGGTTTCCGGGCGATGGACAGCCGTGCGCAAGCCGGTCCAGCACGCGCGGATACGCCGGGTCCAGCACCATCTCGCCCCGTCCGAGCCGCGTCCCCACGACGACGGTGCACCCGGCGCCGGTGCGGCGCGCCACGGCCGCGGATCGTCCATCGTCCCACGCGGCGATGACGGCGGCGCCGCGGCGGGCGTCACCCCCCACACGCGCCGCCGCGCCGCCCAGGCGCAGCCCGCCGCCGAACCACATCGTCCCGCCCGAGCTGTCGGCGCGCGCCGGCTCCGTCCACGGCAGCGCGGCGGCGAGGGACGGGATCGCCGCGGCGTCCACCAGCAGCGTGGCCCCGCCGGCTGCACGCGGAACGATCTCGCGCGCCGTCGCCTCCGGCAGCGGCGCGGCGGCGACGATCAGTCCCGCGCCCGGCGGCAGCGGCTGGCCCGGCGTGACGAGCGTCACGTTCCACCCCGTCGCCTGGAGCGCCGCCGATGGATACGCCGTTGCCCGGTCGCGTGGATCCGCCAGGTAGAGCGCCCGTTTCGGCGTGGTGTCGCGCAGGGCCGAATCGGCGGCAGGCGCGTCCGGCAGCGCGACGAGCTCGATCGCACCCGGCCACGCCGCGCGCCGGAGCGGCGCCAGCCCGTCACTCCACCCTCCCCACCGCGGGCGCGTGATCATCGTCACCCGCACGCTGTCCGCGCCCCGCAGCTCGCGCGCGGCGTCGGGAATCGCCCGCAGCGCCGCGGCGTAGCGGACCGCGGAGGCGGATGGCGGCGCGGAGGCGAGCGAGTCGAACAGCGCCGGGGTGATGTGTCGCCGCGGCACGCGGACGGCGGCGGTGTCGAAGAGGACCAGCTCGCCGCGCGACCGGCCGTCCGCGCCCAGCAGCTGTCCGCGCGCGGCAAGGACGGCCGGTCGCCATCCATCGCCCGAGGCCATCGCGGCGCCGCGGTCCAGCAGCACGATCTCGCTCGTCCCCCGCGCCCGCGGCACCCAGGCGGGGCGCGCGAAGGCGGCGCCGGCCAGGACCAGCAGCAGCATCCGCAGCGCCAGCAGCAGCGGGTCCGTGGGGCGCGAGACGCGGACGGAGGTGCGCGGGTCGGGGGTCAGGAAGCGCTCGGTGGGGAGCGGCGCGCGCGCCGGGGGACGGCGCCGGATCAGGTGCAGCGCGAGCGGGACCAGCGCGGCCAGGGCGCCGGCCAGCACGAACGCCGGGGTGCCAAAGGCGAGCACGGCGCTACCCGCGCCGCCGGTTGACCCACGCCACCAGCGCCTGCTCCACCGGCTCGGAGGTCAGGAGCGGCACGTACTCCACGCCCCGCTCGCGCAGCCGCCCGGCGATCGAGGCGTAGTACTCGGCCACGCGCCGGGGATAGCCGGCGTCCTGTCGCGGCGTGGCGGGAACCTGCCGCGCGGGGTGCTCGGGGTCGTAGAAGAGCCCCGCGTCCGGCGCCGCCTCGCCGCTCTCCTCGGGCGTGAGGATGCGCAGCACGATCACCTCGTCGCCGCGCGCGCGCAGGCGGCCGGCGGCGGCGGCCAGCGCGTCGCCGCCATCGTCCTCCAGCAGGTCGGAGAGGATGATCACGCGGCCGCCGCGGCGCATCGCCACCCCCACGCGGTCCAGCACGTCCGCTGCGCCCCCTTGGCCGCCGGGGCGCAGGCGCTCGAGGTTCAGCAGCAGGTCGTGCAGATGGCCCTTCCGCGCGCGCGGCCCCAGCAGCAGCCGCGGCTCCGCGCCGAACGCCGCCAATCCGACGGCGTCGCCCGCGCCGAGCATCAGGTGCGCCAGCGCCGCGGCCAGGTACGACCCGTAGCGCAGCTTGGCCACCCCGCCCGCGCCGCCGTAGTCCATCGACGCCGACGCATCCATCACGATGTACGACTGCAGGTTGGAGCGCTCCTCGAACTCGCGGACGTAGAGGCTGTCGGTGCGGGCGTACAGCTTCCAGTCCAGGTAGCGGACGTCGTCGCCCTGCTGGTAGTCGCGGTGCTTGGCGAAATCCTCTCCCGCCCCCCGCAGCGGCGACCGGTGGACGCCCGCCTGGAACCCGCGCACGACCGTCTTCGCGATGATCTCCAGCCCCCCCAGGTGCTCCAGCAGGCCGGGCGGGAGGAAGTCGGTGGAGGCGGTCATGGGGCGCGGCCCCCGGCGAGGCTCGTTCCCGCGGCCCCGCGGGCCCCCGCCCTGGCGCCTGGGGGCGCCTGTCCCTCCCCCAAAAAAACCTGGGGGAGGGACAACTTCGGTGCGCCCAGCAAGCGATCGCGCATGCCGCGGCCTCTGCGTGGCAGGGTGCCCGCACGCGCCACCGTGCCTCTCCGCGCAGTCCGCGCAGGCGGACTTCCCGCGGTTCCAGCGGCGGGTTTCAACCCGCCGGCGTCAGCCGCCCCGCCGGACCCGACGCACCGATGCCGCGGGTGCAGTCCGCGCAGGCGGACTTCGTGCCGTGGTTGCCGCGAATTCATTCGCCCGGCCAAGCTCGGCGCCACCCTTAAAGTCCGCTGCGCGGCGGCTCGATCGCCTGCAGCAGCCGGCCCACCACGTCGTCCGTCGAGACCCCCTCGGCCTCGGCGTGGAAGTTCACCAGCACGCGGTGGCGCAGGACGGGAAGGGCCACGCGCCGCACGTCGTCGGGCGTCGCGTGGAAGCGGCCGGCCAGCAGCGCGCGCGCCTTGGCGCCCAGGATCAGCGCCTGGCCGGCGCGCGGGCCGGCGCCCCAGCGGATCCAGCGCTTCACGTCGTCCACCGCCGACGCGTCCGCCGGGCGGGTGGCGCGCACCAGCGAGGCTGCGTAGCGGAAGACGTTGTCGGCCACCGGCACCTCGCGCACCCAGCGCTGCAGCGTCAGCACCCGCTCGGCGTCCAGCACGGGCTGGATGTCGGCGTCCGCCACGCCGGTCGTCGCACGGAGGATCTCCACCTCCTCGTCGGCGCTGGGGTACTCCAGGCGGATGTCGAACATGAAGCGGTCGAGCTGCGCCTCGGGAAGGGGATACGTCCCCTCCTGCTCGATCGGGTTCTGCGTGGCGAGGACGAAGAAGGGGCGCGGCAGCAGCAGGTCGTCGCCGCCGGCGGTCACGCGCCCCTCCTGCATCGCCTCCAGCAGCGCGGCCTGCGTCTTGGGCGGGGTGCGGTTGATCTCGTCGGCCAGCAGCACCTGGGTGAAGATGGGGCCGCGGATGAAGCGCGCGGCGCGGCGGCCGGTGGTGCGGTCCTCCTCGATCACCTCGGTGCCGGTGATGTCGCCCGGCATCAGGTCGGGGGTGAACTGCACGCGCTTGAAGTCCAGCTCCAGCGCCGACGCCAGCGTCCGGACGAGGAGCGTCTTCGCCAGGCCGGGAACGCCCACCAGCAGCGCGTGCCCGCCCGCCAGCAGGCAGATGATCACCTCCTCGAGCACCCGCTCCTGCCCCACGATGCGCCGCTGCACCTGCGCGCGCAGCTGCGCCGCGTCGCCCAGCAGGGTCTCGATTTCCTTTTCCGCGGTAGCCAGTGGGACACCTCGCGTGGACGTTCGTCATGCCGTGCGGTGGACACGCCGCCCGGGCGGCGCGGCTAAGATACCGCGCACCCGGCGCCAAGATCCTCGCACGCCGCGGATGGTTCAACCTGCGGCACGAGATCGCGATCCCGCGCCGCGAGCGGTGGGTGGAGCGACGGGGGACGCGTGGGCGTGGACGGCGGAACATCACGCGCCGCGCCCGGAACCGCAACCGGCAGGGGAATGGCTCGGTGGATGGAAAGCAGAGCGCCCGCCGGGAAGAGGCGGGCGCGGCGGTTGGCCGGAGGCGGAAGGGCGGCTGAAACCGCGGCAGCGGCTACGCGAAGCCGGCCTTCGCGGACGATCGCCTCCCGGTGGTTCTTCCCCGGTTCTTCCCGGGCGGATGGCGGTCAGCCGGCGTCCGGGCCGAGGACGGCGCGGGCCCGGCGCAAGGCGAGCAGCGCGGACGCGGCGCCGCCCAGGAGGACCGCGGCCGCCACCCCCTGCAGCCCCCGCCAGCGGAGCAGGGGGAAGATGGCCGCCAGCATCACCCCCACCCGCACCGCGTTGACCTGGAGGGTGAGGCGCGGCCGGTCGACCGCCTGGAAGAGCTCGGTGGAGACCACCACGACCGCCCGGAACACCATGGCCACCGCCAGGATCCGCAGCACGGGCACCGCCGGGAGCCATGCCCGGCCCAGGAGCCGCTCCAGCACCGGGCCGGCCGCCACCGCCACGGCCACGGCGAAGGCGCAGTTGGCGGCCAGCGCGAGGCGGAACACCGCCCGGTAGCCGCGCCGCAGCCGCTCGCGGCTGGCCTGCACCTGGCTGAGCGCCGGGAGCGCCACCTGCACCACGGCGCGCGTGAAGGTCGACACCCCCAGCTCGCCGATGCGGAACGCCACCTGGTAGATGCCCAGCGCGCCGGTGCCCAGGAAGCGGGCAACCACCGCGTTGTCGGCGTTCAGGCTCAGGAACATCAGGGTGCGGGCGCCGCTGGTCCACGCGCCGTAGCGCAGCAGGCGCCGCACCCCGCGGCCGCGCAGGGTGAGCCGCGGGCGGCGCGGGAGCATGGCCCACGAGGCGGCCACGGCCACCAGCTGCGCGCCGGCGGCGGCGGCCACCAGCGCCCACACGTCGCGGCGAGCCAGCGCGATCCCCACGGCCAGGGCGAACCCGGCCACCTGCTCGGGAACGCTCCACCAGAACAGGCGCCCGAACTCCAGCCGCCGGGTCACCAGCGCCACGGCGGGGTTGGCCACCCCGCGCAGCAGCGCCAGCACGCTCACCGCGCGCACCACCGGCGCCGCCCCGGCGCTGCCCAGGAGCCGCGCGGCCAGCGGGGCCGCCGCGAAGAGCGCCGCCGCCACCAGCAGGCCGCGCAGCGCCTGGATGGTGAAGGCGGGGTCGAGGTCCTCCTCCGCGTCGCCGGGGTGGCTGACCAGCGCCGTCTCCACGCCCGTCGCGGTGACCGCCTCGCAGCTGCCCAGGGCGAGCAGGGCGATCCCCATCACCCCCATCTCGCGGGCGCCCACCAGGCGCGCGACCACCACCGTGCGCGCCACCCCCAGCCCCAGCGCCACCCCCAGCGAGAGGAGCGCCCACCCGCCCCCGGCCAGGCTCCGGGCGGCCAGCGTGGAGAGGGCCGGCGCCTCGTCCGCCGCCGGGAGCGGGCCGGGCGCGGGCCCCGGAAGGGAGAGGCCGAGCCAGGAGGCCGCCGCCCTCAATCGCCGTCCCCCGCGCCCACCAGCCGCGCCAGCCAGTGCCAGCCGCCCTCGCGCCGCGCGCGCGCCCGGATCAGGCGGCCGAGCACGGGCGCCCCCAGGAGCCGCTGGAACCCCGTCTTCAACATGTCGCGCTCGTGCAGCCGCGGCGCCAGCCACTGCAGGTACGCCGCCGCGGCGCGCGACTCGGCCGCCGGGTCGTCGGGCGGGCCCGCGCGGTGCTCGGCGATCACCTCGCGGTAGAGCGCGACCAGCTCGTCCACCAGCGCGCCCCGCCCGGCGCCCTCGCGCACCCGCCGCGAGACGGCCGCGGCGTCGGCCGCGTCGTAGCCGGCGATCTCGCGGGCCAGCCCCCGCGCGGTGGGGGGCTCGCGCAGCACGCGCATCCCGAAGTTCAGCGCGCGCAGCCGCGGCAGGTTCGCGGTGGTGACCAGCGGCCCGGCGCCCTGGGCGTCGCAGAGGACCACCGCCGCGCCCACCGCCATCGCCTCGAGCGCGGCCCGCGCCTTGGCGAACACCAGGTCGTAGCGGCCCAGCACCTCCTCGGGGCGCCGGAGCGTGTTCCCCGACGCGGAGCCGGCCACGTCGAGCGCGATCCCCGCCCCCTCGCACGCCTCGCGCACCGCCGCCAGGTGCGAACCCCTTCCCCCGGCGGCGTTGCTGAACACCAGCGCCCGCCGGGGCCGCGCGGGAAGCGGGCCGCGGGGGCGGAAGCGCTCCAGGTCCACCGCGTTGAGGGCGACGTGCACCCGGTCCTCGGGGATGCCGTGCTCGAAGAGGAGACGGTCGCGGCAGGTATCGTCGACCGCCACGTGGCGCAGGACGCGCGGGAAGCGGACGGGGACGTCGGGCCAGCCGATCCAGCTGTGGCAGAAGGCGACGGCGGGGACGCCGGGGAAGGCGAGGAGCGCCGCCAGCGTCTCGGGCCCGTGCTGCCCGTGGATCACGTCGGGCGCGGCGCCGATCCGCGCCAGGTCGTCCACCACGGGGATGGTGGCGGCGCGGACCTCGGCCGCCACCGGGCCCAGGAGGGGAGAGTAGACGATGGGAAGGTGGCCGCGCTCCAGGAGCCCCGCGGCCAGGTCGCGCACGTACAGCTCGGTGCCGGTGCGGCTGGCCAGCACGCGGTTGGTGATCAGGACCCGCAGCCCCGCCCCTTCAGGCGCGCCGCGCACTGTGGCCCCAGAGCGCGTCGGCCAGCGGCTGCACGTGCTCGCGGAAGCGCAGCACCCGGTCGTACACCCCCTCGGCCACGCGCTTCTCGCCATGGCTCTCGTAGTACGGCACCTCGGCCGGGTCCCAGCCGCCGTACGGGTCGGTCACGTCCACGGGGCGGAGGCACTCGGTGCGGAACGGCGCCACCCCGTAGCGGTCCAGCGCGTGCTCCACCTCGCCGGTCAGCTCGGGGTACGAGCGGGCCGCCTCGAGCTTGCGCCGCAGCGCCGGGTCGTCCAGCCGCAGCCAGACGGCGCGCGCGCGCAGCCCGTCGGGGCACTGGTCGGGCGCGCCCACCAGCAGGAAGTCGTAGGTGGCCACCGGGGCGCCGCGCTCGCGCGCCGACATCCGCACCGCCGCGTTGATCACCAGGCGGCAGACGTCGTGCGAGGGGTTGTATCCCTCCACCGCGTCGCCCACCACGTAGCCGGCGTCGTCGTCCACCATCCGTCCGGCCAGCCGGTCGGCCAGCGCGGTGAAGCGGCCGAAGTCGTGCGCCAGGATCGCCGTGTAGATCTCGCGGTCCGACATCCACCCGTACACCGAGCCGGTACGCGCCGCCGTCCTGGCGAGCACCGCGGTGGTGGACTCGATGCGCGCCTCGCCGCCGCTTCCCGAGCCGTCGGTCAGCACGAACACCAGCGGGCGCGCCTGCTCCATCCAGCCAAAGACGCGCAGCTCGTGTCCCGGGTGGGCCACCACCAGCGCCGGTACGCCGGGCGGCAGCTTCGCGGCCGGCGGCGACGGGGCCTGGGAGGGGTTCTGCATCGCTCTACCCCGTGCGCGCAGGTGGACGAGGAGGGGGATCGCGCGGCGGAGACGCCCGGACGAAACGGGCGGGGAGGGGCGGAAGCTATTCCGGGCCGGATGCGAAGTCAAACGGAGGGTGCGGCGCGGTTTCCCACCGTTCCGCCGCCCCCGTTCCCGCGGGTTGCCTCGCGCGGCGCCGCCCATTAGTCTTGGCCCCCGGCCGGACCGTATCCCGCGCGCGCCGGGCCACATCCCCCACCGACCGCACACCTGCGATGCGGGTCGTGTACGACATCTCCACCCTCGGGCTGGGACAGCTGTACGCCCTGTCGCGGGGCGGGAGCTTCCGCGTGCACCGGCACCTGGCCGAGGCGCTGCTGGCCTCGGGGCAGTGCGAGCTGCTGTTCTGCGCCAACCATTCCAGCGTGGCCTACCACGGGTGCATCGAGTACCTGCGCACCAGCCCGCGCCTGGGCCGGGTGCCGCTGCTGGGGCCGCGGCGCACCGGTACCGCATCGCTGTTGCGGCGGGGGGTGGCGGGAACGCACCGCTGGGTGCGTACGCTGATGCGCAGCAACGTTTTTCCCCGGCTGCTGCGCCACGGCGGGCGGCTGGTGGACCGGCGCATCCACCCGCAGGTGTGCGACGCCTCGCCGCCCGCCGACGTCTTCCATTCGTCGGGGGCCGCGCTCCCCCCGCGCCGGCGGGGGCGCTCGCCGCGGCGCTTCCTGACCATCTACGACCTGGGGCCCATCCGCTTTCCCGAGGTGTACGGCCCCGCCTGCGTGCGGACGGCGCAGGAGATGCTGGACAGCGTGGGCCCGGGCGACTGGGTGATGACCGGCTCCGAGGCCGCACGGGCGGAGCTGTGCGAGCGCGGCGTGGCGCCGCCGGAACGGGTGGTGGTGGCTCCGCTGGCGGCCGACCGGGAGATCTTCCACCCCTGCGCCGACGCCGGGCGGCTGCTGGCGGTGCGGGAAAAGTACGGCATCCCGCGCGGGCCGTATCTCCTCAGCCTGAACACGCTCGACCCGCACAAGAACATGCACCATGCGGTGCGGGCGTTCGCGCGGCTGGCGGCGCAGGAGGGCGGCGGCGAGGCGGCCTTCGTGCTGGCGGGGCACCCCGGGCGGGGGTCGCACCAGCTCGGGGAGGCACTCGAGGAGGTGCCCGGGGTGCGCGGGCGGATCATCGTGACGGGCTTCGTCGCCGACGGCGACCTGGCGCCGCTGTACAGCGGCGCTACGGCGCTGGTGTACCCGTCGCTCTACGAGGGCTTCGGGCTGCCGCCGCTGGAGGCCATGCAGTGCGGCACGCCGGTGATCACCTCCAACACCTCGTCGCTCCCCGAGGTGGTGGGCGACGCCGGGCTGCTGGTGGACCCCGGCGACGGCGACGCGCTTTCCCAGGCCATGCTCACGGTCTGCCGCGACGCGGGCCTGCGGGAGCGGATGCGGGAAAAGTCGCTGATCCGCGCGGCTGCCTTCAGCTGGGAGCGGTGCGCGCGGGATACCCTCGCCGGCTACCGCGCCGCCCTGGCGGCGTGACCGTGTCGGACCCTGTTGCATTGAAAATCAAGCGGACCGCGCAACCTCACCCGGGTCACTCAATCCCGGCCTCCCTCCGCCGCGCCCGCCGCG